>Ga0163154_10002504_pt1 | contig 26787 bp, 9 predicted proteins | sample OliLakLV19MP9P1_FD_148649 | JGI IMG/M metagenome (GOLD analysis project Ga0163154, IMG submission 148649) | Freshwater microbial mat bacterial communities from Lake Vanda, McMurdo Dry Valleys, Antarctica - Oligotrophic Lake LV.19.MP9.P1 | ecosystem: Environmental > Aquatic > Freshwater > Lake >... | reverse complement strand
TCAGGATTGCCTTGATTGTTTATAATGCAAAAATCATTGGTGCAAAGGTTGTTGTCATCGCAGCAGGAAGCAGAAAGATTGCAATCATAATTGTGATTACATGCACCGGTCAACTGGTCGCAGTAATCATATGTGCAAACATCATTATCGTCAGCACATTCAGGCGCGTCAGGAACTACAATTGTAACTGTGGCAATGCAGCCGGGAGTTGGGTCGCCTAAAATATCGCTGCCGCCATTTGCGTCTTCCACTTCAACCGTATAAGTGCCTGAAGCGATGCTGTAAGCAGGGTCGAAGTAAACTTCTAATCTGTCACCGGCAGCGGTAAGCAAATAATAATGATAAGGTGCGGTTCCGCCTGTGGCTGTTCCTGTCACGGTTCCGTTTTGTCCCTGACACAGCGGAGCGGTTGCAATTAAATTAAGTTGCAACAATTCCGGCTCCTGAATTTCTATAGATGCGGAAGCAGTGCAGCCGTTGCCATCCACTGCATCAAATTCATACGTGCCTGCGCAGAAATATCCGAAGATGTAAGTAAGTTCATCCACGCCATTTCCATTAGTGTTTACATCTAAATCAACTGAAGCCGGGACGGGATTACTCCATGTAACTGCGAGCGTTGTTGACTGAACGCCAGTCGCAATTAAATCAATTGCTCCATCACAACTGCCGTTACATTTCGGTTGCAACTCCAATAACTCCAGTTCCAGCGGTAGCGGCTGCATCAAAGTGAAATTTAATTCAGCGGTGCATCCGTGCGCATCAGTGATAATACATTGGTACTCGGAAATGAATCTTGTTCTGCCAAATTCATCAACGATAGTTGCATCGGTGGCGCAGATTCCCTCTATGCGAGGCGTGGATTCACCATTGCTCCATGAATAGGTGTAAGGCGGTATACCCCCGGTGGTAAGCGATGCGTCAGCAAAGCCATCGCAAAATCCATAACAAGTTGGATTGGCAAGTTCAGCTTGTATAAGCCAGCCAATCGGGTCGCTCTTGCATACTCCTGCTTCGTTGCAATTATCAGTAGTACAAGGATTGTTGTCATCGCAATTTTTCGGGTCATGCTTGCACTCGCCATTAGTTTGTTCGCAGTAATCATCGGTGCAGGGATTGGTATCAGCGCAATCAACGGAGTTGTGTTTGCATAGCCCGGCTTCATTGCATTCATCTTCCGTGCAAGGATTGCCGTCATCGCAATTTTTAGGTTCGTTCCTGCATTCAGCAGGGTTCGTTGTTGTTCCGCAGAAATCATCGGTGCAAGGATTATTGTCATCGCAGCAGAAATTAGAAAGGCTGCAATCAAAATCATGTTTGCATTCGCCATTGGCGGGTTCGCAATGGTCGAAGGTGCAATCATTGCCATCATAACATGGAATCGGATTACCGGGAATGCAAATTCCATTAAAACAAGTTTCTGTTCCGTTGCAGGCATCTTCATCGCTGCACAGAGTGCCTTGGGAAACAGGAGGATACCCGCAGCCATTTTGTGGAAAACAGAAATTGTCCGTGCAAGGATTATTATCCTCACAGCTTATTGGGTCGTGCTTGCATTCGCCATTGGCAAGTTCGCATTGGTCGGTAGTGCAGAAATCATCATCGCTGCAATCTTTATCATTATGAAAGCATTCCGGTTCACCGGAATTGTTGGCGTAGCAAATGTCATTGGTGCAGGGATTATTATCATCGCAATCGAACGGGGGATATTTACATTGTCCCAATGCATCGCATTGGTTGTTTGTACAAGGATTGCCGTCATCACAAATTACAGGTGCATGGAAACACTCAGGATTGCCTTGATTGTTTATAATGCAAAAATCATTGGTGCAAAGGTTGTTGTCATCGCAGCAGGAAGCAGAAAGATTGCAATCATAATTGTGATTACATGCACCGGTCAACTGGTCGCAGTAATCATATGTGCAAACATCATTATCGTCAGCACATTCAGGCGCGTCAGGAACTACAATTGTAACTGTGGCAATGCAGCCGGGAGTTGGGTCGCCTAAAATATCGCTGCCGCCATTTGCGTCTTCCACTTCAACCGTATAAGTGCCTGAAGCGATGCTGTAAGCAGGGTCGAAGTAAACTTCTAATCTGTCACCGGCAGCGGTAAGCAAATAATAATGATAAGGTGCGGTTCCGCCTGTGGCTGTTCCTGTCACGGTTCCGTTTTGTCCCTGACACAGCGGAGCGGTTGCAATTAAATTAAGTTGCAACAATTCCGGCTCCTGAATTTCTATAGATGCGGAAGCAGTGCAGCCGTTGCCATCCACTGCATCAAATTCATACGTGCCTGCGCAGAAATATCCGAAGATGTAAGTAAGTTCATCCACGCCATTTCCATTAGTGTTTACATCTAAATCAACTGAAGCCGGGACGGGATTACTCCATGTAACTGCGAGCGTTGTTGACTGAACGCCAGTCGCAATTAAATCAATTGCTCCATCACAACTGCCGTTACATTTCGGTTGCAACTCCAATAACTCCAGTTCCAGCGGTAGCGGCTGCATCAAAGTGAAATTTAATTCAGCGGTGCATCCGTGCGCATCAGTGATAATACATTGGTACTCGGAAATGAATCTTGTTCTGCCAAATTCATCAACGATAGTTGCATCGGTGGCGCAGATTCCCTCTATGCGAGGCGTGGATTCACCATTGCTCCATGAATAGGTGTAAGGCGGTATACCCCCGGTGGTAAGCGATGCGTCAGCAAAGCCATCGCAAAATCCATAACAAGTTGGATTGGCAAGTTCAGCTTGTATAAGCCAGCCAATCGGGTCGCTCTTGCATACTCCTGCTTCGTTGCAATTATCAGTAGTACAAGGATTGTTGTCATCGCAATTTTTCGGGTCATGCTTGCACTCGCCATTAGTTTGTTCGCAGTAATCATCGGTGCACGCATTACCATCATCACAAACATGCGGAGTGGTAAAACATCCCGAAGCAGGGTTGCAATCATCATCGGTGCAGGCGTTACCGTCATCGCAAACATGCGGAGTGGTAAAACATCCGGAGGCAGGGTTGCAATCATCATCGGTGCAGGCGTCACCGTCATCACAAACATGCGGAGTGGTAAAACATCCGGTGAGTATATCACAATCATCATCGGTGCAGGCGTTACCGTCATCACAGACATGCGGAGTAGTAAAACATCCGGTGAGTATATCACAGTCATCATCGGTGCAGGCGTTACCGTCATCACAAACATGCGGAGTGGTAAAACATCCCGAAGCAGGGTTGCAATCATCATCGGTGCAGGCGTTACCGTCATCGCAAACATGCGGAGTGGTAAAACATCCGGAGGCAGGGTTGCAATCATCATCGGTGCAGGCGTCACCGTCATCACAAACATGCGGAGTGGTAAAACATCCGGTGAGTATATCACAATCATCATCGGTGCAGGCGTTACCGTCATCACAGACATGCGGAGTAGTAAAACATCCGGTGAGTATATCACAGTCATCATCGGTGCAGGCGTTACCGTCATCACAAACATGCGGAGTGGTAAAACATCCCGAAGCAGGGTTGCAATCATCATCGGTGCAGGCATTTAAGTCATCGCAAACATGCGGAGTGGTAAAACATCCCGAAGCAGGGTTGCAATCATCATCGGTGCAGGCGTCACCGTCATCACAAACATGCGGAGTGGTAAAACATCCGGTGAGTATATCACAATCATCATCGGTGCAGGCGTCACCGTCATCACAAACATGCGGAGTGGTAAAACATCCGGTGAGTATATCACAATCATCATCGGTGCAGGCGTTACCGTCATCACAGACATGCGGAGTAGTAAAACATCCGGTGAGTATATCACAGTCATCATCGGTGCAGGCGTTACCGTCATCACAAACATGCGGAGTGGTAAAACATCCGGAGGCAGGATTGCAATCATCATCGGTGCAGGGATCGCCATCATAGCATTGAAAAAGGTAAGATTCACATCCGGTATAATAGCAATATTCAATCGTACACAGATTGCCATCATCCTCGCATGTAGATTCTGGTTGAGAACAAATTCCGGTTTGCGGGTCACACGTGCCGTCAATGGTACATGGTAAAAAATCATCACAGGAAACAAATTCATACGAACAGGAATTGTTCAAACAATTGTCAAAAGTGCAGAGGTTGTTGTCATCGCAGTCGAGATATGTCTGGCAGGGACAAGGCTCTTGTGATACACATGCGCGGCATTCTGTTGAAGCCTCAAAATCTGTTTTCGAACCTGCTGTGCATGGCAAACATTCAACTTGTCCGGTAGATGGATTGAACGTATTAACTGGACAAGGAATGCAATGGTCTTGCCCCGCCAATGGTTGATAATATCCCGGAGGACATTCCTCACATTGTTGTGAACCTTCCACATCCGAAAAATATCCTGGCGCGCATACCTCACAGCTAACGCTGCCTGCGTTTGGCTGCGAATAACCAACAGGACAGGGAGAACATTGAACAGCGCCTGTTACATTGTTGGAAGTTCCTGCCAGGCATGGTTGACATTCAATCTGTCCAGTCTGGGCGTTGTATGTTCCTTTCGGACAAGGAATACAATGGTCTTTTCCGGGTAATGGTTGATAAAATCCGGGAGGACATTCTTCACATTGTTGTGACCCCATCACGTCTGAAAAATATCCCGAAGCGCAGGGTGTACATTCAAGACTTCCTGCGTTTGGCTGCGAATAACCAACAGGACAGGCAGAACATTGAACAGCGCCTGTTACATCGTTGGAAGTTCCTGCCAGGCATGGTTGACATTCAATCTGTCCCGTGAGGTCGTTATATGTTCCTTGCGGACAAGGAATGCAATGGTCTTGCCCCGCCAATGGTTGATAATATCCCGGAGGACATTCCTCGCATTGTTGTGACCCCATCACGTCTGAAAAATATCCCGGAGCGCAGGGTGTACATTCAAGACTTCCTGAGTTTGGCTGCGAATAACCAACAGGACAGGCAGAACATTGAACAGCGCCTGTTACATCGTTGGAAGTTCCAGCGAGACACGGTTGACATTCAATCTGTCCAGTCTGGGTGTTGTATGTTCCTTGCGGACAAGGAATGCAATGGTCTTGCCCCGCCAATGGCTGATAATATCCCGGAGGACATTCCTCGCATTGTTGTGACCCCATCACGTCTGAAAAATATCCCGAAGCGCAGGGTGTACATTCAAGACTTCCTGCGTTTGGCTGCGAATAACCAACAGGACAGGCAGAACATTGAACAGCGCCTGTTACATCGTTTGAAGTTCCTGCCAGGCATGGTTGACATTCAATCTGTCCCGTGAGGTCGTTATATGTTCCTTTCGGACAAGGAATACAATGGTCTTGCCCGGGTAATGATTGATAGTATCCGGGAGGACATTCCTCGCATTGTTGTGACCCCATCACGTCTGAAAAATATCCCGGAGCGCAGGGTGTACATTCAAGACTTCCTGCGTTTGGCTGCGAATAACCAACAGGGCAGGGAGCACATTGAACAGCACCTGTTACATCGTTTGAAGTTCCTGCCAGACACGGCTCACATTCCATCTGCCCCGTCTGGTCATTGAAAGTGCCTTTCGGGCAGGGAATGCAATGGTCTTGTCCCGCAAGCGGCTGATAATATCCCGGTGGACACTCTGTGCAAATAAAATTTGTACTTGTGTTATTGTAGGAGCCGGGAAAGCAACCTGTCAACGTGATGCTTCCAATAGATGTTTGGAAGGAAACTACATTGCTGAGATTATTCGTGAATTCTAATGCAGTTGGTGTATTGACCAATTTCACATCAGTAAATTCCCCTGCTGCGCCCACCAAATTAAACTTGATGGAAAATAGTATCGAGTCGTTTGCAAGCGAAACGCCTGACGTACTTTGATTCGGAAAATTCACATCATCCCAGGAAAAGGAGATGAATCCTGAAGCGATATTCGCCAAACCGAAGTTGCCAAAACCCATTCCCGGCAAGCCAAACACTTCAATGGTTGAGTATGCTGCCACCGCTTGATTAAATTGAATGCTGCCCTGCGCGGTGACCATATTGGTGAAGCCATCGGCTTTTATAGAAACGACCGCTTCTGCCCCTGCGGGCGCTGAAACATGTTCAACTGTCAGGGTGAGCGCACCGAAAGACGGTTGAATAAGTGAAAGCAGCGCAACGGCAATGATGCTGATGCGTTTGCAACAGAAGAAATTCAGGAAAGTCATAGAACTTGATTTTGGGTTTACGGAGAGAAAAAGCATTTGCTTTTCCTCTTCCTGACATAAAGGTAAAAAATAACACGAAACCGCAAAGCATATTCCAAGGAAAATTATGCGCAGGATGTGGAAAGATTTGTATGAGAAGTATTACCGAAATGAAAAAACCTCCGAAGGTTTTATCCTGCGGAGGTTTTATTAGTTGCACTCTTGCGGACTTGTTCCGCAATCCCCATGCGCGAAGAGGATTGTTTTGGGATGCCGGAATAAACCCGGCAGGACAAACTATTTCGTCAGCACTGCTTTTCCGAAGTATGCGCCACTCTTTGTTTGCAGGCGATAGAGAATCATGCCATCCGCAAGTTTATCGGGAGTGAATTCATATTTCTGCAATTCACCAGCCTTCACATTTCCTTCAAACAATTCGGTGATGCGTTTTCCTTCAAGATTGAAAATTTCCAATTTCACTCTTGAATCTTCTGCGAGTGTAAACTCAATGTTCAGCCTGTCCGTAAACGGATTTGGATAAGCGCTCAACTGTGTTGCTTCATCAGTTACAATGCTGAGGTGCTCTGCTCCATCCATCTTCGCTGCGCTGCCGATAACTGTGAATGTTACAGAAAGGTCAGTTCCGGCTGTGCCCACGCCATTGTTATCACTGTATGGAATTGCTTTGATGGTGTAAACACCCGGCTGTGGCCTCCAGTTATGGTAGTTGCCGCTGTTGTCGCCATAGTATGCGTAAGGAGCCTCGCTTTCAATACGGAACTGATTTCCATTTTGGAGGAAGCGCACACTTTCAACATTTGCTTCAGCGCATACATTCGCGCGCACATTAATCGGTCCTGTTATTGAGAGGTCAATCACCGCGCCATTCACAAGTTCACCAATGTCCGTATCCGTAGTAGCATCTATGAGTGTGAAGGAAGTTACTTTCCGCTCACCTGCGCCACAGCCAACAATCGTAATCGTTATTTCATGGAAAATACCCGGAATCCCTCCTGCGCCATTTCCGCTGTAAGGAATAGCGCGAATGGTATAAACACCCGGCTGTATATTCCACGGCAGGTAGTTGCCGTTGTTGTCGCCAGCAATGGTGTAGAACGGAATGTTTTCAGTCTTGTAGTCATTGCCGTTCAACTGGAAGAGTAGGCTCTCGATATTTTGCTCAAGGCACACATTCGCGCGGATGTTAATCGGTCCGGTGATGGAGAGGTCAATTACTGCACCGTCAACTAATGTTCCGAGGTCGGCATCTGTATCTGCGCTCACGAGCGTGAAGGAAGTGACTTCACGCACACACAATATAGGTTCCTGCGGATAACATTCGCCCGGGCAATCAGTGTTCTGATACCAATGCGCATTGTCTTTTCCTTCGAGCCAGTTCACGATGAACAAGCCTTTCATCACAGTCGGGTCGCCAGCAGGTGAAACTTCGATTGTCATTTTTCCTGCATCCATGTAGATGTCGGCAGTAACATCAGAACTTGCGCCCACCGTTACGTCTAATTCCACAAATGCAACAACGTCTTTTGCATCAGGATTGAAACTGTTGTTGATACCCAACTGGAGTTTTTTGCAAATCCGCAATTTCACGCAGTTAGCCGCGAACTTGATTGTCGCGTTTTCCTGCGTGTAAATATTCTCAAGATTGATGTCGGATTGTGTGAACGTGACAGTCGCATTTTTACCGATAACGACTCCTTTGTAAACAGAACCATTCAGCGTTACGTTTCCGTTGTTCGGCACTGTTACGCTTGTTCCACCGCTGCAATCGGGATTATATTCAAAAGCAGGCAGCGTCAGAGTTGCCGGATTTGGGTCTTGTACCGAAACTGAACTGCCTCCGCTAATTTGAATCACATCTGCTTTCACGAATGTTCCTGCCGCAGTTACAACAGAGCCGTTTTTGATTTCAGCTTTATTAGTCACGTCTAACACGCCAATGCCACCGCTGAATACGGTGTTCATGCTCACAGTTGCGCGTTTCTTCGCAACGATTACATAAGAGGACAGCAACTGGTCGGGTGGGGTAGTGGAGTAAGTTGACGTTCCAAAGCATCCGTTAAGCGCAGTTACAGTTACGCTGTATGTGCCCGGAGCAACTACAATGCTTGCAGTGTTTTCACCGGTTGACCATAAGTAAGCTGCTGCATTTGCAGGAAGCGCTTTCAATGTTACAGTAGCGCCCTGACACCAAACGGGCAACTGTTGTTCTTCAAAAGTTACTGTGAAGTTGTCGCAGTTGCATCCCGCAATCGGATTGTTTGAGCAAATGCCATCTACGCACACATCAACCGTGCATCCGTCATTGTCGTTGCAATTAATCGCTGTGAATGTGCAGCCGCCTGCGCCACATGCGTCAATCGTGCAGAGGTCGCCATCCTCGCACACAACTGTAGAGTAAGAGCAGAGTCCGTTTGCGCACGCATCAATTGTACACAGGTCGCTGTCATCGCAGTTTGGAATGGTGATGTTGTAAATCACAATGCTGTCGCAGCCGTTGGCTTTTGTAAGCGTGTCAAAATATGTTCCCGATGAAGAAACATCTTCACCGCCTATATTGATACTCTCACCTTCACACAAGGCAACATCCAATGTTGTAGTTGGTGCGCAAGTGCGGTCAGCATTCAGTTTCACCACCCAGAAATCGCTCACGCCTTTGTGTCCTGTCACATCACCGTTATTTTTTGAGTTGGAATGTCCGGCAATGATGTAGCCTTCATCTGTAGTTTGCTGTGAAGAGAAAGCAAAATCATCCGCATTGCCGCCAAGTGATTTTTCCCATTCGATTGCTCCGGCTCCATCCGTTTTCACTACCCAAAAATCTCTGCCGCCTTTGCTTGCAGAAACATCACCGTTGTTTGACAATGCGCTTCCCGAGATGAAATAGCCGCCATCGTTTGTTTGAACAATCGAACGCGCAATATCTTCCTTGCTGCCGCCATAAGTTTGTTGCCAACTCAGGTTGCCCGCAGCATCTAACTTTACTATCCAGTAGTCTTCGTTTCCGTTGTTGCCCGAAACATCGCCATCATTTGATTTGGTAACGCCTGCTGCGATGTAGCCGCCATCAGCGGTTTGCTGCACAGAGCTTGCTTTATCCGAAGCGCTGCCGCCCAATGCGTTTTGCCACAGAATATTTCCGCTCGCATCCAATTTCACTATCCAGAAATCATTGCTGCCATTGTTGCCCGAAACATTACCGTTGTTTGAAGCGGTGCTTCCTGCTACAACGTATCCGCCATCGGCAGTTTGCTGAATTGCATTACCAAGGTCGCCTTTCGTTCCTCCGAGCGCTTTCTGCCACAGCAATATTCCCGCAGCATCAAGTTTAATTACCCAGAAGTCGCTTCCGCCATGATTGCCGGAAACATCACCGCTGTTATTTGATGAGGTCCATCCGGCAACGGCATAGCCGCCATCGGCAGTTTGTACCACCGCATTTGCCACATCAGATTTATTTCCACCATACAATTCTTCCCAAACAAGATTTCCATTCACATCCAATTTCACTACCCAGAAATCAGTTTGTCCGTTGTTTGCAGAAACATCACCGTTGCTGTTTGAAGCCGCGCTGCCTGCGAGGATGTAACCACCGTCAGCAGTTTGTTTCACAGAATATGCGGTTTCTGTTTTGTCGCCACCCAACGCATTTTGCCAAACGAGATTTCCAGCGCCATCCAATTTCACCACCCAGAAATCACTTTGTCCGTTGTTGCCTGATACATCGCCATTATTTGACCATGCATAGCCTGCAACAATATAACCGCCATCAGCAGTTTGGTGAACAGAACGCGCGCCATCACCGCTATTGCCACCCAGCGCTTTTTGCCACATTAATTCATGCGCAAAGTTTCCAGCGCAGGCATGTTCGCAAATTCCTACATCGCACCAATCGGTTGTGCAAAAATCTCCGTCATCGCAATCAACATTAGAACACGGAAAAGGACATCCAATGGTTGGCGTGTGTATGCAGCCGATGAGCGGGTCACATTCATCAATGGTGCAAGTGTCTGCATCATCGCAAACAAGCGGGATGAAATCGCAGATGCCCGACACGCAAATATCTTCAGTGCAGAGGTCGCCATCTACGCATGGTATCGGCAGATAGACGCATAAGCCAAATTCGCATTTGTCCGTAGTGCAGAAGTCGCCATCATCGCACACAATCGGGGGAAACACACATCCGATACCCGGGTCGCAGAAATCATTTGTGCAGGGGTCGAAATCATCGCAAATCACGTCAGTGTAAACACAACCCACAGCCGGGTCACATGCGTCAATCGTACACTGATTGAAATCTTCGCAATCAACCGAAGTGTACACGCATCCAAAGAAAGCATCGCAGAATTCTGTTGTGCAAGCATTGAAATCATTGCAATCAACCGGAACGTAAGTACAACCGGTTGCAGGCTCGCAATCATCAATAGTGCAGGCGCTGAAATCATCGCAATTCACATCGGTGTAAACACAGCCTGCTATCGCATCGCAGAATTCAGACGTACATGCGTTAAGGTCATCACAGTTTACAAACGTATAGAAACAGCCAAACACCGGCTCACATGCGTCAAGCGTACATTCGTTATTGTCGTTGCAATCCACATCGGAGTAGAAACAGCCTGTTGCTACATCGCAGAAATCATTCGTGCAGGCATCGAGGTCGTTGCAAACTGTTGTTGTGTAAACGCAACCAAAGAAAGAATCGCAATTGTCCACTGTGCAGGCATCGTTGTCATTGCAATCAACAGGCGCGTAGCCACATCCAAGAATCGGATGGCAAGAGTCAGTAGTACAAGCGTTGAAATCATTGCAATCAACATTTGTGTAAACGCAGCCGATTGCCGGGTCGCAAAGTTCTGATGTGCATGCGCTGCCGTCATTGCAATCAATCGGAGTGTATTCACAACCAACGGTAGGATTACAATTATCCGTAGTGCAGATATTCAGGTCATCACAAAGCACATCGGTGAAGATGCAACCGCTTGTCGGGTCACAGAATTCTGTGGTGCAGAAGCTGAAATCATCGCAAATCACATTTGTATAAACGCAGCCGAAGGCGATGTCGCAATCATCGGTTGTGCAGGCATTATTATCATTGCAATCAAGGTCAACAACAAAACAGCCCGTTGCGGCATCGCAATTATCAACGGTGCAGGCGTTAAAGTCATCGCAAACAGCAGGCGTATAAACGCAGCCTGAAGCCGGGTTGCAGTCATCAACAGTACATTCGTTGTTGTCATTGCAATCTACATCGGTATAAATACAGCCTGACGCTGGCGCGCAAATTTCATTCGTACATGCGTTGAAATCATTGCAATCCACCGTGATATAATAGCATCCGGTGATGATGTCGCAGAAATCTTCCGTGCAGAAATCGCTGTCGTCACAATTCACGGCAGGATAGAAACAATCGGTTGCAGCATCGCACAAATTTTCAGTGCATGCATTGAAATCTTCACAAACAATATCTGTATAGAAGCAGCCTGAAGCAGTATTGCAGCTATCAAGTGTACAAACGCTGGCATCATCACAGTCAACTGCCGGATGCTGACAAGTTCCTATTGCATCACAGAAATCAGTGGTGCAGAAATCGCTGTCATCGCAATTCACCGGCTCGTAGTAGCAACCGGTAATCGGGTCGCACAGGTCAATGATGCACGGGTTGCCATCATCGCAGCTAATCGGAGTGAATTCGCAAATACCTGCAACACAGGAATCTGTTGTGCAGACATTCGCGTCATTACAAGGAATAGGTTCATAAACGCAAACACCGTTTTCGCATTTGTCTGTGGTGCAAAGGTCGCCATCATCACAAACTACCGGACTGAATATGCAGCCGGAGAACGTAGAGCAACTATCAGTAGTACAAAGGTCTCCATCATCACAAATCACATCGGTGTAAAAACAGCCTGTGGCTGAATTACAGAAATCATCCGTACATGCGTTGATGTCGTTGCAGTCGGTAGTTTGCGTGAAGCATCCGAAAGCCGGGTTGCAGAAATCATCGGTGCAGGCATCACCATCATTGCAAATTACTTCGGTATACAAACATCCGATAAGAACATCGCAATCATCAATTGTGCAGAAATCAGCATCATCGCAATCTAAAGGAGTCCCCGACTGGCAGGAGCCGCCAAAGCAAACATCATTTTCCGTGCAAGCATCGTTATCGCTACACGCGCTGATGTTGTTTACAAATACGCAGCCTGAAAGTGGGTTGCAGGAATCATCGGTGCATCCGTTATTGTCGTTGCAAGTAATGGGAGTTCCCGCGCAAGTTCCGCTTGCACATACATCGCTGTCGGTGCAGGCATCGGCATCATCGCATGTTGCATTATTATTTGTGTAAACACATCCCACAAGCGGATCGCAGGAATCATCGGTGCAAACATCATTATCGTTGCAGGTAATTACAGTTCCTGCACAAGTTCCGGCAGCGCATACATCATTGTCCGTGCAGATGCTGCCATCACTGCAAACATTGGTATTATCATTCGTAAATACACAACCTGTAGCTGGATCGCAGGAATCATCCGTGCAGGGATTGTTGTCATTGCAGGTGATTGTATTACCCGCGCAAGTTCCGGCAGAGCACACATCATTGTCGGTGCAGAGGCTGCCATCATTACAAACATTGGTATTATCATTCGTAAATACGCAACCTGTAGCCGGGTCGCAGGAATCATCCGTGCAGGCATTGTTGTCATTGCAGGTGATGGAACTACCCGCGCAAGTTCCGGCAGAGCACACATCATTGTCCGTGCAGAGGCTGCCATCACTGCAAACATTGGTATTATCATTCGTAAATACACAACCTGTAGCTGGATCGCAGGAATCATCCGTGCAGGCATTGTTGTCATTGCAGGTGACGGAACTACCCGCGCAAGTTCCGGCAGAGCACACATCATTATCGGTGCAGAGGCTGCCATCACTACAAACATTGGTATTATCATTCGTAAATACACAACCTGTAGCCGGGTCGCAGGAGTTATCCGTGCAGGGATTGTTGTCATTGCAGGCGATTGTATTACCCGCGCAAGTTCCGGCAGAGCACACATCATTATCGGTGCAGAGGCTGCCATCACTGCAAACATTCGTATCATCATTCGTAAATACGCAACCTGTAGCAGGATTACAGGACTCATCTGTGCAAGGATTACCGTCATCACACGGTGGTATAGCTGTGTAAAAACATCCGGTTAGTGAATCACAGCTATTTGTGGTGCAAAGACTATTATCATCGCAGACAATAGGAGTATAAGCACATCCAATGGGTTCATCACACACATCAGTTGTACAAACGCTGCTATCGTTACATACTACATCTGTGTAGAAACACCCGGTTCCGGTATCACAGGAATCAAGCGTGCAGACGTTCAGATCATTACAATCTTTTGGTTGTATAATACATCCTGTTGCGGGATTGCAGAAATCATCGGTACATTCATTGAGGTCATCGCAAATTTTCTCGACATGAGAACACCCTGTGAGCGAATCACAAAAGTCATCGGTGCAGAAGTCTAAATCATCGCAGAGATACTGGTAAATGCAGTTTCCCGACTGACAGATGTCATCCGTACATGCACTATTGTCATCGCATTGAATGGTGATGTTAGCGCATTGGAAGCTGATACATTTATCAATTGTGCAAAGGTCTGCGTCATTGCAATCAATAAAAGCAGCGCAACAACCGGGAGTGGAGGTAGATGGTGTGTTGGAGCAAATTCCACCGATGCATTCATCCAAGGTGCAATCATTCCCGTCATCGCAATTAATAAGAATTCCGGAACAAATGCCGCCTGTACAAGTGTCATTTTCAGTGCAGGGGTTGCCATCATTACAGGCACCGCCATCATTCGGGTCATGTGAGCAACCGATAGCGGAATCGCAGGAATCAAGTGTGCAGGGGTCGCCATCATCGCAATTTGTTGCATTATGTTCACACACATTCGTGACACATAGGTCATCGGTGCACAAATCAGCATCGGCACATTCGGAGTCCAATTGGCAACAGCCAGATATTGTAAGATAAGCACATTCAAATGCAAGGCATTTGTCAATCGTGCAAGGATTGCTATCGGTACAATCAAAAACAGTAAGGCAACAGTTGGGAATCGGAGTCTGCACACACCCCCCCCCTAAACATTCTGCAAGATGACAAGCATCGTCTGGTGTACAAACTTTCGGAGTGCTAAAGCAATTGTTGTCCTGACATATATCATCCGTGCAAAGGTCGCCATCGCTGCAATCTTTCGGAACGGAAATGCATCCCTGTGCAGGGTCGCAAATTTCATCCATGCACAAATCTGCATCCTGAACGCAAACAACCGGATCATGGGAACATTCCCTCACTAAAGGACCGCAGTAGTCAATAGTACAGAGGTTATTATCATCACAATCTAATGTGTCGGAAATACAGGCGAGAAGCGGGTCACAAATTTCATCCGTGCATACTAAGCCATCATCCGGACATACAACTGATGCGTAGTCGCAAGTGCCCGCATCGCATTTATCAATGGTGCAAGGGTCGGTGTCGCTGCAATCTTTATCGGGGAATGAGCATGCTCCGCTGATGCACGTGTCAATGGTGCAAAGGTCGCTGTCAGCACAGGTAAGAGCATCGCAGGGGTCAACGCAATTCGGGTTGGTGCCGATAATGATACATCCCAACAGGGCATCACAGGCATCAATCGTGCAGGTGTCAAGGTCATCGCATACGAGCGGAGTGCCTGCAACACAGCCTATTGCAGGATTGCATGTTTCAATTCCCGTACACACGCTGTTATCATCGCAAACAGTAGTTGTAGGAAAACATCCGCTCACAATGTCACAACCATCATCGGTGCAGGCATCGGCATCATCGCAATTAGTGGGCAAGTTGGAACAACCTGAAGACGGGTCGCAATCATCAATAGTACAAGCGTCAGAATCGTCACAAACAACGGGAGTATATTCACATCCGGTAATCGTGTTGCAAATTTCAGTGGTGCATTCATCCGCATCATCACAGTTTAAAGGAAGATAAAAACAACCGGATGCGGGATTGCAATCGTCAGTTGTGCAGGCATCGGAATCATCGCAGTTCACGAGTTCGTTTGTGCATGTTCCCAAATTGCAAGAGTCAATAGTACATGCGCTGAAGTCATCGCATTCTGTATTTGTAAGACAGCCTGCTTGTTCAATCTGAATAAGCCCATTATTTGTTGTTGGGGCGAATTCATTAAATGCAACATCCGAATAAAGAGGTGGAGTAGGGGTATTGATAAATGTAACAGGAGTTTCTTCTCCCGCATTTCCCACTAAATTAAATCTGATTTTAAACAGGCTGTCACCATTTGCAAGGCTTACGCCTAAAAGCGTTCCGTCATCCCAAGTAAAGGAAATTACACCGGAAGCTGCATTTGCAACATTGAAATTCACAGCTTGCGACATGCCGGGAAGACCAAATGCTTCCACATTCATAAAGGAAGCAACCAGCGGGTCAAATTGCAGCGAGCCTTTCACGGTAATAAGGTCAGTAAAATATTTTGCGCGCATTGTAACAAGCACTTCAGTTGTGGAAGCACCTGAAACTGTATCAAGGTATAAAACAAGTCCGCAAGTAATTGGCGTTCCCTGCAAGCAGTTACCCGTACCCGCTTCGCAGGTTTCCAGTCCGTTGCATGGGTCGTTATCATCGCACAATTTGGGAGTTGAGAAGCATCCCGTTGCTGAATTACAACTGTCAAATGTGCAGGCATCGCTATCATCACAGTCAATCAAAATGTTTGAACATCCTGAAAGCGGTTGGCAGCCATCGGTAGTACACACGCTGTTGTCATCACAATCAATGAGGATGTTTGAGCATCCGGTAATTGAATCGCAGCTATCAGTTGTACACAGGTTATTGTCATCACAGTCAATCAAAATGTTTGAACATCCTGAAAGCGGTTGGCAGCCATCGGTAGTACACACGCTGTTGTCATCACAGTCAATCAGAATATTGGAACATCCTGAAAGCGGGTCGCAGCCTTCTGTTGTGCAGAGATTATTATCATCACAATCAATGAGAATATTTGAGCAGCCTGAAAGCGGCTCGCAGCCATCGGTAGTGCAAGCACTGTTATCATTGCAATCCAATGTTGTGCCTACCACACATCCGAGTGCAGGAATACAAGTTTCGATGCCTGTGCAAGCATCGTTATCATTACATGTTAGCGGAGTTCCTGCTTCACAACCGCTAATAGCGTTGCAGGTTTCTACACCATTGCAAGCATCGTTATCATTGCATGTTAGCGGAGTTCCTGCTTCACAACCGCTAATAGCGTTGCAGGTTTCTACACCATTGCAAGCATCGTTATCATTGCATGTTGGCGGAGTTCCTGCTACACAACCAGTAATAGCGTTGCAGGTTTCTACACCATTGCAAGCATCGTTATCATTGCATGTTGGCGGAGTGCCATTTATGCAACCAAGAATTTGGTCACAGGTTTCAAGTCCGTTACACGCATCGTTATCATCGCAAATAAGCAAATCGCAAGGGTCATTGCAATTTGGATTTGCAGTATATACGCAACCAAGCAGCTCATCGCAATTATCAATGGTGCAGGTATCGCTATCATCGCAATTCAATACGGTTCCAACTGCGCAACCCAAAGCAGGAATACATGTTTCAACTCCATTGCAGGCATCATTATCATTGCAAGGCAAAGGAGTTCCTGCAATGCATCCTGTAATTATATCACAGGTTTCAAGTCCATTGCAAACATTTGCATCATCACAAACGATGGGAGCATAATCGCAGAATCCGCTGCCGAGGCAAATGTCTTCTGTGCATGCATCGCCATCATCGCAATCATCGCTGAAATATTCGCACACGCCATTATTGCAGAATCCCTGCAAACACAAATCAGATGTATCGCACGTGATAGCGATGAAATCACAAACACCTGCAATGCAAGTATCGGTTGTGCAATTATCTGAATCATCACAGTTGATAAGTGGAAACGGGCAGAAGCCGCCAATACAAGTATCATTTGTGCAAGCATCCAGATCGGCACATTCTATTTGTGCATTCTGACAGAACCCATTGAAGCATTGGTCTTGTGTACACGCAACCCCGTCATCGCAATTTAACGCTTGGCTTGCGCAAACTCCATTATCGCAATAATCATTTGTGCAGAGATTATTATCCGTGCAGAAAGGTTCATCAAGCGACATTCTGAAAGTGGCTGTGGTGGAACCTGACAATCCTGCAAACGGACCAGTGGGATTTCCCACGAAATCAATTCTATAAGTAACATCAAAGAAACTGCTTACCTCCCAGTCATTTCCTTGCTTATTCAGCACGGTTTGCCCGGGGCTGAGTAAGCCGAAGTCGGTTCCGGCCGTGATGCGCAATAAGTCAAAATCAGTGTCATTATCAATTTGACCAAACAGTCTGAATAAATCGGTTTCAAATACCTGATAAGGCAGCCCCGGAGTGCGCGGTGCGGTATGCACTTCAAACATCGGAATTGGAATCGTCAATGTTCTTTGGTAGCCGCTGAAGGAGCCTGTTCCTGTTAATTGCAGCATTACCATTTCTGCTTCCACGGTTGTGGAATCACCGCCCAGATTTCCACCCGGATTAATCATCAGGTTTTGAAAATTGTTGAAAATGATTTGTGAAAGCAATGAATCCCCTGCGGCAAAACCATCCGTGATTTCAATGTTCCCATGATACGGACACTGTGTTGGAAAATCTGCCGTGCCGCCATTATCAGGCGCGATGCATTGTGTGGTGAGAGGCGTATTTACGCATGTTCCGGTAACACATTCATCAAGCGTACAGGCATCATTATCATTGCAGGCAGCGTCAAAAGCGCAATCGCCTGTGCTGAATTGCAAGCACCAACTCACAAGCGTGCCGTCATCGCTTGGAAAATTATCCGTAACAATTACCTTCCAAAAGCCGTTGGGATCTTCTCCGTCAAATGCGGCAAGCAGTTCAGCAGGAATTATGGCAACATTTCCCGAAAGGTTGCAACCATTGAAATTATCCAACCCTTCATCATCAAAGGTTGCGATAATATCAGGATCAAAACCGCAATTCTCAATATATAAAACTACTGAAGTGCCGGAGGGGCTGGTTATTAAAATGCTCAAATCACCGATGTAAGGGTGCGTGATATTGAAAGAGACATTCAGGTCGGTGATTACGCCTGTTTCCCCTGTTAATTCAATTGAATCTTCTACAGGAGGTAATGTGTCTGAAATCAGCACATCGGGGAAAGCGCAAATGCCAGTCAGCGTTTCGCAGATTATTGAAAGTTCAAAATCACCTTCAGCATCAGAAAAACCATGCACATAAAAAAAGTAAGGTGTTCCGATTGAAGATTGGAATGCTGCGGTGGACTGCTCATTAATTCCACAAACAAAATCATCATCGTTTTCAGTTACGCAAACCAAATTGTCGCAATCGCCTTCGTAAACGGTTATTCTTGTATCATAATTTGTATTTCCGCTGCAAGTGGAAACAGTGATAAAATCTCCTGTGCCGGTGAATGCATACCACACGCCAGGCGCAGAAGCATCATCATCGCAGGTTGGAACAAACTCAGGGGTAGCATCGGTCGTGCTGCCAGAAATAGTTTGTCCGCAGAGTACTTCCAACGCGCCACCGCATGTATCATTTTCCGCATAAGCGCATGACAGGCTGATTTGAAATTCGCCCGATGTGCCGCTGGCATTATGCACCAGCGCATAATAGGTTGTTCCCTCGTCTGAATCGAAAGTAACATCAACGGGCAATCCGCAGAAATGCTCGTTTGCACCGATGCAATCAAAGCCTCCTACACAATCTCCCTGGTAAACATTGATGCGCGAATCAAATCCAGGAGTAACGCAGGAAAGGGTTACGGTGAGTGTTGTTCCTGTTCCGGGAAACGTGTACCACACGCCCGGATTTTCTACCAACACGCTGTTGCAACTTCCGATAGCATCAAGCGTAGCTTCAATGGTTGTTCCTTCTAACGTGTCGCCACATACGAGTTCCGTTGCAGCATTGCATGAGTCATTTGCGGGAGGAAGTGCAGCGCCAGAAATTTGAATAAGTCCGTTGTTCGTTGTCGGAGCAAATTCATTGAAGTCAATGTCAGAAAAGAGCGGGGGAGTGGGGGAACTGATAAACGTAACTGCGGTCTGCTGCCCGGCTGTTCCTGTCAGGTTGAACCGGATTTGAAAAAGTGTTGCTCCGTTTGCAAGGGTCACACCTAAAAGACTTCCGTCATCCCAAGTGAAGGAGATTACTCCTGTTCCGGCATTGGCAACATTAAAATTCACTGCTTGCGTCATTCCGGGCAAACCAAATGCTTCCACGTTTGCAAATGACGCAACCGCAGGATTAAACTGAAGCGTTCCCTGCACGGTAATCAAATTTGTAAAACTATCAGCGCGTAGCGTAACGAGTGCTTGCAAGCTGGATGTGCCGGAAACAGTATCAAGGCGAAGCGTGAGCGCATGCGCAGGAGTTGAGAATAAGCTTAATGCAATGGTGCAGGCAAATAAGAACCTACAACAACTTTCGATGGTGGAACGCATGGGAAAATGGGTTTGATGTTAAAATCCGGATTGATGCTTCTAAAGGGGAGTTCTAAAAATTGCTTTTTTATCGCATCACCCCATCCCTCTCCAGAAGGAGAGGGTGACTGTGGAAGAATTTTTAGAACCGCCCAATATTGAATGTATGTCAAATTAACCGACAAGGTATCGCTTCTTTCCCTTAAATGTAAGTAGAATCCCGAAATTTTCAGAAATATTTTCAGTATTTATTTTTCAGGAGTCTGTTTACGGCAATTGCAACGTTGTGAGCGAATTAACTATCGGACTATCGCCACCTTCACGCTTCGTATTGCATGTGCCGCCAGAAATTTCACGCCAGTTGATTATTTTTTCACGCAAAAAGATTTCTTTTCAGGTTTTCTACTTTTCGAGCTTGGCGTCTTGGCGTGAACCTTTTTCCACGCAAAAGGATTTTTTTCTCGCAAAGGCGCAGAGGCGCTAAGTTTTTTGCGGTAGTGAATGCGGTTGTTGTTTGAACCACAGCCCCGCCAGATACACCGCCTTTTTTATTTTGTTTTTTAAACTCAGGGGCGTGATGCCTTCGCTGAGGGGGTAGCCAAGCAGTGCGGTTACTTTGCGGGCGTATTCTCCTTGGTCGTCAAGGTTTCTGTCGGCATAAGGCAAGTGCGGGCTTTTAACTTTCTTCAAGTATTCACAGTCGCGCAGGATTAAAAGCAAACGATAACGCTTCATCTTATTTTTAAGCTCAACAGGTTTTCCATAAATTCTGGAACCAAAACCTTCATATCTCTGCAACAACCATTCGTCACAAATGATGAAGCATATTTTTGTGCTGGCATTTATGCCGCCCTTGTAAGTGGCAATCAGCGTTTCATTTATTACTTGAGTGTTTCTGAAATTCGCATCCACTACTAATCTGTTCACAATGGCTAATTCTTTATGCGGAAAATATTTTTCAAATTCAGCGATGCCAAAGAAATCTATATCGCGCTGCAAAAAGGCGCCATCGGTGCCACGCATAGCGCGAACGGATGAAATCATGTTGCCGTTTTCCAGGATGTAATACAATGCCGAATACGCATCGGCTTCATCGTACATCCTCTTTTGTTCATGGTCGGCAGGGATGTGGTATTTCTTTTTCTCCTCAATGTAAATTTTATAGCGAAAGCGATAGATGGCTTCGCGCTCCTCTTGAGTAGTGGCAAGCCGCACTTCAAATTGACTCATCGGAGTTTGCTTTCCGCATTTTTAGCAGTGTGAGGATGTCAGGAATAAATCCTCGTGTGCTTGCTTTGTATTTTTTGTATGCAGCTTCATTATCGCCTGTGAGCCATTGCTTTTTTTCTTCTCGCGCTGCAACCACATAGACATAACCCATCGCAAAAAAACTGATAAGCAGCCACCAGCAACCAGTTGCCAATGTGCCGCCAAGCCATGCAAGCATATAAGAACTATAAAGCGGATGCCGGATAAACCGGTAAGGTCCCCTCGTGTTCAGGGATGTAACAACCTTTGCAGAGAAAGCGACTGCGGGAGGTTGTTCTTCAAAGGTGGAAACGCTCCACCAAAATAACGCTATGGAAAAAAGAAGCAATGAAAAACCAATGGCGAACAAGTTATCCGGTGTGGAAGGGTAGAGTGTCGCAACTCCAAGATGCGCCACCATGAAAATAAATCCGCCTGCTTTGATAAACTGCAATTCCCAGGTTGATTGCATCTATATAGAAATAGTATTGCTTGTAAGAAGGTCCTGTTAATACCGTGGGCATGATAGTGCTGTCGGAGTAATTGTACAGGTAAAGATTTGCGATATTATTATCTACCATCATTAGTGTCCGATAAAAATAAGAATTCGTTCTTTGAAATGCCTGATAGATAAGGATTAGGAACCGATTTGACTCGGTGACGATTTGAATTGAGTGATAGCTTGATCTCCAAAAGTCAGGCTATGAATCAGGGTAAATATGTTTTCTCTCAGGTGACAGGTTTCTTACCTGCTCGAATTTTTGATAAGTGTGCAGCACAATAGGAAGGCAACAAATGGGTGAAGCATTTCACTTGCTGGAATCAAATGCTCTGCATGCTATTCGGGCAGTTGAGCAATCGTGAAAGTCTGCGTGATTTATTGGTAATCGTCAGCGCACATTCCAACAAATTCTATCATTTAGGTTTTGGAAAAAATGTTTCGCGTTCAAATCTTGCCAACGCGAATGAGAAACGGGATTATCGTATTTACGAGTCGTTTGCATATGAAATGATTGCCATAGCCAAGCAGTGTATTACGGTGGAAGAAGATTTTGCTTTGCCGATTACAGACAATGTTTATGCGTTTGACTCGACCACCATTGACCTTTGCTTGAGCGTGTTTTGGTGGGCAACTTTTCGAAAGACCAAAGGTGCCATCAAAGTTCACACGCTCTACGATGTGAAGGTGGCAATACCAGCTTTCATCCATATCACTACCGGCAGCGTTCACGATGTAAACGGATTAGACGAATTAACCTATGAAGCCGGTGGCTATTATGTCTTAGACAGAGGATACGTTGACTTTGAGCGGCTATTCATCATTCATTCAGCCAAGGCATTTTTTGTTACCAGAGCGAAAGATAACTTAAAGTTCGAGCGGCTCTACTCTGCAAAAGCAGACAAATCGAAAGGAATACTGTGCGACCAAACGGTTCGATTAAAAGGATTCTATTCTCAAAAATATTATCCCGAAAAATTGCGTAGAATCAAATTCAACGACACCGAACAGCAACACACCTTTGTGTTTCTGACCAACAACTTTAACTTGCTGCTACTGATATTGCATTGCTGTATAAGTATCGTTGGAAAGTAGAACTGTTTTTTAAATGGATAAAACAGCACTTGAAAATTCAATCATTTTGGGGCACTTCTGCCAATGCCGTGAAAACACAAATCTATATTGCCATTATCACATTCACGTTAGTTGCCATCATCAGAAGCAAACTCAAACTTGAACGCTCCACTTACGAAATATTACAGATTTTGGGCGTGTCGCTATTTGACAAAACCTCTATAAATCAACTACTTCAGCCTCCTATCTATCAAGATGTCAAAGAACATAATCATAATCAGTTGAAATTCAATCTATTTAAATCGGACACTAATGATCTACCATCTTAAACAACATAGTATTCGGAGAACCTAACTTCAGATAGTCACGGGTAGTCAGAGTTCCCACTTGAATACCTGAGGGAAGGGTAAGTACCTTTGTTAATCCACCTGCTTGACAATAAACGAAAGCCCCAAAAATGATAGGAGAAGTAATGTTTTTTTCATAATTTTTTATTTTTCTCGCCTACTCTATAATCCCCTTTTCGGCTGCCGGGGTTTTAATTCTATCGCACAGCTTTCCTTTAAAAGCTATGATGCCGTATTTTTAATCAACTCTCTTAACATATAGTTTTTCATAACCGCCATTGCGCGGAGGTTTTAAACCCTTGCATACATAATACCCCAAACCTTCCCATTCACCGGCTTTTGTTCCTCCGGCTATTACACTGAGCGATTGCCCCGATTCTCTATAATCGCTGCCATCGGAGCAAGCGAAAACCGGTATGAAACTTATTTCAACGTCATAAGAGTTGTTGTTTGTAAATTTTAATTCGGAGCGATACTGGTCTTTCAATTCCTGCCGGTAGCGCCAGTATATGCTTACCCCGGAATAAGTTTTAATTGAAGTCCACGCATCGCTTTGAGCGTTACTCACAAAGGTAAAAGCCAACATAACAATGACCAGAACAGTTCTCCTGTTTTTTGTTTTCATTTTTACTTGTTTTTTTTGCCTACTCTCTAATCCCCTTTTCGGCTGCCGGGGTTTTATTTTTAATTAGCTGTTAGCTGTTAGCCATTAGCCGTTAGATAAATTCAATCTTCTTTTTCATTTCTCTTTTTCATTTCTAATTTCTAATAGCTAATTCCTAATAGCTTTTTCTTTCCTCTTTAGTTATATCCCCATTTAATTTAACTTTGTAAAAAATATCAGTCATGTACACTGAATTCCATATCAGCCCCAACGAACTTGACGCTAAGTTTCTTTTGAAACTGAAAGCACTGTTTAAAAAAAGCAGCAAAATTGCCATTATGGTAGAGGATGAGCCGGATGAAACCGAATACCTGCTGCGCAGCAAAGCCAACCGGAAAATGCTGGAACAATCAATTAAAGAAGCCGAAACGGGTAAGTTGGTTAAAGTAAACATAGGTAAGCCATGAAAGATGTTGAGTTTTCGCATACCGCCCTGCGCCAATTGCAGGAATGGGAAAACAACAACACCAAAATTTATAACCGCATAGATGACTTGCTTAAAGCCATTCAAAACGAACCCTTTAAGGGAGCGGGCAAACCCGAACCACTGAAACATCAATTGAAAGGATACTGGAGCCGAAGGATTACAAAAGAACACCGCCTGGTTTATAAGGTAACCGCATCTTCTATTATTGTTGTTTCGTGTAAGTATCACTATTAATTACTTTCTTTTGCCTACTCTATAATCCCCTTTTCGGCTGCCGGGTTTTTATTCCTTTACAAACTTCTTTCTATTAATAAAATACATACCACGCGGCAGGGCAGCTACATCTATTACTTTGCGCTCGCTGTCTGCTACTTCTTTTATTACTACCTCGCCAAGCAGGTTGGTAATTACAATTGGTATAGGTTGCTTATTGTTGGGAAGGGTAATGGTAAGCGTATGGGTAGCAGGGTTGGGGGATAATTTGATTTCTGAAATGGTCTTATGCTCGTGGATTGCCGTATTAAAATCTAATATACCACCGCCACAATCCGAAAGATACATTTCAAACGGACCTTGATTAATGGGTTGTGTAATAATTGCTAAGTCACCCTGAGGAGTTAAGAACATGGACGTGGAACTGCTTATATTGTAAGTGAGGTTGTTCTTCAGTTCAATTACTTTCTTGGTATTGGCAGTTGTACCGTCCGTTACCCAAACTGACTCATTTCCTAATCCATTCAGCCGGAAATAAAAGCAACTGCGATTATTTAAACTATTTTGAAAGAGGTAGTTCCTCACGGTTTCTTTTAAATCAGTAGAGGTTGTTCCGGGAGGCAGAATATTTTGATAGGTCTTATTAATAAGATCAACGGAGACTATTTTATCATAATTATCGCCTGTAACAAGCAACTTGTCTCCTATTATTATCGGTGGATTATTAGCGTTGTAAGGAGCCAGCGAATCTGGAATGATAGCAATGGTTTCTGTGCCAGCGGAAGTGCCATCTGTTGATATCACATGGGCGGTTCTAACATTTCCAGAGGAATGAGTAAGTACAGCAATTAATTTATTGTTGTAAGTAGGAAATTTATTGTACTGTATGGATGTGACATAACCCGATGTGGAACTGTAAGCGGAGAGTTGAGTAAAAGTTTTATTGGCTAAATCAAAACTGCACAGATTGCTGGAGCCTGTTCTCAATATCACTTTATTATTTACTAAACCAACCATGTCTTCTCCAACGTCCCGAAATGGGGTACTGGAACCCGTTGTTCCAGTAGCATTTAAAACACTTTGTTCTGTTGGATAATTAGTATTGAGAGTTTCCTCCTGGTTTGTTTGCAGATTATAGCGGGTGATAAAGTAATTGATTCCGCTTGTGCTGAAGTTACGGGTGTAATAAATGTAAGGGGTATAATAAGCAAGACCAGGAAAGCCCTCGGTAAATTTGTAGCTGCCGCTCTCCGAAACCAAAGTTTGAGGCGAAGAAGAATTATTAGCTAGCTTTTGTATGGCTAAACCTCCGGAAGTATTTCCATTTATATCTACCATTAATATCACACCATCTTCATATGCCTGCATATCCTTAATGGCTCCCGCACTTCCGCTTAGGTAACTGGAGATTACTACTGCAGAGCCGTCTGATTCGTTTATTTGATAAAGTTTTTTTATTGAACTGCTGTCATCTAAAAGATAATAAAATCCATTTGAGTAGGCGGCCGTCCTTCCGTTGATTGCATCTATATAGAAATAGTATGACTTATAAGAAGGGCCAGTTAATTCGGTGGGCATGATAGTGCTGTCGGAGTAATTGTACAGGTAAAGCTTTGCAGTAGTATTATCTATCATCTTAAACAACATAGTATTCGGAGAACCTAACTTCAGATAGTCACTGGTAGTCAGAGTTCCCACTTGAATACCTGAGGGAAGGGTAAGTACCTTTGTTAAACCACCTGCTTGACAATAAACGAAAGCCCCAAAAAATGATAGGAGAAGTAATGTTTTTTTCATAATTTTTTATTTTTCTCGCCTACTCTATAATCCCCTTTTCGGCTGCCGGGGTTTTTCATTGTTGTATGTTTAGTTTAGATTTCTGTTTTTCTGCTTATGCGCTACGACTCATCAGTTTATAAACCCCATCCCCAGCGCCCTCACCACTGCATCAACTACATTGCGGGCATTCATTTTTTGAATAATGTTTTTTCTGTGCGTCTCAACCGTATCTAGACTTATGAAAATCAATGCTGCTATCTCCGTGGACGTTAAGCCTTGCATTATCAAATCCAAAACTTCTTTTTCACGCTTCGTCAACATCACCCCGTTTTCCATTTCAGTGATTTTCCATTCGCTGACGGATTGCCGTTTGCGAATGTAAATTTCATTGAATATTTCCGTTCCAACAATCACGGGAAACCGTGATTGTTAAATTCTCTGCTAAACAAGGCTTCGCATCTGATGCTTCCAACTAAATGTTGTGAAGTGCGGAATATTTGTTGAGAAACGCGGTTTTTTTGTTGAGTTACTTTTCATGTGTTTCGTCCATTTACTTTAATAATACTGCTTTCACCACCACAGCCTTGTTCCTTGCTTCCAGTTTCACATGATACATTCCTTTTGCTAAAAGTATTTTATTCTTACTCTCTCCGTTCCATTGCAGTTGATGCTCCCCTGCTTTGTAGTTTCCGCTAAAAGTTTTCACTTCTTTTCCCAGCAAATCATAAATCACAATGCTTACTTGTTCCTCTTGTGAAATGCTGAAAATGATGTTGGTGGAATTGCTGAATGGATTGGGCTGCACGGAGAGTTGGGGG
>Ga0163154_10002503_pt1 | contig 26795 bp, 26 predicted proteins | sample OliLakLV19MP9P1_FD_148649 | JGI IMG/M metagenome (GOLD analysis project Ga0163154, IMG submission 148649) | Freshwater microbial mat bacterial communities from Lake Vanda, McMurdo Dry Valleys, Antarctica - Oligotrophic Lake LV.19.MP9.P1 | ecosystem: Environmental > Aquatic > Freshwater > Lake >... | reverse complement strand
ATACATAATTTACTGCTCAAAGTCAAGCGTTTAACCAGAAAAAAAAGGGCGATTTTTTTTATTACAATCAAATATTTTTGTATGATGCCTAATATAAATGGTAAGATTAAATGAACCGCGAGGCACGCGGACGCGAAGGAGGAGAAAGAAGAAGATGCAGTTCTTCCTTCGCGCTTTGAAAATAATTAATTTAAGCTCGAAAATTCCCCAAGGCTTTCAATGCAAATTGTGGCAAAGCCAACATCCTGCGCCAGCGCCAAGGTTCTTGATAAAGCCGATACAACCATTCTAAATGATTGTCGCAAAACCAAGCCGGCGCGCGGTCTTTTGTCCCCGCCCAAATATCGAAACTGCCGCCAACTCCCACCCAAATCGAATCAGGACAAAGGTGTCGGTGTTCGGCAATCCAAAATTCTTGGCGTGGCACTCCCAAGCCTACAAAAATCAGTTTGGGCTGCATTTTTTTGAGGCTTTCACGGAAGTCTTTTTCTTCCTCTGCGGAAAGATAACCGTGTTGAGAAGCAATCGACAATCCGTTAACCTTTTGCTGCCAAGTTTGGGCCGCCGCAGCCGCTACTCCGGGGGAACCTCCAAAGAAAAATAGTGGTTCCGAATCCGGCAATTTTCCGGCTTGTTGCAGCAGCGATTCTGCTAATTCAATCCCCGGATAGCGCTGTGCCGGTTTGCCGCGCATCCGCAAGTACAGCACTACTCCCGAACCGTCGGGAATCACCAGTTCCGCTTTGCGGATTACATCTGCTAAAGCCTGATTTTGCTCGGCTTGCATCGCCATTTCAGCATTCAGCGTCACGACGTGACTTCCTAACCCTTGATGCAGGCGCTGCATCAGCCAACCTGCATAATCATCTAATATGTGAACTGGTAGTCCCAGCACTGAAAATTGCGGGCGCGATCCATCCATATTTTTTTCTTTGAGATTCCTACACACCTAGTTATTTAAATTAGCTGAGATTGGCGATCGATGCTAGACCACTTTTGGACGCAAAAAACCCGGTTTGTGCCACCAAAAGTCTGTTAAGTCATCGTTCGGTGGCCCAGAAACCGGTTTTTTTGTAAGCGACGGGTCGCGCAAGTTCATTAGAGTTTGCCAGCCAAGTGCGATCGAGCATTAGTGTTCGATTTTTTTGACCGACCCGTCAGCGTACCATTCCATCGGTACTAGCTCAATTTTACCATTAATTTTCACTGTAGAGTAGACAATTTTTACGAAAGGAACGCTGTTGTTATTGTGGTTTTGGGTAGACATGGCAATTACCTTTTTGTGTTTGGATAACTTGAGAAATGATCTAATCTCTGATATATTTAAAAGTCTATTCACCGCAAATCTACTCGCATCAGGAAAAAAAAGGAAAACGAAATGGCGATCGCAAAAACCCAGCGGCAAACCAGGTTAGATTATTACTACCAGCAAATCAAAAACATCATCCTCAAGCGCCAAAATCCAATTACTGGTTTGCTGCCGGCGAGTACCGCGGTTAACGCCCACGGCGACTACACCGATGCCTGGGTGCGCGACAACGTGTATAGCATTCTCGCGGTTTGGGGTTTGGGTTTAGCTTACCGCAAAATTGATGGCGATCAGGGCCGAACATTTGAACTCGAACACAGCACAGTCAAACTGATGCGCGGATTGCTGTTTGCGATGATGCAGCAATCGAGCAAAGTAGAACATTTTAAAAATACTCAGTCGCCCCTAGATGCCCTGCACGCTAAATACAATACTCAAACTGGAAGTATTGTTGTCGGTGATGACAAGTGGGGACATTTACAATTAGACGCTACATCTATATTCTTGTTAATTCTTGCTCAAATGACGGCTTCCGGGCTGCACGTAGTTTTTACAATAGATGAAGTCAATTTTGTGCAGAATTTAGTTTACTACATCGGTAGAGCCTACCGCACGCCGGATTACGGAATTTGGGAAAGAGGGCATAAAATCAATCGCGGCAATGCAGAATTGAACGCGAGTTCAGTTGGCATGGCTAAAGCAGCGCTGGAAGCAATAAATGGGTTGGATTTGTTCGGTATTCAAGGTTCTCAAGCATCGGTTATTCACGTTTTGCCAGACGAAATTGCCAGAAGTCGCATAACTTTGGAATCGCTTTTGCCTCGCGAATCTAGTTCAAAAGAAGTAGATGCGGCTTTATTGAGCGTCATTAGTTTTCCGGCTTTTGCTGTGGAAGACCGAGAATTAATAGAACGGACTCGAAATAAGATTATTGACAAATTGCAAGGAAAATACGGCTGCAAGCGGTTTCTACGGGACGGACACCAAACAGTGTTGGAAGATGCCGATCGCCTGCACTACGAACCCACAGAATTAAGGCAGTTCGAGCACATTGAATGCGAGTGGCCGCTATTTTTCACTTATTTGCTCTTGGACGGCATATTTCAGGGAAATCAAGCCCAAGTGCAAGAGTACCAACAGCGTTTGGAATCTCTAGCAGTCGATCGCTCTGGTTTGCCACTGCTACCAGAATTGTACTACGTGCCCGCCGAAAATATAGAAGCAGAAAAGCTAAATCCCTGCAGCCAGCAGCGCTTACCCAATGAAAATATTCCCCTCGTTTGGGCGCAAAGTTTATATTTTCTCGGTCAATTGCTGAACGAAGGATTAATCGCTGTTGGGGATATCGACCCGCTGGGAAGGCACCTGTCAGTAGGCCAACACAGAGAACCTTTAGTGCAAATTGCACTGTTAGCTGAAGACGAAGATTTGCAAGCAGAATTAGCCGCTAACGGCATTGCGGCACAAACCCCAAAACAGGTAGAACCAATTCAAGTCCGCCAGACTAAAGAATTATCAGCTATTTACACCCAAATTGGACGTAACGACCAATTAGGCTTAACCGGTCGCCCCGTGCGTCGTTTGCGGAGTTTAACAACTTCTCGGGTGTTTAAAATTCGCGAAGAGGCGATCGTATTTCTCCCCTCATTTTTGAACAGACAAGAGTTTTACTTAACTTTAGATTACCATTTTTTAGTAGCTCAAATCAAGAGCGAAATAGCTCACATTCACCGCCACTGGTATCAGTTGGGACGCCCTACGGTAACGCTGATGCTGACTCACACGATGCTGGAAACTGGTCGGGAAGCGTTGTTAGAATTAATGAAGGAATTCCGAGATGGACACTGTAACAACACGCCAGTTAAACTCGGAAATCTTAAGCAGTTAATGCTGACTGCTGGCACCGAAAGAATTGATTTCATGCACGATTTTGAATTTACCGAATCTCCGGTGACAGGTGCAGTAGAAACGCGCAGCTATCTAACTTACAATCCTGAAAAAACTTGGCCTTTGGGTCACACGCAAGAATTTAAATTAGAGTGCGAAACTAATCCTCAATTATTGCTCGCCAGCCTGCGCGATTCAGAGAATTTGTACGAACAAATTGAGTTGCTGCACACGCTGATTCGCCTCAAAGGATTAAATTTTGATACAGGATTTGGCGGTGCGGAAGCAACCGTTGAAGTTGTGGATTTGCTCAACGAAGTTTATACAAAAGCTGGAGAAAGTTCGCAATCAAAAATCCAATGGGCTGTTGTCCGCCACGCTGCTGGATTGCTGGACAAAGTTGATATCAGCTTGTCCGATGCGGTGACAGACATTTTGGTGCGGCAAAAACAGATTGCTGTGGGGAAAGCTTACAGCGAAGATTCGGTGATTTCGCGGCCCGGTTCTTACATGGAAGTGATGGACAAAATTCGCCAATTCTGCGGAGAAGATGTTCGCGATCGAGTTCTCACCCAAGAAATTCTCATTTACCTAGGCTTGCTAATTAAAGCCGAACCGCAGTTATTTAAAGGGTTGCTGACTCTGAGAGTGAGTTACTTTATTTTGCTGTTAACCAGCGAATTAGCCCGCGAATTGGGAGTTACGCAAAATGAAGCTTACGAATATTTAATGCAGCTAAGTCCCTTTGAAATCAAAAATCGCCTGCGCCAAGTGTTGACAGAATACGAGGAAATGAATCAAATCCTCAAACAGCAAGAATCCCTGCGCGTTAAACAGCCGGAAAAAGATATTGAATGGGTAGTCGCGTCAGTGTTTGAAGAACCACAAATGCCTGCGGGTGGATGGCGGCGCAAGCGGCAAATGGAAGGTGCAGTCAACCGCGTACCGAAGGATTTTTATCCGAGTGTTTGGGGATTGCTGCGGCACTGCAAAGGCTTGATTATTGGCGATAAATTAGAGCGTCGAAATCGATTAGATAGCGATATTATTTTAGCGGAAATGACACCGGGAGAAAAGAATTTTGCGCTCCAAATCGAGCATTTGCTGAACAAAATTGTAGCGCCGGAATACCGACAAGTCAATATTGAGGCGCTGATGGAGTTGGCGGCGATCGCCCAACGCAACCCAGAATTGAAAGTAGAAGAATACATTGTTTTAGATGTATTAGTCGGTCACGCGGTGCGGCTGAATTGGCTGGGAAGACACCCGGAAAGAGCGGATATGTACGATGAAGATAAGGCGGTGGCGTGGCAAGGTTTTTACAATACTTCGCCCTACGTTTGTGCGAGTCATGTGCTCGATGCTTTCCGATTCTTGACTAGGTTTGGATAGATTGAGATAAATCTTCCAATTTGAGAGTTTAGTAGAGTACAATTTTCATACCAGTAATACCTAGTTTGAGGCTAAAACCTTTGATTGATAACAAACCGATAACGATTAGCCTCTTTGCTGGAGCCTACGGTTTAGATTTAGGACTCGAAAAATCAGGCTTTCAAACAGTAAGTTTAGTGGAAATAGAACCTGATGCTACCAAAACTATCTCTATAAATCGTCCTCACTTATCCCTATGTGCTGTACCGAGAGATATTTGCCAAGTTAACGCCCAAACCCTATTGCAAGAAGCGGGTAAAATCTTAGGTTTAGATAGACCTCTGCGCTCTAATGAAGTAGATTTAATAACTGGCGGCCCCCCGTGCCAACCCTTCAGCACAGCCGGAAAACGTGGGTCTGTTGGCGATCCGCGCGGTAGCTTATTTATGGAGTTCATACGCATTGTTGACGAAATCAAACCACGCTTTTTTATCATGGAAAATGTTAAGGGGTTGCTGTCATCTCCTGTTCGACATCGACCTCACGATCGCAGAGGTTTAGGTTTCCCGCAATTAGAACCTGATGAGATGCCAGGTTCAGCTTTACAAGTGATTTTGGCAGAGATGAAACGAATTGGTTATGAAGTTGTGTATGATTTGCTAAATACTGCTGATTATGGCGTTCCTCAATGTAGAGAGAGAGAGTCATTTTTATTGGTTATAAAAGTAATGATTCAGTGACTTTGCCCCTGCCAACTCACAGTCAAAAAGGTACTGGAAAAAATATAAAATGGCTGACACTTCGGGAAGGATTAAAAGATTTAGTTGACCCTCAGCCAGAATTTGTCCCTTACTCAGAAAATCGTCTCAAGTATTTGCGTTTGTTAACCGCTGGTCAAAACTGGAGGGATTTACCCAGCGAATTAAAAGCAGCAGCAATGGGAGGGGCATATAAATCGGAAGGCGGTAAAGTTGGTTTTTATCGACGCTTAGCGTGGGAGAAACCGTCACCTACTGTCACAACAAGCCCCCATCAAAAGGCTACTGATATGTGCCACCCTGATGAATTGCGTCCTTTGAGCGTCAGAGAGTGCGCGCGAATTCAGACATTTCCCGATGACTGGGTTTTTTATGGTTCAACAGCTTCTAAATACCGGCAGATTGGGAATGCGGTTCCTGTATTATTGGGAAAGGCGATCGGTGAATATCTTTATCAGATAGTTAAAGGCGATCGAGTACAAGGGCGAGAAATATTTCAGCAACTTTCCTTGTTCGCATAACTAAAACTTGAATTTAACTTTAGGATATATAAAAGTGTCAGATCAACTTCATGAATTGTTAACGTTTGTCTTAGAAAAGGAAGTGGGATTACCTGCCAGAAAGTCTCAATCTTTTGCTGGACACTTTGCGGATTTAGAAGAATTTCTTAGTTTAATAGCAGAAACACTTAGAAACGGTATCAGCAGTATTTCTGGCAAAATAGCTATTAAATTTACTCCCGATGAGATTGAACGCATTTTAGCATTTACATCTTCAGGTAAGCTTTCGCTGCAACTTACTATAGCCGAAAATTTTCTAGCTAGTATTTGTCGGGACTTCACAAGGCGGCAGCTAGCTATGGTTGACAATCTGACTTTAGAAAAAATTCATCCCAACCCATTTTTAATTAGGGCGTTAAATCTCGACACTCCAGCAGAAGTTGTCAGACTTAATGTTTATATGGCTGCCACTAGGTCTATTGTTACTTCAATGGGGTTTTTTATTGAAAAACTCTTGATATCTTGTTCTGAAAGTGCAGAAAGTCCACCCGGTAAGTCAGGATGGGACGCAATCAAAACTACCAGTGATGGCGATCGCTGTTGGATACAGGTCAAAAGCGGCCCGAATGATATGGATAAAGACCAGATAGTATATTGGGCTGACAAAAATCAGGAAAAAATTAATGCGATCGCGCTTATATTGGCATAGCTTACGGTAAGAGAACTAATAAAACTGTAACTTTTGGTTTGCTGAAGCAACTTCTGCCCAATTCGGAAATGAGCACTTTAATCGGTCGAGAACTGTGGGATTTTGTCAGTGAAGATACTGATTTTACTGTCAATTTGTTTGAGGTTTTGCGTCAATCTGCGAGTCAAGTTTTAGCACAAAGTTCTATTGCTGATGCTATAGAAAGGTGTAGCGATCGACTAATTGATCAATTTATCGGCAAGTACGGCGAGGGAAGTCAAGGTGTTTTTAACTACATCGCAGATATATTTTAGATCCAGCGGTTTTGATTTGCAGGAGAGGATAATTCGTAGTAGCGCCGCAGCGCTACTACAAACCCCAAACTACAAAACCCCTTTAGAACTGGGAATCCGACTGGCGCGCCGGGGATCGATTTCCACCGCCATCCGCAAAGCCCGCGCAAAGGCCTTAAACGCGGCTTCGACAATGTGATGAGAATTTCCACCCTGCAACTGTCTAACGTGCAGTGTCATTTGAGTGTGGTTCACCACGGCCGAAAAAAACTCTCTCACTAACTCGGTGTCATAAGTGCCGATTCGCTGGTTGGGAATTTCCAAGTTGTAACTTAAATGAGGCCGTCCTGAAAAATCTAGCACTATTTCAATTAATGCTTCATCTAATGGGGCGATGAAGTGCCCGAAGCGAGAAATGCCCGATCGATCTCCGACAGCTTTTGCTAGCGCTTGGCCTAACGTAATGCCCACATCCTCGTTCGTGTGGTGGTCGTCGATCGCCAAATCGCCGATCGCCTGTACGTCCAAATCGATCAATCCGTGAGAAGCAATCTGCTGCAACATATGGTCTAAAAACGGAATCCCCGTAGACGCTTTGCAAGTTCCCACACCGTCTAGATTCAGGCTGACAGTGACATCCGTTTCCAGTGTCGTGCGTTTCACCAACGCCGCCCTGGCGGGGGTGTTAACTGAACTTGCAGGAGGTACAGGAGGGCGATCGATTATCTCCATAATTTGCAATGGGTCATTCATTAGAATTAATTAGTAATTTGGGATTAACACTTTTGTAGCGGACAACGGACAGTTATTGACAGTTGACTGTTTGCAAATCTTGCTGTCAACTGTTAACTGTCTAAAAACTTCGCTGTCAACTGTTAACTGTCTAAAAACTTCGCTGACAACTGACAACTGTCAACTGTCAACTGTCAACTGTCAACTGTCAACTGTCAACCCTTCGACAAGCTCAGGGCAAGCTGTCAACTGTCAACTGTCAACTGTTTAAAAGCTGCTACATTCCCATGATTTCGTAACCAGCATCGACATACAAAACTTGACCCGTAATCCCGCTAGAGAGATTGCTGCACAGAAAAGCCGCAGCATTTCCCACTTCCTGCTGAGTCACAGTCCGCCGCAGCGGGGCCACTTCCTCAACGTGGTGGATCATGTCCAGAATACCGCCCACTGCTGACGAAGCCAGAGTCCGAATCGGGCCAGAAGAAATCGCATTTACCCGAATATTTAACGGGCCCAGTTCAGCAGCCAGATAGCGAACATTCATTTCCAAAGCCGCTTTAGCAATTCCCATCACATTATAATTAGGAACTACCCGGACGCCACCCAAATAAGTCAGCGTCACAATACTGCCGCCCTCTGCCATCAGGGGTTTAGCAGCAGCACAAAGCCGCACCAGCGAGTAAGCGCTAATATCCAAAGCATTGGAGAAACCTTGGCGCGAAGTGTTGGTGAAATCTCCCGACAACTCGTCCTTGCCAGCAAAAGCCAGACAGTGGATCAGGACATCTAACTTGCCCCACTTGTCGGCGATGGTTTGAAAAGTAGACTCAATTTCGCTCTCGTCTTGGACATTACAGGGCAAATACAGACTGGGATTGAGCGGTTCCACCAGTTCTGCGACTTTGCGCTCGTGCTTGCCTTTCTCGTCCTTCAAATAAGTTATGCCGAGGTTGGCCCCAGCTTTGTGGAGCTGCTGAGCGATGCCCCAGGCGATCGAGCGATTGTTGGCAATGCCCGTAACAAGAGCATTTTTTCCGGTCAAATCTATCATCTGTATTTTTTCTAGAAGCAACTAGCACCGTTCTCATTGGCTCTCTGCGACAACCCCGCCAGTTTAGACACAACTGATTCAGCTTTAACTGATTCAGACACAATTGAGACACAATTGAGACACAATTGATATTAATTTTGCTGTGGAGCTACATGGGGGCGGAATTGAAAAAGTTAAGAGAAGGGCTAGATTTAATCATACAGTGCGTGTTTACCTTAACATTAGATGGAAGTAACAGAATCCTTGGATATTGGAGGTTGGGCAGTATATTTACTCAATAAGGTTAATCGGCAAGTTATAAAGTATTGATTAGTACAAAGGATCTAGTCGTGACGCATGATAGACCGCTAGCAGCCGTGTTCCGCCAAATCAGCGGCGGGGCGTTTCCACCCATTGTGGAAAACTTTGAACGGGGCAAGACAATTTTTTTCCCTGGAGACCCGGCTGAGCGCGTCTACGTTCTCATTAAAGGTGCTGTGAAGCTCTCCAGGGTGTACGAAGCAGGCGAAGAAATTACAGTCGCCCTTTTACGGGAAAACAGCGTATTTGGGGTGCTGTCTCTGATTACGGGACACCGATCGGACAGATTTTACCACGCGGTAGCCTTTACGCCGGTGGAGTTGATCTCGCTGCCGATCGAACAAGTCGAGAAAGCGCTCAAGGAAGACCCGGAACTGTCGATGGTGATGCTACGGGGACTGTCGTCTCGGATTTTGCAAACCGAGATGATGATCGAAACGCTGGCTCACCGAGATATGGGTTCGAGACTCGTCAGCTTTTTGCTGATTCTGTGCCGGGATTTTGGCGTGCCCGGTACAGAGGGGATTACGATAGATTTGAAGCTGTCCCACCAGGCGATCGCCGAAGCGATCGGCTCGACGCGGGTAACTGTGACTCGTTTGCTCGGGGATCTCAGGCAAGAAACCATGATCTCGATCCACAAGAAAAAGATCACAGTCCACAACCCGGTGGCCTTAAGCCAGCAATTCACTTGATGCCGAGAAAGTATCGGATTTTGGATTTTGGATTTTAAATTCAATCCAAAATCCAAAATCCAAAATCTAAAATCGGAATGACTGCTGGATACATCCTGGTATTTGTAATTTTAGTGTTGGGGGGTGTGATCGCCACTGTCAGCGATCGCCTTGGGACGAAAGTCGGCAAGGCAAGGTTGAGTTTGTTCAAGCTTCGCCCCCGCGATACTGCTGTTGTTGTAACAGTTATGGCCGGCAGCATCTTGTCAGCACTGACTCTGGGCATTTTGTTTGCTACTAGCAAGCCACTGCGAACGGGAGTTTTTAGAATAGACGAGATTCAAAAAAGGCTCAACAACGCCCGCAGAGAAATCAACCAGGCCACTCAAGAAAAAAATCGAGTTGAAACTGAATTAGCTCAAGCCAGAGCCGCTCAAGCGCAAGCTAGAGCCAATTTAGAGCAAATTAATCAATCCCTCCAAGCTGCTAATGCCGAGCAAGCTCGGACGCAAACAAAATTAAACTCGCTGCGGGCCCAGCTTAACAGCGTGCAAGCAGCCAAGTCTAAAACTGAACAGCAGTTAAGTCAGGTAGAAGCGGCTAAATCTCAGACTGAAGAACAGCTCAGCAGTGTGGAAGCGGCTAAATCCCGCACCGAAGAACAATTGAAACTGGTTGAAACGGCCCGATCGACTACACAAGCTCAGCTCGATCGCACCGAGAACCAATTGAAAACAGTTTCCGAGCAAAAAACGACTTTAGGATCGGAAATCGCTCAACTGCAAGAGGAACGGCAACAGTTAATCGAGCAGCGAGAGCAGGTAAAAACTCAAATAGCCCAGCGCGATCGAGAAATTGCCAAGCGAGACGCAGAAATTGCCCAGCGGGACAAGGAAATTGTTGATCGCAACGAACTAATTGCCCAGCGAGACAAGGAAATTGCCCAGCGGGTGCAAAATCTCGCCGAGCGCGATCGAATAATTGTCGAGCGCGACAAAGTAATTGCCGAGAGGGAAGCACTCTTAGAAACCTTGGCACAGCAACAAGCTCAACTCGAACAGCAACAAACTTTATTGCAGCAGCAAGTGCAAGTTTTGGAACGGGACTTTCAGGCCATCCGCGAGGGTACAGTTGCCATCAGGCGCGGTCAAATTTTAGCTGCTGGCGTCGTTCGCATTATCGAACCCGGTATGGCAAGTCGCGCGATCGATCGGCTGTTGCAAGAAGCAAATAAAACCACCGTCGAACTGATGCGGCCGGCAAATACTAAGGTTAGAGAGCAGGTTATTCAAATTACTAAGGCAGAAATCGATCAACTAATTAGTCAGATTAAAGACGGTGAAGACTACGTGGTGCGAATTGTCGCCGGCGCTAATTACCTGCGGGAAGAAAAGCTAATCAAGGTATTTGCAGAAGCAGAAATCAATCGAGTTGTCTTCCGGGCTGGAGATGTGATTGCAGCGGTTGCTGTCGATCCGGTGACTTTGACGGACGAACAGGTGCGGCAGCAGTTGCAGCAATTGATAGAAGCTTGTCAATTTCGCGCTCGCCTGATCGGCGTTGTCGGCGGTAGAGTCCAAGTGGCCGACAATCGGATTGAAACTTTGGCTGGTTTTATCGAGCGATTGCAGCAGTATGATAAACCGTTGGAGGTTCGGGCGATCGCCGCAGATGTCACTTACATTGCCGGCCCGCTTAAAATAGATTTAGTTGCTCTTCAAAACGGAGCCGTTGTTTTCCGCACCGGACAACAACCACCGGGCGGCGCAGATGTGAAAGTTAAATAATAAGTGCGATCGACATATCGAATTCTAGCAAAAATTTTGGGCGATCTAATTACAATTTTGCTTGAGATTTTCGCGCCCTTGACATATCATTAAATCATGGGAATCCGTGCCGCCATATAACATCATTCCTAGGGTGCGCCACCACTTATAATTCAATAGGCTTTAGTTAATACTATTTATTCCCCGGAGATCCCCCTAAATCCCCCTTAAGAAGGGGGACTTTGAGAGCTTTCTTGTTCCCCCCTTCTTAAGGGGGGTTAGGGGGGATCGGGCTTAAATGAACCGTATTGACTTATTAATTGAGAAATAATAGCGACAATCTCCGAGCGACGCACCGCCAAGAAGGCAAAGAGAGAAACTAAGAATCGATCCCTGAGATATTGACATCACAGAACAAAATTTTGCTCAATTAAAATGCAGGAGCGTGCGGTGTAATGTCAAAGAATCAAAATCAACCCAGAGAATACGATGCCGTCCGTGGCGGTCAAAGTTCAATTCCTATCAATGCTGCGGTACTCGGAGGCTTACCCGGTGTTAAAAGCCGCTTAGCCTCACCCATTATCGAAGTGAGAATCGCCGCACTCTCCGAAGCGCTCAAACATGGAGAAGCAGGTTTAGATTTGATAATTAAAGCATTGCGCGATGAATCAATACAGGTGAAATTTACTGTCTGTTCACTGCTGAAAGATAGAAACGAGGAAAAGATTAGACGACAGTTACAAAACTATTTTCCTATATTTGAATTTGATGTCATCACAGTCGATGCTCAAGGAAAAGAAAACAGTCGCAGAAAGTCCTTTGCTCATTACTTCCCTGAAGACTTAGGTAATGGAGTTGTACTAGAAATAGTTTACATTCCTGGCGGCACATTTATGATGGGTTCGCCAGAAACAGAGGCAGGTAGGAGTGAAACAGAAAGTCCGCAGCATCAAGTAACAGTACCGGCTTTTTATGCAGGAAAATACCCCATCACCCAAGCACAGTACGAAGTAGTGATGGGAAATAATCCCTCAGAATTTATGGGTGAAAAACTTCCTGTAGAAAATGTAAGCTGGAATGAGGCTGTAGAATTCTGCCGCCAACTTTCTGAAAAAACAGGCAAGAATTATCGCTTGCTTTCGGAAGCTGAATGGGAATATGCTTGTCGCGCCGGAACTACAACACCTTTCTATTTTGGCGAGACAACTACAACAGATTTAGTTAATTATCACGCATATCATCCCTATGGTGCTGCACCCGGGGGACTTGATCGCGGAAAAACAATGGATGTGGGGAGTTTTGAGCCGAATGCCTTTGGACTTTATGATATGCACGGTGAGGTTTGGGAATGGTGCAGCGATAAGCGTCACCATAACTATGACGGCGCACCGACTAACGGAAGTTCTTGGGAAAGTGAAACAACCTATGAGATCCGGGTGTTGCGTGGAGGTTCGTGGAACTACTATGCGGTCTATTGCCGTGCGGCCTCCCGCAAATCCTACTCTGCGGGCTTCGCGCTGAGTTACAGTAACTGTGGTTTTCGTGTAGCGGTAGCTTTGGCTGTCCCTTCCTCCCTGTCTTCTCTGTGAGGACTCTTCTCTACTCTTTAGCCCTTTAGCCTTTTTCCCTGTTTCCTCTTTACCCAACCCGGTTTCTGATTTGTGCGCGGGGGCCAAAGAAACCGGGTTTTTTCGATAAATTAAAACTGGGAAGCAAATATTGTGACAAAAACCCGGTTTCTGATTTGTGCGCGGGGGCCAAAGAAACCGGGTTTTTTCGATAAATTAAAACGGGGAAGCAAAGATTGTGACAAAAACCCGGTTTCTGATTTGTGCGCGGGGGTGAAAGAAACCGGGTTTTTTCGATAAATCAAAACTGGGAAGCAAATATTGTGGTAAAAACCCGGTTTCTGATTTGTGCGCGGGGGTAAAAGAAACCGGGTTTTTTCGATAAATCAAAATGGGGAAGCAAATAAGTAGTTGGACATATATCAATACTGTTCAGTTAAGATTGTCATTGCGAGGAACGAAGCAATCGCAGTGTCTATTTTACATAGGTTTTCCCTGTAGGAATCTCTTAACCCAAGCGTATTGGGAGATATATATTTCCTGTCCTTCGAGACAACGAGGTAATCCCAAAACCCTGCGATTGCTTCGTTCCTCGCAATGACATTATTATATTTATTTATGTTCACCTAATTATTGTGGCAAAAACCCGGTTTCTGATTTTAGGCATTATATGGCCGCACGGATTGCCATGATGATATAATATGTCAATCCTGCAAAAAAGTCAAGTAAAATAAGTGCGATCGCCCAAAAAGATTTTGAGACATTCAAGAATGCAAATGTCAGATTAGATATAGGTTGGCGATTGGGTTTCCTCGACTACAACAGCGCAACTACAAACTTATTAATACAGAACTAATAAATATGATTTTAGGTTTCGATCCGGGTAAAGACAAGTGCGGCATCGCCGTCATGGGTAGAGATAAGAAAGTTTGCTACCATCAAGTAGTGCCGTCAGAATCAGCCCTATCTACGATTCAATCTCTGTGCGAACAGTTTTCGATCGAGTTATTGGTACTCGGAGATCAAACGACTTCTAAGAGTTGGAAACAAAAACTGACGCAGAGTTTGTCGCCGGAGATCGAAATTATTCGGGTTGACGAGAGATTCAGCAGCTTAGAAGCGAAGGATCGTTACTGGGAAATGTACCCTCCCACGGGACTTTCTCGCTTGATTCCCCAGGGAATGCGGACTCCGCCGCGGCCTGTAGATGATATAGTGGCGATCGTCCTAATTGAAAGATATTTGAACAAAACTTAGCAAGTTCAACTGCTAAGTCTGTTGAACCATCCACACCAAAAATCCTAAAATGGTTTCCACAGGAAGCAGCGGATAATCGGTAAGGTCGATCGCCGCCGTGGTTCCTGAAAGCTTGAGAAAGCGCCATTGAGTGCCGCTGCTGATACAACCGTAAATAGTTGCGATCGGGTGTTCTGCTGCTTCGTTAAAGCGCTGTGCTGCTACCATTTCAGCAAGACATTGACCAATCCCTTCGTTCAAATCGGCTTTTTTTGCTTCAACGACTACGATCGCGGGTGCTTCCACAGTCAGTTGTTCGGGCGATCGACTAATTAAAAAATCGACGTATCCGTTGAGGTCGCAACTGGGGTCAACATTGAATTCCCGTCCCGAAAATAAACTGATTTGGCGGTTCATCAAGCGCCGGACTTCTTGCAGAACTGGGTAGACAATGGCTTCAGACCTGGCTTTTTCTGAATTAACTGCGATCGTCCAAGGCAAATCTTCTAATTCGCTAGTCAATCTCTGACTGGGATTAATTGATTCTACCTCTGGAAAAAACCGAGTTCCCTCCACGATAGTTAAGTGAAAGTCTTTTTTAGCTCTAGTAATTGTGAATTGACTGTAGGGCATAATATGATAGCTCTTTTGGTAATACAGGCTTTTATTCATCCCTCTAATTCGACCTAAATTAGAAAGAATATGCAATTTTTTTAGAGCGGCTAATAAAATGTACCCTGAATTTATCGGATCTCTGATTAGACTTGAATTGCATAAATCATTCATTGATACAGAAACCGCAGATGTCAGGCAGATAAACACAGATAAACGCAGATAATTTTAAGATTATTTGGGAATGAGTGCAATGCAAGTCTATTGAAATGTATTTGAATAAAAGTTAGTCAATTTTATAAACCTTCCCACTCATCTCTGGTAATATTGCCTTGACGTAACATCCTAGCCAACAATGCTTGACTGATATCTCCCTGATGGGGATTGGGAATTGTCAGATTCAATTCACCTTTTACCATGTATTGATGCTTGCCACCTGGGTAAGGCCCGTCAAAACCAACATCTCTCAAATACCGAACTAAATCGCGGCGACTAATTGGCCCAAAGGTCGGCATTAGGCAACCTCTTGGCTAATATTCAGGTCAATGCCGTTAAGGATTGGTAAAGTGTGCCTAAAACGCAATCCTAAGATAATCCATCCTTCTAAAGCGTCTTGCAAATCTTCGCGACAAGCTTCAGGTGTCGCAGCATTGCCCCATACACCTTGACACTCAGGAATTTCACCGTAGAAAGTACCGTCTTCAAGCAACTCATAGATTGCTTTCTGCATGGCCGTAGCGATGTATTTAGTAAGCATTTAACTCTGGAAACTCCTTAATAAAGATTCCCTAAAATTAATATATCACAAGTTTTGACAGGCGGGAATTATTCTCAGTCCTGGATCGGGAATAAATATGTTTCTGCTGATTTTGAATTTTTAACTAAAATAAAATGTACCCTGAATTAATCCGATCGATTATTGAATAACAATTACTGCTACTTGATGACAGCTTCGGTCAAAATTACCTTGCCATTCTGCCGGACTTGCAGGCGTTCTGGGTTAATCGAATAGATAATATTGCCGTTAGTCGCTTCATAAGTTCCGTCGTCACCTGTCGTTACTTGCATTACATTGATTTGGCTGCCATTTATTTTGCTGAGGCCGCGGTAAAAAATATCCCCTTCCTGGGTTTTGCAAATGTATATAGAAAAGTTGGGCGTGGCGAAAAATTGCACCATTTCGGCCCTCGGACATCCCTCAACTTGAGCAATTTGCAACGGTTGATTATTGCCCAAAGTGTTGGGTGCGATCGCCTGAACTTTGCCAATCGGTTGATTTAGTGCAGTTGCTTCTGCTGAGGCTGTCAAAAAGCCGTGAAGCGAAGCTATCCCGAAGGGAATCGCACAAATGCCAGCTATAACTAGACCTACTCCTTTAATGCCCTTAACTCGATCTTTATAAAACATCTTGTCACTCCTGGTTTTAACTATATAATTACATCTTAAGCGATATTTGCTCGCTCTGCGATTTTTAATAGAGTTATTGCGTAAATTTTTGATAAATAGGTCAACCGCAGATGTCAGGCAGATAAACACAGATGAACGCAGATAATTTGAAGATTGTTTTCGAGTTTGGCCATCGGGTCTAATGATTGGTCTAAGATTGATGATTGTAGCAAGAGTAGACTTGAATTGCCAAAGTCATTTTAATCAAATTTTAGGACGGGCTAGAAGCCCATCCCACAAGAAAAAATGTGGGATGGGCTTCTAGCCCGTCCTAATTATTTTTGCAATTCAAGTCTAGTTTCTTGCATTGAGATTTTTGAATAAAAAGGGAAAGAGAAGATACAGTTTTCTTCCATTTCCCTTTGTTTGGATAAGGACTAAAGTCCGATGCTGCGAACCTGGTAATTAATTAACTGCTGCCAACTGTTTGTCTTTGATTTCCACAGGCGCAGATAATGCTTCTTCCAAATCGGCACAGCCGAGTTTTTCCTCCAAAATTGCCATCACTTCGCGGCCGAAATCATTGGAATTTCGCTGCCAAGCTTCTAAACAAATTTGTCCGAAAAATGAACCCAAAGGTTCGGGATTCCAAAGCAATTTGCGCGCTGTCCAAGGCATCAAACTCATCGGATCGTAACCAGGTTTCAGAATTTCCTTTTTAAAGGCGTATTCTTCTAAAATTGTGTGCGGCTGCAACCCGATAAAGAAAATCGCTGGTTCTACTTTATCTACTCCGAAAATTCGCTCTAATTCTCGGTGATAGGCAATAGTTTGCCGGATGGTTTCAAAGGTTTCGTCAATGACGTTAAATGAGTAATTGACGGAAACTAAATCGTTGTAACCGGCTGCTTTTAAATCGCGGCAATTTTCCAAAACTACTCGCAAGTTGTAGCCCATTCGCATTTTTCTAACCAGTTCCTGGGAACCGCTGGTGATGCCGATTTCAAAGTAATTCATCCCCGTTTTTACCATCAAATCGCACAATTCCGGTGTGAGATTGTCCGCACGGATGTAAGCAGCCCAGTGGATGTCTGTCATGCCGTCGGCGATGATTTTTTGCAATAATTCGATCGCATCATCGATGAATTTGCGCGCCGGGATAAATTGCGCGTCGGTAAACCAGAAATTGCGGATACCTCGATCGTACAATTGCCGCATCTCCGCCACCACCTCATCCGCCGGATTGATCCGCACTTGTTTTCCTTCAATCACCGTATAAATGCAGTAACAGCAATTGTGGGGACAGCCGCGCTTGGTTTGGACTCCGAGGTAGAAGTCCATATCCTGTAAATAATAGGAAAATTCCGGCCAAATGGTTTCGATGTAGTTGTAATCGCAGGCGGTTTTCTCGATGTTGGCTGGCTTTTCGTGAATTAGTCGATCGCGCGGCACAGTTTCTCCTACTACATAACATCTTTCCTGGGCCAAATCTTCGCCTTTAATCAACTTCTCCAGCAAAGCTTCGCCTTCCCCCACGGAAACCACAGTTCCCGCCGGCAAACTGCGCCCCAACTGCTCGTAAAACACGCTCACAGCACCACCACCGACCACTGCGCGGGCTTCGGGGCGGTATTTCCGGGCCCGCTTCAATCCGCGCTTGACCAGTCCCAGATTGCGCCACAGTTCGGTGTAGTAAGACGTGGCCAAACGCAGTCCTCCGAGTGCTCCCCGGAATTTGGTCAGCGGATTTTTGGCGTAGTAAAACTCGAAGGCATTTTGTAAGGGATTCCCGCCCCTGCCGCCCACGGGCGCGTAAATTTGAATGTCCCGCCAAGAGAAAACCAGCAGCGTCGGCTGAAATTCATCGATGATGGCATCCAAACCTTTAGCGTAATCTAGGGGCGGCACCGCACCTAAGTCGAAAATCCGCTGTTGGACATCGGGAAACAGCTTGTGGACGTGATCCGAAAGGTACACAACTCCGATCGGGAAAATCGGATTGCAAGGGAGGCGAACGTACAGAACTCGGTTTTCCATGATTGCTATATCCTAAACTGCGACTTTTCGATCTATGTTAATATTCTTTTAATATAACTTTACAATCTCTCTAATTTTAGCAATTTAATATTAAATATTTTAAAATTTTGCCGGTCGGTTTAAGGCTGAGTTTGCGAGTGTCGGTCGGCGACAGCAGCCGAAAAAAGCGAATCTTGAAGCAAATACAGCGTATTTTGACCGAAAATCCCAGATGAGAGTCAACAATCAGGTATTTTTCTGGGTAAAGAGAAATTTAAGTGCGATCGGTCTCTCATGTATGATTCAGTTGGTAGTCGGCTTTACAGTAGGCCGGGATCGCCTAGTGTTAGCCTAAGAAGATAACTAAAACTTTTAGGCAAAGCCCCTTAGCAGTTATGGCTCAAATTCTTGACCCAGTACCCTCAAACGCCGACAGCAAAATTCTCTGCTGTTACGTCAACGCCACCAGTCAAATTCAGATTGCTCGCATCTGCAACATTCCTAACTGGTATTTTGAACGAGTGGTATTTCCCGGACAGCGTTTAGTGTTTGAAGCGATACGGGCCGCAGCATTGGAAATTCACACCGGGATGATGGCCAGTGCAATTTTGTCGGATAAAATTCCTTGCGATCGCTTGCAAATTAACGAAGACCCCTATTCTAACGTCAATTCTAGCAGATCGGGAGGGGAAGTTAAGGGCGATCGCACAATAATTGCTGGCCGCCCCAAATCGCGAGAAATCTCAGAACCTTTGACAGTACCCGCGCTAACCGCCGTCGATTAACAGAAGTTGTGAGTTTTGAGTTATAAATTGTCAGTTAATTGATAACTCTGCGCTCAAAATTCCAACTTCTGGCAATGGCTAAAAACTCAGGATTTAAGAATCCAAGTTAATGAATTGAATTTTAGATATAAACTCAGAACCGCAAATATTTTGCGGTTTTTAATATTTGCTTGAGTTTTGTTCATCGGCCAGACAACTGTGCAAAAATAGCATTAAATAGCTTCTTCAATTTCACCCATGTCAGCACAACCGATCGCACTTACCCCATCTTCCGCCCCAGTATTTGAGCCGGCAGTATTCCGGCTTTCTCCCCTGATTAGAATCACGCTGTTGGGCTTGTACGTCGCCCTGACAATTCCCTTACCGTTTTTGTCGGAAGTCACGAAAGCACCGGTTCCCCCCGCGGCACTCTGGGTGGCAATTGCGATCGGCGCTGTGGGCTTGTATGGCGTGCTGTGCGAACGGGTAATTGTCAGCGAGGAAGGGATTCAAGTCACCTATCCGAACTGGTTTCCGCGCGTGTTTCGCAAGGGTTGGTCGCTTCCTTGGACTGAGGTGAAAGCTCTTAAACCTCGATCGACCGGTCAAGGAGGTTTAGTGTACTATTTTCTGAGTCATTCGGGTGAAGGTTATTTGTTACCGATGCGGGTGGCTGGATTTGGTAAATTCGTGCGTTTGGTGGAAGCGAAAACTGGTATTGATACTAGAGATGTTCGCCCTTTGTCGCAGCCTTGGATGTATATTATTTTGCTCTTCTGTACGCTGTTACTGCTGTTGGTGGATGCGTGGACGATTGTCACGGCGATCGGGCTTAAAGGTAATCTGTAATATTATGTCTGTTGTCTATTTAGTTTGTAACTTTTGGGCGGAGCGCGTGTCCACCCACAAGATTTGCCATAAAAATAAGCATACAAATTAAATGCACGACAACTTACAAACCTCTTTGATTAGACAATATTGAATAAGTCTTCGAGCGAGAAACCGCAGATTTAAGGCAGATTAACACAGATAAACGCAGATAATTGCAGGAATTGAGAGCTTGGAAATGCAATGCAAGTCTATTGTGTTCATTTCAGTCGCCAGCATCAGCTAAAAAATATTTAGTTTGCATTTTTAAAACTCTTAAATTTCTTGTGGGTGGGCATCTTGCCCGCCCCCAATATCCAGGTTAAATGTGGAACATCTTATTATCAAACAGGCGCAAAAAAGAAAAACCCGGTTTCTTTAAGAAGCCGAGTTTTTACGTATTCTATTGTTTATTTAAGCTACTTAACTTCAGCCGATCGCCGACTGTTAGGTGATTCGTAGTAAACTCCAGAACCTGTATCGGAGACAAAATGACAATCCCAGTAAGAGCGAATAAAACTCTTCCAAATTGGCTCGGTTGACTTGCGATAATAATCGCCCAACACTGGCTTGATGGCTTCTGTTGCTTCCTTCAAGTGATAGTGCGGCATCGTCGAGAAAATGTGGTGGGCTACGTGAGTCCCGATGTCGTGATGGATGGAGTTGATGATTCCGTAGTCGCGATCGATCGTAGATAGCGCACCTTTCAAGAAAGACCAATCTTTACCGCGATACCAAGGAATATCGGCTTCTGTGTGGTGGAGGAATGTTACCAAATCCAGCCACATCACGAACACTACATAGGGAACCAAGTAGAACTTCAGCAAAAACAGCCAACCAAACTGATAGGTTAGCCCGCCTAAAAAGCCTACCATCAGTACCAAGGATGCGGAACTCGTCAACACATCCCATTTTTCGGACGGGCGGAACAGCGAGCTACCGGGCATGAAGTGAGAACCTGCCCGATCGGGCGATCGGCGAAATAGATAAATTGGATAGGCAAATAACATCAAATAAAAGCGTCCCAGCTTTTCGTACCAAGGCATTTGATTGTATTTGCTCTCTGACACGGGATACCAGCTTTCATCGTTATCCAAGCTGCCTGTATTGGCGTGGTGGGTTCTGTGACTAATCCGCCAACCGTGGAAGGGTACGAGAATTGGAGCGTGGGAGAGGTGTCCGATCAGGTTGTTGAGCCATTTGCTCTTAGAAAATGAACCGTGTCCGCAGTCGTGGCCCACTACAAACAATGCCCAAAACATGGTTCCCTGCATCAACCAAAAGATTGGGTAAAAGAGCCAGGAATCGACGGTGTAGGCGATCGCGTATAAACCTGCGATGATGCCAATATCTAAAAAGAAATAAGCCAGAGATTTCCCAGCCGAGGGTTCAAAACAATGGGCTGGAATGGCTGCTTTAACATCTTGAAGAGTAAAAGGTAACTCTGTTGTACGAGAGGACGAGCCTTGATCGATCGGGGGATTGAGAACAGTATTTGATTGCACGAAGTTTCCGATTTAAGCTGACTTGAGAAACCGCATTCCGCCTTCTTTTAACAGGCACTTTCGGCTCGCAAGGAGCCATATTTTTTACTCTGCAAGGGTTCCTAAAGTTCTTTAGTTCGCATGAACAGCCCGTCCGCGATTCTCAAGCAAGTTGGCTTGCGGAATACTTGTATGGGGAAAATTAGTGCGATCGACCCTGTTATCTGAAAAAATCTCATGTGCCCGTTGTTGGTGCGAAATGCGACTTCAATCTGAGAGTGGACATCTGGAGGAACTACCTCCAGTCTGCAGGTAGCATACAGCGTTTCGAGCAGGAATTGTGAACGAGAGTGTAGGGAAAAACCATCGATTTTAGATTGGCGATTTTAGATTCAAGCACAAATCTCAAATCTCCAATCTCCAATCTCCAATCCGAGGGTTGGGTTTCACACAAGTTGTACCCAACCGACTGTTCACCACAGTTCACGAATTCTGCAATTATTGCTACAGCTAAGTTAATGTAACATTACTACACACATTCTGGCAACGAGTTACCAGAAAATTTTGAAAATCCATAAATGGCGGAAAGTGAGGGGCGATCGCTTTCTCGCATTTGGATTTTCTAGGCTCCAGCCTTTTCTAATATGAGCTTAGACCGTTTTACCACTTCTGGAACGTCGATCGGATAATCACCGGTGAAACACGCCGAACAAAAACTCATCGGGTCTTCGTTAGTCGCCCTCAGCATTCCATCCCAACTCAAGAAAGCCAAAGAATCAACCCCAATTTGGGCGCCGATTTCTGCGACTGACTTAGTAGCAGCAATCAACTGATCTTGATTGTCGGTGTCGATCCCGTAGAAACAAGGATGTGTCACCGGCGGCGAAGAAATTCTCATGTGAACTGCCGTTGCGCCCGCATCCCGCAAGGCTTTGACGATTTTTCGGCTGGTAGTACCGCGCACGATCGAATCATCGATAATAATTACCCGCTTCCCTTCCAACACATCTTTGAGAGGGTTGAGTTTCATGCGAATTCCTGACTCCCGCATTGTCTGAGTCGGTTGAATAAAAGTGCGCCCGACGTAGCGGTTTTTAATCAATCCTTCGGCGTAAGGAATGCCGGAAGCTTGAGAAAAGCCGATCGCCGCCGGGATTCCAGAATCGGGAACGCCGATGACTATATCAGCATCAGCCGGAGATTCTGCTGCCAACAAACGCCCGATCCGCAGGCGGTAGCTGTACAAACTTTCACCTTCCATCTGGCTGTCCGGTCGAGCAAAATAGATCATTTCAAAGATGCAAAGTTTGCGCTTTTGTTGCTGACTCCAGTGGAAGGAAGCCATACCTTCCTCTGTAATCCAAACTAATTCTCCCGGTTCTACGTCCCGCAAAAATTCAGCACCGATAATATCCAAGCCACAAGTTTCCGATGCTAAAACGTACCGTACCGGAGTTGTGGGGAGGATGCCAATTACCAGCGGGCGGACGCCGTGGGGGTCGCGGACTCCCATCACGCCTTTGGGGGTGGCGATCGTCAAACTAAAGGCTCCTTGGCACATACCGAAGGCACTGATCGCTGCTTCCAGCCAGTCTTTGCCCTTGTCTACCTCGGAACCGATCGCCACTGCGATCGCCTCTGAATCCGTCGTGCTGACAAACTCGCACTTCCGAGACAGCAATTCTTCTCGCAATTGTTTTGTATTGACAAGATTCCCGTTATGTGCTAATGCCAGACTTCCCAAACGAGTTTCGACAACCACAGGCTGAGCGTTGACCACGCGCGACGAGCCGGTAGTAGAGTAGCGAGTGTGGCCTACGGCTAAGTTACCGGGCAAGTGACCTAAACTCGATTCGTTGAAGACTTGGGAAACCAGTCCCATATCTTTGTGCAGGTAGACTTTTTCACCATCAAAGGTGGCAATTCCTGCTGATTCCTGACCCCGGTGCTGCAAGGCATACAAACCGAAGTAGGTCAACTTGGCGACATCTTCACCCGGTGCGTAGATACCGAAAACGCCACAAGCTTCCTCGGGCTTGTCGGGTTTGCTAGAATGCTCGTCAGCCGCGAAGGAATGGTTGGGAATCATAGATGGGTGGGTTCCTAATGGGGAAGGTGGGTTTAGGGGGACAGTTTCAGCGGGAAATCTTGTTTGCGAAAGCGTCGCATAACTTAACATTCCCTTAATCTTGCCACGGATCTGTCATTATTTCCAACTCGTGTAGCATTTCAGACAGAAGCGATGCGGCGTTTAATGGCATTGTAGTATCGATCGCCCTCAAATCCTATATTAACCTTGATTAACGGTGGGCGGTGGGGGGATAACTCCCTATCCCTTTGTCAATCGGATGTTGAAATCGCTCATATAGTCAAACTTTCGTCCACTCCAAGCGAACGAAGAGAGCGAGGGGTTATTAAAGCAGGATTTGGTATAATACTGTAGCAATCCTAAGTCATTTGTGAATTTATTGCTCCCGAGCGAGCGGGTTCGGGGAGGGTTAGGGTGGGGTAAAAATTTTACGACTCCTGCAAGGATTGCTATATTTTCCATGAATTCCAAGCATAGGGACACTTTTCCTAAAGTGTGTGTTGGATATTTACAGGAAACTAAGATAGTTTTTAAGTTACTGGACGTGAGTATACATATTAAAAATGCCTGCCAAAGATGTTTTCCACAATGCTGTAAAAAAAGCTCTTGAAACAGAAAATTGGAGAATTACCGACGACCCCTTGAAGCTTGATGTGGGTGGAGTCGAAATGTATGTTGATTTAGGAGCGGAAAAGCTAATTGCGGCAGAAAAAGATGGCCAAAAGATAGCAGTTGAAGTGAAAAGCTTTATTGGCACTTCAAATATCTATGAGTTTCATACTGCTATGGGACAATTTATAAATTATCGCGTAGCTCTAGAAGAACAGTACCCCGGACGAGAATTATATTTAGCTATTCCTAACGGAACTTATCAAACTTTTTTCTCTCTTCAATTGATCCAAACTATTATTCAACGTTTTGAAGTCAAGCTAATTGTTTACGATCCGACTAATGAGGTGATTGTGCAATGGAGAATAAATTAGAAACTTACAGAGCATACATTCAACAATTATTGCAGGAGTATGCTAATTTAGGTTCCCCAGACCCGGATGTAGACAGAGAAACAATCTTTGATACCGACCGGGATCACTATCAGTTAGTATATGCTGGTTGGAAAAATCGTCAGCGCAGGTATGGTTGTGTCTTGCATTTAGATATAAAAGACGGAAAGATTTGGATACAGCATGATGGAACTGAGATTGGGATAGCAGATGAGTTAGTTAAGTTGGGTGTTCCTAAAGAAGATATAGTTTTAGCATTTCACGAACCTTTGGTTAGGCAATATACAGGTTTTGCCATTGGTTAAGGGAATTAAGCGCGATTTTCTAGGGATAGCTAGGCTTGATGGGCTTTTTGAAATATTAGAATTTAAGACTGATCAAGCCTTGACTTTTATTGGGAATTGACCTACTATATCATCATGGGAATCTGTGCGGCCATGTAAAGTCAATGTAAAGTCAATGTAAAGTCAATTTTGGCGCGGCAAGTTATGGCAATAGCACGGAGCAGATAAGTTTTTCAGTTTAATTTGTAGGGTGCGTCGCTGTGAAATTGTCGATCGAACTTGCAGATTATTTCGGGCGACGCACCTTACTAATTTGTGGTGCGTCGCTGTGAAATTGTCGATTTGATTTGCAGATTGTTCAATGCGACGCACCCTACCACTACTACGCGGAAACTAGGACGAGGAAGAAACCGAAGCTACCGCCACGCGAAAACCGAGGTGCCTGCTGCGATGGACCGCCGAATGCCTGCCACGATAGGCACTACGGCAATAGACCGTATTGCAGTTCCAGGAACCAGCACGCAGCACTCGGTTATTATCTGTTCCAGTTTCCCAAGAACTTCCATCAGTCGGTGCGCCACTATAATTATCGTGCCATTTATCGCTGCACCATTCCCAAACATTCCCGTGCATATCATACAAACCAAACGGATTCGGCCCAAAACTCCCCACATCCGTTGTTTGTTTGCGGTAAAGTCCCTTCGGCGCAGAACCGTAGGGATGATTGCCATCATAATTAACTAAATCCGGGGTAATTGTCTCGCCAAAATAGAAAGGCGTTGTAGTTCCGGCGCGACAAGCATATTCCCATTCGGCTTCCGAAGGTAAGCGATAAATCTTGCCGGTTTTTTGAGAAATTTTCTGGCAGAATTCCAGAGCATTATTCCAGCTTACTTGTTCTACAGGACGTTTCAAACCTTTGATATCAGAAGGGTTATTCCCCATCACTACTTCCCACTGTTCTTGAGTAATGGGATATTTACCCATAAAAAAAGGAGAGATATTAACAGTACGCTGCGGCCCTTCATTGTTACTTCGCCCTGCTTCTGTACTGGGGGAACCCATCACGAAACGGCCGCCAGGAATTGCTACCATGTCTAAGATTGCACCGCTACCTAAATTTTCACTAATAAATTGTGCTTGACGGCGTTGACGGCTAGTTATATTACCCCGCACATCAACTGTCACCGTCTCAAAGTCAAACTTTTGTAAAGTCGGTATAAAATTTGGCGTTGACTGACGTTGAAAATCTCTTAAAACTTCCTCTACTGATTGATAGCGCTGCTGGATATCTTTTGCCAACAACTTAGAGAAAATTAATTCCAGTCCCTTGTCAATGGGCTTTTTCAAATGTTGCTGCCAATTTCCAGTCCAGCTATAACCGTGTTCCGTCCACAAACCATAAGGATGTACCCCCGTCATTAGATGAAAAGCCGTCGCCCCCAAGCTAAACAAATCGCTGGCTGCATAAGCTTCACCCCCTTTCATTTGTTCAAGCGGTGCATAACCATGCGAACCAATTTGCGTTCCCTGTCTTGATATCACTGTTCCCGACAACTGTTTGGAAACTCCGAAATCAATCAGCATTAACACACCGTCGCTGCGACGGCGCATAATATTCTCAGGCTTGATATCTCGGTGAATGATTTTTTGTTCGTGAATAAACTTGAGAACAGGTAGAAGTTCGAGTAATAGTTGCTTAACTTGGTTTTCTTGCCAAATTCCCTGATTTTGGAAAAGCGTCAACAAATTATCCCCATCCACAAACTGCTGTACGAGATACAAATAGTTGTCTTGTTCAAAATAGGCATCAAGTGATGGAATTTGGGGATGTTGTCCTAGCTGTTGCAGTTGTCTGGCTTCTTGCTGAAATAATTCTACCGCTTTGTTAATCGCCCAAGTTCCCTGGACATTTGGCGCTAATTGTTTAACGACACAGCGTTGATTTAGTCGATCGATATCTTCTGCTAAATAAGTTCTGCCGAAGCCACCTTGACCAAGAAATTTGCTCATGCGGAAGCGATTTCGCAGGATGGGTACGAGTTCAAGGCCACAACTGATGCAATATGTTTGTCCGTCCGGGTTTTCAGGTTTTTCACAGTCGGGATTGATACAGCAAATCATTTGTTTTAGGAATGATATTGTTTATATTGTAT
>Ga0163154_10002501_pt1 | contig 26822 bp, 22 predicted proteins | sample OliLakLV19MP9P1_FD_148649 | JGI IMG/M metagenome (GOLD analysis project Ga0163154, IMG submission 148649) | Freshwater microbial mat bacterial communities from Lake Vanda, McMurdo Dry Valleys, Antarctica - Oligotrophic Lake LV.19.MP9.P1 | ecosystem: Environmental > Aquatic > Freshwater > Lake >... | reverse complement strand
TAAATGGTCAAACAGTGTTCAAGGGCACACGTGTACCCGTGGAGTCGTTATTTGACCACTTAGAAGCTGGCGTAACGATCGATGCCTTTCTGGAAGACTTTCCTACCGTCTCAAAAGAGCAAGCAGTTGCACTATTGGATTGGGCCAATAAATTATTAAACACAAAAAATATTGACCAACTCTATGCGGCTGTTGCTTGACGAGAATTTACCCAAAAGGCTCAAACTCGATTTTACAGCTTATGAAATTTACACCGTTCGTGACAAGGGTTGGAATGGTATTAAAAATGGCGAATTACTACAATAGCTTCTTGCAAACAACTTCACTGCACTTTTGACCTTTGATAAGAATTTACAACATCAACAAAACTTTATAAAATATACAATAACCGTTTTTGTTTTATCAGCAACAATTAATAGTTACGAAGCGTTAACAAAGTTAACTCCGAAAATAAAAGAGCGATTAAATAAAGGCGATTTACCTTCTGGAGCAATTGTTATAAAGGCAGATTAAATTTTGCGCCAAACAATACTTTCAGCCGTGGTTCGTGTCTCCACGAAACACCTCTTGCCACATTTTGCTGCCGGTGACTTAGTGTTTGTTAAATATTAAATGATACATTTACGGGCTTATCTTGTAATTCCAATCCCCTCTAAATTCTTTGTTGATTAGATTGATATTCTGTAATGTTTCATCATCAATTTTTATCCCTTTTTCATACACATTTTTATCAGCCTTTTTCAGCCGTGGTTCGTGTCTCCACGAAACACCTCTTGCCACATTTTGCTGCCGGTGACTTAGTGTTTGTTAAATATTAAATGATACATTTACGGGGTTATCCTGTAATTCCAATCCCCCTCTAAATTCTTTGTTGGTTAGATTGATATTCTGTAATGTTTCATCATCAATTTTTATCCCTTTTTCATACACATTTTTATCAGCCTTTGCTTTGATCATCAGCCCCTTTTGCGTGGTTGTATTTGCTATTAAATTTACAATCACTTCCAGGCTTTCTAAAGGTTTTGCCCTCCAGTTTTTCGGTCAAAAGTATGACGCACAACGAACTTGATTTGCGGGCTTACATCCAATTTCAGCTTGTGGCTGTTAACCCCAGCTTTAGTTATTCAATTGGGCAAAAAACGAATAAATAACTACTGAGGATGTCCAATATTATTAATGTAACAATTTAATCCAACCACAATCACTCTCCATTAAAATCACAACTGTTCCGCCAATTCTTTTTCACTCGCTACACCATCTCTTCGCCAAACCTGCTTACCATTTTTAAATAAGATAAATACCGGCAGGGCGGTTACTTTATAAGTTTCCAGAATTTCCTGGTCCTTTCCGCCATCAACTTTTACCAGTTTAAATTTGTTGGGATTATTGGTGGAAAGACTGTTTAAAACTGGTTCCATTGTTCTGCAGGGAGGGCACCATGCTGCACCAAAATCTACCAATACAGCAGCAGAAGAATTAATGGCAGTATTAAATTCATCCATTGTCATTTGTTTGGCATCCATCGTTCCTTCTACTGGCATTGCTGCCGCTTTCCAGGCATTGATGCCACCGTTTAGTTCATACACTTTTTTATATCCTGCAGTTCTCATTTTTTTCGCTGCGGCTGCACTTCTGCCACCACTAAGGCAATACACATATACTGGTTTGGTTTTGTCAACAAATGCCACCCGGCGATTAAATTCTTCTTTGTTAGTCCAATCTGCCAGCAAAGCGCCTTTAATGTGTCCGCCACTATATTCACCCGCTGTTCTTACATCTAAAAGCTGGATAGAATCTTTATTAATGCCAGCTTCAAATTCAGCTGCATTCATGCTGGTAGTTTGTGCATCACAGGAAAAAAGACTTAGAGAAAGAATAATTGTAACAATGTTATTAAACAGGTATTTCATAACGTAGAATTTTACACAAAGTTCTGCTTTTTGGTACAATAAAAAGCCACCCTGCAAAAACAGGGTGGCAAATATTATTACAAAAAAATTACTAAGCTACCGGAGTAAGGCATTGCGCACATGCATATTAATGGTTTGCTATTTCGTTTAGAAGCTAAACTCCTAAACCATCTAAACTTAAGTCCGCTAGAATTAATGATACCTGTTAATTAATAAACCATCAATAACCTTCTTCTCCATCATCCGTACGAATAAGCCACCACTATGTGTTGCGTTGGCTCACCAATGTGATGATTTCGTCATATGCAGCTTTAACAACAAGAAAAGCATATTGTGTGATTTATTTAATTTTTAAGATAAGCTACTGCCACAACCTTGGATTGTTATAGAATATTTCTTTACTTTTAGCGAATGCGTGAAGGAATGTTTATAAAGCGGAATGTAGATAAATGGAACAGGTACCAGCAGGAAAAAACGGATGATCCCGATGAAACGGCGGAACGCTTTGTTACCCTGGTAGATGATCTTTCTTATGCCAAAACATTTTACCCAAAAAGTAAGGTTACCCGCTGGATAAATGCCATTGCGGCTGATATTTATCTGAGTATTTACAAAAATAAAAAAGAAAAATACAGCCGTTTTTTTACATTCTGGAAGTACGAACTCCCATTGTTGTTTAAAAAATACCACGCCATATTCCTGTTTACTTTCCTGGTTTTTAGCTGTTTTGTTTTTATTGGCGTATTTAGTTCGGCAAAGGACGAAACATTTATACGTGGCGTGCTGGGCGATGCTTATGTGGAAATGACTGAAGAAAATATCGCCAAAGGCGATCCCTTTGGTGTTTATAAAGATGAAAATCCATTTACCATGTTTGTTCGCATTGCCATGAACAATACTTTTATTGCTTTTCTAATGGCGATAGGGGGGCTGTTGGCAGGTGTTGGCACCCTATATGCCATGTGGCAAAATGGCTTAATGCTGGGTTGTTTTCAATACATGTTTTTTGCAAAAGGCCTTGGCTACAAATCGGTAATGGTAATATGGGTGCATGGTACGCTGGAAATACTGGCATTGGTAATTGCGGCTGCCGCAGGCTTTATTATTGCCTATGGTGTAATTTTTCCCGGTACTTACAGCAGGTTGAATTCTTTTAAACGAAGTGTAAAAGATGCGCTTAAAATTATGATTGTGCTGGTGCCCATTTTTATTCTTGCCGCTTTTTTTGAAAGCTATTTAACTCATTTAATGAGTAATACATTCGACAAGGAAAACAATGCAGGGATGCCGGTGTGGGTAAGTGCTATTATTTTAGGGACTTCTCTTTCTTTTATAAGCTGGTATTTTGTTTTGTACCCCATCTGGCTGCATAAAAAAATGAATAATACCGCTCTAAAAAATAAATTATCATTCCGTTGGATTGCTACAGCTAAATCCCCCAAAATTTAATCTCACCAATTTTACAACTACCATCACTAATTGATTCATATTTGTAATTATTTTTAACAGGCAATGATTTTAGCAACGTTTAAATATATTCTATCACCGCTGTTACTGCTTTTAATAAGTATGGAATGTAATGCGCAGGAGACTGATAATTATATTTACAAAGACACGGCCATTCTGCATTCAAAAGACAAAGTAAGTGATACCATGGAGGTTCAGGCTCCAATGGAAGATGATGTTTCCGGTGAGGAAAATGCATTGAATAACTTTGAAACGGATAAGCCAGATACCAGCCTCATCAGCAATCAATTATTTATTACCAGGGATAATGTCCGGAATTTGAAAAATGAAAAGCAGTTGGCTTATGCCAAAAAACTGGATAGCCTGCTAAAAGACCTGCAGCAAAAACAGGCAGCCGGTATTGCTGCTACAACAAACCGCTTCTCTTTTCTAATAAGTTTTTTTTCGGCTCCACTTACTAAAATTATTTTTTGGTCATTGGCAGCGTTCCTCGTTGCATTTATAATTATAAAATTATTTTTTGCCGAAGGGTTTTTTCTGCGTCGATCTGCAACTGCCCAAATTAAACCGTTGCAGGAAGAAGAACAACACGATCCTGTTTCAGTTGACTACAACAGGTTACTTAACCAAGCCATCAGTATTAGAGATTACCGGCTTGCAACAAGGTACCTGTACCTTCAGTCGTTGCAAAAATTAATTATTGCAGGAGTTATCGCCTATTCGCAGGATAAAACCAATTATCAATACCTGATGGAAATAAATAATCAACCTTACCGTCAGGAATTTTCATTGCTTACATTGCATTATGAATATGCATGGTATGGAGATTTCCTGCTGGATGAAGCCGGTTTTACTGCGCTGCAAAAAAAGTTTACATCATTTAACAAGCAGGTATAAAACCAGTTGAAAAAAAACAATACATATTGTTGCCTTTTTATTTTACTGCTATCATTGTATGCATGCACTAACCAGCGCAATGAAATACCCCCATTAAAAGAAAGCTATTCTAAAAATGATAAGAACCCTTTTGGCGGATATGTTTTTTTTAAACAGGCAACACAGTTATTTCAAAATAATGATATCCGGGTTAGAAAAGATAAGGTTGAAACCAGTCTCTTGCATTTTGAAGATACAGGCGCACTCTACATTAACGTTAGTAAAAATTACTTTGTTGGTGAGCAAGGCGTCGATGCAATGAAATCATTTGTTGAAAAGGGTAACATTATATTTATTGCAAGTGAAAATTTTGATAGTAGTTTTTTAGACTTTCTGGGTGTTACCATTGCCCCAAAATCAGCTTATATGGTATTGGAAGAAATGCAGTATACTTCGGTTAGGTTAAATACTGCACGCTTTTTTGACAGTACCCGTTATGCCTATTTTTATGTTCCTTTTAAAAATCATTTTACAACTATAGCTGATAGTACCATTCAGGTATTAGGGGTAAATGAAAATGGCAAGCCCAATTTTTTAGTGGTATTTTTTGGAAGAGGACGTTTTTTTATACACTGTGAGCCAAGAGCTTTCAGCAATTACTTTTTGCTGCAGCGGAACAATTATAATTACCTGCAACAGGCTTTATCTTTTGTAGCTGCTGAGCCGGAACATGTAATATGGGATGATTTTTATAACAAAAGATATAGAGCGCCTTCAAATAATGACAATAAAACCGGGCTGGCAGTTTTGCTGCAATTTCCCGCCATGGCATGGGCTTTGGGCTTGTTGATTGCGTTGCTGCTGTTGTACCTTTTTTTTGGCAGTAAGCGCAGGCAAAGGGTGATGGAAGAGTTACCGCCCAACATCAATACCTCCGTTGCATTTGCTGAAACCGTCAGCAGGTTGTACCTTCAAAAAAAAGACAACAAGGGTATTGCTGATAAAATGATTAGTTATTTTTTTGAACATATCCGTAACCAATATTTTTTAAATACCAGCCAGGTAAACGATTCATTTTTGCATACGTTGAGCCGCAAAAGCAATATGTCTTTTATGGATACAGAAAAGTTATTTGCCCACATACAACGCATACAGGAATCTTATGCCATCAGCGACCAGGAATTGTTATTACTCAACCAGCAAATAGAAAGCTTTTATAAAACAAAAACATAATGGAAGAAAATATTTTTGAACAGCGTATTGATCTTTCTGCCCTAAACCATGGTGTGGCAAATATCCGGAGCGAAATGAGCAAGGTTATAGTAGGCCAATACAAAATGCTGGATTTGTTGTTGATCGGGTTGCTTTGCGATGGACATATTCTGATAGAAGGGGTTCCAGGTGTTGCCAAAACATTAACTGCTAAACTGCTGGCAAAAGTAATTGATTCCGATTTTTCCAGGATACAGTTTACGCCCGACCTGATGCCTAGTGATGTAGTGGGCACCACCGTATTTAATTCAAAAGAAGGTGAATTTAATTTTAAATCCGGACCGGTTTTCAGCAATATTATTTTGATTGATGAAATTAACAGGGCGCCCGCAAAAACTCAGGCTGCCTTGTTTGAGGTAATGGAAGAAAGGCAGGTTACGGTTGATGGAATTACTTATCCAATGCGCTATCCGTTTATTATTGTAGCTACACAAAACCCGATAGAACAAGAAGGAACTTATAGACTGCCCGAAGCCCAGCTTGACAGATTTATCTTTAAAATTGATGTGCAATATCCGTCCTTAACGGAAGAGATTGATATCTTAAACAAACAGCATGGAATGTCCGCCGGTGCCTTATTGCAGACGATTGAAAAGGTATTGACACCAGATCAGCTGCATACATACAGAAATATTATTCAGTCTGTATTTGTTGAGCCAAAGCTGATTGAGTTTATAGCTAAAATAGTAAATGAAACAAGGAACAACCCGGCGCTTTATTTAGGCGCTTCGCCAAGAGCTTCGCTTGCAATTTTACGATCGGCCAAAGCTAATGCCGCCATTAAGGGAAGAGATTTTGTAACACCCGAAGACATTAAGGAAATGGCAACACCCGTATTGCGTCATCGCATTATATTGACTCCCGAAAAGGAAATGGAAGGCATAACCGCTGATGAGTTAATTGAAAATATTTTGAGAACAATTGAAGTGCCGCGGTAGGGTGAATTTGTGATTTGTGATTTTTGATGTGTGATGTTTGATTTGTGAATTTTGATTTGTGAATTTTGATTTGTGATCTATGATCTATGATTTGTGATCTGTGATGTATGATGTTTGATTTGTGATTTGTGATTTTAGAATTGTGATGTACAATGTTTGATTTGTGATATGTTTGAATGAAGTGTGATTTGTGATCAATCATCGAAAATATCAGACACGTCAAATAACTCCCCTTTAGGGGATGGGGGCAAACACCCCAAATAACACCCGCTAGCCAGCGGGGATGCTTTAAACCCGTCAAATAACTCCCCTTTAGGGGATGGGGGCAAACACCTCAAATAAATTAAATCTCTCGACCATTAACCAAAAATGACAATTTATAAAAAATACATTGGGCAACTTTATTTAACCACCCGGTTTTACCTGGCTGTTGGTGGTTGCATTGTGCTGTTTATCGCCTCTTTTTATTTTACGCCTTTGCTGATAATCCCTAAAGCAGCTTTGTTTTTATTGGGGGCATTGTTGCTGGCAGATTACTTTTTTTTATTTTCAGGCAAGCCACCTGTTGCCAAACGAATAATGGCAGAGCGTTTTAGTAACGGCGATGCTAACAGGGTAACACTGCAGGTTACCAACAACATGCCTTTTGAAACCAATATTAAAATTATTGATGAGTTACCCGTGCAATTGCAACAACGGGATTGGATGATGCAAAGCCGCTTTAAAGCAAGGCAACAAAAAAATATTAGCTATAGCCTTCAACCAGCTGTGAGAGGTGAATATAAATTTGGGAATATCATCCTCTACATTCAATCGAGGCTGGGTTTGCTGCTTCGCAGGCATGACATTGAAAGTTCTATAATGGTTCCGGTGTACCCGTCATTTATGCAGTTGCGCAAATTTCAATTGCTTTCGCAAACAACCATACAAACAGAACATGGCAGCAAGCGCATGCGTAAAATTGGCCACAGCATGGAGTTTGAGCAAATAAAGGAATACGTAAGGGGAGATGATATCCGAACCATTAACTGGAAGGCTACCGCACGCAGGCAATCGATGATGGTGAATAATTTTAGTGATGAAAAAAGCCAGCAGGTATATTGTATTATTGATAAAGGCAGGCTGATGAAGATGCCCTTTGGTGACCTCAGTTTATTGGATTATGCCATCAACAGCAGTCTTGTGCTTAGCAATGTTTGTCTGCAAAAACAAGATAGGGTAGGGCTGATAACTTTTGCCAATAAGATGGGTACAATGCTTGCGGCAGACAGAAAACCGATACAAAAGGCGAATATTTTGCAATTGCTGTATAATGAAGAAACCGCTTTTTTGGAAAGCGATTACGAAATGCTGTACCTGCAACTACGCAGCAGGGTAAAGCAACGAAGCTTGCTGGTATTGTTTACCAATTTTGAATCGATGTCGGGCTTAAAGCGGCAGTTGCCTTACCTGCGTTCTATTGCAAAACATCATTTGCTGTTGTTGGTGTTTTTTGAAAATACCTCACTCGCAACAGTAGCTGCAGGCACTGCCGCTAATATTGAAGAAGTTTATGCCAAGACTATTGCAGAAAAATTTGCCTACGAAAAAAGACTCATTGTAAAGGAACTGCTGAAGTATGGCATTCTTTCAATTCTTACAGCACCGGAAAAATTGACGGTAAATGCTATTAATAAATACCTTGAATTAAAAGCAAGACAAGCCATGTAATGAATTGTAATATGCTTTGTAATGGGGCAATAGCTGTAGAAAGGAATTAATCGAATGTGTAAAATTTTGAAAATTCCTTGGTATCACAACCGCCGACAGGGTTTTTAACCGCTGTCGGGGTTGCTAATCAGTCAACTCAAACAGCTTCGAAATGCTGCACCAGTCTAAGCACTTACTCAATTAAAATAAAATGTCTCCAATCATGACGGTGCCTATCAAACATCCGCAAAATCGAAACAGGCCGCAAGCAGTTTCGTAAGTTTGAAAACCCATTGCTATAACAACCGCCGACAGGGTTTTTAACCGCTGTCGGGGTTGCTAATCAGTTAACTCAAACAGCTTCGAAATGCTGCACCAGTCTAAGCACTTACTCAATTAAAATAAAATGTCTCCAATCATGACGGTGCCTATCAAACTTCCGCAAAATCGAAACAGGCTGTAAGTAGTTTCGTAAGTTTGAAAACCCATTGCTATAACAACCGCCGACAGGGTTTTTAACCGCTGTCGGGGTTGCTAACCAGTTAACTCAAACAGCTTCGAAATGCTGCACCAGTCTAAGCACTTACTCAATTAAAATAAAATGTCTCCAATCATGACGGTGCCTATCAAACTTCCGCAAAATCGAAACAGGCCGCAAGCAGTTTCGTAAGTTTGAAAACCCATTGCTATCACAACCGCCGACAGGGTTTTTAACCGCTGTCGGGGTTGCTAATCAGTTAACTCAAACAGCTTCGAAATGCTGCACCAGTCTAAGCACTTACTCAATTAAAATAAAATGTCTCCAATCATGACGGTGCCTATCAAACATCCGCAAAATCGAAACAGGCTGTAAGTAGTTTCGTAAGTTTGAAAACCCATTGCTATCACAACCGCCGACAGGGTTTTTAACCGCTGTCGGGGTTGAAATACATTTAACTCAACCAACTTCAGAGGGCTGCACTTGTCTAAGTACTAAATACTAAATACTAAGTACTAAATACTTATCACAATAGTCTTTTCAAAACATCAAATTCACTTACTTTGCAGCGGACAAAAAACATCACCTCCAAATACGCAGGATTTTCAATATGCAAAATACCATCATTTCAGTAAAAGATTTAAAAAAGAACTACGGTGCTTTTGAAGCTGTAAAGGGCATTTCATTTGATGTATATGAAGGTGAAATATTTGGATTACTCGGTCCCAACGGTGCAGGTAAATCTACCACGCTGGAAATTATTGAAACATTAAGGGATAAAACCAGTGGGGAGATATTGGTTGATGGGTTTAACCTTGATACAGATAAAGATCAAATAAAAAAGATTATTGGCGTTCAGTTGCAAACTTCCGGTTACTACCCCGGGCTTAACCTGGTAGAGTTGGTTGATTTGTTTTCAGGACTGTATAACCAGCCTTCCAATTCAAAGGAATTACTACAACTGGTAAACCTGGAGGATAAAGCAAAAAATAAATACAAGGAATTAAGTGGTGGTCAAAAGCAACGGTTCTCCATTGCAACCACTTTAATCAACAAACCTAAAATTGTTTTTTTAGACGAACCTACTACGGGCCTCGATCCGCAGGCAAGACGCAATTTGTGGGACCTGATCAGGGATATCAGAAGTAAAGGCACCACCTTAATAATTACCACCCATTACATGGATGAAGCGGAACAGCTCTGCGACCGTATTGCCATCATGGATGAAGGAAAGATCATTGCGATAGCTTCGCCTGATAAATTAATTGACGACCTGGTAGAAACCGGTTTTGAAAGACCCAAACAGGTTAAATCAGCTAATCTGGAAGATGTATTCATTCATCTTACCGGAAAGGAAATAAGGGAAGCCTGAAATACGTTATCATCAAATAAAAAATAAAAATCAAAACAATGAAACAAATTTTTTTCGGAATCTGTGTATCCTTAGTAGGAAGTATGTCTGTAAATGCACAGGCAAAGCCTAAAGCGCCTGCTGCTAAATCTGCTAAACCTGCAAAAGTTGCCACTGCTGCCAGCAAACCAAAAGTTCCCTCTACCTTAAAAAATTCAACGGATAGTTTTAGTTATGCACTTGGCGTGAATGTTGCCAATAATTTAAAACAACAGGGTATTGAAATGGTGAACAATGCGGCCATGGCAAAGGGTATGAACGATGTATTTAAGAAAAAAGCTATTGAATTAGATGAACAGCAGTGTAATGGGGTTATTCAACAAAAGCTGCAGGCAAATCAGGCAAAAAAATCAAATGGTGAAAAGGCAAAATCACAGGCATTTTTGGCCAGTAATAAAAAACGTGCGGGGGTAATTACTTTGCCAGATGGCCTGCAATACGAGATTTTAACCAAAGGCGATGCAACATCTGCAACGCCTAAATTACAGGATACAGTAGTAGCTCATTATGCCGGAACTTTAATTGATGGCAAAAAGTTTGATAACTCATACGACAGGGGGCAGCCGCTTACCATTCCGGTATCAGGTGTTATAAAAGGCTGGACGGAGATTTTGCAACTGATGCACATTGGTGATAAATTCAAGGTATTTATACCAAGTGAACTAGGATATGGCGAAAGAGGCGCTGGTGCTGATATTCCCGGTGGTGCCGCATTAATTTTTGAGATGGAGTTACTGGAAATTAAACCCGCTGTTACGGCAACAGAAATGCCTAAAGAAGAACAGAAGAATTAAATTTCAAACAATAAGTATGATGTCAACAGATCCCCGGTATCCCATTGGGAAATATGTGCCACAACCATACAGTGAACAACGGCTGGCTGGCTGGATGACCGATATACAATTTTTACCACAGCATTTGGAGCATGCTGTGGTAAATTTAGATGCAGCGCAACTCCAAACGCCTTACCGGGATGGCGGCTGGAACCTGCAGCAAGTAGTGCATCATGTTGCAGACAGTCACATGAATGCTTACATACGTTTTAAGCTGGCATTAACGGAAGACAATCCTTCCATTAAGCCTTACGACGAAGCAGCATGGGCCCAAATGCAGGATACAGAAAATCTGCCAATCAATATTTCACTTACATTATTGCACGCCTTGCATTTAAGGTGGATGGAAGTAATTAAGTCAATCTTACCTCATCAATGGGAGCGAACCGTGTTTCATCCGGAGCATAAAGAAGAAATGACCATCTGGCATTTATTGGGTATGTATGCATGGCATGGCAGGCACCATACAGCACATATTACTTCCTTGAGAGAAGGGATGGGTTGGTAAACTATTTCCTTTAATTTTTTTTAATAAAATATGGCAAATATGGAATGGAAAACGCTTTCATCTGAATACATATCTAAGCATCCTTATTTTACTGCAAGGGTAGATAAATGCGAAATGCCGGATGGTAAAATTGTTGAAACCTATTATGTGGTGGAAATGCCTGTTTCGGTTTGTGCACTTGCAATTACGGAAGAAGGAAAAGCTATTATTGTGAAGCAATACAGGCATCCGTTGCAGGCAACAATTTATGAGCTGCCAGGCGGTTTTATAGATGAAGGAGAAACGCCGGTAATTGGCATAGCCAGGGAATTACTGGAAGAAACCGGCTATGAATTTGATTCTGTTTATGATGTTGGAAAAGTAGCCGCTAACCCCGGTGTATTAAATAATTATACCCACCTTTTTCTGGCAACAGGCGGAAAAAAAATAAGCCAGCAACAGCTCGATCACAATGAGGAAATAGAAGTGCAATTGATTTCATTGGAAGAAGTAAACCGCATGCTGATGCGGAACGATTTTCCGCAGGCCTTGCACACAAGCTGCCTGTTGTATGCTTTTAAAAAGTTAGAAGAGCTTACTTCGTAAGTTGCCTTGGGTTGATGGAATAACAAACTTCGACGGTATGAGCATACGCTGCTTTAATAGTTTCTATTTACTTTTTTGCCTCCCGATTTTTCGCATTGGCGTCAGGTTATGGATATTATCCCTCATTTTTCTATATCAAATTAACATTGAAAATTAGTGCAACTATATTTACGCCAGCGGCGTAACCTGTTTGTAGCTTCGCAAATCCATCAATGCAAACCCTGCAACAGCGGCGCAGCTTGTTAATTTTAGAAATTTAAAAAATCTCAAGGTTGCCCCGCTCGGCAAAGGCGCTTTTTTTATGAGGCCGTAACAGCGTTTGCGTTTAAATTTTGATTGGCTATTTAAAGATTAAATTATCAGGTAAACAAGCTATTAATAGTTAACTTCTCCAATTAAAAAAACGCTGCCGCATACCATAATAACCGCATCTTTTGTAGCCGCCAGTTTAGCCGCAGTAATCGCCGGGTTTACATCATCATAACAATTACCTTTCAATCCGAATATAGCCGCCTTCTCCTGTAAATCCTTTGCTGGCAAGGCTCGTGGAATATGTGCACTTGTAAAATAGTAATCTGCGTCAGCAGGTAACAATTTCAGTACGGCATCAATCTCTTTATCTTTTACCATACCAATTACAAAATGATAAGGTTGATTGGGATATACCCTTTGCAGGTGCTCCATTACCTGCAAAATTCCAGCTTCATTATGGGCAACATCCAGCACTATAGTTGGGGCTTCCTGTAATACCTGCCACCTGCCTTGTAAACCGGTTATTTTTTTAACATTGGCCAGGGCAAATTTCACCGTTTCATCATTGATTAAAAATCCCAGTTTTAATAAAATACCTTTTGCACAAAGTACACTACACAGGTTTTTTGCCTGGTACAGTCCGTTTAGATCCAGCGAAAATTGCTCGGCAACATGCTGCAGGGTATTGGTTACCGTACACTGCAGGTTTTGTGCAGAAATGCTGATGTCACTTACCTGGTATTCATCCTGCACAAAATGAATGGCCGCATTTTCTTTAGTTGCTTTTTCAATAAAGATATTTTTGGTTTCTGGTAAATATTCTCCAATCACTACCGGTATATTTGGCTTAATAATTCCAGCTTTTTCAAAGGCAATTTTTGGCAGACTATCACCTAAAATATTCATATGGTCCCAGCCAATATTGGTAATGATGGATAAGATAGGGTTGATGATATTGGTGCTATCCAATCTGCCGCCGAGCCCTGTTTCTATTACGGCAATATCAACTTTTTCTGAAGCAAAAAAATCAAAAGCCATTGCCACGGTTAATTCAAAAAAAGACGGTTCAATTGCTTCGGTTAATGCTTTTGTTTTTTCGGTAAAATTTATTACAAATTCCTCAGGAATCATCTGCCCGTTTAACTTGATTCTTTCCCTGAAGTCCTTTAAATGGGGTGATGTATACAATCCTGTTTTGTAGCCGGCCTGCTGTAAAATGGCTGCCAACATATGGCTGGTACTGCCCTTGCCATTGGTACCCGCAATATGTATGCTTTTAAATTTGGTGTGAGGATTACCTACAGCTGCACACAACTCAATTGTATTGTGCAGATCGCTTTTGTAGGCTGCTGTTCCTATGCGGCTAAACATGGGCAGCTGCTTGTATAAATAGTCAATGGTTTGCTGATAGTTCATGCTAATAGAAAATCATTAAGTGCTGTGGTAATGTCATCATCTTGCTCATCTAAGTTGTATAAAAAGATGTCAAATATAAGTAAGGAAAACGTTGGTATAAGGTATTTGGAAGATAATTCAAATCCGGTAGCAATCGGATGTCGTTACTAAAAGAGTTTGAATAACCCCGTCAGCCGTTGAAAACGCTGACGGCGGTTATAAATGAAAGGTCAATTTTAATCGTACCAAGTTTTGCCTGTTTTGTTTGCATTTGCTTTACCAGATAGTTGTGTTTAGTGATATTTAAATATCCTGGTGCTTTAATAGCAACATATTCTACAAAAGAGTTTCTTCGGTAAACGTGATAGAATAAGCTTTTTGGCTGCTTAACTTTAATAGAATATTCCTGATTTTTTTTCCAAAACCTTATTACCATATTATGGAACGCTCACCTGTAATAAGGCCTTAGCTATTTTAATTTTTTTCACTGAGGCTAAACACCCATCATCCGTAACTATAAAAATTTAACTCCAATAAGTTAAGCAAACACAACCACAAAAGATACAGAATCATAATATTATACACAATCTTTACCACGGCATAGGTTTCTATAATGCTTGCATTGTATCTTTGAACAAACTATATTGCTATGCTAAGAGTTGGTGTTTTGGGGGTAGGTCATCTGGGGAAATTCCATTTAAACAACTGGAAGGAAATTGAGGGTACGGTCATTGCCGGTTTTTACGATCCCAATGACGAAATTGCACAGGCAGTTGTTGATAAATATCAAATAGAAAGATTTACATCGGTTGATGCTTTATTGGATGCATGTGATGCAGTTGATATCATTGCGCCTACTATTTTTCATTTTGAATTGTGCAAACTCGCCATTACAAAAGGTAAGCACGTATTTGTTGAAAAGCCATTGGCCAATACAATGGACGAAGCAAGGGAATTGGTTAAACTGGCAAAGGAGGCCAATATAAAATTCCAGGTAGGCCATGTGGAAAGATTTAATCCTGCTTTTTTAGCCATAAAAAATATGAAGCTGGAGCCGATGTTTATTGAAGTGCATCGCCTGGCACAGTTTAATCCAAGAGGCACAGATGTAAGTGTTATTCTGGATTTGATGATACATGACATTGATATTATCCTGAACATGGTTAAAAGCAATGTGAAAAATATTTCTGCCAACGGCGTAGCAGTAATGAGTGATACGCCGGATATTGCCAACGTTCGGATAGAGTTTGACAACAGTTGTGTTGCCAATCTTACCAGCAGCCGCATCTCCATGAAAAAGATGCGCAAAATGAGGCTCTTTCAAAAGGATGCCTACATCGGCATCGATTTTTTAGAAAAGAAAACAGAGGTCATCAAACTCAACTCTCCTGAAGATAAAAACGTTTTTACATTCGACATTGAAACCAATAACGGCAAAAAGACAATTGCAATCGCCAACCCGATAGTGGCAGATGGCAATGCAATTAAGTTGGAATTAGAGGCTTTTAAAACAGCCATCACCAATAATACTGAAACTGCGGTAACGGTTATGGATGGCTTTAGGGCAATGGATGTTGCGCACCAGATTCTTGAAAAAATTGCCAGCGCAATTGTCCATTAATTAAATCTTTATTAAAATTTTGCCAATTCCAATTGCTGTTATTTTGAAACAACCCCGTGTACATATAAGTTGGCTTATTGCAGCAGATATTATCGGTGCTTTGTTTACCTGGTTTTTATTTTATTACATACGCACTGATATTTACCATTACGCATTTTCAATACCTTCAGGGTTTTACCTGGGTGCATTTTTTTATGTTTTGGGCTGGCTGAGTCTTCACTTGCTGAGTGGTGCCTACGAATCGGTTTACCAGAAATCTGCCATCACAGAAATTCTACGTACGTTCATAATAAGTTTAATTGGTTGTTTGGGATTGTTGTTTTTTTTTATTTTAAAAAACCCACAATCAAATAATATGCTCTATTACAAAGAGTTTTTTAGTTTATTGCTGCCTGTTTTTGTGGTAACAGTGGTTACAAGGTTGTTTTACTGGAAAGTTACCCAAAAGCAATTGTCAAAAGGCAGTGTTCGCTTTAATGTATTGCTGATAGGGTCAGGTAAAAATGCCAGTAATTTCTTTCAGTTGTTCCGAAAAAATAATGAAAATACCGGCTACTACATCAATAGCTTTTTAAATATTAATGGCAACAATGGAGTAAAATTACCTGATACTATTAGCAGGTATAATGATCTTGTAATGCTGGATGATATAATTAAACAACAGCAAATAGAAGAAGTTATTATTACAATAGAAAAAAACGACAGGGGGCTACTCACCAAAATATTGCAGCAGCTAAGCGACAAAGATGTAAACATCAAAATCACGCCGGATGATGTAGATATTATTAGTGGCGCTGTGCAAACAAGTAATTTAATGGGCGTACCCTTAATTGATGTCCACAGCGGGTTACTGCCTTCCTGGCAAAAAAATATAAAGCGATTCATTGACCTGGTAATTTCTATTACAGGAATCATATTGTTGTTTCCCCTGTTTTTATATGCAGCAATCCGAACAAAATTATCTTCCAAAGGATCTGTATTTTTTTTGCAGGAAAGGGTAGGGTATAAGGGTAAACCATTTATTATTTATAAATTTAGAAGTATGGTTTCAAATGCAGAACCTACTGGTCCTATGCTAAGTTCCGACGATGACCAGCGGATTACCAATTGGGGTAAAACTATGCGTAAATGGCGGCTGGATGAACTGCCGCAATTGTGGAATATTATTATGGGAGAAATGAGTCTTGTAGGGCCAAGACCCGAAAGGAAATTTTATGTAGATCAGATAGTGCTCCAACACCCGGAATACAATTATGTTTTTAAAGTAAAGCCCGGACTTACCAGTTGGGGCATGGTTAAATTTGGGTATGCCTCATCGGTTACAGAAATGATACTTCGCATGCCTTACGATTTAATGTACATTGAAAATACTTCCCTGCTGCTCGATATCCGTATTATGTTACATACGCTGTCAACCATTTTTAAGGGTAAGGGCAAGTAGGAGGAAGTAAGTTTTTTACACAAAATATAATGCTGACAACTGGGTGTAGCCGAATACGATTAAAAGATATAAAGCGTTCTAATAATTCTATTCACTATTGTCCGGCTAAAATTCTCCCATAATAATAAAATGCTTACTGGTATGGGGTTCTAGCCCCTCTGCCTTTGGAGTGTTCTACAAGTGCGCTGATGTTTTGAGGAATAGAACTGGAAAATGAAAATCTGATTCTAAATAAGCGTACAAGAAAAATGCGATTACTAATCGAATAAGAAAAGAGCTTTGAGGTATTTGGGTCAAGCTCCCCTCTCCTTCGGAGAGAGCCTGTCCCGATGCATCGGGAGGTTGGGGGTGAGGTCAAAAGAGGCACTGAGACTTCAGTTCTATCGTGGCGGGGGTTGGGGGTGAGGTCATGCAGGAGTGGCGGAGATTTCAGATACTTAGTTGGACAATATTTAACTCAATTATACAAATTTTTTGGTTAAGATTTAGATTCGAAATGCAAAGACTTTCAATGCAATTCAACTCCCGGAAAAGTGTAATTGTATATTGGTTATATTTGATTAAAACACCGATGATGCGGAAATTATTATTGTTAGTTTTTTTTAGTACTTATTACATTATTGCAGCAGGCCAGCAAACTTATTGGCAGCAGCAGGTTGATTATAACATTACTGTTTCTTTAAATGATGCAGACCATACGTTGGATGGCGCTGTGTTGATGAATTACTTCAATAACTCTCCGGATACGCTGCGTTTCATCTGGATACATCTTTGGCCCAACGCCTATAAAAATGATCTTACGGCGCTCAGCGATCAAACTTTACAAAACGGAAGCACTGATTTTTATTTTAGTAACAATGAGCAACGGGGTTATATCAACCGGTTAAATTTTAAAGTAAATGGCTCGGTAGTGCAGATGGAAAATCATCCACAGCACCAGGATATCATCAAGATCATTTTATTAACGCCGCTGGCTCCGGGTGCCAACTGTACTATACAAACTCCGTTTCATGAAAAGTTGCCATTCAATTTTTCCAGGGGTGGTCATATCGGACAATCGTACCAGGTAACACAGTGGCATCCCAAGCCGGCTGTGTACGACAGTAAAGGCTGGCATCCCATGCCTTACCTTAACCAGGGCGAGTTTTATAGTGAGTTTGGAAATTACACCGTGCAAATTACACTGCCCGCAAATTATGTGGTAGCTGCTACTGGCAATTTGGTAAATGAAAAAACAACTGCATCCAACGGTAAAACAGTACCAATAAAATCAGCACCTAAAAAGCCAATAAAAAAAGATATTTTCCATCCCCAAAAAACGGTTGAGGAAGAAGAAGAAATACCATCTGCCAGCAATTTAAAAACAGTTACGTACAGCCAGCAAAATGTACATGATTTTGCATGGTTTGCTGATAAACGTTTTAAAGTAATGACAGATACCCTTGCGCTACCATCTGGCAGGGTGATAAAGGTAAATGCCTTTAATGTAACCGGCGATAAGGATAATGGTTATTGGAAAAATGCAGTGAAGTATATTAAAAAAGCTGTGCTAACAAGAAGTGAAAGGCTGGGCGAATATCCCTATGATGTAGTTGCGGCTGCAGAAGGAAATGTAAACTATACAGGCGGGATGGAATATCCAACCATCACATTAATTTCGGGTGTTAACAGCGAATTGGAGTTAGAAGAATTGATTGAACATGAAGTTGGTCACAACTGGTTTTACGGCATTTTGGCCAGTAACGAAAGGGATCACGCCTGGATGGATGAAGGCATGAATACTTATTACGATACCAGATATTGGAACGGGGAAAAAGATATTAATGTAAGGAAGGAAACAGGCAATTCATTTTTTGCCAATCGCATGCCTGCCAATCTTAATATTTTTATAATGCAGCACATTATTTCCCTGCAAAAAGACCAACCCATTGAAACAACTTCCGATAAACTTGCCGGATATAATTATGATCCATCTGTGTACCACAAAGCAAGCAGATGGATGAAATTACTGGAGCAAACCCTTGGCAGATCATTGTTTGACAGTTGTATGAAAACTTACTACAACACCTGGAAATTTAAACACCCTTACCCCGAAGATTTTAAAGCAGTGATAGAAAAAGTGAGTGGCGAAAATGTGGATGCTGTTTTTGCACTGCTGTCAAAAAAAGGAAATCTTACTAACACAACAGAAAAGAGAGAACTAAAACTGGCGTCTTTTTTTAGCTTAAAAGACACAGATAAATACAAATATATTTTTGTATCGCCGGCCATTGGCAATAACCTGTACGATAAATTGATGTTGGGTGCTGTTGTACATAACTATACGCTGCCTGCAGAAAAATTTCAATTTTTGGTGGCACCCTTGTATGCAACGGGATCAAAAAAACTGAATGGACTGGCAAGGGTAAGTTACACCTGGATGCCGGGCACTGATGGGAAGCAAGTGATATTTTCCCTTGCGGGTGCCCAATTCAGCAGAGATGAATTTACTGATTCAGCGGGTACTAAAACTCCTTTAAAGTTTAGCAAAATTGTCCCATCCATAAAAATAATTTTTGCAAACAGCAACCCGTTAAGCCATGTGGTAAAATACCTGCAATGGAAAACATTTTTTATCAGCGAGCAAAATTACCAATTTGCAAGAGACACCATTAACCAGGCAGATATCATCACTTACCCAACCGTTAGCAGGTATGTAAACCAGCTTAAATTTGTGGCGGAAAATAGCCGGGTGCTGTATCCCTACAGGGGAGAGTTGCTGGCGGAGCAAGGCCGCAACTTTGCCAGGCTTGCATTTACAGGTAATTACTTTTTTAATTATGCCAAAGCAGGTGGGCTGGAATTTAGAGTGTTTGCAGGTAAGTTTTTTTACCTGGGGGAAAAGAACTTCATCAAACAGTTCGAAACAGATCCTTATCAACTAAACCTTACCGGGCCCCGGGGTTATGAAGATTATACTTATGCTAATTACTTTGCAGGCCGTAATAAATTTGATGGCTTTGCCTCGCAGCAAATAGTACAGCGGGATGGATTTTTTAAGGTGGGAACCGATTTGCTCGGTAATAAAATTGGTAAAACAGATAATTGGCTGGTTGCTGCCAATTTCACGAGCAGCATTCCAAACTCAATCAATCCCCTTTCAATTTTACCATTTAATATACCGCTGAAATTTTTTGTAGATATAGGTACCTATGCCGAAGCCTGGAATGAAAATGCGGGGCAGGGTAAATTTTTATACGATGCAGGTTTACAGGTTTCCTTATTTAGAAATATAGTGAATGTGTATGTCCCAATCTTTTACAGTAAAGTGTATCGTGATTATTACAAATCAACCATTACAGAAAAAAGGTTTTTAAAGACCATATCGTTTAGCATTGATATCCAAAATTTTCAGTTGAAAAAACTCTTACCTCAACTTGCATTATAAACCTTGGCCATTCAATACCTTACATACCAGCAAATTAACAAGCAAAAATGGGATGATTGTATAACCAATGCCGGCAATGGTTTAATCTATGGATACAGCATTTACCTCGATACCATGGCTGGCACATGGGATGCGCTTGTGCTAAACGATTACGATGCTGTGATGCCGTTAATCTGGCGGAAAAAATATGGCATCCGCTATTTGTATCAGCCTTACTTTACAGCGAGCCTTGGCGTATTTGGTAACAATATTTCAGCCACCCTCTTAAACGATTTTTTGCAGGCCATTCCGGCAATTTTTAAATATTGGGATATCTATCTTAACGCTGGAAATTATTTTGAGTTGCCCGTTTTTAAATTGTACGAACGGGCTAATTATGTTTTGCCCCTGCAAAATAATTACCAGCAAATATTTGAAGGATTTCGAAATAATATAAAACGCAATATTGTAAAAGCAAAAAAATTACAGTTGCTGGTTGAAAAAAATATTCCTGTTGATAAAGTGATTGAACTGGCTAAAGAACAAGCAAGCAGCTATTCTACGGTAAGTAGTGAAGATTATGAAAAATTTGAAAAATTGTATCATCATTTTTATCAAAATCAACAGGCAACTACCTATGGCGTTTACACCCCACAAAAGCAATTGGTAGCTAGCTGTGTGTTTTTCTTTTCTCACAAAAGAGCCTATTATATTCTTGCAGCAAACCACCCCAATGGTAAAACGCTAGGTGCTTCCCACGCCCTTATTGCAGCTTTTATTGAAGCGCATGCCGGGCAGGATCTATTGCTGGATTTTGAAGGAAGCGACATCAGCAGCCTGGCATTTTTTTATAGCAGTTTTGGGGCTGTAACAGAAAAATATGTTGGGCTAAAGAACAATAAACTCCCGAGGTTATTTAGGTTATTTAAAAAGTAATGATGCAATATATTTTTGTAGAAGTTCGATTTAAAATAATGTTGTTTAAAACATTTATTACTTAGTAGTTTTTCATTTAGTTCCATATTCTAAGACAACATCTGTACGACTGTTAGTAGTAAACTGTTTGCCAATATCAAACCCGGCAAAATCTGTTTTTAAAAAGTGAGAGGTTACAGAAAGTTTATTATCCATTCTTTTTACAGAGAGATAATGAAACATGGGCTTGTAATCAGCAGCTTCATCCGGTATGGCTGTTGAAGATGCATTCAGTGGCTGGTGAATACCACCACCTCCGCCAATTACTAAAAAATCTTTCCCCTGCTTATAAAAATGTTCAAAAGCATGTGCGTGGCCCGAAATAAACAACTGGGCTTTTTTGGATTGAATATATGCAGGTACAAAGTTGTTTTGCACGGTTTGCGAGCATTTAACTATTTTGCTGTTAGTATAAGGAGAATGATGACAGGCAACAATTACCGCTTTGATAGAATCTACAGTATCAAGGCTTTTCAAGGTTGCATGGTACCATGCATGTTGTTTATCTTTTTCTTCAATAGAAAGTGCGTTAAAATTGGAATTAAGCAACACCACAGCTACAGAATCGGCTACTGAAACATAACCGGTATTTACGTTCATCGGGAATCTTTTATTAAAATTCGACTCACCTTTTCTTTTATTCAGCATCACTTCATGATTGCCCAAAACAGCACAAACGGTGCTGCCTTGTTTGCGACAGCTTTCCAAAAACTTATCTACTTTTTTCCATTGATGATTGCTGGCGCCCAAAGCAACCACATCGCCTAACATGTATAAATAGCCGGGTTTTTTTTGCAGAATTTCGCCGAATTCAAGTGAAGTAGCCCTGGTATTTTGGTTTGGCCTGAGAACTAATTTCTCAACCATCATTGGCTTCTGCGTATCACTTACAAAAATGATATTATTGTCTTTGTTGGTTGTAGCTTTGTTATCATTCGGTTGGGCATTTGTAAAATGTGCTGTAAAAAACAACAGACTAAGAAAGGACAAGCGTTTTTTCATGTGGATATAGGTTTTAATTTTTTTATTGCTGTATATGATATTTGATGAGTAGGATTGTAAGGTTCGTTCGTAAAGGGTCATTTTTGTAAGTTACCTCAACTATAAAGCAAATAAGTAACTGCTATACCTGCCTTATACAATCCAACTCAATCATTTCCCCTTTCTTCCATCCCATTGAAAAAATTTCCATACCACTCTCAACTCTGCACTTACCACATCATCTTTTGTCTGAAAGGCGTTCATCCATTTAGCTTCTGCTGCAATAGCGGTTGTCTTCGATATTGGAATTTTGTAGGCAAGTGCAACACTCGTGCCTAAGCTATTTAATTTAGAAATCACTTTACCTTCATAATCCAATTTACTGGTTAACATATAGGTGCCAAAGCCTGCAAAAATATCCAATCTTTTTACTATCGCCATCGACCATACAACCATAACCGGGATGGCGCTTACGCTCACTTTTCCCTTTTTATTGCCATTAACTAATCTATAGGAATAGAAGTTGCAAAAGCCGGTTTCGAGCCCTAACCGAAGGCGGTACTGTGGTTGCCAAAGTATCCGGATAGTTGCTGCAGGCCCGCTTCTTACATAATCTTTCTCAATACCCGTAGCCTTAAAATTAAGTGGCGACAGGTAGTTGGAATAGCCTCCTCCAATGTCTAATACAAGAGAGTGTTTTTTTGCAATTCCCGGCGGATTGGGCTTAACAGCATCCTGTGCCGATAAACTGTTGCAGGCTACAATTAAAACCACCACACATGTAGAAAATATAGTTTTGTTAATGTACATAATAGTTATAAGCTACGCAGGAGGGGAAATTGGTTAATATGCCGTCAAATTGTCCTTCGTTGATAAAACTGGTGATAAATTCCGGTACATCCAATGTCCAGACAAATGCTTGCTTTCCCTGTTGGTGAACGAGGGCTACATTATCATTTTGAGTGCCTTCTGTAAATCGGGGTGCCCATATAATTGCTTTAGATCTTTCTACATCAGCCAGGCTAAGTTCACAAAGTGAAGGAGCAGAAGCATAATCGGGTAATGCTAAAAATTGTTCCAGTTGTTCATCGCCAGGAAGTCCTATTACAATTTGCAGGGTTCTGCCTGCTGCTGCTGCCTTTTGTAAATATTCTTTTTGTATGGCCCGCACAATAGCAAGCGATCCTGCATATTTGGTATCAAGCCACACAAAGGTTAACCCGGTTTTGTAAACCACTGTTTCCAATGCATCTTTTAGTGTAGGAATTTTTTCACCATGTGTCAATCTTACAAAAGTGGATAGTTGTTCGTAAGTATAATTTTCAACCGGGCCTAAAAGTCCGCTTTTTTGTGTTGTGCGCAGGTTGATGGTATTATCGTGGTACAAAATAGGGATACCGCCCTTGCTAAGTCTTACATCAATTTCAATTCCGGTAGAGCCAAACTCAGCCGTTTTTAAAATCATCTCTACAGAGTTTTCCGAAACAGACAATAAATCTGACGTACGGCCACCGGAACGATGCGCCAATATGCGGAAAGGAGATGGGCTGTTGTTTAATTTACGGGTATATTTAAAAGTAATGGGTATTACAGGTTCCTGCTGTTGATTACCAAAAAAACCATCAATGGTAATACTGCCGGGCGTTACAATTGGATTGGGCCCCAGTAAAATACTGGAACCATTTTCAGCACTGATGATTAACCTGATAAGACCTGTTTCGGTACTTACCATTTTGCGCCAATAGCCGTTGATTAAGATGGAACCGTTTAGTTTTTTGCCCGTACCAATAAAATAGGCAATGTCTTTTCCAAAGAAACCCGAAACATGAAATACCGTATCAGCATTTTTTATTGTATAGCTCCATTTTATAGCAGAAAGTTCACCAAAAATATCACTGCCATTGAATACACTATAAACGCCTTCCATTGCAGTACGTGAGGCAAATGCCAGTGGCAAAGCGCCGGGTGAATTAAATAAATTCCATCCCGAGGCATCCGGCATTACAACCTTGTATTCATTTTTACAACCTGCTGCTACCAAGGTTAATAGCCCTATCCAAATCCATTTTTTCATTCGTTTAATTTTATATTCACCATGCAGCTCACTTCTTTACAAAATAAATCCAACGGTAATTTGGGGGTAAAAAACCTTGCGGTCGGTTTTATAAAATAATGCCCATGTTTGCCAATAAAAATAATTGTTGATTGCAGAAAGGGCTAGTGTCAAATGCTTCTTATTGTAAAAAGGCTGTTCAAGCGCTATGGTAAATGTTTCTCCGTTGTAATAACTTTTATTAGAGGAGAATTTGCTTTCTCCATTCACAGATGTGTACGATAAATTAACGGAAACCTGCGCCTTAAATGTTATCAGCAGATTTTTTTTGGTTTTGTAACCTACACTCATATTGGGATAATTAAACCACCCGGATGCCCTGCTATCAAATCCGCCAACTTTTAAGAAACCGAACCAATAGCCCATATCATCTCCCACATTAAAATAAACATTTCTTCCCAATGGTATTCCCCAGCGAATACCGGCAGACAAATGGTTTTGCAGCACCTGAAACATTAGTCTTCCATCAATACTAAATTGGTCATTAATCCGCCGCATTACATGGTAATCTCCGCAAGGCACTCTTATTCTCACTTCTTCAGTAATATCTTCCGGTGTGGTAAATAAAGTGAAGCCAATAGAGGAGCGCCATTTTTCGGCATACATAGGATAAGGAAACAGGATTGCAGCATGCTTGGCTTTAAAGCTGCTGTCCTGCGCCTGTGTTGCTGCCGAAGAAAGTAGCAGCAGCATACATACCAATTTTTTAAGTGCCATAGGTTAATGTTCAAATAGCTGGTGATAATTTTTTTTATTGATTGTTTAGAGAAATTTAATTACAAATAGTTTCGCTTTGATACTGATTTTAATTTTCATCATAAAATTAATCATTTCTTTCCGGATCAACTGTTTACAATAATGATGAGAAAGCAGCAAGGTTCACTAAATCAAATGCAACAATTAACCCTCTTACTAAATAATGGCAAAGCTTTCAATTACCTGTTAATTCATTACCAATACATCGCTATTTCCAGTATTTTTAGGACTAAAATATTTTTTATGAGCAATTTATCCCGCCGTTCATTTTTGCAACATGTTGGGTTGGCTGCCGGCGTAACCACGGTAGCAGCAGCACTTCCATCCTTTGTTAACATTCCCACAGTAAATGCTTCCGTTTACGATGGCAAAAAATTAAATATTGCATTGTGTGGCCTTGGGCGATATGCCGGTTACCTGGCTGAAGGTTTAGCGGTTTCCAAATATTGCCGGCTTGCGGGTATTGTAACCGGAACACCATCCAAAGCTGTTAGCTGGAAAAAGCAATACAATATGCCACAAAAAAATATTTACAACTACCAGAATTTTGATGAGATGGTTAACAATAAAGACATTGATTTAGTGTATGTAGTATTACCCAATGGAATGCACAAGGAATATACCATCCGGGCAGCCAAAGCAGGCAAACATGTTATTGTAGAAAAGCCGATGGCCATTACAGCAAGTGATTGCCAGGAAATGATTACAGCCTGTAAAAATGCAGGTGTGCAATTGGCAGTTGGATACCGATTGCATTACGAACCCTATAACATAGAGATTAAAAGACTTGGACAGGAAAAGGTTTTTGGGCAGGTACGTTTAATAGAAACATCGCTTGGGTATAAAAGTGGCACCATTGGAGACTGGCACTTAAATAAAGCCTTAGCCGGTGGCGGCCCTTTAATGAACCTCGGTATTTATTGTGTGCAATGCAGCCGTTATGTTACAGGCGAGGAACCTGTTGCCGTAACAGCACAATTTGGCCCGGTTACCAAGCCAGCATTGTTTGCAGAAGTGGAGGAATCTATCACCTGGCAACTTGTTTTTCCGGGCGGCACTGTATGTACTTCTACAACTTCCTATAACTGCAATGTGGATCGTTTTTTTGCTGCCGCAGATGAAGGTTTTTTTGAACTCAGCCCTGCCATAAGTTATGGCCCCTTTAAAGGAAGAACGAGTAACGGAGAGCTGAATTTTTCAACCATTAACCAACAGGCAACGCAATGCGATGCCATTGCAAAAGTATTATTGGAAAATAAGCTATTGCCGGATCATATTACTGGACAGGAAGGACTAAAAGACGTGAGGATTTTACAAGCCATTTATGAGGCTGCAACTACTGGTAAAAGGGTTGCTATAATTGGTTGAACATAAAAAATTAGCTCTTGGTAATTACGGGGAATCGGCTAAGGCCAGTCTCTCCTTGAAAAGCAGTGAAGTCTTGTTCCGGAAAAAGTTAGTTAATATTATGAAGTGTATTATTAAATTGAAGCAGTCAGCTGCTGCAAGCTTCGGCCGTTGGTGAAAACACCCAACGGCGGCTTCAGGGATAGGTTGATTATTTTAATTTCATTGCTGAAACACCAACAAAGGCAAGAAAGCGGTGAAGTCTTGCTCCGGAAAAAAGTTAGTTAATATTATGAAGTGAATTATTAAATTGAAGCAGTCTGCTGCTGCAAGCTTCGGCCGTTGGTGAAAACACCCAACGGCGGCTTCCGGGATAGGTTGATTACTTTAATTTCATAACTGAAACACCAACAAAGGCAAGAAAAGTATTATTGGAAAATAAACTATTGCCGGATCCTATTACTGGCCAGGAAGGACTAAAAGACGTGAGGATTTTACAAGCCATTTATGAGGCTGCAACTACTGGTAAAAGGGTTGCTATAATTGGTTGAACATAAAAAATTAGCTC
>Ga0163154_10002500_pt1 | contig 26826 bp, 31 predicted proteins | sample OliLakLV19MP9P1_FD_148649 | JGI IMG/M metagenome (GOLD analysis project Ga0163154, IMG submission 148649) | Freshwater microbial mat bacterial communities from Lake Vanda, McMurdo Dry Valleys, Antarctica - Oligotrophic Lake LV.19.MP9.P1 | ecosystem: Environmental > Aquatic > Freshwater > Lake >... | reverse complement strand
AAGCACCCACTTGCGCACCGACAGGCGCGGTATCACATGGTCGGCCAGATGCGCGGCGGTCTCCACCACGCGGCCGGTGGTGCAGGAGAGGCACACGCCGTTCGGAGGCAACAGCAGCAGCCCTTTGGCCGCCTCCCGATAGGTGATCTGCAAGCGCCGGGTGGCTAGCGCTTGCAGATACGCGCAAAGCCGGCGGGCGAGAGTTTAAGGCGGGTTGTCCTCCACAGCTGCCGCCGCGGCTGGCGCTTTAGTTCTGGCAATCACGACCCAGTCCTGACGAAGTCGAGCAAACTTGAGTGACCGGTGTTGGCCGACAGGCCGAGCTTGGGCGCGAGCTGCCCGGCATCGAGGGTGATGTCGCCGTCTGCGACGGTGATCGCTGAAGCGGTAACAGGACTCACCGCGGTGCGGCTCCGCCGACAGAGCCCTTCATCGTCATGGGCTTGCCCGGGACGAAGTTGATGCAGACCCCATCGATCTCTTCCAGACGCAGCGGCTCGCTCGTGAAGCCGCACGCATAGGACGTCTGTCCCTCCCGGCTGCAGCCGTCGCCTTCCAGATATTGACACGACGTGCAGGTGCCGAAGGGAGGCTTGCCTCTCTCTTGCGCCACCTGACCGAGCATGCACTGAAGGGCATTGGCAAAGTGGCCTTGGACACTAGGCGATAGGGAGTGTGCAGCACGGACCAGGGATTCGAAGGGGTCGTTCGCAAGAATACCCCTGGCTTTCTCGGTCAGAACGAGCCGGACACTGCGCCTGTCTTCATCTGAGCGCATGCGTGTCAGATAGCCTTGGGTTTCGAGGCTTTTGATTGTCTGCGACGCCGTACCACGGGTCGTGCCATGGAAAGCGGCGAAAGCGGACGGCGTTCGCGAGAAGCGGTTGGCCTGTGCGAAGTATCTAAGCGCCGCCCACTGGGCTGCCGTCAGCCCCTCCACGAGCCCCTCGCCAGATGCTATGCGCCCCAAGTGAAAGACCAACTCTGCGATCGCACGACTGTTCATTTTCAAACTCCTTTGCATCTGCATATAGTAGCGTTTAAAAACTATCTTGACAAGAATATAGTTTCGGAGCGATACTAACTTCGTTTCTTGGGGCAACGCCATGAACCTCCCGGCGACCCACTTTGGATTTTCCCGCTGATTCTTGCGATCTCTTGCTCTCTTGTTTGGTTATTTGGTTACTTTGGAGCTTAACTTATGGCAATTACATTGACTGAAAATGCGGCAAAACAGATTCAGAACCAGCTTGCGAAGCGCGGCAAAGGTCTTGCGCTGCGCATCGGCGTGAAGAAAGTCGGCTGTTCCGGCTTGGCTCACACCTTCGCCATCGCCGACGAAATTCGCGCCACCGATCACAGCTTCGAGTCGCACAACGCCCGTGTGCTCATCGATGCCGACGACCTGGCATTCCTCGACGGCTCGCGCATCGACTTCGTCACCGAAGGGCTCAAGCAAATGTTCAAATTTGACAATCCCAACGTCGAAAGCGAGTGTGGCTGCGGCGAGAGCTTCAACATGAAAACGTCCAAGCTTGATGTAAAAAATACAGAGGTAACACCATGAGCGCAGTTTCTGAAAACATCCAGACCGAAATGCCCGCGCCTTTTGTTTTTACCGACAGCGCAGCCGCCAAAGTCGCTGATTTGATTGCCGAAGAAGGCAACCCTGAGTTGAAGCTGCGTGTTTTTGTCGAGGGCGGCGGCTGCTCCGGCTTCTCCTACGGCTTTACGTTTGACGAAATCGCCAACGAAGACGATACGACGATGACCAAAAACGGCGTGTCGCTGCTGATTGACGCGATGAGTTACCAGTACCTGCTGGGGGCAGAGATTGATTACAAAGACGATCTGGAAGGTGCGCAGTTCGTCATCAAGAACAATCCTGGTGCTACATCTACCTGTGGCTGCGGGTCGTCCTTCTCAGCTTGACTTGGGAACCACATCATGAGCGCAGTATTGCAAAATCTCGTCAACCAGCCCTACAAGCACGGGTTCATCACGGACATCGAGTCCGATGTCGCGCCCAAAGGGCTGAATGAAAACACCATCCGGATGATTTCGGCCAAGAAGAACGAACCGGAGTGGCTGCTCGAGTTTCGGCTCAAGTCTTATGCGGCGTGGCTCATGATGGACGAGCCGAAGTGGCCCAACGTCCACTATCCGAAGATCGATTTCCAGGCGATCAGCTACTACGCGGCACCCAAGCAGAAGCCGAAGTTGAAAAGCATCGACGAGGTCGATCCTGAATTGCTGCGCACCTTCGAAAAACTCGGCGTGCCGCTGCACGAGCGCATGGCGTTGGCCGGCGTCGCGGTCGATGTCATTTTCGACAGCGTGTCTGTGGCAACCACCTACAAGCACAAGCTGGCCGAGGTCGGTGTTATTTTCTGTTCAATGTCGGAAGCCGTGCTGGAGCATCCGGACCTGGTGCAGAAGTATCTCGGCACGGTGGTGCCGACCGGCGACAACTTTTACGCCGCGCTTAACTCGGCGGTGTTCACCGATGGTTCGTTCTGCTTCATCCCCAAGGGCGTCAAGTGCCCGATGGATTTGTCGACCTACTTTCGCATCAACACCGAGGAAACGGGGCAGTTCGAACGCACACTGATCATTGCCGAGGAAGGGGCGTCGGTCTCTTACCTCGAAGGCTGCACGGCACCTGCGTTCAGCACCAACCAGTTGCATGCGGCGGTGGTAGAGCTGGTAGCGCTTGATAACGCCGACATCAAGTACTCGACGGTACAAAATTGGTATGCGGGTGACGAAAACGGCATTGGCGGCGTTTACAACTTCGTCACCAAGCGCGGCCTGGCCAAAGGCGTCAACTCGCGCATTTCGTGGACCCAGGTCGAGACCGGATCGGCGATTACCTGGAAGTATCCGTCTGTCGTACTGCGTGGCGACAACTCGGTGGGCGAGTTTTATTCGGTCGCCGTCACCAACCACCTGCAGCAGGCCGACACCGGCACCAAGATGATCCACATCGGCAAGAACACCCGCAGCACCATCGTCAGCAAAGGCATCTCGGCCGGTCGTTCCAACAACAGCTACCGCGGGCTGGTCAGGATTGCGCCGACAGCCGCCGGCGCACGCAATTATTCGCAATGTGACTCGATGCTGATTGGCGACCAGTCCGGTGCCAACACCTTCCCCTACATCCAGGTGCGCAACAACAGTGCCAAGGTCGAGCACGAGGCTTCGACCTCGAAGATTGGCGAGGACCAGCTGTTCTATTTCGCCCAGCGCGGGGTCAGCGGCGAGGCCGCCGTGTCGATGATCATCAACGGATTCTGCAAAGACGTGTTTCAACAATTACCGATGGAGTTTGCGGTCGAGGCGACCAAGCTCCTCAGTTTCAAGCTCGAAGGAAGTGTCGGATGATTATGCAAGACGGCAGAACCCTGCTCGAAGTGCGCGGGCTGCGCGCGACCGTGAACGGCATCGAAATCCTGAAAGGCCTGGACTTCACCGTAAAGAGCGGTGAGGTGCACGCCATCATGGGGCCGAACGGCTCGGGCAAAAGCACCTTCGCCAAGGTGCTGGCCGGTCACACGGCGTATGAGGTGACGGGCGGCAGCGTGCTGTTCGAAGGCCGTAACCTGTTCGACCTTGCTCCCGAGGAGCGTGCCCGTGCCGGTGTGTTTCTGGCCTTTCAATATCCGATCGAGATACCCGGTGTCGCCAACAGCCAGTTTCTGCGCCTGAGTTACAACACGGTGCAGGCGCAGCGCGGCAAGGAAGAACTCGACCCGCTCGAGTTTGACGACTTTGTGCGCGAGAAGATGAAGCTGCTCGAAATAAGTCCCGATTTTCTCGACCGCAGTGTCAACGAAGGCTTCTCGGGGGGCGAAAAAAAGCGCAACGAAATCTTGCAGATGGCCCTGCTCGAGCCACGCCTGGCGATCCTCGACGAGACCGATTCCGGCCTCGATATCGACGCGCTCAGGATCGTCTCTCAGGGCGTCAACCAGCTCGCCAACAAGGATAACGCCATTATTCTTGTAACGCACTACCAGCGACTGCTCAATTACATCGTGCCCGACTTCGTCCACGTGATGGAGTCAGGCCGCATCATCAAGACCGGCGACAAGGATCTGGCGCGCGAACTCGAAACGCGGGGCTATGACTGGGTCGCTGCCGAGCACCTGGCGGCGGGCGAGACGAGGGTCGCAAAGGGGGCGGCATGAGCACCGTCACCTCTATTCGCCGACCCGCTGCGGGTTACCTCGAAACGCTGCTGGCAGGCCAGCCGCAGTTGCCGGCCAGTCCGTTGGCGTGGATCAACGCGCTGCGCGCCGAGGCGGTCAATCGACTCGACGTGCTGAAGTTACCCACATTGCGCGACGAGGAGTGGCGCTTTACCGATATCTCTCGGCTTACCAAACTGTCGTTTTCTCCGGCACTCGGCGCAACCTGTCTGGAAACCGCCGATATCGCTCAGTTTCATATTGAAGAAGCAAGCACCCGCCTGGTGTTTGTTGATGGGTTCCATGCGCCGCAGTTGTCTAGTGCGGCCTCATGCAGCAACGGCGACAGCGGCGTGGTGGTGTCCAACCTGCCGAAAGTACTTGCCACGCACGGCGCTGCGATCGAAGCACATCTTGGCCGTCACGCAGCCTTCCGTGACAACGTATTCGCTGCGCTCAATACGGCCTTCCTGCATGATGCGGCAGTGATTGTGGTACCGCGCAACGTGGCGCTTGCAGCGCCAGTGCATCTGCTGTTTATTGCGACGCAAAAAGAGGTTGTAAGCACTCCCCGTTGCCTGGTGGTTGCTGAGTCTGGTAGCGCAATGACGGTGATCGAGGATTACGTCGTTTTGACCCAACCGCGTTGGCAAAAAGAAGAAGAGGAAGCCCATTTCACCAACGCTGTGACCGAAATCGCGCTGGAAGACAATGCGCGTGTGAATCACATCCGGATTCAGCGCGAAGGCAATAACGCGTTTCATATTGCCAATTGCGCGGTGTCGCTTGGGCGCTCGAGCAATTATCAGTCGGTGAGTGTCGCGCTTGGGGCACAGATTTCGCGCTACAACCTCGACGTGTTGCTGGCCGAAGGTGCCGAATGCGCGGTCGATGGGCTGGCACTGATCGCTGCCAATCAGCTGGCCGATACCCACACCTGCATCGATCACGCACAGCCACACGGCGTAAGCCGCCAGTTGCACAAATGCATCGTCGGCGGTAGCGCGCATGCGGTGTTCAACGGCAAGGTCTTGGTGCGTCAGGGTGCGCAGCGCACCGACTCGGCACAGTCGAGCCGCAACCTGCTACTCACCGGCCGTGCCCACGTCGATACCAAGCCGCAACTGGAGATTTTCGCCGACGACGTGAAATGCGCACATGGTGCAACCATCGGTCAGCTCGACAGCGAGGAAGTGTTCTATCTGAAGAGCCGCGGACTGTCCGACAGCGTCGCGCGCAATCTGCTGACTTATGCCTTCGGCGCCGAGATCATCGAGCGCATCCCCGTCGCATCACTCAAGCAGCGGCTTGAGCAGACGGTGCTCGAACAAACCAGCAGCCAGTCATGAACGCCGTTCAGACCGCACTCGCCGCCCCATCGGCCCCCGTCCTGCTGTCTCAGCGGCTGGCGTGATGACGACAGAGAGGAGGCTCGCGACGGAACCATTCGATGTGGAGCGCATACGCGCCGACTTTCCGATCCTCCAACTCCAGATCGGCGCCAAGCCGCTGGTCTATCTCGACAACGCCGCATCGAGCCAGATGCCGCAGCAGGTGATCGACCGCCTGGTGCGCTACCAGACCACGCAGCACGCCAATATCAATCGTGCGGTGCATTACCTGTCGGAAACCGCGACCGCCGAATACGAGGCCGCTCGGCGCAAGCTGCAGCGTTTCATCAACGCGCCCGAAGAGCGCGAAGTGATCTTCACCAGCGGCACCACCGATGCGATCAACCTGGTAATGCACGGCTACGGCCGCAAGTTCATCAAGGCCGGCGACGAGATTATTTTGACCACGCTCGAGCACCATTCGAACATCGTTCCGTGGCAGATGCTGGCCGAGGAAACGGGTGCTGTGATCCGCGTGGTACCAATCAACGACGCTGGTGAACTGCTGATCGATGAATATGAAAATCTGTTCAACATGCGCACCAAGCTGGTCGGCGTGATGCACGTTTCGAACGCGCTGGGCAGCATCAATCCGCTCAAACAGATGATCGCGTTTGCGCATGCGCACGGCGTGCGGGTGTTAGTTGACGGCGCGCAAGCGGTGCCGCACCTGCAGGTTGACGTGCAGGATCTGGATTGCGACTTCTACGCCTTCTCTGGCCACAAGTTGTGCGGCCCGACCGGTATCGGCGTCCTGTATGGCAAGGCCGCGCTGCTTGAAAAAATGCAGCCTTTCAAAGGCGGCGGCGACATGATTTTGTCGGTGACGTTTGAAAAAACCATCTATAACACCATCCCGCATAAATTCGAGGCCGGAACGCCGCCGATTGCCGCCGCCATCGGGCTGGGTGCCGCCGTTGATTACCTCTCGGCCATAGGCATGGACGCCATCGCCACGCACGAACTCGATCTGCTCAATTACGCCACCGCACAAATGACCCGCATGCCGGGCGTGTGCATTATCGGCACCGCCAAAAACAAGGCCGCAGTGCTGTCATTCACAATCGACGGCGTGCATCCGCACGACGTCGGCACCCTGCTCAATCAAGAGGGCGTCGCGCTGCGCACCGGGCATCATTGCGCGCAGCCGGTGATGCGGCGCTTCAAAGTGCCGGCCACCGCGCGCGCCTCGTTTGCGTTCTACAACACACTGGCGGAGGTCGATGCACTGATCGCCGGCATTCGCAGCGTGCAGAAGGTGTTTGCGTAATGGCCAACTATAAAGCGCTGTATCAAGAGGTCATCCTCGACCACAACAAGAAGCCGCGTAACTACGGCACGCTAGCGCACGCGAGCCACCATGCGGTGGGCCACAACCCGCTGTGCGGCGATCACATCAGTGTGGCGCTCAGTCTTGATCGCGAGTGCATCGACTGCATCGCTTTTCAGGGTGAGTCGTGCGCGATCTGCAAGGCGTCGGCGTCGATGATGACGGCCGCCGTCAAAGGCAAGACGCGTGCGGACGCGGAAATGTTGATTCAGGAATTTCTCGCCATGGCGACCGGTAAGCTCGACCTTGACAGCCCGAATCACATCGGACGGCTCGCGGTATTTTCTGGCGTGCGCGACCTGCCGACGCGCGTCAAATGCGCGATTTTGCCCTGGCACACCCTTCACGCTGCGTTCAATTCGCTCGCCATTGCCTCGACCGAGACCGCGGAAGATCCGATGCACGCCCCGATCGGCAACGCGTGCCGAGGCCCTTTATCTTGGCCATCTGGTATCAATTGGAGATGAAAAGATGCTGACAGCGAATGAACTCAGAAACACCATCGTGAAAGGCCTGTCCTGCGATCACGTGGAAGTGCTTGGCGATGACGGCCAACACTTCGAGGCCGTGATCGTGAGCCCACAATTCACCGGCAAAAATAGGGTACAGCAGCATCAGCTGGTGTATCTGGTACTCGGAGATCGCATGCGCTCGGAAATTCACGCACTGGCGATGCGCACATTCACGCCCGATGCCTGGGCGCAATCGGTCAATAAATAACTTTGGAGAAATGAAAAATGAACGCACAGGAAAAAATTCGCAATCAGGTCACAACCAATGCCGTCGTGCTTTACATGAAAGGCACGCCGCAGTCCCCGCAGTGTGGTTTTTCCGGCGCGACGGTTCAGATACTCAAGGCGTGCGGCGTGCAGGACTTTGCCACCGTGAACGTGCTGGCCGACCCGGAAATCCGCGATGGCATCAAGGCTTATGCCAACTGGCCAACCATTCCGCAGCTCTACATCAAGGGTGAATTTGTCGGTGGCTCGGACATCGTTCGCGAAATGTTCGAGCAGGGAGAATTGCAAAAACTGCTGCAAACGGCACAGGGATAAGTCGCTGGTTTTGGATTATCGGGGTAGCCCCGGTGGCCGGGTGCCCAAAGGGGAATGGGTATTTCTGGCGCCAAGATTGTGGCCCCGCTTTCAGGATACTGAAATGCCGAAAATTGCAGAAATCGAAGACACACCCAATCCGAACGCGGTGAAGTTCACCCTCAAGGAGCCGCTAACCTGGGGGATAACGCGCTCATATGAAAACGCCGGGCAAGCGAAGAATGATGCGCTCGCCGCCGCACTGTTCGACATCGAGCATGTGACCAATGTGTTTTACGTCGACCGCTGGCTCACGGTCACACAGGATGGCGAAGCCGACTGGCCGGAGTTGGTGCGCAAAGTCGCCGAGCCGATCCGCGCCGCGCCGACGGCGGATGCACAAACAGTGGGCACCGTTGCAAGAGCCACCAGTGCAATTGCTGGCCTAAGCCCGGAAGATCAGCAGCGCCTCGGTGCTATCAACGTGCTGCTCGACGAGCAGATCCGCCCCGCTCTGCAAGGCGACGGCGGCGACCTCCACGTGGTCGGTCTCGACGGCAACCAGCTCAGCGTGCACTACCAGGGCGCGTGCGGCACCTGTCCGAGCTCGATATCCGGCACGCTCCGAGGCATCGAGAATCTGGTTCGATCGATTGAACCGGTCATCGAAGTCGTGGCGGTTTAGGTTTGAAATCGGCAGTTGACCTATCACGCGATCGACAAATTTTATCCGGCGCTACGCACTGAGCCGAATCCGTATGCCGTCCGTTTGGGCGGCGCAACTGGAGGTCGGTTGTTGATCTTAATGTGTCGCCAGTGGCCAAGTCTGGTGGGCCGTAATAACGAGGAAAACCTGCAGGAAAAAAACGTCATGAAACCCACGCACGATGCATTGCTGGAACGCTTTTTGCGGGCATTTCCCGAGGCCGTGATCCAGGTTGAGGACGAGAGCCATTTGCACGTCGGACACGCCGGCGCCGCGGGTGGCGCTGGTCATTTTCGAGTCCGGGTGATCGACGCCAGGTTCAATGGATTGCAGCGCATCGCCCGGCATCGGCTGGTGTATGACGCGGTGTCCGACTGGATGCCCGCGCGGGTGCACGCGCTGAATATCATCGCCATGACCCCGGAAGAAACCGGGACGCATATTGACCATGCAGCGGAGTCCTTCCAAACAGGTGTTATCACTGACGTCATTTTTCGTGCGACTTCCTGATCATTTGAATGAAAGCTACCTTGAAGCGTGCGTTGCCGCTTAATCTCGCCCCGGGCCTGCTGGTGGCCGCCACGGTCGCCATGGCGGCGGGTTTTCTGGCCATCAGCTACGACGCGCCGGTCATGCTGTTCGCGCTGCTTCTTGGCATAGCGTTCAACTTCCTTGCCGAGGAAGGGCGCTGTGTCGAGGGGATCCAGGCCGCATCAACGCAGGTCCTGCAGATCGGCGTTGCCCTTCTCGGTGCACGCATCACCTTCACACAGATCGCCGAGCTAGGTCTCATACCGGTGGCGACGGTGGCCGGCGCTGTCGTACTGACGATGGTTTTTGGCTTCGGCGTAGCGCGTGTTATGGGTCTGCCCCGGCAGTTCGGCATTCTGACGGGAGGGTCCGTGGCGATTTGCGGCGCCTCGGCGGCATTGGCGATTTCGACTGCCCTGCCGAAATACGAGGGCTCGGAAAGAGATACGATCTTCACCGTAGTATCCGTCGTGACTTTGAGCTCGGTGGCAATGATCGTGTACCCGTTGATTGCCGCAGCGATAGGGCTTGATCATACCCAAGCGGGCGTCTTCCTCGGCGCTACCATCCACGATGTTGCACAAGTGGTCGGCGCTGGCTACAGTGTCTCCGCCCAGACCGGCGATGTGGCTACCGTTATCAAGCTTGCCCGCGTCGCACTGCTGGTACCGGTCATACTCGTCCTCCTGGCGTGGTTTCGGCGTCGGGGCGACGACCCCAGTGTCGGCAAACTGCCCATTCCGGCTTTTCTCATCGCCTTTCCCTTGCTCGTCGGTGTAAACAGCGCCCATCTCATCCCGGAGCCGGTCCGTGTCGTGCTTGTTGATACCTCGCGCTGGTGCCTGGTTATTGCCATCGCCGCGCTTGGTATGAAGACCTCTCTCAAGGCGCTCGCAGAAGTGGGCCATCGCGCGCTCGCTCTCATCGTTGCCGAAACCATCTTCCTGGCTTTACTCGTTCTCGGGGTGATTGTTTTCAGCGCTTAGTTTGATTGAACAATCAACTTGATCAACATTCCCACGCCTTATGTAAGGGAAAATTCAAAAAGGTCATCAGTAACATGACAACGGAAACCATAACCCTGTTGCACGCATCCGCGACTTACCATCCGCCGGACAAACAAAGAGGTTCCCTCAAGACCAAGCGCGACGAGATCGATCCAGCCGAAAGATTGCCCAAACCGAACTGGATCCGCGTCAAGGCGGCGTCACCCTCGGGCCGCTTCGGTGAGATCCGGGACATCGTGCGTGCCAACCAGCTGGTGACGGTGTGTGAAGAGGCATCCTGCCCCAACATCGGCGAGTGTTGGAGTAAAGGCTCCGCGACCTTCATGATCATGGGCGACAAATGCACGCGGCGCTGCAGGTTCTGCAACGTCAGCACGGGACATCCCAACCCGCTGGATGTCAACGAGCCGGAACGCCTCGCCCAAACCATCGCCTTGATGAAACTCGATTACGTCGTTATTACCTCGGTTGACCGCGATGATTTGCGCGACGGCGGCGCCGGCCATTTCGTCGAATGCATCCGCCACATCCGCGCACTGACGCCCGACACATACATCGAAATCCTGACGCCCGACTTCGGCGGCCGCCTCGACCTTGCGCTGGCAATTCTCGGCACCGCGCCGCCGGACGTGTTCAACCACAACATCGAAACCGTGCCACGTTTATACAAGGAAGCGCGCCCCGGTGCAGATTTTCAAAACACGCTCAACTTGTTGCAACGCTTCAAGGCCATGCATCCCGACATACCGACCAAGTCCGGCCTCATGGCCGGGTTGGGCGAGACCGATGAGGAAATCCTGCAAGTGCTGCGCGCCCTGCGCGCCCACGATGTTGCCATGCTGACCATCGGCCAGTACCTGCAGCCGTCCGGCGGTCATATGCCGGTGCGCCGCTATGTGCACCCGAACACGTTCAAGATGTATGAGGAAGAGGCCTACAAGATGGGCTTCCTGTACGCTGCATCGGGCCCGCTGGTGCGCAGCTCGTACCATGCTGATCAGCAGGCGCATGCGGCAGGGGTGTTTTGATATGTGTGCCGCGCAAAAAACTAAAACCCGGTTGAAGAAGTCTATTGGGCCGGTGTAGCACCGCCAGGCAGCTTTCTTTACCCGCGAAGAGGCACTTAACGATGCAAAACCTGACTACACCAGGGCTGGCCGCATGGCTCGAGAATGCAGCGCGCGAGAAACCCGTATTACTCGACGTCCGTGAGCCGTGGGAATTCGAGACCTGTCATATTGACGGGGCGCTGACGATGCCGATGAATACCATCCCTGGAAAGCTGTCCGAACTTGACGCGGAGCAGCCGATCGTCTGCATCTGCCACCACGGCGCGCGCAGCATGCAAGTCGCGTTGTTTTTGGAACAGAATGGTTTTACTCAAATTAGCAACTTGACAGGCGGCGTGCATGCCTGGGCTTTGCAAGTCGACGGCACGATGCCGATCTATTGAATTCCATACGCACCGACTTTCTGAAAATGATAGTACGTAATAAGCGCGTGGATTGGGATTGGTTGTTCTTCTGGCGGAAGAGATCGCAGCCATTTACTCCCCCGTTAATTGAAGATACCAGGAGTTTAGCCATGCAGACCACTAACCCGAACCACAATCAACCCCACGCGCCTGGCGCGTCATCCCAGTCGGCCGCTAGCGCCGAGAAGCTGCCGGGGATACGGCATATCATCGCCGTCGGCAGCGGCAAGGGCGGCGTCGGAAAATCCACGGTGAGCGTCAATCTGGCGCTCGCGCTGCAGCAGCAGGGGGCGCGCGTCGGGCTCGTAGATGCCGACATCCTCGGCCCCAGTATCCCCGGCATGCTCGGCATCCCAACCGGTGAGCCGCCAGCGATGACCGCGGACAGCAAGATGATCCCGGCGCAGCGGCACGGCTTGAAGGTGGTGTCGATGGGCATGCTCACCGGAGACGACAAACCGGCCGTCTTGCGCGGGCCGATGGTGGGAAAATACCTGAAAATGTTCGTCGACGGCGTGCAATGGGGCCCGCTGGACTACTTGATCCTCGACCTCCCGCCCGGTACCGGCGACACGCAACTGACGCTGGCCCAGAGTATGCCGCTGTCGGGCGTGGTGATCGTAACCACACCACAGGCCGTAAGCCTCAAGATCGCCCGCCGAGGCTTGCGGATGTTCGAGAAGGTTCAGGTCAAGATTCTTGGGATCGTCGAGAACATGCGTACCTTCACCTGCCCCCACTGCGGTGAGAACTCGGATATCTTCCGTCACGGTGGCGGCGAGCGGATGAGCCAGGAGCTTGGCGTCCCATTTCTGGGTGCCTTACCTCTCGATGCCGATGTAGTGACCTGCGGTGATGAGGGTCGTCCGATCGTGGCAGACCGGCCAGAATCGGTCAGCGCCAAGGTGTATTCCGCCATCGCCACGGCGCTGGTGGAGCAGCTCCATGCGGCGGTCACAGTGCTGAAGCCCTTTGTGTGGAAGTGGGACAGCAACGAGGGCGCGCCAGCCTGGATGGAAGGCGCGGCGCGGCCTGCTGGATCGCAGACCACCCCGATCGGTTTCCTGCGTCGCGATCCGCGTACCTTATCCATCCTCTGGGAGGACGGTCATCGCGATGACTTCGACGTCCGCGACCTGCGCTTGGCATGTCGTTGCGCCCTCTGCGTCGAGGAGATGAGCGGACGCAAGCTGCTCGATCCGAAGACGATACGATCTGATGTGAGCCCGCAACAGATCGTGAGCATCGGCAACTACGCGATCCAGTTCGATTGGAGCGACGGCCATAACAGCGGAATATATTCGTTTAACGACCTGCGTGCCTTAGGCGCGCGCGCTGCGGCGAAGAGCGTTGAAAATGTCTGATTTCCTGCTTGCCGATCTGCCGGTCAGCATGCCGATCAGCATTCGCGCGGAGACTTCGCTCAACGACCCCGACACGTGCCAGTTCATCGTGAGCCGACCCTTGCATCCTGGCGGCCCCTTCTTTTTCGGCAACAAGGAACGGGCAGCCGGTTCGCCTCTCGGCGAGCGACTGTTTGCCCTCCCCGGCGTGGCCAACGTGCTCATTGCCGAGAACGTGATGACACTCTGCAAGGAGCCGACCGCCTCGTGGTCAGGACTGAAAGCCGCCATCGGGACGGCCATCCGGACACAACTGCTTACCGGCGTGCCGGCGATCCTGGAGATGCATGTCCACACCGGCACGACTGGCAGGTCCGATGCAGAGCTTACTACGGCCATTCAGGCACTTCTGGACAAGGAGGTCAATCGTTCAATCGCTAACCACGGCGGGAAGATTTCGATTGTGGAGGTTCGGCAAAGGAAGCTTTTCATCACCATGAGCGGCGGCTGCCAGGGATGCGCGTCCTCTCAGGTGACGTTAAGGCAGGGATTCGAAGTCATGCTCAAAAGGGTCGCCCCGGAAATCGAGGAAATCGTGGATACGACGAATCACGCAGCGGGGACGCAGCCGTTCTACCCGAGCCATGAGTAGACTTATGTCAAATCGACTGTCCCAGGAAACCTCCCCAACCGTAGCCACGCTCGACGATCTCGCAAAGTTGGCAAACTACTCGCTCGTGGACACTCTCAACTGCGATCCTGACGCGAAAGCAAACGGAGCCGACCACGCGCCGCGACAAGTCTTCACGGGCCACTATGTCCCTGTCAATCCAACGCCGATCAAAGACCCCGAGTACGTCGCGCACAGCAAAAACTTTTTTCGCGAACTTGGCTTCGCCGACAGCTTGGCGCAATCGACCGACTTTGTCCGCATGTTCTCCGGCGACATCTCGCACGTTCCGCAGCCGATACGCAAGGTTGGCTGGGCGTGTGGATACGCACTTTCCATCTTCGGCACCGAATACTTCCAGCAGTGCCCGTTCCAAACCGGCAACGGATACGGCGACGGTCGCGCAGTTTCCGTGCTTGAGGCCGTCATCAACGGCAGGCGCTGGGAAATGCAGCTCAAAGGTGGCGGCCGGACGCCATACTGCCGTGGCGCGGACGGGCGCGCCGTCCTGCGCTCGAGTGTTCGGGAGTTCCTGGCGCAGGAGCACATGCACGCGCTCGGCGTGCCAACGTCACGGTCTCTGAGTTTGTACGTTTCGAAAACGGAGAAGGTCAAGCGTCCGTGGTACTCGGAGGGCTCGCGCTCGAAGGATCCCGACATGCTTGTATCGGAGGCAGTCGCCATCTCGACGCGTGTCGCACCGTCGTTCATTCGGGTCGGCCAACTCGAGCTCTTCGGCCGCCGTGCCCGCAAGAAGGAACACCCGAAAGCGATGGAGGAGCTCGAGAAGATCGTGTTGCACTTGATCGAGCGTGAGTACGGTGACGTCATCGACAAGAAACTGACCACCGCCGAAAAAGTGGTGTTGCTCGCGCGCGAGTTCCGCAGCCGCCTTGCCTCGCTTGTGGCGAACTGGATCCGCGTCGGCTACTGCCAGGGCAACTTCAACAGCGACAACTGCGCGGCCGGTGGCTACACACTCGACTACGGCCCATTCGGATTCTGCGATGTGTTCAACCCGCACTACCAGCCATGGACGGGTGGCGGACATCACTTCTCGTTCCTCAACCAACCAGAGGCAGCGGAACGCAACTTCCACATGTTTTGGACGGCGTTGCGGCCGCTGCTGACGTCGAATCAGGACTATCTGCGACAGCTCGACGAGATTCGAAGTGGCTTTGCGAAAGTGATGCAAGCGCAAATGGAGAAGATGTGGGCTGCCAAACTAGGACTTGGCACTTTTCACGCGGCGTTGTTCAGTGAGCTCGAAACGCTCATGCTGCAGACACCTGTCGATTACTCCATCTTCTTCCGCGAGCTCTCGACGCTACCTGACGACATTGGCCCACTCAAAAAAAGCTTCTACAAGGACTCGAAGCCCCTGCGCGCCATGGCTTCAAGGCGCACGACAGATGAGACAGACCCCGAAGGGATGGACAAGCGCTGGTCAGAGTGGCTCACAAAATGGAAATCGCTCATCTGCAGCGTCAGCACGAGCAACGCGAATGCGGCTCCGCCCCGCTCCCGTGAGGAGATCTCCAGGCAGATGAAACTCGTCAACCCAAAATACAGTTTGCGAGAGTGGTTTGTTGTGCCTGCTTACAGCCAAGCGACCGCGGGGAACTACTCTCTGGTTCGAGAGCTGCAGGAAGTCATGACGCAGCCATACGCCGAGCAGTCGAAGGACGTGGAGGAGAAATACTACAGGCTCAAGCCGGCTGAGTTCTTTGAGGTCGGTGGATTGTCGTCGTATAGCTGCTCGTCGTGATTTATCGAAAACTGATCGGCCAGGGACGACCCCCCGTTGGCGGCCTGCCCGCCGCCTTCGTGTGCCGCAACCGTCGCCGCGGCGCCCCGGTGACGAGCGCGCAGGCGCTCATCGAGTGCTGCACTGCATGACGAGGATTGCCATGACGTCGCATCGTCCCACCCTTACGCGCGACGCCGGTGCTGCAAATCGTCAACCAGGCCGACGACGCCATACCGGCGACGCACAACCCCGCGATGCGCGCTGCGCTCGCCACACCGGACAAGGAGTATTTTGAAATCGACGGCGCGACTCACTACTACCTCGGGCAACCCGCGCAATTGGAGACCTGCATCGATGCGGTGATCGGCTGGAGCCAGCGCAAGGGTCTGATTGACGCATGGAGAATTCGCTGCGCATGTCCGGCTTGGCAGCAAAAAATCCTTTCATGCCGTTTGCAGTCACTCCCGGGGCGTTACAGTAAACTAATCCGGTGTTCACGATTTTGCCTCTGCTGCTCGGTGTCGAAACCATTGCAAAGGGCCGCGGCATTCGTGAGCTACGGCGCCTGGAGCGCTCATACGGCAGAGGAACCTGGCTCAAGAAAAAAGGTTTCGCGCGCGTGCGTTTCGACTCCGGCGTAGTGTTAAACGCAGAAATTCACTGGTACGAAGCTCATGGCATCGGCAAGGTCGAACACAAAATCAAGCGCTATCTCTAGGCGTTTTGTCATCTGCCTGTCGCCGGGGAAAACGCCAGCCTCTCTTGAAGCCGGCAAGGTTTACGAGCGTTTGCGCGATGCAAATGCTGAATCGACCGGCATGCTGCGCATCATTGATGAATCCGGCGAAGACTATCTGCATCCGGCGGTATTGTTTGGTCGCATTTCGTTGCCGGTTGAAACTCGCCGCGCCTTGACGCGGGCCTAGGTTGCCGCATTGCGGAAACACCCGGCCATCAAGCGACAAGCCGGTCTTCTAGTATTACTGTGTTAAATAAGTAGCCGCATTTTTTGTTGGCAGCATGGACATCTCGGCAGCACGCGAGCCTGTAGCGAGCCGATACGCAGCCGCAAGCTTGTGATCGAGGGATGGGACGTGGCGCTGCGCCCGCTGGACTTCCCCGAGGCACGTAATGCGTGGGTAGGGCAGGTGTTTCGCGTTTGGAGGAGTTTTTCCCCCCCCGAGTAGGTCGGGTTGGCGTAGCCGTTGCGCAAGCAAGAAGCCGTAGGCGGCAATGCTCAGGCTGGCGTGGTGATGAAAGCCGCGCCAGCCGCGGCCTTCATAGTGGCCGAGTCCCAAATCCTGTTTGAGATCTTGGTGGCACCAGCGCGCGTCTACTCTGCCCTCTTGCAGACCGGAACCTTGTCCGAGATTCTGGTCGACAAGGTGCTTGCGCTGGCATGCCGCGACTACCCGAAACCACGTGACATCTTTGATTTATGGCTGATCCTTGGCACTTCCACCACCCGCCCGGAGGATGGAGAACTTTGGCCTGCAGCAATCGAGCGGCACGCGCAGATTTACAGCAGCCCCCCGGTCGAAGAATTCCCGCAACGATTGCGCGATCGCGCAGCCTGGTTCGCCACTCCAGAAGGACGGCAATCCGCCATCACCGATCTGAAACGCTGGTTGTCAGGGGCCAACCTCGCCGATGCGGTCATCGGCACGATGATCGATCACGTGTTGGAGAAAATCAACGGGATTGCAGACCAGATCAACGCTGAAATCAGTGCACCGCGCCCGAAATCCAGTGTCGAGCGGGGATGAGCGCCCTCTATATCAGCGCGCGCCAACGCCTCAAGGATCTGGCGGTCACCGGCCCGTTCTTCAGCGTCGCGGAAATGGGTACTTTTTTCAAGTTGCCTCAGACCGACGTGCATCAAATGCTCCACCGGTGGACCAAAAATGGCCTTGCAGAACCGATCGGCCCGCGCGCCGGGGTCTACCTCAACACCCTTCATCCGAATCATCAGGGAGCGCTTGAATCCGCCATTCAGTCGGTTCACCCGTCAGCGATTGTGATCGGCCACCAGGTGTTGTACGAAGAGGGGGTCACCACGCAAATTCCGCCTGCCGTGGATGTCATCGTACAAAAACGCGGCCCGGGCATTACGGGTTACCGCATCCACCAGGTGAGCCCTGCGATGTACGCGGGCCTGGCAGGTGAAGCGATGCACCAGCCCGGGCGGCTGGCGCGACTGCCAGCCCGGCTCGCGGCCGAAACCGCGAAAAAACTACACTGCCTGATGCTCGATCCTGACGATATGGAATGGTCTGTCATTGAACCGTCCAAAGTGAGCAGGGCGCGGCGGGCGAGGGCGGGCTGAAAAAGGACAGGAATTTCGTCTGACTTTAGGCGTCTGAAACGATCAGGCGGTTTTCTTGAACTGCGCAGGTGCAATGGAACCGCTACGCGCGTGTCGGTGACAGCCACACCGCACGCGGGGATATCGATCTCTAATCGCTTGGGGTTGCGTACAAGTTCTGGCACCGCAATCGCCGCGCTGCCCCGGCGCTGCACGCAGCACGGCACGTGGGATCTACTTGTAGCCGAGTTCCGGCTGATGCCGCAGTTTGAGCACGATCACCAGATCGCGCGCCGGCTAAAACGCATAGAGCGCGACGTAACCCGTTGCCCCTGGGAGATGATCAACTCGCGCATGCCATCGGGCAGCGGTCTGCCGATTTCCGGGTGCCGCGCCAGCAGCATGACACTGTCCTTAATGACATCGATGGCCCGGATCGCGGCAATCGGGTCACGTTGCGCCAGAAAATCGAAGAGTCTGTCGAGGTCGTCGTACGCGGCGCAGGCGAGGGCTACTTGAGCCGGGGTCTCCTGACCGGCTTGCCTGCCGCCCTGGCGCGCAGCGCTGCGAACACTTCGGCCGCATCGTAGGCCTGGCCGGTTTCTTCAAACGCGCTCTGCGCTGGCAGCGCCTTCCCGGCGAATCGTCTGCGCTCTTCCTTGATTCGCGTGCTTTCCTCGAGGGTTTCGACCATATCGGGTCGCCCCAGCGACGCCTGCCCCTGCCGGCGGTGCACGGCTGGTTGATCTTGCGCTTTAGCGCGAAGAGTTCGTCGTACAATACGTATGTCAATTTGTATTTTCCTGTCGAACTCATCTTCCATGGCAGCAACTACGCTTTCATTTCGCCCCGATGCGTCCACGCTGAATTCGCTGGAGAGCATCGCGTCTCTCACCGGCGTGCGTGATCGTTCCACCGTATTGCGCGAGGCAATCCGCGTGTACGAAGAGCAACTTTTGCTCGCCCGCATGGTTGCCGCTTGCGCCACGCATGCCGATGAAAGCGCAGCCATGGCGGAGTCGTTTGGCGCTTCGGACGGCGATCTCGACGCATGAGAGCCCCGATTCGCCGCGGCGAAATCTGGCTGGTCGATCTCAAACCGCAGTCACATCCTGAAGAACCCTCCAAGCTGCGTCCCTGCCTTGTACTGCAAGAGGACAGTGTGAATGCGGTGCACGGCACGGTGATCATCGTGCCAGTTTCGTCGAGCGGCGAACGCAGCTACCCGTCTGATGATCCGGTGCGCGTTCACGTTGGTGCATTTGCCAAGGCATCGGGGGATGCGCCAGAACACTCGTGGGCGCTCGCAGACTGCGTGCGCGCTGTTGCCAAACGAGGCTTCAATGGCGATGCCGCTATCCACGTTTGCCCGCCAGCGGCGATGAAAAAGATAGAGCTGGCGCTCAAAGTGTTGATGCGACTGCGTAAGCGAGTTACTGAATAAGCCCGTACGGAACAATCGCTACTTTCGCATTGCATTGATCTGATTCGGGGCCGGCGTTTGAGTCCGTGAGGCCGGGGCATATTCAGCGTTTTCCTGGGCGCCGGCTATCGTGGCCGAGTCGGTGCCGACGCTATCGGGCTTTGCGCCTGCGAGTCGCCTGTGGGATGGAAGAGCGCCTGGTCCTGCGGCTATCCGCTCCCCGTATATTTGGAAATGCATCCGCAACCCGGACCGGCGCGTAACTACCAAAACCGACGGGGTTCCGGTAAATAGACTAAAGGGGGCCACATGCGATTCGAATCCGTTACATCCACCGCCCCAAGGGTGCATTCCAGGTTGCTGGCGGCAAGCGTGGCTGCATTCCTGATGTTTCCGGGCCTGGCCCAGGCGCAAGCCGACGCCGCCGCCGGGCGCAACAAGGTGGAAGCCGCCTGCGCCGCCTGCCATGGGGCCAACGGTGTGAGCGTGGCCGACGCGATTCCCAACCTGGCGGGGCAGAAGGCGATCTACCTGGAAACCCAGTTGCGCGCCCTCAAGAGCGGCACCCGGCGCAATGCGGTGATGAATGCGATCGCGACCCAGTTGAGCCCGCAGGAAATTTCCAACGTGGCGGCGTACTTCGCGTCGCTCCCCGGCGCTTCCAGCTCGGCGACCAGGTCTGCGTTCTTGCCGGCGCTCATCAAGACCAACGCGACCCTGCCGGCGAACTACAAGACCACCTTCACCATGTACCAGACGGTCAATCGCGCGGACAACAACCAGGTGCGCTATCTGTACGCCAACGATGTCGCGCTGCGCGCCGCGCGCGACGGCAAGTCGCTGCCGGATGGCTCGCTGCTGGTGCTGGAGCAGCATGCGGCCAGGCTCGGGCCCGATGGCAAGCCGGTCACTGGCAGCGATGGCTTCTTCGTGGCCGATAAGTTCCTGGCATACACGGTGATGGAGCGCGGCGCCGCCTGGGGCAAGGACATTCCGGAAAACCTGCGCAATGAAGACTGGCATTACGCGGCCTATTCGCCCGCCCGTGAATTGCGCCCCGCCAACCATGCCGAATGCCTGGCCTGCCACAAGCCGCTGGACAAGGACAGCTACCTGTTTTCCATCAAGGCCCTGACCGAGACGGCGAAAAAGCGTTAAGGCCCTATTGCGATGGCGGGGGCGCTGTCCATCGCGCCGCTGCTGACACCCGCATGGCGCCCGCAGGATCGCTTGATCGGCTCTGCAGTGACGCGGAGTCGGTGCGCGTCGCAGCCCGGCCCGCATGCCACGCCGGGCCGGACCGGCCGGGTGACTGTAGACTCGATGTTCGCAGCATCGGTCACCGCCGACGCCGCATCGCGTTTACAGTCGCTCTCCGTTCCCCACCAGACCGCCCCGCCATGACGCCTTCCTCCCCGACTCCGCTGCCGTTGTCGCGTTACACCGTGCTCGATCTCACGATCGCCCGCGCCGGCCCCACTGCGGTGCGCCTCCTGGCCGACTGGGGCGCCAACGTGATCAGGGTCGATTCCCCTCCCGACCGCGAAGTCGGCGGTGTCACCGGGCGCCGCCAGGGATCCGACGAGCAGAACCTGCACCGTAACAAGCGCAGCCTGTGCCTCGATCTGAAGTCGCCCGCCGGCGCGGAAATTCTGGCCCGGCTGATCGCCAGGGCCGATGTCGTGGTGGAAAATTTCCGCGCCTCGGTGAAGCAGCGCCTGGGCCTTACCTACGAGCAGTTGAAGGCGGTCAACCCGCGCATCATCCTGGCATCCATCTCGGGTTTCGGACAGGACGGCCCGTATGCGTCGCGCCCCGGCGTCGACCAGATCGTGCAGGGCATGAGCGGCCTGATGTCGGTCACCGGCGAACCCGGCCGTGGCCCGATGCGCGTGGGTGTTGCCATCTCCGACACCTCCGCCGGCATGTTCCTGGGCCAGGGCATCCTGCTCGCCCTTTTGCATCGCGAGCATACCGGCGAAGGCCAGTGGGTCCACACCTCGCTGCTCGAAGGCATGCTCAACAAGCTTGATTTCCAGGGTGCGCGCTACACCATGTCGGGTGAAGTCGCCGGCCAGCAGGGCAACGGCCATCCGACCAACGCGCCGATGAGCACCTATCGCGCGAAAGACGGCATGGTCAATATCGCCGCCTCCAGCGGCAAGATGTGGGCGGCGTTCTGCGACGCGTTGGGCGCCGCGGCCCTCAAGGCCAGGCCCGAATACCAGGATGGCAAAGCCCGCGCCGCCCGCCGCGAGCAACTCGATGCCGACATCAACGCCTTGACTGCAGGCTTCACGGTCGCCGAACTGGTCGAGCGTTTGAATCCGCTCGGTGTGCCCTGCGGCCCGATCTACGACATCGGCCAGGCTTTCGAGGATCCGCAGGCACAACACCTGCGCATGACACGCATGGCTTCACACCCGAAACTGGGCGAGGTGCGGCTGGTGCGTTCGCCGATCAATTTGTCGGCCTGCCCGCACCCGGAGCGCTTTCATCATGCCGGTCCCGATCCGGGCGAGCACAACGACGAACTCCTGCAAGAACTCGGTTTTGATACCGCCGCCATCGCTCGCCTGAAAGCCGAAGGAGCCCTGGCGTGACCCGCCGCTGCGTTGCCCTCGCCACCACCAGGATCATTGCCGCTGTGGAGAATGGCGTTGGCTGGCTGACCTTCAACAGCCCCGAGCGTCGCAACGCGATCTCGCTGGAAATGTGGCAAGGAATGGCCGACGCCGCCCATGCTTTCGCAGTCGACCCTGAAGTGCGTGTGGTGGTGATGCACGGCGCGGGCGGCAAGGCCTTTGCGTCGGGCGCCGACATTTCCGAATTCGAAGCCCAGCGTGCCAATGCCGAGCAAAAACATCGATATGGCGAAATCTCGCAGCGCGGCCATGCGGCGCTGGCCACGCTCGACAAACCGCTGATTGCCATGATCCAGGGCTTCTGCATCGGCGGGGGCCTTGCCATCGCGCTGACGGCGGACCTGCGCTTTGCCACAGCGGGTTCGCGCTTCGGCATTCCGGCAGCCAGGCTGGGCCTGGGCTACGACTATCCGGGGCTGGCGACCCTGGCCCGCCTGGTCGGCCCGTCGCGGGCCAAGGACATCCTGTTTTCGGCACGCTTTCTCGAGGCCGCGGAAGCGCAAGCGTTTGGCCTCATCAACGCGGTCGTTGACGATTCCGCGCTTGAAGCGCATGTCGCCGAATACGCCGCGCGGGTGGCCGCCAATGCCCCGCTCACCGTGCATGCGGCGAAGGCGGCGGTGCGTGCGTTCGAGCGCTATTCGCACCTGTCGGACGATGCCGAAATCGCCGCTTTGGTGGACCGCTGTTTCGACAGCGAAGACTACAAGGAAGGGCGCAGCGCGTTCATGGAAAAGCGTACCCCGGCTTTCAAGGGTCGCTGAACCAGGGTACGTGAAGCGGCCCGATCAATGCGCTTGTCGCAGCGCCCGCCGGATTGACCAGAGCCTGCAAGAAACCGATGCCGCCGCGTGCCGGTCAAGCGGTTCAATGGTGAGTACCGTGATCGCCATGTACGTGGCGGTGACTGATTTCTTCGGCGGTCGCCTGGCGCAGCGCCACGACCTTGCAGGCGAAACGCAGGGCCTCCCCGGCCAGCGGCTGATTGCCGTCAAGGTGAACCACCGGTCCCTTGATCTTCACGACGTGGAAAATCGTCGGCGCGCCGCTGTCGCTCACACCGTCGAGCGTCCCGCCCAGTTTCACCCCGGGCGGGAACTCGCTCTTCGGGATCGTGCGCACCAGGCTTTCGTCGCGCGAGCCAAATGCCTCTTCCACGGACAGGTTCAGCGTAACAGCGAAGCCGACCGCCTGGCCTTCAAGCGCGGCCTCGACCTTGGGAAACAGGTTGTCGTAGCCGCCATGCAGGTAGGAGATGGTGTTGCCTTCCCGCACGGTGCCCTTGGCGTCGGTCAGGGTGTAGCGCAGAGTGACTGCGGTGTCTTTGGAGATGTTCATGTGGGCTTGTTGATGGGTGAATGGTGAGCGTCTTTGGCGCTGTCGCCTGAGCGCCCATGGCGTATTGCCGTCCACACCCGTGCCGGCGTAGCCGGCATGTCCAGGTGTGCAATACCCAGCGGTCGCAGTGCATCGACCATCGCGTTCATCAGTGTCGGCAAGGCGCCGGTGGTGCCGGCCTCGCCGGTGCCCTTGGCGCCGAGGAAGTTGCTCGGGCTTGAAACAGGATGTTCGACCGCCTTGATCTGCCGCAGCAAGCCGGCGCGCGGCATGAAGTAGTCCATGAAACTGCCGCTCAGCAATTGCCCGGATTCGCGTTCGTAGACGCTGTGTTCACCGAACACCTGGCCCGCACCCTGAACGATGCCGCCATGCAATTGGCCTTCGACCAGGGTGTGGTTGAGAATGGTGCCGCAATCGTCGACCGCAACGTAACTCAACACGTCGGTGGCACCGGTGTCGGGGTCGATCTCGACTTCGGCCACATGCACGCCGCTGGGGAAGGCGCGCGACAGCGGTACCTCGGCTTCGGCATCGAGCGGGTGCTGCGCGGCACCACGGTACTGGGCGATCAGGTCGGCGAGCGCGATGCCCAGGTCGGTGCCTTTCACGCGATAGGTGCCGTCGACGAATTCGATATCGTCGGCCGCCGCCTCGAGCCTGGTCGCCGCCAGCAGCGAGCCTTTGCGCACCACTTCCAGCGCCCCCAGCTTGAAGGCGCTGCCGAACTGCTGCGTCGAGCGCGAGCCGACCACGCCGTTGCCCATCAGGGTGGCGGTGACTGGATCGTCGGTGGAGAGTCGCACCTGCTGCGGGTCGATGCCCAACGTGCCTGCCACCAGCTCCGGGTACACCGTTTCGTGCCCCTGGCCGTGGTTTTGCGTCACCGCATGCAGTACCAGGCCACCATCGCTGCCAAAACGCAGCGCCACCTGGTCTTTCGGCGCCACGCCACCGCCTGAGGGTTCAAGGAACAAGGCCAGCCCCAGGCCGCGCAGTTTGCCGCGCCCCTGCGAGTCGGCGCGTCGTGTCGCGAAGCCGGCCCAGTCGGCGTGCACCACCGCCTTGTCGATCAAGCCGGCAAAATCACCGGAATCGTAGCTGGCGCCGGCCGCGTTGGTGAACGGCATCGCCTCCCTGGGGATCGCGTTCATGCGGCGGATCGCCACCCGGTCCAGCCCCAGCTGGGCGGCGGCCTCGTCGACCAGGCGTTCCACCGCGTAGGCCATGTCGGGCCTGCCCGCACCACGGTAGGCGGTAGTCGGGCAGGTGTGGGTGAGCACACAGCGATGGCGGCCGTAACCGGTGGTCACGCTGTAGGCGCCGCCGATGGTCAGGCTGCCGTTCATGGTATTGATCAGCGGCCCGGCGGGGGTCAGGTAAGCGCCCTGGTCGCACAGCCAGTGCATGCGAAACGCGCGGAAGGTGCCGTCGCGGTCGAGCGCCAGTTCGGCTTCGATGATCAGGGCACGGCCATGCGCCTCGGTGGCCAGTTGCTCGGCGCGGCTGCCGATCCACTTGATAGGTGCGCGCAGTTCGCGCGCAGCCCACATCAGGATCACATAGTCCATGTAAGCCGCCGAACGGGCGCCAAAGCCGCCGCCCACGTCCTGCGCGTGAATCCGCACCTTGGCCGGTTCCAGCCCGAGGATGTGGCACAGCCCCGGACGCATCATGGTGGCGCCCTGGTTGGGTACATACAGATCGAATTGGCCGCTGGCGGCGTTGAAATCGACCAGGCAGGCGCGCGGCTCCATCGGGCAGGGTGCCACGCGCTGGCTCTCCAGGCGCAGGCGTACCACGTGCTGCGCGGCGTCGATGGCCGCCGCGGTGGCGGCTTCGTTGCCGTATTCATAGTCGAAAGCGAGATTGCCGGGTACCGAGGCATGCACCAGCGGCGCATCCCTGGCGACCGCGTCTTCCGGGTTGGCGACGGCCGGCAGGTCTTCGTAGTCCACCGTGATCAGTCCGGCGGCATCCTGTGCGGCCGCAGCGGTGGCGGCCACTACCAGCGCCACTTCTTCGCCCACATAGCGCACGCGGTCGCTGGCGAACGGCCGGCGCGGCGGCACGATGATCGCCTGGCCGCCGCGGCCCGCAAAGCTCACCAGGGTGCCGGGCGGCTTGAAGTTCGTGCCGCTGGTGTCTGCCGCGGTATATACCGCCACCACGCCCGGCGCCGCTCGTGCCGCCGCGGTATCGATGCCGCGAATCAGCGCGGCAGCACGGTCGGCGCGCACGAAGGCCGCGTGCAGTTGCGCGGGCAGATTGACGTCGGCGCTGTAGCGGCCGCTGCCGGTGATCAGCCGGCGATCTTCGCGGCGGCCGGTGTATGGGAAGTTGGTCATCGGGTCAGGGAAAGGCTTTCGTGTGAATGCCTGCATTGTCAGGTACAGCCGGGGGCTGCGCAACAATCCCGCCATAGTCCGCAATATCGAGACCACACGGGCGCGGATCTTGCACGTTGTTGTGCGGGTCTTGCACCAATAAAACGCTGAACAAGTCCCTGGAATTCGGAGCCGCGAACGAAGAGTCGTTTCGATTCGACTTCTTGCAAGAGCGACCTGATGTGGCGATGCGCTTTTTGCGCGAGGATCCGTGGCAGCGGCTGCAGCAGTTGCGCGCCGCCGTGCCCAACGTGCTGTTGCAGATGCTGCTGCGTTCTTCCAACGCGGTGGGCTACACCAACTATGCCGACAACGTGGTGCGCTATTTCGTGCAGCAGGCGGCCCAGCAGGGCGTGGACCTGTTCCGCGTGTTCGATTCGCTCAACTGGGTCGACAACATGCGGGTGGCGATCGACGCGGTGCTGGAAACCGGCATGTTGTGCGAAGGCGCGATCTGCTACACCGCAGACATTCACGACCGCACGCGCAAGTACGACCTCGCTTCTTACCTGAAGCTCGCGCGCGAACTCAAGGCCGCCGGCGTGCACATCCTCGGCCTCAAAGACATGTCGGGTGTGTGCCGGCCGCAGGCCGCGCGCGAGCTGGTACACGCCTTGCGCCACGAAACCGGGCTGCCGGTGCATTTCCACACCCATGACACCTCGGGCATTTCGGCGGCCTCGGTGTTAGCCGCGATCGAGGCCGGGTGCGACGCGGTCGATTGCGCGCTCGATTCGATGAGCGGGCTGACCTCGCAACCCAACCTGGGTGCGATCGTCCCGGCTCTCGAAGGCGGCCCGCGCGACCCCTGCGCAGGCGCGCAAGGCCCGGGCCGCCTGGAGCGCGAATCGCTGGCGACCCTGTCCGACTATTTTGAAGGGGTGCGCAAGATCTACGCGCCGTTCGAATCCGACATTCGCGCCGGCACGGCAGATGTGTATCGGCACGAGATGCCCGGCGGCCAATACACCAACCTGCGCGAACAGGCGCGTGCCACCGGCCTGGAACATCGCTGGACCGAGGTGTCGCGCGCCTGCTCGGATGGCAATCGCCTGTTCGGCGATGTCATCAAGGTGTCGCCGACCTCCAAGGTGGTGGGCGACATGGCGCTTTTCAAGGGCGAGATCGGCTTTCCGCCCGACGGCTTCCCGGCAGATGTGTCGCGCCGCATTCTCAAATGCGGCCGGCCGGGTGAAGTGCTGGCGCAACCAGCGGTGGCCTATCGGCCCGGCGCGCGCTTGGCCGCAGTCGACCTCGAAGCCGCGCGCGGCGAGGCCGAAAAGGCCGCCGCTGGTGTCGATC
>Ga0163154_10002499_pt1 | contig 26827 bp, 30 predicted proteins | sample OliLakLV19MP9P1_FD_148649 | JGI IMG/M metagenome (GOLD analysis project Ga0163154, IMG submission 148649) | Freshwater microbial mat bacterial communities from Lake Vanda, McMurdo Dry Valleys, Antarctica - Oligotrophic Lake LV.19.MP9.P1 | ecosystem: Environmental > Aquatic > Freshwater > Lake >... | reverse complement strand
CCATGCGGCGATCACCGGTGGAATTGGCGGGTCTTCCACCGGGCGGCCCAGGCCGCGCTGGCAAGTCCGGCAACGGCTGGATCATCTTTGCCGCCGGCCATCACTTCACGCCGCACAGTGGCGGGGACAACAATTTCAGTAAACAGCTGCGGCAGCAGACTGGCAAGGCCGCTTTTGAACAGGACGATCAACGGGGACGCATCAACCACCACCCGCTCAATCCGCATCTCGCAGTTCCTCGCGCAATTCCGCCGCCGTCGTTTGCAGCGGGGAAACGCGCATCCGGCTTGCGGCTTCGATGAAGCCGGCCCGCGTCACACCCGCGATGGCCGCCGCTTTGCCCTGTGACACCAGGCCCAGCTCGTACCACTTCACCGCAGCGGCCAAGCGCATTTCACGCGCGAACTCCTCCGGCGCTTTGCGCAGCGCCGAGAAAGAAGCTTCGGGAAGATCGAACGCTATGGTGGTCATGGCAACTCCTGCAAATTTCGCTTGCGGTTTTACGTTGACGGTATCAGTCAACACAATGGCGCAATTATCCGCGATTTCATCAGTTCCAGCACCTGCCAACCCGGCGGCAGGTTGTTGGCAATGATGATGCGCTTCGCCTCGATCTGGAGTCGCCTTCGGACAGCACCATCGCGCCGGCCGGGTAGCTGCGCGGCACCGCATGGGCGGAGATGGTGGCCAGTTCGCGTTCGGAGAGGCGGTCAGAAGATTGGGTTGGCATCGGGCTTTCGCATCGGGTTTCCCCTTATGTCACTTTACCGGGTTTGACGCCGGTGATTGTGCAGTGATCAAAATTTCATTGGTCAGGCGCGCATCGAGCGCCTGAAATCAGAAGCTGACCAATCTGCTTTTCTTTGCTTTTTTGCCATGACCGATCCCCGCTCTCTTGTAGACGAAAAAGACGTCGCGCGCGAGCCGCCCGAGCCCAGAGCGGAGCCGATGGAGGCGGACCAGGCGCAAGAGGCGTTGGACGAGGTTCAGGGTATGTTGGCTATCGACTGATCGATATTACGGTGCGCGAAAGTGACGCCGAAGCCGGTGTCGAGCCATCCCAGCCGAACCCGGCGGTGCAGCCGATTCTCGATGAGCTGTCGAACCGCCTGAACGAACTGCACCCGGCCGACATCGCTTGCGTGCTCGAAGCGTTGCCGCTGGCCGAACGTCTGGTCGTTTGGAATCTGATCAAGACGGCCGAGCGCGACGGCGACATTCTGGTCGAAGTGTCGGACTCGGTGCGCGAAACCCTGATCGATTCGATGGAGCTGGCGGACCGGATTGTCATGATGACAAACTGGCCCAGGGCGTCGATCGGCGACGAATTGCGCATCGAACCCGCGCGTCCGCGCGATCGGCTTGCCCTGGCCGGTGACGCACGTTTTGCCGCATACAGGAAGCAAATGCTCGAGTTCCTGTTTCTCAAGCAGCGCGTGCGGGAATCCACGGCTCAGGCGGTGCGATGAGGTAGCGACTGTTGCCGCAACTCGAAACTCGGCGGCTTGCTCAAAGCTACGCCCGCTTCTCCATCCGCAGGCCAGGTACGCGGCGGAACTCACGCAGGTTGTTGCTTGCCAAAGTCAGGTCAAGGGCCTGGGCATGGGCCGCGATTTGCATGTCCGGCGGGCCGATCGGCGTACGTTTGCGTTGCAGAATCGTGCGGATTTGCCCGTATTGCCGGGCTGCGGACAGATCGAATTCGCGAACTTCAAGGGGCGCAAAAAAGTTTTCCAGCGCGCGAACGTTGCGCGCGGAGCCGCTGTTGCAAGCGCTTGCCTGCACCCCTGCACCCCTGCCGATTCCACTCTCGCAGCCAGCCGTCGCAGTCCCGAAAAGTCGGCTCGAAATTCACGATTTACATGGGCGGGAACGGGCGAGATACTTGAAAAGCGGCATTGGAATTCCTGCCCTTCCGCCCGGCAGTCGCTCGGGCCAATCTCCTGCTCCGGGTGCGGATGGCGCACCCGCCCTACTTCGGCTGCGCCCCCTCCGAGCCTGCCGGCGGCATCGTCTTCCGGTAGGCCGGGCGGGCGCTGATGTGCGCATACCAGTCGGCTACGCGCGGACGCGATTCGACCAGATGGAAGAGATCGACTCGCACCAGGCGCTGCACATAGGGCACGACGTCGATGTCGGCAAGACTGTAGGTCTCACCGCCCAGCCACGGGCCTGCCGCGAGTGCCGCATCCATGCGTTCGGCCATGTCGGTCAGCTGCGCGATGGACGGCGCGAGCTCATCGGCGGTGATGCCATGGGTCGCGGCGCGTTTCCAGCGCGCGCGCACGCCCGGGTTCGGTATGCGCTCGATCATCGCCGCGACTTCGGCCTGGTCCATGCGCTTGAGCTCGGGCGCGATGTTTCTGGCGAACGAGGGCAGCTTGATCGCGTGGGTGAGCACCTCGTCGGAATAGCGGGTCCACAGCCGCATGCGCGCGCGGGCGGCGGCATCCCTGGGCGCGAGCGGCGCCGCCGGGTACGCGTCCTCCAGATACTCGTTGATGATGCGCGACTCGGTGAACAGGTGGCCTGCGTCCAGCAACACCGGCACCATGCCGGCCGGGTTGAGCGCGAGAAAGTCGGGCTTGATCTGATCGAACCCGCGCAGATTGAGGTGGTGGCCGATCCATGCCAGCCCCTTCTCCTCGAGTGCGAGACGGACTTTCTGCGAGCAGGTCGAATGCGTGCTGTGGTAGAGCTCGAGCATGCTTACTCCGGTTCGATGCCGGCCGCCTTGACCAGCCGGCCCCAGGCGGGAATATCCGACTCGATCAGCTTGCGCGTCGACTCGGGCGTGCCGGCGAATGCCTCGCCGCCCACCCTTGCGTAGAACTCCTGCGCCGCCGGCGAGGCGGTGACCAAATTCACGATCTCTCCGATGCGGCGCACCAGGCCGTCAGGGGCCCCGGCCGGCAGGAACACGCCGAACCAGTTGACCAGTTCGTAGTTGGCGACGCCGGCCTCGACCATGGTCGGTATCTCCGGCGCGTTGGGCAGGCGCCTCGGCGTGGTGACCGCCAGTGCGCGCAGGCGCCCGGCGCGCACCTGCGGCAGTCCTGTGACGACATCGGCAAACATGAACTGCACCTGCCCACCGATCAGGTCGGCCAGCGCCGCCGGCACGCCCTTGTAGGGCACGTGGGTTGCGGAGACGCCGGCGCGAATCTTGTAAAGTTCGCCGGCCGCTTGACCGGTGAAATTGCCGCTGGCGAAATTGAGCTTGCCCGGCTGGGCCTTGAGGAGCGCGGTCAATTCGGCCACGCTAGCGACCGGCGCCTGCTGCGGGTTGACCAGCAGAATCGCCCCCCAGCGCGCGATCGTCGCCACCGGCGTGAAATCCTTCTGCGCATCGAACGGCATCTGTTTCATCAGGTGCTGGTTGGTGGTGAGCGTGCCGTTGGGCGTGACCAGCACGGTGTAACCGTCAGGTGCCGCGCGTAGCAGGTCGGCCGCGGCGATATTGCCGAAGGCACCCACCTTGTTGACCACCAGGAACACTTGCCCGGTCGCCTCGCGCAGGCGCTCGGCATAAAAGCGCGTGGTGGTGTCGATGCCCGTCCCGGCGGCGTAGCCGACCAGGAGCGTGACCGGGCGCGCAGGCCAGGCAGGCGTTTGCGCCCCGGCCGGCATCGCGACGGCGAGAGCGCCTGCGAAAGCAGCACCGAATTGGCAGATGCGACGGCGATTCATGGAAGGTAGATTCATGGAAGGTAGATTCATGGAAGGTATCTTTACAGCACGGGGGACCTTAGTCAAGTCAGGCCAGCGCGGCGCATCTTAATAGCTATTTCAAGTTTGCTGCTGGCGCGCACCTACGAGGTGCTGCCCCTGCTGTGTCCCAGGTGCGGTGGCGCGATGCGGATCATCGCCTTCATCGCCGAAGCGGCGGTGATCCAGGCGATTCCCGGTCACATGGGCGAGGCTAAGCAACCGCCGCGTCTGCGGCCGGCGCGGTGGCCGCCGCAGCGGGAGATGCCGGACCGTGGAGCGGACGCAATCAATCTGCAAGCGCAACCCATGCCGGACCATGAGTTCGGCAAGCGCATCGCGTGGTAGGGCACAAGACCACAAGGCTGGTTCGCCGGAGGCGACGCGTGCCTGTGGCCACCTGCGCGGCCAACGTCCGCAGCCCAGGTGGCCCAAGGCACGAACAACACTACTTTCAAGATCGGCCACGACTGAAACGCAAGACACACTGAGAAAGTGGCCTTGAATCTACTATCCTTGATTTTAACTCAAATTGCATCTACAATTTAAACATGGTTACTTTCGACCGACGGATCGAAACGCAAATCCAATCTTGCCAAACACGGCATTGATTTGGGGCACTGCGAAAGCCTGTTCGATTTTCCAATGTTGACCGAAGGGGATACTCGCGCGAACTACGGTGAGCAGCGCCTGAAAAGTCTTGGCTGGTTCAACGAACGCGTGGTGCTGTTGGTGTGGACTGATCGTGAGGTTGGCCCACATTTGATTTCCTGCCGATATAGTGACAAACATGAAACCCAAAGCTACTTCAAAGCAGTCCTTTAATGCCAAGCAGATCGCCGCCGCCGTGGCCGCAGCGCCGGCGCGCGCGCAGGCTGACGCTGACAACCCGCGCAGCAAGCGCGGCGATTGGGACAAAGCCATCGTTAGCCAATCAATCGGTGAACTGCGCGCCACGTTGGGGGAGCGCCGCAAGCGCGGGCCGAACAAACTGCCGACCAAGGAACAAGTGGCAGTGCGTTACAGCCCCGAAGTGCTGAACGCATTTCGCGCCACCGGACGCGGCTGGCAAACGCGGATGGACGAAGCGTTGCGTGACTGGCTTAAGACGCATTCGCCGGCCTGAGTTAAAGGTGATCGGGCGTGTGATGATGGCGTCTTCATTCCTATCCTTCGGCGGATACCAGCACGTGAACACCAGCGCGGCGAGAATGCCGACCGCGGTCGAACTCAAGCCCAGGTGGATGGCAAAGGCGCGCGCCTTGCCGGTGTCGCGCAGTTTGTCGCCAGAGCACGCATGGTTCCAGACTTGTATCCATTGGGGCTGGTCGCAGGATGGCGATCATGCATGAGCCTCGCCGGGCGGCTGCGCAGGTTGCGCTGCTGGTGGTGTTGCTGCTCCTGACTCTGTTGCCGCAGCTGACGCTATGGCTGCCGGACCTGATGTACGGCAAGGCGGTCGGATGAGTACGCCAAAGCAAACGCCAAAGCAAACGCCAAAGCAAACGCCAAAGCGCACGGCGTCGGTTTGCCGTGCGCGTCCGCAACCGGAGGGCGCATGAAGTTCCGTGCCGCGATTCTGCGCAAAATCGGCGCGCCCCTGACGCTGGAAATGGTCGAGTTGCGGCCCTTGAAACCAGGCGACGTGCTGGTGAAAATGCGCGCCAGCGGCCTGTGCCATACCGACCTCGAGGTGATCGACGGCAGCCTCGCCTATCCCATGCCCATTGTGCTGGGCCACGAAGGCGCCGGCATCGTGGAGCAAGTCGGCGCAGGCGTCACCGCGGTGGCGCCGGGCGACCATGTGGTGTGCTCGTGGAACCCGCACTGCGGCCACTGCTTCTACTGCGAGCGCGATCAGCCCATTCTTTGCGAGCCGTTCACGCGCCATCAACCGGCCGGGCACCTGCCGGACGGCGAATCGCGCTACCTGCTCGATGCGGCCAAGCTGCATCATTTCTCGACGGTGTCGTCGCACGCCGAATATTGCGTGGTGCCGGAGTCGGGCGCGATCCGCGTCCCGAAGGCCATCCCGTTCGACCGCGCGTGCCTGATCGGTTGCGGGGTGATGACCGGCGTGGGCGCGGTGTCGCGCATGGCGCAGGTCGAGGCCGGCAGCTCGGTGGCGGTGATCGGCTGCGGCGCGGTGGGCCTGAATGCCCTGCAGGGCGCGCTCTACGAACAGGCGGCGACCATCATCGCCATCGACCGCGACCCTGGCCGAGAAGCGCTCGCCCGCACCTTCGGCGCCACCCATTTCGTCGCTGCCGACGCCGTTGACGCGATCGCGCAGGTGAAGGCGCTTAGCGCCGGGCGCGGCGCCGACTACGTGTTCGAATGCGTCGGCGCCGAGGCTTCGTTGCAGCTCGGTTTCGAAGTCGTGCGCCCGGGCGGGCAGGCGGTGATCCTCGGCAAGACCAATGTCAACCAGAAGGTGAGCCTGCGCTTCGGTTCCCTGATGGGGGAGAAGCGCATCGTCCGTTCCAGCTACGGCGGCGCGCGGCCACGGCGCGATTTTCCGTGGCTGGCCCAGGCCTACCTCGACGGCAAGCTCAAGCTCGACGAACTGATCTCGCTGCGTTTGCCGCTTGAGCGCATCAACCAAGGCTTCGACGCCATGCGCCGCGGCGAAGTGGTGCGCGCGGTGATCGAGTTTCCCGCCTGATGCATCCGCCCCTGCAGGCGGGCTGGATCGACCTGCCGCACCGGCGACTGTCGCTGGGCGACTTCGCGCTCGAAAGCGGCGACGTCATTGGCGACTTCAGTGTCTCCTATGTGATGCATGGCCAACTCGATGCAGCGCGGTCCAATGCGGTGCTGGCCCTGTCAGCCATATCGAGCACGCACCACCGTCTCGACTTCCTGATCGGCGCCGGCCGCGCGCTCGACCCGCGGCAGTACGCCATCATCGCGGTCGATGCGATCGGCAACGGCCTCACCACCTCGCCTTCGACCTCGGCGCCGCAGCCGGGCCTCAAGTTCCCGCGCTTTACCATCCGTGACATGGTCGCGTCTCAATGCGCGCTGCTGGACCATCTGGGTATCGGCCGCTTGCAGGCGGTCATCGGCGCCTCGATGGGTGGCATGCAGGCGCTGCAGTGGGGCGTTAGCCATCCGCAGCGCATGGTGCGCATCGTCGCCATGACCCCGATGGCGAAGACCGCGCCATGGGCGGCGGCGGTCAACGAGGCCTCGCGCCGCGCCGTGATGGCCGACCCCGACTGGGCCGGCGGCGGCACGCGTGGTTGGGCCGCCTGGGTGCCGCTGATGCAGCTTCTGTCCGGCCGCACACCGCGTCAACTCGATGCGGCCTTCGCGTCAGGCGCGGCCGCGCGCGACTGGATCACTGCGCGCACCGACTGGTGGGCCGCGCAGGGCTTCGCGCCGATCGACTGGGTGTGGCAGTCGCATGCCTACGACGCGCATGACGTCGGCACCACGGCGGGCTTCGCGGGCGACACCGTCCTCGCGCTGGGGTCCATACGTGCGCAAACCCTGGTGCTGGCGCCGCCATTGGATCTCTACAACCCCGCCGAGGCGGCACGCTGGGCGGCCAGCCACATTCCCGCCGCGCGCTTTGCAGAAATTCCTTCGGACTGGGGGCACCAGTCCGCGTCGGCCGCGGATCCGCAGGCCGATGCCTGGCTCAATGCGGAAATAGATGCATTCCTCAAATCCGGACATCGGCCCGAGAGCGATGTTGCGACGTGACGGGCTATAGACGCTCGGTGCCGTCCAGGCGTGCAAGCCCGCGGTCGAAGGTTCCCAAGGGCAAATGCCCGGCCTTGCGGGCGCTTGCCAGGATCAGGCAATCGGAGAAGCCCAATGCGGGGCGCGAACGGAAGTCGCGCAACGCCGCTGTGACAACGTCTGCGTCCTGCAGGGTCAGGCTTTGGTGGGCGAGCAGCAAATCGATCGCATTCGCGATCTGGGTGGCGGTGCGCGTGTAGACGGCATCGAGCACCCAAAGGGTCTCGACCAGTACCAGGTGTGAGATCCAGGCGCCGCCTGCGACAAACGCCTCCGCGATCGCGGCCTGCTTCGCGTCATCACGCACCAACAGCCGGACCAGCACATTCGTGTCAACGGCGCGCATGCTTTTGAAGCATATGCTTGCGGATGCCGTCTTTCACGTTCAGGGTTGCTTTGGTCGCCGCTACAGCGTCGGGAAACAGTGCTTTGTGCACTTCTTCCGAGGTGTGCCGGCCGGCTCTGCGAACGACGATTTCATCGTTCTTTTGTTCCCATTCCAGAACGGAGCCCGGACCCACGCCCAGTTTCTTCCGAATTTCCGCAGGCACGGAAATCTGGCCCTGGGCGGTCAATTTCGATTGGCTGAGTGACATCTGATTATATTACCACGGTAATGAACCCTGACACGGCGTTGCTGGCGCGACCTGTCGAATGGTCGGGCGCGAGCTGCCGGCAGTCGAGCTTGGCGCCCGACTCCCGGTGACCGGATGTTGCGGCAACTGAGAATGTCGGGCAGGTAGCGCCGCCTCTGCTCCTCGGTGCCGAAGCGCTGCAGCACCGGCCCCATCATCAGCACGCCATGGTCCTGGAAACGCGCGATGCCGAAGCTCTCCTGGTCCTCGAAATCGGCGCGCACGAGGGCGCGGAATTCCTCGTCGCCCAGCGCATTCCAGTCGCGTTCCTGGACTACGCCGTAGCGGTGCGCGGCCCTGCGGCGCGGGCTGCTGTCGGCGCACGACGCGCAGGTGATGGCCCAGTGGGAACACGGCGGCGGCTTCTCGGTCGATGCAAAGGTGCGCATCGAGGCGCACGAGCGCTGCGGTCTGGAACGGCTGCTGCGGTATTGCGCCCGCCCGGCCTTTGCGCTGGAACGCTTGCGTGAAATCGACGCCCGGCATCTGGTCTACGAGAGCGTCAAGCCCGGCCCAAAGGGCAGTGTCTGCCTGATGCTGACGCCGATGCAACTCCTCGATGGTCTCGCAGCACTGATCCCGCCACCACGTCGCCATCGCCACCGCACCTACGGGGTGCTGGCACCCATCGCGCCGCTGCGGGCGGCGGTCACCGCGCTGGCGCAGCCCGCCAAGGTTGCTGCCGCACCGGCGCCGGTCGAGGCGATCCCGCCGGATGCGGCCCCGACAGCGCCAATGCATCGCCAAGCGGCGCGCTACGTCTGGGCGCTTCCGCTGGCGCGCATCTACGAGGTGCTGCCGCTTACGTGCCCGCAGTGCGGCGGCGCGATGCGCATCATCGCCTTCATCACCGAAGCGGCGGTGATCCAGGCGATTCTCGGTCACCTGGGCGAGCCGCCGCAACCGCGGCGTCTGCGGCCGGCGCGGCGGCCGCCGCTGTGGGAGATGCCGGACCGTGGATCGGACGCAATCAATCCGCACGCGCAACCCATGCCGGACCATGAGTTCGGTAGGCGCGTCGCGTGGTGGGGCACATGACGATAAAGCTCGCTCGTCGGGGGCGGCGCGTGCCTGTGGCCACCCGAGCGGCAAACTTCCGCCGCCCAGGTGGCCACAGGCACAGCCAAGGGGCATGCCGGGGCGGAGCCTTCAGGGGCAGTCCGGGAGATTCGGCACGAAATTCACGATTCACATGGACGGAAACGGGCGAGATACTTGAAAAGCGGCATTGGAATTCCTGTCCTTCGACCACATAGCCGAGCTTCCCGAACCACGTCCGGGCGGCAGATGTCGATGAATATCCGCCGCAAGTCATCGTCTTCCAGATCGCCGAAACCCGGCAGATCGGCGTCACGCGTCGGGCGCAGCGTATCGCCCAGCCACGCCAGCATCAGCAGAGCGCCCTTGAGCAAAAAACGCTCCGCATGGGGCGACAGCGAAAGGCGGTAAAGCAGGCGCTCGACCGCGAAGCGCGTCATCACCAGATTCGGGTCAACGCCAATGGCCCTGGCGTGGCGCGACAGTTGCACCTGCAGCGAGCGGGCCGGACCGTCGCGTTTACTGCTCATACAGTCAATCCATCGAGATAGGGCTGCATCACGCGCTGTACCCGGCAGATATGCGCCTGGCGGTACAGATCGTCCATGGTGAAACGGCGCGCGCGCCATGCTTCGCGCAGCGTCCAGCGCCACGTCGAGGCCGATCTTGTTGCGATACTTGAAGCAGTCGGCCAGTGTCTTGGCCACGCTGTAGACCCGCACCGCCCTTCCTTCCAGACGATGGGTTTCGACGCCGGCGGTCAAAGCCTTGCCGGAATAACGCATCACGCGCAAGGGCGGATACTTGAGCGAAGACTGACGCGCGCGTCGATCGATCGCAATCCAGACCTGCGCTGGCAACTGCGTGCCGACGTTGTGGAATTGCAGCGCACTGAGCAGGCACACCGTCGCCTGCGGTATCGCAATGCTGGCTAGCACTAGGCCATGGTGTTCGGTGACGGCCTGCTCGGGCACCTGATAGACGCCCCGCGCGACGCGCTCCAGTTTTCCCGCCTCCACCAGACGCGTGAGCGCCTGGCGATGAATTCCGGCCGCGGCAATCTCGCGCGTCGTCACCCCCTGGTTGCGAGCCGCGAGTCTCAGGGCTTTTTGTCGGGCGCTTGGAATTGGCATGTGTCGAATGATGAACACTTGTCAATATCTGTCAACGATTTGACACATTGGGCGGACGCGATCCCGAAGGCGCAGCGCCGCTTCCCGAGCCTCCTCGGGAATGGCCGGGTTCATTCGCCTGATGGCGTTGTCCACGTCCACCATGCTGCCAGCCGGATAAGGAACGATGATGCGAATGTTGCGGTTTGGATACGCTTGGGCAAACGCCGTTTCACCGGCGAATGCGCTGCACAGGGCGATTGCGCACACTGCCAATTTTTTGAAGCACTGGTTCATGAATGCTGCTCCTCTATGGAAGTGACGCTTGAATCGATGGCCGCGAGCAGGGCTGCGCAGCTTGCGGATGGGACAGCCGGTGAAGCCGTTGCCACGGCACGCAACCAGGCTCGCAGGCTCGGCGCGCCGCTGGATCGTGGGTACTGCCTGCTTCGATGTACGCGGCGAGCCCGGTGCCATCTGCAAAGCGATCGCAGTTCACGCTAAGATAGCCGCTGGGGAGAGAGACAAGCTTCCTGTGCGTCACCCAGTGACCAAGAACGGGGTAGCCATGGCAATTGACCTATTGATCAAGAACGGCACGCTGGTCGACGGCACCGGAGCGCCAGCGCGCCATGGCGACATCGCTGTCTCTGGCGGCCGGATCGTCGAGATCGGCAAGCTGGGCGGCAGCGCCACCCGCGTCATCGACGCGCAAGACCTGGTAGTCGCCCCCGGGTTCGTCGACCCGCACACCCACTATGACGCGCAGATCTGCTGGGACCAGTCGGTCACGCCATCGCCGTGGCATGGCGTGACCACCGTGATGATGGGCAATTGCGGCGTCGGCATCGCACCCTGCGCGCCCGCCCGGCGAATCACGGCGATGAACGACCTGGTCAATGTCGAAGGCATGTCCTTCGAGGTGTTGAACCAGGGCATCACCTGGGATTGGGAAAGCTTTCCCGAATTCATGGCTGCCGCCGAGCGGCGCGGCGCCGCCGCCAACCTGGCCTTTCTGGCGCCGCTGACGCCGTTTCGCTATCACGTGATGGGCGACGAGGCGATCGAGCGCGCGGCAACGCCGGCCGAAGCTGCCAGCATCGCAGAACTGCTGGCCGAGGCGATGCGCGCCGGCGCATTCGGTTTTTCCACCACGCAACTGCCGAACCATATGGGCTACCAGGGGCGCCCGCTGGCTTGCCGCAATGCGGACATGGCGGAACTCGGCGCCTACGCCAACGTTCTGCGGGCCGCCGGCAAGGGGGCCATCGAGATCGCGCTGACGCAGCAGATTTCGGTGATGTCGGCCGAGAACTACAGGGTGCTCGACTACCTGCTGACCGAAAGCGCGCGCCCGGTCACCTGGCTGGCGCTCTTGTATCGCGACGACATCCCGGGCGCTTGCGATGAAAGCCAGCGCATGTCGGCGGCGCTGGCCGCGCGCGGCTCGTTTCCGCAGATCTGCCCGCGTCCGCTGACGCGCGAGATGAACTTGCGCATGCCGCACTCGTTCCTGAGTTTTCCTTCCTGGCATCGCGCGCTCAACAAGTCGCTGGAAGAGCAGAAGGCCATCTACCGCGATAGCGCGTTCCGCAATCAGTTCCGCGAGGAGCTCAAAGGGCCGGCGCAGTTCACCGGCAATTGGGAGTTGATGGCTGTTTCGGAAGCGTCGAATCCGGCGCTGAAACGCTACGAAGGCATGACCATCGCCGCGGTGGCGCGCGAGCGCGGCACTGACGGCGTCGATGCATTGCTCGACATCGCCATCGAAGATGAACTGCAGATGGAATTCGGCGTCGCCTTTCTCAACACCAACCAGGAGGGCGTGGCCAAGCTGCTCAATGACCCGCACACGCTGATCGGCCTGTCCGATGGCGGGGCGCACCTGGGCGTGCTGTGCGATGCCGGCTACACCACTTACCTGCTGGGGCACTGGGTGCGCGAGCGCCGCGCGTTGTCGCTCGAACAAGCCATCAAACGCATCACTTCCGAGCCTGCGGATCTGTTCGGCATCCGCGATCGTGGCCGCCTGCGGCCCGGCCTGGCGGCCGATATCGCGATATTCGACCCGGCCACGGTCGGCTCGGCCGAGCGTGGCGTCAAGCGCTTCGATCTGCCCGGCGGCGAAAGGCGCTTCGTGATGCCTTCGCAAGGCATACACCACACCATCGTCAACGGCAGCGTGATCTATGAGAAGGACGCCATGACCGGTGCCATGCCGGGCAAGGTGTTGCGTTCCTGAGCATGCGGCAATTCGAGTACCGGGTCGCAGGCGACGGCACATCGAGCTGTGATCCATGCCGATTGATCACCCCAAACCAAAGGAGACAAGCATGACCGCGATCCGGATTCTGAAGACTCTTGCGCTGCTGGCCTGCATCGCCACGGCAGCACCCGCAGCCATCGCCCAGGCATTTCCCAACCGACCGCTGCGCATCATCGTTCCCGCGCCACCCGGTGGCGCCATCGACATCATCGCGCGCCTGCTGGCCGAACGACTGGGCAGCACCTGGAACCAGGCGGTTTCGGTCGAAAACAAGGCCGGTGGCAGCCAGATCATCGGCACCGAGGTGGTGGCCAAGAGTGCGCCGGACGGCTACAACCTGGTGATCATCGCCTCCAGCCACGCGGTCAATCCGGTGCTGTTCAAGAAGATGCCCTACGACTCGATCAAGGACTTTTCCTTCGTCGTGCAGACCCACGCCGTGCCCTTGCTGCTGGCGGTGACCAATTCATTGCCGGTCAAGAATGTTGCCGAACTGATCGCTTATGCCAAGGCGAACCCGGACAAGTTGAGCTACGCCTCAAGCGGCCAGGGCAGCTCCTTGCGCACCGCCGCCGAGCTGTTTCGTTCGATGACCGACACGCAGATCCTGCATGTGCCCTACAAAGGCAGCACCGCCGCGCATCCGGATCTGATCGCCGGGCGCACCTCGATGATCTTCGACACCATCACGGCGATCCTGCCGCAAGTGAAATCCGGCGCGGTGCGCGCGCTGGCCGTCACCACGCTGGCGCGCTCGTCGATCGCCCCCGAGGTGCCGACGATCGCGGAATCCGGCGTGCCCGGTTATGACGCGAGTTCATGGGGCGGCATCCTGGCGCCGGCCGGCACACCCAAAGACGTGGTCGACGCGCTCAATTCCGCGATGGGCAGAATCCTCGCAACCCCGGACGTGAAGGCGCGCCTGGCGAATTCCGGGATTGAAGTCGCCGCTGGCAGCCCACGCCAGTTCGAAGACTTCATGCAGTCGGAAATGCGCAAATGGGCGAAGGTCGCGAAAGATGCCGGCGTCGTTCCGGAGTAGGGCGGCGCGTTGCCGCTCGCCAAATGACGCAGCCGATGCGCTGCCGCTTGTGTGATGCGATGCGATGCAGCCGGCAAACGCCTGCTGCGGCAGACCAGCCAACCCGCGGCCTGCATCGCCCGCAATCCGCGCTTGCGCATGGCGACCCACTGTGTGCTCTACGATCGAGGGCCTCACGCCGACGCACGAAACTGTAATCCTGCGCGACGCGTTCGTGCCGGCCGAACTGGCGACGCAAGCGGGCTCTTCAATCTTCTAGAATGCGCGTTTTGCCTGCGCAACCGGAATCCTTCGCATGACCGCCACCCTGAATCCCAACATCGCCGACCTGATCGAGCAACGCTTCGGCCTGCCGGGCAGCGCCGGGCGCGACATGCCGGCCACCGGCACCATAGCCGGCATGCTGTCGCACCGTTCGACGCGACGCTTCACGCCACAGGCGGTGAGCGCCGAGACCCTCGAGGTGGTGCTGGCGGCGGCCCTGTCGTCACCCGCCAAGTCCGACCTGCAGCAGGCCAGCATCGTCATCGTGCGCGATGCCGCGCAGCGAGCGGCGCTCAACGCCCTGGTGCCGTCGATGCCGTGGATCGCCAATGCGCCGGAGTTTCTGGTGTTTTGTGGCGACAACCGGCGCATGCGGCGCATCGCCCTGCTGCGCGGCAAGCCGTTTCCCAACGACACGCTCGACATGTTCATGAATTCCGCGGTCGACGCCGGCATAGTGATGCAGGCCTTCGTCATCGCCGCCGAATCGATCGGGCTGGGCTGCTGCCCGATCAGCCTGATCCGCAATCAGGTCGAGCGCGCCAGTGAATTGCTGCGCCTGCCCGCCGGGGTGTTTCCGGTGGCCGGCCTGTGTGTCGGATATCCGGCTGACAGCGGGCGACTTTCGATGCGCCTGCCGCCCTCGATCACAGTGCATGTCGATCACTATGACGGCAGCGACTTCGACGCAGAACTTGCCGCCTACGACGCCCGGCGCGCGCTGCGCGAGCCGACCGCGCCGGAAAAGCAGCGCGAAGTCGAGCGCTTCGGGCACGCCGAGCCCTACACCTGGTCGGAAGACAAGGCGCGCCAATATTGCGTACCCGAACGCCACAGCTTCGGGCCGTATGTACGCGCGCAGGATTTTGCGCTCAAGTAGCGTCGATGCGCAGGCTGGTCTCGCCCAATCGAACGAGCCCTGGCGTCAACCTTGATCAAATGGAGGCTTGCAGGATGAAACTGTTGCGACTGTTGCGACCACTGTCGTGCGCACTGCTGGCAGCGGGCCTGGTGTCGGCCGCACCTGCACAAGAGGTCTATCCGTCCAAGCCGATTCGCATCATCGTGCCCTTCGCGCCTGGCGGAATCACCGACCTGATGGCACGCCTGCTTGGCAAGGTGGTGTCCGACTCGACCGGCCAGTCGGTGATAGTCGAGAACAAGCCCGGTGGCGGCACCGTGATCGGCACCGAGGCCGCAGTGCGGTCCAGGCCGGATGGCTACACGATCCTGATGGTGTCGGCACCGATCGCCACCAACCCGGGCCTGATGTCCAGGTTGCCCTACGATGCCTTGCGCGACCTGACACCAGTCATCAACCTGACCGCGCAGGGCTTCGTGATTTCGGTGCATGAAAAGCAGGCGTTCAAGACGTTTGCGGAATTGCTGGAGGCTGCCAAAAAGCCGGGTGGCGACATTCCCTATGCCTCGCCCGGCAGCGGCACCCTGATGCACCTGGTGGGCCAGGTCATGAATGCCGAGTACCAGACGCGTTTCGTGCACATCCCCTACAAGGGCAGCGGTCCGGCGATCCAGGATGCCATCGGCGGGCAGGTGCCGATGATCATCGACCCGATCACCACCTCGATCGGGCCGATCAAGCAGGGCCGGCTGCGGCCGCTGGCGGTGACCAACCCGACGCGCCTGCGCGCGCTGCCCGAGGTGCCGACCATGCGCGAACTCGGTTACGCCCGGGCCGAGGCGGTGGCATTTTCCGGATTCATGTTGCCGGCCGGTACGCCCGCTGCCGTCGTCACCCGGCTCAACAGCGAATTCAACCGGGCGCTGGCGCTGCCGGAGGTACGCGACCGCCTGGTCGAGCAGTTGGGTGGCACGCTGGCCGGTGGCAGCGCCGAGGAGTTCGGCGCGCTGCTCAAGGCCGAGACCGAGCGCTGGGTGCCGATCATCCGGCGCCTGGGCATCAAGGCTGATTGAGCGGCAGTGGCTTCGAACCCTGTCATCGCAGACCTGAGTCTTGGCGCGCAGACCAAGATGCCGATGCCCGCCGCGCGCACCATCGATGTCGACGGCATCGGCACCCGCTACTACGAAGCAGGGTGCGGCGAGACCATTGTCTTCATCTATGGCGGCAGCTTTGGCACCAGCGACTCGGCTTCGAGCGCCCACACCTGGAACCTGAACCTGCTGCCGCTGGCCAGCCGCTTCCGCGTGATCGCCTTCGACAAGATCGGCCAGGGCTTCACCGACAACCCCGGGGATGACGACTACACCATGGCCGCGGTGGTGCGGCATGCCGGCGCCTTCCTGCGCGCGCTGCAGCTGCCACCTGTGCATCTGGTCGGGCATTCGCGCGGTGGCTATGCGGCGGCCAGGCTCACGCTTGCGCATCACGATCTGGTCAGGAGCCTGACGCTTGTCAACAGCGGAACCTTGAGCCCCGGGGTGGGCACCAACGAGGTGGTGCTGGCGCGCCCGCCTTTCCCCAAGGGCAGCGCCGAATGCGTGCGCTGGGTCTATCGCAACTACAGTTTCAATCCTGCGGCGGTCACCGACGCTTGGGTGGCCGCGGTGCTCGAAGTGCTGGCCCTGCCCAAGTATCGCGAGAGCATCGAGCGTGTCGAAGGCGCGCGCCTCGGGGCGACCCTGTTTCTGCCGGCCTTGGCGCGCGAAAAGCGCGAGACCCTGCAGTGGATCAATGAAGGGCGGCTGCAGCGGCCGGTGCAAATCATCTGGGGCTCGGAGGATCGCACTGCGATATTGCAGCGCGGGCTGGACCTGTTTCACCTGCTGGCACGCCATGATCGCCGCGTGCAGTTCCATGCGTTTGGCCAGGCCGGGCATTTCCCGTTTCGCGAACATCCCGCGCGTTTCAATGCACTGCTCGGGCGATTCGTCGCCGCGCACGCGGCCTGATGCGATGCTGATGCGCCGTTCGATCCAGGTCAATGGCGCGGCCACGGTCGTGTCGGGCAGCCCCGACTCCAGCGCGCCGCTGGTATTTCTCAGTGGCGGCATTCCCGGGATCACGCCCTATTGCAGCGGGCCGCACCTCTGGGGGCAGAGCCTCGATGCCCTGGCGGGCGAGCGCAATGTGCTGGCGTTCGACCTTTGCAGCGGCGCCGGCGTGCCGCATGCCGACCTCGGCATCGATGCGCTGCTAAGCCACGTGCGTGCGACCCTGGCGGCACTGGAGGTCGCACGTTGCCACATGGTGGCGCATGATCTGGCCGGCCTGATCGCGCTCTTGCTCGCAGTCGAGTCGCCGACCTTGATATGTGGCGTGAGCGTGGTGTCAAGCACGGCCGCCGCCCCGACTGGCGACGGGGTCGAAAACCTGAGCTTCGCCCATCCGCCGCCGCCGCCATGGAGCCAGGCGGCGCAGCGCTGGGCGCTGGAGCAGGTGTCCTATTCGCACCAGCATATCGACAGCGCGCTGGTCGATGCCTGCGTGGCGGCTGCGGCCGGCGACGCGCAGCGCAGTGCGGCCGCCGCCATGGCGGCAGGTGCGCTTGCCGCCACTTTCATGCCCAGCCTGCACAACGCAAAGGGGCGCCTGTATGAAGTCTGCCGCGGCGCCGGTGTGCCGGTGCCGGTGCAAATCATCTGCGGCACACACGATCCGCTCGGCACGCTCGAACAAGGCCTGGCCTTGTATCAAATCATTGCCGCGCGCCAGCCGGTGACGCAGTTCCACGCACTCAACCGGGCCGGCAGCCTGCCATTCCGCGAACAGCCCGCCGCCTTCTTGCAGGTCGTGACCGCGTTTGGCGAGATTGTGTTTCCGGGCTGAAAGCGCTGCGGCGCAGACTCAGCGACGGGTCGGGGCGTTGCCGGCGCGCAAGGGGCCGGGCGGTACCAGCCACCACGCGCCCGCCACCAGCGCGCCGAAAGCGGTGTACACCAGCGCGAAAACCCATGGCGGTGCCTGGTAGTACAACAAGCGCCCGAGCCAATGGGCAATGAAGCTGCCGGCATAGGTGCGCTCGCCTGCGGCCATGCGCAAGGCCATTTCCAGGGTGGTAAGCGGGCACACCATGCCCAGCCACGCCTGTGCGGCGACCAAGCCGATGGCCAGTAGATGGCCCAGGCGAAACCAGGGGTTGCGCACCCATTGCCAGCGGCGCACGCCACCCAGTGCGATCAAAAGCCACGAGCCTACGATGAACAGCACCACCAGCACATGCAGCAACAGCACCACGTCGGCCAGGGTGACCAGCAGCAGGGCACGCTCCACGGCATCTATCCTCGCGCGATCGCCTGACTGCGCGCTCTTGCATCGCGCCCCTGGCGGACTCGGGCCTTACGGTACCGGCTGTCCGGCGGTTGGCACCGCCACGCTGCCTGCATCGCCGTCGCTGCCCGCCCCTTGGTCTTCATCGGCCTGCGGCGTGTCACCCTCGGTAGCGGTTTTTTTCATTTTTTTCTCGTCCTTCTTTTGCTTCTTGGCGAGGTCTCTCTGACGCTTCGCAAACGCATAGTTCGGCTTGGCCATAGGGCGATTTTCTCTTTCATTGTTGGATTCAGGCTGCTAGGGTAAGGCATTTTCCCGTGCACTGCCTTGCGCGGCAGCCGAAGCCTTGCCCGCAGCAGTCAGGTTCATGCCAGTTCGAGGGCGAACTCGGACACCGTCGGGTCGTCCGTGTAGGGGCTGGCCGCAAAGCCCAGATGCGCCATCAGCCGGTGCATGTCGTGGTTGGTACCGAGCACCGTGCCGGTCATGCGACGATAACCGGAGTCGCGTGCGGCCTTGATCAGGTTGCGCATCAGCAGGCTGGCGATGCCGCGTCCGTGCCATTGATCGGCCACCACCACGGCGAACTCGCAGCTCACGCCGTCTGCGAGGGGCGAGTAACGCGCCACGCCGACCATTGCCGCATCGACCAAGGCCAGAAGCGCCAGTTCGCGCTCGTAGTCGATTTGCGTCATGCGTGCCAACAGGCGCGGCGACATGGTGCGGGCGGCGTTGAAAAAGCGCATGTAGCGCGAATGGTCGGACAGCGCTTCCATGAACGCCAGTTCCATGCGTGCGTCCTCGGGGCGGATCGGGCGCAGCCGGATGCCGGTGCCGTCGCGCAGCGTTACGCCAGTTTCAAGCGCGCTCGGGTAGGGGTGAATCGCCAGGTGCGCGTAGCGGCGGTGCGGCGCGTTCGGGTCGCGCGCGCCGTCCAGCCGCGCCGCATCGATCACCACCCGTGCATCGAGAGCGCTGGCGCCATTCTGATCCACCGATAGCGGGTTGATGTCGAGTTCCATGAGCCACGGGCAGGCACATGCCATGTCGGACACACGCAGCAGGATGTCGATGATCGCGGCCCGATCGGCCGCAGGAATCTGCCGGTAGGGGCCGAGCAGGCGCGCGATGCGGGTACGGTCGATCAGGTCTTCGGCCAGACGCAGATTGAGCGGCGGCAAGCCGATGGCGTTGTCCTGGAGCAGCTCCACCGCCACCCCGCCGGCGCCAAAGCTCAAGACCTGGCCGAATACCGCGTCGCGCGCCACGCCGATCATCAGTTCGCGCCCGAAACGCTTGTTCACCATCGGTTGCAGCGCCACACCGTCGATCCGGGCCTGCGGCCGCGCGGCGTGGACCCGGGCCAGCAGGTTGGCGAATTCCCGCTCCAACTCGGCGCGGTCGCGCACGTTAAGAATGACGCCATCGACATCGCTCTTGTGCGCGATGTCGGGCGAGAGGATCTTCAGCGCCAGCGGATAGCAAAGGCGGCTGGCGGCCGCGAGCGCTTCATCGAGGGTCGCAGCAATCAGTGTTTGCGGCACCGGAATGCCGAAGCAGGCCAGCAGTTCCTTTGATTCAGGCTCGGTCATCAGGCTGCGCCAGTCGGCGGCCACCCGTGCGGCCAGTGCATGGGCGCGTTCGAGGTCGTGCGTTGCGTTGTCGGTCAACGGCGGTGGCGTCTCCAGCAGCAACTGTTGAGCGCGCCAGTATTCGGCCAGAGCGGAAAAGCCGATCACACCGGATTCCGGCGACTGAAATGCCGGCATGCCGGCGGCCTCGATCACGCTGCGCCCCGACTGTACCGCCGCGTCGCCCAGCCAGGCGGTGAGTACCGGCTTGCTGGACTGATGCGCCATGGCGACGATGGCGCGCGCGGTGTCGTCGGCGGTGGCAACGATTTGCGGGCAAAACAAGGTCAGCACAGCGTCGATGCCGGGATCGCTCAGGAGCGGGCCCAGCGCGGCGGCGAAGCGCTCGGCGCTGGCGTCGCCGATGATGTCAACCGGATTGCCATGCGACCAGTGGGGCGGCAGCGCGCCATCGAGCGCGGCAACGGTCGACGCTCCAAGCCCGGCCAGTTCCACCTCGTGGTCGGCGGCGCAGTCGGCCGCCATCACGCCGGGGCCGCCGCCATTGGTCAGCACCGCCAGCCGGTTGCCGGTGGGCAGCCGGCCGGCCGCCAGCAGACGTGCAGCCGAGAAGAGCTCCATATAAGTGCTTGCGCGCACCACGCCGCAGCGCCGCAGGGCGGCCTCGAACACCGCATCGTTGCCGACCATGGCGCCGGTATGGCTCATGGCGGCGCGTGATCCGCCGCTGTGGCGCCCGACCTTCTGCAGCACCACCGGTTTGGTGCGGGCTGCTGCGCGCAGGCCGCCGATGAAGGCGCGCGCATCGTGAATCCCCTCGACATACATGAGGATGCTGTGGGTGGCCTCGTCGTGCAGCAGGTAGTCGAGAATTTCGCCGAAGTCGAGGTCGGTGGCCGCGCCCAGCGACACCACGCTGGAAAAGCCGATGCCGGCCGACCAGGCCCAATCGGTCAGGGCCGCGCACACCGCACCGGATTGCGCAACCAAGGCGATATGGCCGGCGGCGGCCCCGGTACGCGCGAAGGTGGCGTTGAAACCGATGCCCGGGCGCATCAGGCCCAGGCAGTTGGGCCCGACCATGCGAATCCGCGCCGCATGCGCGATAGCTGCGATTTCGGCCTCCAGCGCGCGCCCCTCGGCGCCGGCTTCGCCGAAACCGGCCGACAACACCAGTACATGCTCGATGCCGGCGCGCGCCGCATCCTTGAGCACCTGCGGCACCGCTGGTGCCGGCGTCACCACCACCGCCAGGTCGACCGGATCGGTGAGCCGGTAGAGCCGGTCGACGCAGGGCACGCCGTCGACTGCGGCGTGTTTGGGGTTGACCGGATACACCGGCCCCTTGAAGCCGCTGTTGCGCAGGTTGTGGAAAACTGCGGCAGCCAGCGATCCGGCGCGGGTGCCGGCGCCGACCACCGCCACGCTGCGCGGGGCGAACAAGGGTTCAAGGTAATGATTGCGGGACATGGGCTGGATTAGTGTGACAGGAGGGAAACCCTTCGAGGTAAAGGGTCGCGCAACGGCGGGTAGGCGCATGTTTGCCCAATCTTCACATGATCGCTTGATCTGGGTCAAAGCCGACACACGGCCTGTGGCTACGATGCATGAAGCGTATTGAGGAAGCGACGGCAGGGGCTCGAGTCGGGTACGGGTCGGGCAAACGCAAGCCCACCGCGATCGGACACGGGCCTCGATTCCTCATCCCGCACGGCTTCTCAAAGGTTTGCATGATGTCTGGTTTTGGCTGGTTTCGCAGCGCCGTACAAGCGTCCGAACGTGCGCCCGCAGCGTTGAGCCAAAGAGCCATTGCGGATACTTGCTTCCATTGCGATCTACCCTTGCCCATGCCAGTTGCCCACTGGGTCGAGTTCGAAGGCGCCAGGCGTCCGCTGTGCTGCGCTAGTTGCCTGGCTGCGGCCGAGATGCTGATTGCCAAGGGCTTTTTCGCTTACTACAGCCAGCGCAATGACTGAGGGCGCTACGCTGGCCGCTGGCAGTGGCGCGGCACGCTCTTCCGAGGCGCTGCTGGCGGTTGAAGGCATTCATTGCGCCAGTTGCGTGCAATTGATCGAAATGCGCGTCGGCGCAATCGCGGGCGTTGAATCCGTCGAAGTCGGGCTCACCAGTCATCGGGCGCGGGTGCGCTGGCGCGACGGCAGCACGGGCCTTGCCGACATCACCGCCGCGATCGCGCGCGCCGGCTATCGCGCCTGGCCCGTCTCGGCGGCGCTGGCCTCGATCGAACGCTCGCGCGAGCGCCGCATGGCGCTGTGGCGCCTGTTCGTGGCCGGCTTTTCCATGATGCAGGTGATGATGTACGCCACCCCGGCTTACCTGGCGATCGAAGGCGAGATGGCGCCCGACATCGAACAATTGCTGCGCATCGCAAGCCTTGTGCTCACCGTGCCGGTAATGGCCTATGCCGCCACGCCGATTCTCAGCCGCGCCTGGCGCAACCTGACTGCGCGGCGCATCGGCATGGATGTGCCGGCCGCGCTCGGACTTCTGGTCACCTTTGGCGCCAGCGCCTGGGCCACCGTGCTGCCGATGTTTGATGCCGGCGCAGCGCGCGGACCGGTGTACTTCGACTCGGTGTCGATGTTTGTATTCTTCCTGTTGGGCGGGCGCTATCTTGAAATGCTGGCACGCACGCGTGCCGGCGCGGCGGTGGACGAATTGGCGCGCCTGCAACCGGCGCGCGCCCTGCTGCTGCCGGACTGGCCGCAATCGCAGGTCAGCCGCGAGGTCGATGCCGCGAGCCTTGCGACAGGCGACCTGGTGCTGGTGCGCGCCGGCTGCGCAGCACCCGCCGATGGGGTGGTGGTGGATGGCGTGAGCTTGAACGACGAGTCGCTGATCAGCGGTGAAGCGCGGCCGGTGGCCAAAGCCCCGGGGGCGGCCGTCACCGGCGGTGCCATCAACCTGGGCGCGCCGCTTTTGGTCAGGGTCAGTGCCGCCGCGGGTGATTCGCAACTGGCGCACCTGGTGCGACTGGTCGAAAGCGCGGCCGCTGCCAAGCCCTGGCTCAACCAGGTCGTCGATCGCCATGCGGCCACCTTTCTGTGGACCATCCTGGTGCTGGCTGCGGCAACCGCGCTCGCCTGGGCGCTGATCGACCCGGCACGCGCGCTGCCGGCCGCAGTTGCGGTGCTGATCGTCACCTGTCCGTGCGCCCTGTCACTGGCCGCGCCGGTGGCGTTTTCCGCGGCCATCGGCAATCTCGCGCGCCGCGGCGTGCTGGTCACGCGCGCGCACGCGCTGGAAACGCTGGCGCGCGCCAATCACTTTGTGTTCGACAAGACCGGCACACTTACGACCGGGCGCATGCGCGTCGAGGATATCGTGTTGCTGGGTTCGCTCGACCGCAGCCGCGTGCTGGCGCTGGCCGGGCGCATGGAAAGCGTCGCCGTGCATCCGCTGGCACAGGCGCTGGCGATGGAGGCGGCGCCGCATCTCGCGCGCCTCGGCTCGGTTCACATCAGCGCCGCCCGCGAGGTTGCCGGCAGCGGCGTCGAGGCGCTGGTCGATGGCGTCAGGCATCGCATCGGCAGCCTGGAATTCGTCGGCAGCCTGCATGGCCAGCCCTTGCCGGCCGACAGCCTGGCCCGCGCGCAGGGATTCAGCCTGGCGGCATTGGCCAGCGAAAGCGGCTGGCTGGCACTGTTCATGATCGGTGACGGTGTGCGCGCCGGTGCCGCCGACCTGATCGCGGCCCTGGCGGCACAGGGATCGAAGGTGTCGCTGGCCAGCGGCGACCGACTGGGTGCAGTGTCGCAGGCGGCGACTGCGCTGGGTATCAGCGACGTGCACGGCGCCATGGCGCCGGCGGCCAAGCACCGCTTCGTGGCCGATCTGCAAGGCGCCGGCGCCACCGTGGCGATGGTGGGCGACGGCATCAACGACGCGCCGGTGCTGGCGTTGGCGCATGTTTCGGTGGCCATGGGCAGCGGCGCACCGCTGGCACAGACGCGCGCCGACATGGTGCTGATGTCGGGCCGGCCGGCCGACCTGCTGCACGCGCTTGCCACGGCCAGGAAGGCGATGCGCATCGTCAAGCAGAACATCGCCTGGGCGGCGCTCTACAACCTGGTCGCCATACCATTGGCCGCCAGCGGCCTTTTATCACCGTGGATGGCCGGCATCGGCATGGCGGCCAGTTCGCTCGTGGTGGTACTCAATTCGCTGCGCGTGGCGACGCGCGCACCGGCAGTCTCGTTGTCGACTGCGCTGCCGGTGCCATTGACCGCGCACGCCGCAGCCGGTTGACGGCATGGAAATCCTCTACTTGCTGGTGCCGCTGTCGGTCGTGCTGGTGCTGCTGATCGGCGGCTTGTTCTGGTGGTCCCTGCAGGACGGCCAGTTCGACGATCTCGACACCCCGGGCCGCAGGATTCTTGATGATGATGATGACTGAGAGCGGGCCTCGGCGCACTTGGCTGGTGCGAAAGCGCGTCTGCGGATGCAACGCCGATGCGCGCACGTACCGCGCATTCGCCGCCGAGCGCGCACAAGCTTTCCAGGTTGCGCGGTCAAGCCGCACGCGACTTGATACGGATCAAATGTCGCGCTGCAGCGACTTGTAAAGTGAACCAAGTTTCAACCTCAACGGGGCATGCAATGTCGCAACCAACGTACAACTACAAGGTGGTTCGTCAGTTCGCGCTGATGACGGTGATCTGGGGCATCGTCGGCATGCTGGTTGGCGTGATCATCGCCGCCCAACTGGCCTTCCCGGAACTCAATTTCGATCTGCCGTGGTTGTCCTACGGGCGCCTGCGGCCACTGCATACCAATGCGGTGATCTTCGCCTTCGGCGGCTCGGCGTTGTTCGCCACCTCCTACTACGTGGTGCAGCGCACCTGCCACGCCAGCCTGTTCCTGCCTCAGCTCGCGGCTTTCACCTTCTGGGGCTGGACTCTGGTGATCCTGCTGGCGGCGATCTCGCTGCCACTGGGCATGACCCAGGGCAAGGAATATGCGGAGCTTGAATGGCCGATCGATATCCTGATCGCGGTGGTGTGGGTGTCCTACGCGATCGTGTTCTTCGGCACCATCGTCAAGCGCACCGTGGCGCACATCTATGTGGCCAACTGGTTCTTCGGCGCCTTCATCCTGACCGTTGCCCTGCTGCACATCGTCAACAGCGCGGCGGTGCCGGTGAGTTTCTGGAAATCCTACTCGGCCTATGCCGGCGTGCAGGATGCCATGGTGCAGTGGTGGTATGGCCATAACGCGGTGGGCTTTTTCCTCACTGCCGGCTTCCTGGGCATGATGTATTACTTCATCCCCAAGCAGGCCGAGCGCCCGGTGTTTTCCTACCGGCTGTCGATCGTCCACTTCTGGGCGTTGATCTTCACCTACATGTGGGCCGGCCCGCATCACCTGCACTACACAGCGCTGCCCGACTGGGCGCAATCGATCGGCATGATCTTCTCGCTGGTGCTGCTGGCGCCTTCCTGGGGCGGCATGATCAACGGCATCATGACCCTCTCGGGCGCCTGGCACAAGCTGCGCTCGGACCCGATCCTCAAGTTCCTGGTGGTGTCGCTCTCGTTCTACGGCATGAGCACCTTCGAGGGGCCGATGATGTCGATCAAGACCGTCAACGCACTCTCGCACTACACCGACTGGACCATCGGCCATGTGCACTCGGGTGCGCTGGGCTGGGTCGGGCTGGTGTCGATCGGTTCGATCTACTTCCTGATCCCCAAACTCTACGGCCTGAAGGAAATGTACAGCACGCGCCTGATCGAGTTGCACTTCTGGATCGCCACCGTGGGCATCGTGCTGTACATCGCCGCGATGTGGATCGCCGGGGTGATGCAGGGCCTGATGTGGCGCGCGGTCAATGCCGACGGTACCTTGACATACACCTTCGTGGAGAGCGTCAAGGCGACCTTCCCCTACTACGTCATCCGCCTGGTTGGCGGCGTGCTGTATTTCTCCGGCATGTTCGTGATGCTCTACAACGTCATCAAGACCATCGGCCAGGGCCGCGCGGTGGACGCGCCGGTGATCAAGGCTGCAGGCCACGGCGCCGGCTCGCTGGCACACGCCTGAACGACGCGTTGATGTTGCGATCCTATTCCAACAGGTGAAAAAAAATGAACCATCAAACGATCGAAAAGAACATCGGTCTGATGATCCTCCTGGTCGTGCTCACGGTAAGCGTGGGCGGCCTGGTGGAAATCGTGCCGCTGTTCTTCCAGAGATCCACCACCGAGCCGGTGGCGGGTCTCAAGCCCTACAACGCCATGCAGCTGGTCGGGCGCGACATCTACATCCGCGAGGGTTGCTACAACTGCCACTCGCAGATGATCCGGCCGTTCCGCGCCGAGACCGAACGCTACGGCCACTACTCCGTGGCCGGCGAGTTCGTCTACGACCATCCGTTCCAGTGGGGCAGCAAGCGCACCGGGCCGGACTTGGCGCGCGTCGGCGGGCGCTACAGCGATGAATGGCATCGTGCCCACCTCAACAATCCGCGCGACCTGGTGCCGGAGTCGAACATGCCGGGCTATCCGTGGATGGTGAAGAACATGATCGATCCGGCCTCGGTGGCGCCGCGCATGAAGGCCCTGGCGATGGTAGGGGTGCCCTATACCGAAGCCGACATGAACGAGGCCGCAAAGATGGTGGCCGGCAAGAACGAGCAGGACGCGCTGATCGCCTATCTGCAAGGCCTGGGCACGTCGATCAAGTTCGGCGGGCCGGCGGCGGCGCCAGCCAAGGCGGCAGCGGCCAAGGCGGAGTCCGCGTCCGGCGTCGGCACGGCAGCCGCCGCCACACCCGCGGCAGGCGCAGCAAGCCTGGCCGCCGCCAAATAAGGGAGCGCCACATGGACTTGAACACATTGCGCATCACCATGACCCTGATCAGCTTCGCGGTCTTCATCGGCATCATCGCCTGGGCGTTGGCGCCGGGCAACCGCGCCGCTTTCGAAGAAGCGTCGCTGATCCCCTTGTCCGACGAAGAACCTGCGGCCACGCCTGCAAAGGGGGTTTCAGATGGCTGATTTCACCAGCGATTTCTGGAGCCTCTACATTTCGGTGGCGACCATCGCCGGCCTCCTGGTGTGCGCGCTCGTGCTGCTGTTCACCTCCAGCAAGGTGGTGCCCAAGGATCCCGGTGGCAGCACTGAGACCACCGGCCATGTGTGGGATGAGACCCTCGGCGAATTCAACAATCCGCTGCCGCGCTGGTGGATGTGGCTGTTCTATCTGAC
>Ga0163154_10002497_pt1 | contig 26830 bp, 29 predicted proteins | sample OliLakLV19MP9P1_FD_148649 | JGI IMG/M metagenome (GOLD analysis project Ga0163154, IMG submission 148649) | Freshwater microbial mat bacterial communities from Lake Vanda, McMurdo Dry Valleys, Antarctica - Oligotrophic Lake LV.19.MP9.P1 | ecosystem: Environmental > Aquatic > Freshwater > Lake >... | reverse complement strand
TTGTAAGATTTAGCGTATTTGTAAATAATACTGATATAAAAAACTTAGTTTACACAGGTAGTTTTGAAATTTCAGAAATGACAATGGAAGAATTAATTTCAGTAGATCAGATTTTTAAGAATATAGATTAAGATAATTATGCTTTTTTATTCATATTGAATTAGAAGACTTTTGCCAAATCTAATTAAAATCCGGGAGGATAATGTTGTAGTTTCCATAAAATGCGCTGTCTTTTTCTTCTAGCTCTATAATGTATTCATCTGTAAAACCTTGCCTACCTCTAACATCTTCAAAAAACATTTGAGATGTAACAATTTCCTTAGCGTCAACAAAAACTTTAAAATGTATATGTGGTGGCCTGTAGGCTGTACCCTCTCCATACCCTTTTGGAATTACTGTTTTAAAATAATACTTTCCGTCTTTATCTGTAGTAATTTGTCCCCTGTGAGTTTCATCCCTATATTCTCCGGTTTCGTCTGCTTGCCAAATGTCTATAACAGCATTTGGTACAATACTAGTGCATGTTGAGTTTACTAAAAGTCCCTCAACTATAAGTTTATCGCCATCTGTTTCTAAGGGCACTAAATTTGATCTAAATGGTGAATTTGGTAAATAGTATGGCCCACCTCCATCTCGGAAAGCAGGAATGCAATTTTCTGCGGCTATATCTAACTCTCTTGGAGCTATATTGAACTCACTATCTTGCTTAATTAATCTACTAACTGCAAAAAAGAGTGCAACAACAACTAAGATACTAATTATTGCTATGCCTTCAAGCTTTTGTTTTGTAATTACTACAGCCATAGTAAAATTATACATTATTTGAATAATGGCAGTTCAGTTCTAACACCATTACTGACTCTTTGGAAAGCGAAGCAAAGTATTATTCATTTGCTAAAGATGAAACCATGCATCCGGCTGTTGTTTGAGTTTGCTCAGAATAAATTGATGTATTACCCATAAAACTCTCCCAGTCACTCATTAATTTAGTTAATTTTGCAGAATATTCTGCCTTAAGATTTGCAGACATAAAGTTTAATGGACAATAGCTGGTAGATTTATTTCCGATAACTTCTTTAACCTGAATTTCTGTAAATCCTGTAATACCATCTCTATTTAAAGCAACTTTCCCAATAATCTCCCCTGCTTTCACTTGGTCTCCCATTTGAATTTGTGGAGATAAAATATGATCGTAGTGTATTACCCACTTATCGTTAAACAAAACAGAAACTGTATAGTCCGAAGATTCTTGTTGAATTTCTAACTCAATAACTTTTCCATCTGCTATAGCAGTTATATCTGTATCTGAATCTACTTGGTTATATATAATTTCAGGGAAAGTTTTTGTACCTTCAGATGTTGAAAGTTGTGCACCAAATTCAAAAAATATTTTGTTAGAAGGAATATTAGATTTTAATGTATTGCTATCGAAAATGAATGCCCCTGCTCTACCAGTCATTTCATCGTAGGCACCAAAGTTAATTCCTAAATTTGTTACGACTGGATCTGGTAAGTTTGTGGTTATTGGTGTATTTGTAGAAGGGTCGACCGCAGTCTCGCCATTTGTAAGATTACAATTTTGTTGAACCCACTCATAAACTTCTAAAGACATGTTGTAGTTCTTACCTTTAACTACTGCAGTTTGTTTACCGTCCATTGTAGTTAAAGAATCTGGACATAAATTTGCTTGTAGTAGATCTTCTTGTGTATCTGATTTATCTCTTGTAGACATTAAAACAAATGCAAGAATTAAGCCAGTTATTAACACTCCAAAAGTTAATCCAATAATTAAGAAAGGTGGTTTGGAATCTGGTTTAGCTGGTTGAACTGGAGGTAACTGGGCATTTAAATCTTCCATTGGTAGTTTGTAATTACCTAAGTTTATTAAATACGGATTCGCTTATCAAGACATTATTTCACCATTTGCCCCAACCCCCATAAAGTTTATAAGAAATCTTTTTTAATCTTTTAGCATTAGAAAGTCTTGTAAAAGTAATCATTTCTCCTAAAAAACCTCCAATTAAAACTCTGGCCACTCCATATTTCCGAATTCTTCTATCGGAAGGAGTAAATTGGGTAGACAGAATTCCGTATTTATATCCTAAGCTAGCAGTCTTTCTAATAAACCTAACATCTTCGCCTAAAACTAAGTTTTCATCGAATTGTGCTACTTTTTCTAAAATATTTTTTCTAATTATTATTAATTCACCAGTACCAAATGGGGAATTTGAATTTTCACTTCTTTTTTTTAAAAAATCTCCAATTGAAAAAACGAATTTACCTGCCCTACTAATATTCGATTTGTTATAAAAAGTAGTAGCGATATCTAAACCACGTTTATTAAATTCATTAATAGATTTCTCTACAAAATAAGTGTCGAACTGGATATCTGCATCCATAAAGATTATTATTTCTCCTTTGGCAATTCTTGCTCCTTTATTTCGTCCTTGAGATTGGTTTCCACCTTCAACAATTTTGCAACCAAATTCTTTAGCTATGGGGACTGTACAATCTTTAGATTTTGCATCCGACACAATAATTTCTATGTTTCCAAAGGTTTGATTTTTAATACATGTTAATAAATTCGTTAGATTTAATTCTTCGTTTAATGTAGGTATAACAATGGAAATTAAATTTTCATTTTTAGATTGAGTCATTGGTAGTATTTGCAAATTAGAAAGATGTTAAATTGAATTTAATCGCTTTTATCGTATTGAGCTCTAAGATTCTTTGCAGCCATGGCTGAAGTTTTATCTATTCTTTTTTTTCTGGTTTCCTGAGTCTTTGCACTTTTAATCCACCATAAAATTCCTTTTTTGATATTTGGAGCAAAATTAGAAAAATTATCTTTAGCTTTTATATTCAAATTTAGTTGTTTTGCCAAATCTGGAGGGATTCTAATTTCTTCTATTTCGTCGTAAAGCGTCCAACTGCCATCTTTTTTTGCTTGTTCTATTTTAATAGCACCCCAATTTGTCATTCTTCCTTCTTTGATTATTTTTTTTATTCTTTCTTTATTAATACCAGACCAAGGACTTTTCGGTTTTCTTGGGGTGAACATTAACATGTGATGCTCTTCATCCAACTTTCTAGATACGCTGTCTATCCATCCAAAACATAGAGCTTCTTCGACCGCGTCGCTGTAGCTTACAGAAGTTTTATCTGTTCTTTTTTTATAAAAAATAAACCATACTCCCTTTTGTATATTATGGTTTTCTTCTAGCCATTTTCTCCATTCACTTCTTGTTTGAGTATATAATTGTTGCAAATCGTCTTTGAAAGCCATAGTATAAAAATATTATCATAAAATTTTACAGCTATGAAAAAACAAGTACAACAATTGCTGAATATATTGAATCTTTGCCTGAAGAAAGCCAAGACGATATTTCTAAATTAGATAAAGCAATTACTAAGGCAATGCATGGAATGGAAAAAACTATGTGGGAAGGAGTATTCTGGGGTGGTAGTCAACAAAAGATTATAGGATACGGAGAGTTAACATATACAAATTCTAAAAAGCAGAAAATTGAATGGTTTACAATTGGATTAGCTTTACAGAAAAACTATATTACAGTTTATGTTAATGCTGTTCAGAGTGGCTTATACTTAGCTGAGAATTTCAAAGATAAATTAGGTAAAGCAAAAGTTGGAAAGAGCACAATTACTTTTAAAAAACTGGAAGATATAAATATCGAAGATTTACTGGAAGTTGTGAAGAGAGCTTATGAACTTAGTAAAGAATCGAATTCTTAAATGCTTGCTAAATACAGAATTATTATTTGTGCTCCAACAAATGAATTGATTACTTTCTAGTGAATTTTCTATATGATTGTTAATAATGAATAGAATTCTAAGAACAATTCCAATTTTGCTGTTCGTCATTTTTTTATCCTATCCTATTGTTACGTATTTAATCTTTAGTGAAAGATTTCTATTGTTTGGAATTCCTTTTTTCATTTATTTTTTTTATAGAACTTCATCGTTTACACTTGGCCTAATTTTTGGATACATAAGATATCGAAAAGAAAATAAAGTTGAATGGTATAAAGAGTTGTTAAAAATCACTTCAGGTCATTCGGGGGGTAATTTACCTGAGCATTTAATTGTAATTCCAGTTTACAAAGAAGATTTTTCCATTATTTCCAGAAATATAGATTCTATAGTTAATCAAAAATATTCTATAAAGAATATTCATTTATCTGTAACTATAGAAGAACAAGATTCGTATGAAAACATAAAGCAAAATTTGTTGAATAAATATGAAAAGATTTTTGACTCTCGATTGCTAATAACACAGCATATTTTAAAAGAGGGAGAAGTTAAGGGAGCGGCTTCGAATAGAACTTTTGGTGCAAAAAGTTATGTTCAGAAACTCTTACAAAATGGTCAGTCATTGGATAAATTTTTAATTACTTCTCCAGATGCAGATACAGTTTTTACAGAAAATTATTTTGCAAGAGTTTCTCTGGCCTGGATAAAAGATAACTATTCTAAAAATAAGTTTTACCAAACAGCTATGTATAAATTTGGTAATAACTTATGGGAAGTTCCAATTTTAATTCGAGCATTATCCAATGGTTTATCTTTATCTGTACTTTCATCTTCGGCAATTGATGGAAGAAATAGATTCACTTTTTCTTGTTTTAGTTTAGCGATATCGACTTTAGTTGATGCAAAATATTGGGATACAACAATTGCTATAGACGATACTCCTTTGCATTGGAGAATATTCGATTATACACAAGGTAATTGGAGCTGCTGTGTTATATATGAGCCAATTAATTTAGATGCAATAAATTCTTCAGATTATTTATTAACTCATATTAAGCAATATCACCAATACTATAGATGGGGTTGGGGAATAATAGCATTTCCCATTGCTTTAAAAGCAATAAATAAAAATAATACAAACCTTTTGAACAAATTTTACAAACTTTGGAAATTAATAGAAATCTTTATTGTATCTAAGGTATTTCCTGTTGTTACTTCCATTTATTTATTATTGATCTCTTACTCTAATTTGAATAGTGTAATGCTGGATCTGATTTCTGTAATAACAAATTTGAATTTTTTTATAGTATTGCCAGTAATATACATTAAATTTCAAATGCTACGGGAAAGTAGTAATATTAAGTATATTGGCTTAATTGGTTCAATTTTAATTGAACTGCCTTTAGGAGTTATTTGCTTACTGACATATGGTATTTTTCCTTATGTATATGCAGCATTAGGATTTGCATTAGGTGCAGAACATGAGAATAAAATTAAGTGGAGCATGAAGAAATCAGTCATTGGAAGTGAGGTTAGGGTTATGGGAACTAATAGTGAGTTAGCAATCAACAATTAATAAATCCGAAATTCTAAACAATATCGAAATTTGAATTTGTTTCGTATTTAGAGTTTCGATATTAATGAGATTAGTAAGTCTATGTCACAAACTCAAAATAATATAACTGTAGTATCGACTCGAGAGAAGACGATAGATATTCTACGGGCATTTGCTGTTTTGTTAATGATAATTACTCATGTTATTGCAATAGCTTTCGATCATGGGAATGGAAATAAAATAATATATTACCTTGGTATTTTTGGTGGAATAGCTTCATTTAGTACATTTCTTTTGCTTTCTGGAGCAGCAAATTACATTAGTTTTATTCATTTAAAAAATTCAGCTCGCAAATCTGTAAATTTAAAAAAGATTAAAATTTTTAGTAGATCGATCCAAATTCTTTTAGCATATTATTTTCTTGCAGCGCTTTCGCTTTTTGTAAGTAAATCTGCTTTTGTTTCCAACGATAGTGCAGATATAGTTGGCGATATTTTTAGAATTGTCTTCTTTTTAAGAGTGCCAGAATTTACAGAATTCCTTTTAACTTTTGTTGCTTTTAATATCACTCTACTAATTTTTAGAAGATCTTTTAAATTCATTGCTTCCGACATTAGAGTTGTTACTGTAACGAGTTTGATTTTTTATTCAATTGGTCACTTACTTTATCCATTGAATTTTGCAGACGATAAGTTGAATTTATTGAAGGCATTAATTGCCGGTCATGAAGGGTTACATACATTCCCACTTTTACAATACTTACCAGTTTTGCTTATTGGGTTGTATTTAGGACGAATCTTAATGCCAGAAAGTGCAGAAGAAGAAAAAGATAAAAATACCAAAATTTCCTTTCTAACTTTAAGTTTAATCTTAACTACTCTAGTTTGTTTTATTGCATATTCAGAAACGAAATTCGAAATATTTAATTTATCTTTTTTCGAAGCAAGATTTCCTCCTTCAATTGGATTTCTTGCTTTAAGTTTAGCTATAGCGATGGTGCTCTTCTCATTTATTAAATTTGCGTTAGGTAATGCTTTGTCTAAATTCGAATATCTATATAGATTAATAAGCAAAAATGCTCTTTCATTTTTTATAATTCATACATTTTTATTATTAATATTTGAACATTCCAGTAACGAAAAATTTCCAGAAGGAGATTGGAAATATTCAACAATTAAAGATATCTTTATTCTCTATTTTGTTGTTGTTTTTATTTCCATATTTATTGTATTGCTAAGAGAGAATTTAATTAAGTTATATTTTGTATTCGATAAGTACACTAATACACATAAATTTATAGTAAATGTTGCGACTCCTGTTTTGGCATTAAGCATAATAGTAACTACACTAGGATTTACTGTTTTCGATAACTACCAAATTCGAACTCAAACCAGAGTTTTTAGCTCCCAAGGAATAAATAGAACTTTTGGAGTTGAGGAAAATTCTGAAAATTGGTTCGATGACAATTTTGAATATTATCAGCGAATTAAAACTGAAGATCTATCTGAGGATGAAGTATTTATTTCTAAAAATTGGGTAAAACTAAATTTTAATCACAAAGTTATTGTAGATAGTAATAAATTAAAGAATAAAAATGGAGAGGATATTCGAGTAGTTAAATTTATAGAGGGTATCTTTGTAGAAGTTCCTATATTAATTAAAAATCCTAATTCTGAAAATGCAGAAATTACTTTTAAATTCGAACAAGAAGGAAATTCCAATTATTATCTTTACTATGGTAATAATTTTTCTGGGTTATCTGCCACCCCTATAGATACTTCCGGAATAGAAAGTGCTACTAGTTTAAATTTGGAAGGAAAGGTTGAACACACGTTAATGGCAAATATTAATCAGCAATGGTTTTTAAAAGATTTAAGCGAAACTCCAAATTTAAACTTTACAGTTACTCCTAATTTAGGAAATATTCAATATATTGCATACAAAATAGAAAATACAGATTTACAAGGAACTTTAATTTCTTCGAATGGAAAAGATTATACTGCACAAGTAGATACATCTTCTTTAAATCCAGGCAACTACTCTATCCAAGCAACATTAATTCAACTTACAGACGAACTTAAAGTATATAAATCTTTTAAAGTTCCATTCTATGTTAGTTATCCAATTTATGTTTCTTGGAGTTTGGATTGGGAAGGATGGGGAGTTGCACAATACGAATTAAACGACATTGTAGATATTTCCTCGAAATATAAAATGCCACTTACCCATTTCTTTAATCCAAGAATTTATATTGAAGAGCAAACCTCTACTCATACAGTAGATCAGAATGCTGCAAATTATTTTACAAATTGGGTATTAGATCGGAAAAACAAAGGGGACGAAATCGGCTTACATTTGCATTTTTATCCAGATCTATTAAGAGAAATTGGAATCGAACCACGAACAGACGCTGCCTTAATAGGAATTTCTAGGGATGAAACTTATATACAAGCATATTCAGAAGAAGAATTAGAACAGATATTTGAATGGAGTTTGGATAAATTTAGAGAAAAGGGATTAGGAACTCCAATTTCGTTTAGATCTGGAGCATGGATGTCTAGCCCAGAAGTGCTAGAGGTGCTATCGCAATCTGGGTTTTTAATAGATTCTTCTGGAAGAACTGGAGGATTATTAAATCCTGCATGGAATGGCAGTACAAAAATCCCGTGGAACTTGTCTCCAACAACAAATCCATATATGCCTAGTGTAGCAGATATGAATTCTTGGGAAGGAGAGCGAATAGATATTTGGGAATTCCCCAACAATGGTGCAGATTCTTATTGGTTTAGTGCAGAGGATCTAAAAACTCGATTCGATATGAACTATCCAATTAAAGGTGAGTTTTTAGATCGTCCTAAAGTTGTAACTTATCTGAGCCACCCGCATGGCTTTACCTTATACGATACATCTAAAATTAGAGCTCTTTTAGATTACACTAGCAAATTTCTATATACTAATGAAGATGGACCAGTTGTATACAGCACTTTAGAAAACATTTACTATAACTGGGACAAAGAAGCCTTCATTAATGGAGAATAAGAATTTGAAAAAAAATATTTCGTTTACCCAAGTTAAAAGCAAAGTAAATAAATTTGTTCGAACTGTTAGACCTACGCCAACTTCAAATATGCGAAAGCATATGCAAGGTTTAGAACTTTCAAACCAAAAAATAAATAATCTATCAAATTCGAAGTTGGCACAAATACCTAAATTTAATCAAAAGTATATTCTATATTTTGTTGGTGCTATTGCGATTGTACTACTCTCGGCTATTCTATTTGCTTGGTTAGTGTTAGATGCATTTTCTCCAATAGATGCAATTAATCATTTTAGAACTTTGGAATTTGAAAATTACTTTAATACGATGTTGGTTTTAATGTGCTTAACAGTTTCTATGAACTGCATATTTTTGCTTTTTAAAATTTCAAATAAAAAATTCTATTTAAAATCTTTCTTAATTTTAAATTTTTTATTAATTTCATTAATCCTTTTTATTGGATTATCCACTTATGTATTTAGACACCCTGTTCTCGAAAAGAATTATCCAGAATACGACGCAAATCTTTTAGACTATACAAAACCTTTAGAAGTAGTATTTAATGTTCCAGTTAAAATTTCTGAGCTAAAACCTTCTATTGTTCCCGAATTAAAAGGCGAATGGAAATGGGAGCCTTATTTAGGTTTTGAATCTTTCACCAGAAAAGGTAAATTCTATCCTTCTCAAACTGCCTTTCCAGAAGAAAGATTTGTAGTCTACATTGCGGGAATTAATAAATTAGCAGATAGTAGAAAACACGAATATGGCTTTGTATTCAAGGCACCTACTCTACCTAAAATAGTTTCTTCTATTCCGGCACAATCTTCCACTAACATGCAAAGAAATGGGTCAATAACTTTGCAAGTAGATAAATTCAGTGAAGATCTAGTCGATTGGAGTTTTAATTTAGAACCAGAACTTCCTTTAGATGTAGAATTTAATTCAAATAATACATTAACTATTAAACCAAAAACATTTTTTGAACAAGGCAAAGAATATAATCTTGTTGCAACATATAAACCAAAAAAAGTTAGTTTAAAAACAAATGAAACGCTTCAATTGGGAGATTCAGTTAAATCTTTCGAATTAAGATTTTATACTGCTACAGAACCTTTAGTAGAAAGTTTTGAACCAACAGGAACAAATGTATTTGCAGATAATAAAATTAAAATTGTTTTCAAAGAAGAAATGAATAAGCAAAGTGTTGAGCAAAATTTTTCTATTGAACCAAATGTAGCCGGAACTTTCGAATGGTTAGATTCTAAAACTTTCTCTTATGTAACATCTGAATTAACAAAAGGAATAGACTTTACTGTGAAGTTTAAAACAGGGACAGAAAGTTTAAGTGGTGGTATTTTAGAAAAAGATTTAGTTTATCAATTTAGAACTATTGGAAAAGTATGGGTGGGAAGCGTTACTCCAGAAGGTGGTTCTAGTGGAGTAAGTGAATCCACAAATATTATAATTACATTCGACCAAGAAGTGGATAAACAATCTGCTCAAGATAATTTTAGAATCTCTCCATTTGTAGCAGGGAATTATGGTTGGGATGGCAATACTTTAATTTATACATTCACGAGTGCATTAGCTTTTCAGACAACTTATGAATATAAAGTTTTGCCAGGTGTTAAATCTGTTCGTGGGTTAGATAGCGCAGATGAATTTGCAGTTTCTTTCACAACTAGATCTAATATGTTTGTTTTCAATATTCCAATTTACTATCAACCCAGAGGATTTACTTGCAATATTTTTACAGCAAAAATGATTTTAGCTTGGAAAGGATATTCTGCAGATTATTTAGGATTGATTAATGAAGTTGGTTACAACGATGGCAGGACTGGAGATAACTGGTCGGGCAATCCATATACAGAATTTGTTGGTACAGCAGATGGAACTTGGGGATACGGAGCTTACTATCCTGTAATACAAAGAATTTTTTCTTCAAGAGGTATTGCTTCGGAAGCACATGTTGGATGGAATACTGCTGAGATTGCTAAAGCTGTCCAGGGAGGACATCCAGTTATAATTTGGAGGCATAATGGATTGGGAAGTGGAGCAAACATTAGTTGGACAGCTTCAGATGGTACGTATGTTCCTGCATTCGATGGAATGCATGGATCTGTAATTACTGGATATATAGGAACTCCAGAAAATCCAACAAGTTTCTATGTTAACGATCCTTGGTTAGGACAGTTTTGGATGAATACTAGTGCTTTGGATGGTTCTTGGTCGTATTCAAATAGAACAGCCTTGGTAGTACTTTAGAATTTAGAATCTTGAATGTAGAATATAGAAATTAAGTAGAGCTAATATTAATTTATGGAATACAAAAGTACACAAAATTTTACAGGTTTGAAAGTGTGGCAAAAATGTCGTGAGCTTGTGCTTATGACATATGCTTTGACTAAAAATCAGAAATCGTTCAAGGTATTAATTAGAAGTGCTGGAGTTAAATCAAAGTCCTAAATTCTATATTCTATTTTCTGTTTTGACTATGACAAAACAATTATTCGAACAAATATCTTTTTTCCTATTTTTAATAGTTTTATCGCTAGTTGTTGTTTTAGGGTTAAATTTTGAAAATATTAAACTTTTGCGAATAGATAAATTAACAATAGATTCGAGAGACGATTATAATTTAAATAGTTTTGAATCGGATTCGAAGATAACAATAACTGGTACTCCGAATAATATTTTTGAATCTAATCAGATAAGAGAAAATAGCGAAGCTTATTTTTTCTCGCTTAACGAATATATTTTCGATTTTATAATTATTTCAAATGAAGATGCTGCCAGTTCGAAAACTTATCTATGCTCGAACGTATCTGAAACAGAAAAAGATTTATTAAATAGATTAATTTCGGAATTTAATGAACCTTTAGAATTAGAAAAACTTATTCCTGAAACCGAAGAATTGCTGAGTGAAGAAAGTAAAGACACAATAACTCAAAATACAATTGGACAGTTTGGCAATACAACTAAACTTCTAGATTGCACTCTCGATAAATCTAGAACAGATATGGAAATTTATTTTCTAATTGGTGCAGAATTTTTAATTCTTACAACATGTGTTGTCTTCCTTTTTAGAAAAAGATTTATAAATTTTATAGAAAATCTGCAAGATGAATAATACAGGTACATACATAGACAAAAAATTCATCCCTGCTCAAACCACTTTGGATAATGCTTTAATTTCAGAAAATGAATATCGTACTTTGCACAAGCAATCTATAGAAAATCCAGAGACTTTCTGGGGAGAAATTGCAGAAAAAGAATTAAGTTGGTTTAAGAAATGGGATCAAATATTTATTCAGGATGGAACATGTTACGAATGGTTTAATGGAGCTAAGCTAAATATAACTTACAACTGTTTAGATAGGCATATTGAAAAAGGTTTGGGAGATAAGATTGCATATTACTATACAAATGAGGGCGAGAATGAAAGAACTATAACTTATTCAGAATTACATAAACTGGTTTGCAAATTTGCAAATGGACTAAAGTCATTAGGTGTAAAAAAAGCAGACACTGTAACTATATATATGCCATTAACTATTGAATTAACTGTAGCAATGCTTGCATGTGCAAGAATTGGAGCAGTTCACTCTGTTGTATTTGGAGGATTTAGTGCTGCAGCTTTAAGAAGTAGGATTGAAGATGCAGAATCTAAAATTGTTATTACTTCAGTTTTCACAAGAAGACGAGGGAAAGAAACATCCTTAAGAAATGTAGTTGAAGAAGCGACAAATGGATTGGATTTTTTAGAAAAAATAATTATAGATAGGAGACTGAGTGGTCAAGAATTAAAGGATCGGGAAATTGATTTTTACGAATTGTTAAATGCTAATTCTGAAGATTGTAAACCTGAAGAAATGGATGCTGAAGATCCATTATTCATTTTATATACTTCTGGATCTACCGGAAAACCAAAAGGAATTTTACATACAGTTGGAGGCTACAATTTATATACTCACTACACTACAAAGCTTACATTCGATATTCATAAAGACGATGTGTATTGGTGTACTGCAGATTGTGGGTGGATTACCGGACATAGTTATGTTTTGTATGGTCCTCTTTCAAATGGAATGACTAATGTGATTTTTGAAGGTGCTCCAGATTTTCCTAATCCCGAAATTTGGTGGGCAACAATCGAGAAATACAAAGTTACAAAATTCTACACTGCGCCAACTGCCATCCGAATGTTTATGAAACATGGAGCAGAGCTTCCAAAGAAACATAATTTGTCTTCTCTAAAAATTATAGGATCTGTTGGAGAACCAATAAATCCAGAAGCTTGGATATGGTATTACGAAAATATTGGGTATTCAAAATGCCCAATTGTAGATACTTGGTGGCAAACAGAAACTGGTGGTCATATTCTTGTTACACTGCCTTCAATAGCGCAGAAACCAGGAAGAGCTGGGCTTCCCTTTTTAGGAATAGATGCAGATGTTGTTAACCACGAAGGAGAATCTGTTCCACCTGGAACTCAAGGATTTTTAGTAATTAGAAAACCTTGGCCTGCAGCTTTAAGAACGTGTTGGAAAAACGAAGAAAGATTTCAACAATATTGGACAGAGATTAAAGAAGGAATTTACTTTTCTGGAGATATAGCAATAAAAGATGAAGATGGATATTTTACAGTTTTAGGAAGAACAGACGATGTTATTAAAGTTTCTGGACATAGAATTGGAAGTGCAGAAGTGGAAAGTGCTCTTGTTGGTCATATTGCAGTTGCAGAAGCAGCTGCTGTTGGACTTCCAGATGATGTTAAAGGCGAAAATATTAAAGTATTTGTAATTTTAAAATCGGGCATACAAGCAACTGCAGAATTAAAAACAGATTTAAAAAATGTAGTCCGACAAAATATAGGCGGATTCGCAGAGCCAGATGAAATTGAATTTGTAGAAAAACTTCCAAAAACCAGAAGTGGAAAAATTATGAGAAGAGTTTTAAGAGCAACCGCATTAGGACAAGAGTTAGGAGATATTAGTACACTTGAAGAATGAAGTTAATGATATTGGATTAAAAGGGGTTTTGATTATTGACTTAATAATTGGTTATCGTATAATTATACTACAAAGGTTCAGTTTCCGAATTGTCACCGTATGGTGTGCGTTTCTGGTAATCTCCAGAATAGGAACTGAATCGTTCTATTTAAACTCCCAAACATCTTCTATATTTCTTTTTAGGATTTTTATATAATCTTTAGAATCACCTTTTGCAATATCAAACGACCTATTTATAGCACCTGCTACAATATCTGCAAGTTGAATTAATACGTCATCTTTAGAATCTACAAATTTTAAATTATTCATAATTCTTCTAGAAGATGAATTTAAATTACGCCTTAAATATACAGAAAGACTTCTTTTAAACGCTCTTTCTCCAGACCCATCTAGTCTTAATTTTGCATTTTTTATTTTATTATTGTTATGTTCCAGAACACATTTAACTGCATAGCTATAAAACGATGTTTTATGATTTCTCAAATGATTGCTATATAGTATTTTTTTATCGAATACTATTGCTCTAATTTTAAATTTGCATAGTCTAACTTCTTTAAGGAAATTTAAGCGGTTAAATTTATTCATTTTATTAAAATGAAATTCATATACTGAATTTTTATTTAACTTTTTTTTATATTTCTTTATTTTTAAAGCCGTCTCTTCTGCATCTAGATCTTCTTTAAAGGTTATTAATGCTATGGTGAAGTAATTACTCGAACCTTTACTGAGTTTAAACCCTGCATCTCCAGACTCGTCTATAAATACCAACATGAAATTATTTTTAATAGCGATATATTATAACAAAGCCGTAAATTTACAAAGTGTTATTATAGCAATATGAGCAACGAAAATTTTCTGATTTACACATTTTGGATTCCGAGAGGGATTATTGCAAAAACTTTATTTGAATTTGATTCTAATCAATCATCGTTTGGTAGATCTGAAGATAATTACAAAATTATTTACATTTCTGGAGATAGGGGTTTGAAAACATTAGAGTCTCAAATAATTAAATTTCAACCCACACACATAGTTGGTCTTGGATATTATCGAAGAGGAACTAAGCATATTCGTAACGAGAAATTTTTTAAAAATCTTTATGGCAAAATGAAGATAAACGAAGAAGGCAAAGACTCATATTTTACAAATTGGAGTATCAAACATGAGTTTGTTAAAGATGCGAATAATGCTGGAACAAGTAGGTGTAATCAATATGGATATAAAACTTTAGAAATACTTCAGTCACAAAATATAACCAATACAAAATTTGCATATCTCCATGTCCCTCCAGATTTTAATAAAGAAATTTTTCAACATATCATCTTATCTATCATTAAAAGTGCACAACTTCAATCTTCAAAATAAAGAAAATTTGTGGTTTACTGTATTGTTATTTGTTAAACGAAATTAAATATGAAGGCTATTGTTTATTTTATATTCGGTGTAATTGCAACTTCTTTGGTTTGGGTGAGTTTGTTTGCATTTACCGATATTTTCGATAAGGCTAAGTCTGAAGAAGTTGTTCAAGAAACACCAGAGGAAGAAGAATCTAGCGAAAATATTCAAGAACTAATTGTTGGAGATAAATGGTATTTAGAAACTATGAATTCAGAAGAGTCGACAGCAAATATATTTATTGAATTTGATCCTTTAGGTAACGCTACAGGATTTAGTGGGTGTAACGATTTATCTACATCTTACGAAATTAAAGGTACATCTATAACAATTTTAAAACCAGTCACAACTACTTTAAAACTTTGTATTGAAGGAGGAGAGGAAGAAGTTGAATTTACAACAATTCTACAAGAAGTAGATAAAATATCAGCTACAGAAGATATTTTAGTTCTTTCTTCAGATGAAGATACTTTAGTATTTAATAAAGAAAAAACTACAACATCTACTACTTCCTCAAATATAGCAGGGACTTGGCAGTTTGCTGCTATTTCAGAAAATGAAGTTGCTACTAGTTTAGTAGAAGGTACAACAGTTAGTATTGTATTTAGTCCAGATGGAAGTATAAGCGGAGAAGCTTGCAATAGCTTTGGCGGTAACTATATTGCAAACGAAGAAGACATGAATTTGGCAATAAGCAATTTAATTTCAACTAAAAAAGCATGTATTCAACCAGTAGGAATTATGGAGCAGGAAGATGCAATTTTAGCAAATTTATCTAGCGCAACAAGATATGAAATGATCGAAAACGCAATATTAAGAGTATTTTACAGCGAAAACAGCTACATAGAATTTATGAAGGGATTGTAAAAACCCCCTACTAGAAGAAATAGACGCCCCGCTTAGCGGGGTGTCTATTTCTTCTCTACTTACACAAGACTAAAAGGCTATTTTTTGGTATCATGCTCAGGTGAATAATCGTTAAATATGAATAAAGGAGAAGTAGTTATCCGGTTCGACAAAGTAACTTATCGTTACAATTCAGAAAAGGTCATTTTAAGTGATGCAGATTTCTCTATTCGTAAAAATTCTAAAATAACTATAATGGGACAAAATGGTGCTGGTAAAAGCACTATTTTCAAATTGATTACTGGAGTTTTAGAACCACAATACGGAAAGATTCATATTCAACTAGGAGCTAAAATTGGAATTGCTCAGCAAACTATGTCTCATGACCTCTTGGATTTAACAGTTCTACAATATTTCGAAAGCGCATTTGAAGAAAAAGTTTATGGAATTGAACGAAATATCAAAGAAGTACTTCAGGTTGTAAATTTAAATATTCCAAACGATAGAAAGATTAAAGATTTATCTGGGGGACAAAAAGCTAGAATTCTTTTGGCTTATGCTTTGATTCAAGAGCCAGATATTTTGCTTTTAGATGAGCCTACCAACAATTTAGATAAAGAAGGCATTGAACATCTAACTTATTTTCTAATGACTTATCCAAAAACTTGTGTTGTAATTTCTCACGACGCAGATTTCTTAAATTCATTTACAGACGGTGTTTTGAATTTAGATGTTTATACAAGAAAAGTTGAGCAGTTTGTTGGGGATTACTACGATGTTCAAAATCAAATTGAAGCACAGTTGGAAAGAGAGAGGTTAAAAAATGCAAGAATTGTAAAAAGTGTAAAAGATAGATTTGAGAAAGTTAATAAACTTGGAGGGAAAAGTGTTGAGATGCGAAGAATGGCAAATAAAGTTCGTGCACAAATTGAAATAGATCGAGAAGAAATGGTGGATCTACGAAAAGAAGATAAAACAATTCCAGAATTTACAATTCCTGCGCAACACTACCCTTTTCCTTTAATTAAGATTGATGAAATAACTATGCTTAATGATCATAAACCTATTACGAAGAAAGTTAATATTGAAATGAGAAGAGGAAGGAGGTTAATTATTAAGGGTCCAAATGGAATTGGAAAAAGTACTTTGTTAAAACGATTTCTTGATGGTAAAGGTGCAAAAATAGATCCTGAAGTTCGAGTAGGATATTACAGCCAGGATTTTTCTGAATTAAATTTTGAAGAAACTGCTTTTGAATCTCTAAAGAATGTAATGAACGAAATAGATCTTCAGAAATTGTACCAAGCAGCAGGTAGATTTTTATTGCCTAGTGAATTACTTCAAAATAAAATTGGTTCTCTTTCCGAAGGTCAAAAAGGACTACTCTGCTATGCAAGATTTATGTTGCAAGAACCTGGATTGTTAATTATGGACGAGCCTACAAACCATATTAACTTTAGACATATTCCGGTGATTGCTAAGGCTTTAGCTAGCTATCCTGGAGCGTTAATTCTAGTTAGCCACATGCCAGACTTCGTCTCTCAAATTAGAATAGATGAAGAGTTAGATTTAACTAGGTTGTAAATTAGCAGATACCAACAAACAACGATCATCGAGCAACATCTTTTTTTTGTCATCCCTGCAAGGCAAGGATCTTAATAAACTAGTATGTCACTCGTCTCGATGTTGGGGGTGCCTTTGCTATAATTTTTAATAATCGTTAACTCTATATAAATGAATACAGATTTACCCTATATCATTTGCCACATGCTTACTTCTTTAGATGGAAAGATTACTTTTGGACATGTTAATGGAAAAGATTCTGAAATTTCTCTTTTTGGAGATTACATGGATCTATATAATCAAACTCAAGAAAAATTGAACGTACGAGCAATTCTTTGTGGAAGAGTAACAATGGCTGAATTTACAGATGGAAGTTTTGTGGGTTTAGATAAATTTCATAACCAAGAAGTTAACTTAGATGAAGACTTTATTATAACTAATGATAATGAAGGTTGTTTTTTTGCTGTAGATATTAAAGGTAAATTAAGATGGAAAGAGAGCTTTATTAATCTAAATTCAAAAGATTTATCTGTTCACAAATGGAACTTAGTTACTATCGTTACCAAAGAAACTCCAAAAGAATATTTAGCTTATTTAAAAAGTAAGAATATTTCTTATATTTTTGGAGTGGATAAAGAAATAGATTTTGAAACTGTGTTTAAAAAAATTAAAAAAGAATTTGGAATTGACAGAATTGCTGTTGAGGGAGGTGGAAGCATAAATGGATCTATAATTAAACAAGAATTAATAGATGAAATAAGCCTGCTGTATGTTCCTGTAGTAACTAATAATATTCATGCACCTGCACTATTCTACTCAGAGCTAACAAATCCAAAAGTTTACAACTTTAAATTAAAAAATTTTGAGAAACTGGAAAAAGATGTTCTTTGGCTAAGATTTACTAAATTTTAGAACTTATTACTTAAAACTTATTACTTATTACTTATTACTTAAACAATGATCGACCCCTTAACAATTTGGAAATCTGAAAAAGTTCGAGATTTGCTTAAGGAATTCTTTGTGGCGAATTTTGAAAAAGCTGGAGTAGATAAATCATTTGCTGAAGAAATGATAGACTCAGCATGGAAAGCGAGATCATCAAAAATCTTGGAAGAAGACAGGGTCAAAATTAACAACATATATTTAAAGGCTAAAGATCTAGCAAAATATCCTCAAACAGAAACAAATACAATTGAATTTTTCGACCTCTCGTCAGTTAAAACTTTTCTAGATGTTGGAGCAAATAAACTTGCAACAATTAATCATATTCAAATGCGCTATCCAGATATAGAAATGTTTTATGCAATAGACGTTATTCCAAAAGTTAATAACTTTTTCGATGAATCTAGAGGTAAATATATTCAAATAGATCCAGAAATTCAGGATTGGCAAATTCCAGAAAATTCAATTGATTTGATAAATATTCAATTTGTGTTGCATCATTTCGAGAATGAAGAAGCAATAATTAAAACATTAGAAAATTGTAGAAAAGTTTTGAAAAGTGGGGGAAGAATTATTTTATGGGAAGAAGCTTTTGAAGATTCAGTCGATGAAGAAAATCTCTCATCAACAAACAAAAAACTTGGTATAGATACAGATGAAAATTTAACAAAAAAGTTTTATGAATTAACAGAAGATGAAAGATGGCAATTTATTATTGCAAACGATTGGATTATTAATGTTGCAATTCCACACATGCAATGGACTGGATTGTACAAGGAATGGAAAGACTGGGTGAGCTTATTTGAATCGCAAGGATTTAAGCTTAATAAATATCATAATCTAGGTTTACGTATTAACGCGAGACTTAAGCAAGGTGTTCATATTTTGGGTGAGTTTGAAGGAGCACCTAGCGTCTAGCTACTAGCAACTAGTTCCTGTAGGTGGGACAACTAAGAACTTTATGCGAAATGATATTTCACATCTTTATATTCAGCAGGCTTATGATCCTAGACACTTAAGCGATGTTTAATCTATTTCGCAAAACTTGAGCACCAAGTGCTTACTCTACTTCGGACTTAATTAGATATTTATATTTCTTTATTCCATCCAATTCTGCAAGTATTTTATCGTTTAGATTTAAATTGGTAAGCATTACTAAATGAATCTTTTTTAGATCTTCATTTTCGTTTATATTTTTTATTACAGTAACACCATCCACTTTAGGCATAATAATGTCTAAAATTATTAAATCTGGCTTACTTTCATTTAAAGCTTTTATTCCTTCTTCCCCATTATTTGCTACTTCAACATCAAATGCATTCATTTCTAAACTGTCTCGAATTACTTGGCTCATTGCTTCTTCATCTTCTATTATTAAAATTTTCTTCGGCTTTGCATCCATATTTTTAACTTTAATAATTATCAGAGTATACTACGTCTAAAATTAGGATCCAATAATCTCCCCAAGATTTGTCTGTAAAGTTCTTGAACTTGCATAGTGTAGATTTGATTTAAAACTTAGAATATATTGGGGTATGAATAATTCTAAAAAAATATTGCTAATTATTTTTCTGGCTATATTAATGTTCCCTATTGTTGCATATATTATTGTCGGTTTAATATTCACTTCAAGAACACAAAACGATTCAAGACAAAAACTTTTTGAAACTGGTAAAGTCCCAAATCCACTTCCGGATGGAGATTATAAAGGAACTGTTACTTTCGAAACTACTTGGAAAGGAAAGAGTTTTAACAGAAATGAACAATCAGGAATAAATAATACTGGGAATAGTCAGAAATATCCTTTTAAAACCTATGTTGGCAAAGGCTTAAGAGACGATATGGATGTTTTGAAAATTGATTACAATATTTCAGAAAATCCTTTTTATTTTAGATTAATTTTGGATGAAATTGTAGAGCTAGAAGATGGAACATATTTAGGCAAAGTTCACCTACGCCTCCTCCCTGGGGTCCCTTTCACAATTACTTATTTTAGATTGGAGAAGTAATTCAAATCTCAACTCTAAGATCCAAAGCAGCTAATCTGATTTGTCCTGGTGTAGCTAAAAATTTATTTTGTTGAAAAAATTTCCCTAAAGTAAATCTACGAATCTCATTAATTAAAAAATCCCTCTGATCTTCTTCTGGCAAATTTTTCATTAACTGTTCTAATTCCGACCAATAAGATTCAGCAATTTCATCCCATGTTGCTTTATTATTTAGTCCATACTCTCCTATACATTGACCTTGATAAATCCATTCAAGTCCTTTTTAAACTTAAATTGTTATACCTAGAGCCCAGAAACTGTATAATTGCATCGTCTACTTCATGAAATTGGCATTTTAAATACACAGCAGCAAGTTCTCTTAAACTTTTGCCATCTATAGGTTCTAATTGGTCTTTCATTTTACAAATTCTCTAAATACTAAAATAAATCCATCTGGGTCGCGAACAACTAATTCTTTTGTTCCCCATGAATATGTAACTTCAGATTTTGCAATCTCGAAATTATTTTCTTCGCAAATTTTTCTAATTTCTTTTAATGAATCTACATCTAACATTGCAGAAACTTTGGAACTTTTTACTTCTTCTTTGAAAACCTCTTTTTTTATAGCAATATGATCTTCTCCTAATTCCAAAAGTGCATTTCCAATTTCGAAAGTTACACCTCTATATTTTTCTGGTGCTGTTCCAATGTCATTAAATTGTTTCAAATACTCATCATTTCCATATGCAAATATTGGTTGGAATCCGAATTTAAGATAGAAATTTAACGAACTATCAAAATCTTTAGTTTTAATGTGTATTCCGAATTTGTTTGGTTTCATAGCATAGCTATTAGCAGTTAACGTTTAGCTTTTTAGTAAAAAATAAATTAAATCACCCACCCTCTGCCTGTTCAATGAACAGGCTTCCCTCTCTTCCGTCCGTCGCCCGGGAGGCAAGAGAAGGAAATGACCTCACCAGGATTCGTTATAGGAGAGGAAATTTGAAATCTACAGACCAATTTTTAAATTTTGATTTTTGAATTTGAACTTTTGAATTTATAAATATACATCTATTGGAAGGATTATAGTATAATCCATATAGTCATAATATCTATAAATATACGTATATATGTATAAAACTAAAGTATTCTTTACATGCTCGCATAGTGGGAAAAAGAAGTATCAGGAATACTACGATAAGATTGTTTCTGCAATTGAAAATTCAAATGTGAATTTGATTGCTACAGAATTGGGAAATTATAAACAGACTTTAACTAAAGCAGATTTAAAAAAGTGTAAGTCCGATCGCGAAGTGCACTATCTTGCAATTAAAAAAGGGATTCAATGGGCAGATTTAATTATTTTGGAATTAAGTGAAGAAAGTTTCCAAGTTGGACACGAAGCAACATTGGCTATGGAAATGAAGAAACCAGTTTTAGGACTTTCTTTGAATGAAGATTGGGCTGCGCGAATTAAACATCCGTATTTTCATGCAGCAAAGTATACAAAGTATTTCTATAAAGATATTATTGAAAAGTTTATTAGAGATTTTGGAGACGAGCAGCTTTCAGAAAGATTCAATTTGTTTCTTTCTAAACGCCAGTTAAACAAGCTCGAACGCAAAGCTAAAGACGAAAACATTAATATGTCTGAAATGATTCGTAGGTTGGTGGACGGGAAGTAGCGGATAGCTCATAACAGATAGCTTATAGCATATAGCTTAAAAATCAGAAATCAAAAATTAAATAACAAATAACTACTCACTAACATCCAATCACAAATAACAAATTTCACGCGAGTCTTTAAGCTATAATTTAGAATGTACACTTTATACATTCTGCTCTGCGCGGATGGGACGCTTTATACTGGTATTGCTAAAGATTTGGCTTCACGGCTTAAAGTTCATGAATCAGGGAAAGGATCTAAATATGTTAATGCACGGTTGCCTTTTAAATTAATCTACCAAGAATCTCATGCGAATAGATCTTTAGCATCCAAAAGAGAAAGCGAGATTAAGAGTTGGGATAGGAGAAAGAAGATAAGTGAGCTAGAGTTGAGTATTTGAGTTGTAAATCAATGCCTCGCAATTATCCGAAAATACCCTATAATTATTAACATTTAGTCTTTTGTGTGATATAATTAACTTGTATAGCTACTAGTCCTAAGGGCAGTAGAATTTTGCTTAAACAAAATATCGTTAAATAACTCCAGCCATATATAAGTCTAGAGTTTTGGCGAAACTATAAACAGATACGCTCTCAGAGGCTTCATAAAGAAAAAACGCCTACCTTGAGCATATCGGGGTAGATTTGTAATTTTCAAAACCTGCCATAAATATTTAATTAGTTACACGTACATTTGTACGGCCACAGTATGTATAGAGCTGACAGTCGCGATAATAAAGGATCTAGCAGAACGTCTAGATTCAACAATAGTTCTAATAGAACGTCTTCTAGACCTTCTAAATTTGGAGCAAATAGTATAGATAATTACTCTAATTCGTCTTCTTCAAGCGAAAGACCAGCTAGATCTGGTGGATTTACAAGGCAGTCTTCAAATAGATCGTCTTTTGGAGGATCGGATAGTAGAGGAAATTCGTCTAGAGGAGAATACTCAAGATCTAATTCGTCTTATGGCGGAGGAAATCGAACAGACTCTTCAGATAGACCACCAATAGATAGAGCTCCATATGGAAGATCTCCTAGATCTTTTGGAGAAAGCAAATCACCAGCTAGATCTAGCGGATCGTCTTCGTATTCCGAAGGGAGGTCTGAAAGTTCATCTAGCGAAAGACCAAGGACTTATGGAAGATCCAACCAAAGCTATAGTAGATCTTCGAGAGGAGGTTTTGGTGGAGGAAGATCATCTGGCGGAGGTTTTAGAGGTGGACGTGGGGGTGGAGGTAGATACTCACGAAAGAGTGCTATGTTAGACCCACAGATGTATATTAAAAAAGCTACAGGTAAAATTATTGAAGAATATATTCCTAAAAACAAATTTGCAGACTTTAATGTAGACGAAAGATTGAAGCAGAATATTATGGATAGAAAGTTCGATGTACCTACTCCTATTCAGGATCAGACTATCGAACATATTCTTGAAGAAAAAGATGTTATTGGTATTGCAAATACAGGTACAGGTAAAACTGCTGCATTTTTAATTCCTTTAATTAATAAAGTTTTAAAGAATAGAAATCAAAGAGTAATAATCATGGTTCCTACAAGGGAATTAGCAACTCAAATTGAAGATGAATTTAGAGCATTTACTCCAGGTTTAAATCTAACTGCAACTCGTTGCATAGGAGGAGAAAGTATTACTAAACAAATCTTCTTTTTGAAAAGAAAAGCTAATTTTGTAATCGGAACTCCTGGAAGACTAAAAGATTTAGTTAATAGAAGAGAATTAGATTTAGGAGCATTTAGAAATATTGTTTTGGACGAGGTAGACAGAATGGTAGATATGGGATTCATAGACGATATGAAATTTCTTTTGGCACAACTTCCAGAAGAAAGACATTCACTATTCTTCTCTGCTACTCTTTCTAGAGAAGTTGAATCTCTAATTCAAACTTTTCTAAGAAGTCCAATAACTATTTCTGTTAAAACAGGAGAGACAGCTGAAAATGTTGAGCAAGATATTGTAAAAATTGAACGTGGACAAGATAAAGTAGAAGTTTTACACGATTTGTTAACTGCAGAAGGTTTCGATAAAGTTTTAATTTTTGTTAAAACAAAAAGAGAAGCAGATAGATTGGAAAATGAACTTTATAAAAGAGGTTTCAAATCTACATCTCTTCACGGAGACAAGTCGCAATACAAAAGACAGCAAGCTTTGGATAATTTTAAGAAAAATAGAGTAAATATTTTAGTTGCTACAGATGTTGCAGCAAGAGGATTAGATATTCCTAATGTTTCGCATGTTATCAACTACGATTTACCCAATACGTACGAAGATTATAGTCATAGAATTGGTAGAACAGGAAGAGCTAATAATAAAGGTATTGCGTTAACTTTTGTTAGTTAATTGTAGTATTTCGATTAGAACCAAGAAGGCCGCGATTTCATCGCGGCCTCTTAATTGTAAGGTTTAATTATGATTCTCCTCTTAATTTACCTACTCTGGTTTGGTATCCCTTTAGTTCAAATATCAATGCATTACACGAATTCACTGCCTTATCTAGTAAAGCTAATTTATTATCTAGTTCTTTAATAGCTCCATCAACCATTTCTAAAGTTAATTGTGATTCATCAGTTTCTAAAAAGGAACCAATATGAATTACACCGTTAGAAATTGAGGTATTAATTACTTCTCGTTGATCTTCTGGTAAAGCTTTCTCTAAATATTTTTTATTCAGACTATTTAACTCTAAACGTAATGCAGAAATTTTTTGTTCGGGGATTATAGATTTTAATTTGTCTAAAACTTCATAGTAAATTTGATTTTGTTTTGTCTTTTATCTCTAGATTCAGTGTCCATGTGAACTGCTTCTAATATATCTAGTAAAGCACCAATATTACTACTTGTTCCCGTAAATTCGATTTCCTCTAGTGCGCATAACCTTACAATTTCCTCATTTTTTTTCAATGAGAAAATATCGCTTGCATAGTAAAGCGCTCTTTCTAAAAGATTGTCGGTTGCTTCTTGTGGATATGAAGATAATTTATTAAAGAATCTACTTTCTAATCTGTGTTGCAAACCAAGGGGATACTCATCTGTTCTTACATTGAGAGCTCTAGATAAGGCTTGTTTATAAGCATCGGTAGCTTCATATGCATTTCTAATGTGATCCAAAATATCTCGGTCTACTTCTTTAGTAAATTCAATGGCAGATGCGGAAATATGGTTACTTAGGAGTGTTTCTGACGACAGGACTTCGTTTACTATTGACATTGAGGTTGTTTTAAAAGTTGCCAGATTCTAGCAGTAGGTGTTTTAAAGTGTCAATGAGTTTAAAAATCATATTAAGAACATAAAATAGGACTAGATTAGTTGTTTTATATTTCCTACAATGGTGTATTTAATTCAAAAAAATGAACGAAACAAGTCCTGCGCAGACAGCGCCAGCATCTACTGGTAAGCCGAGTGCAAATTCGAATAAATTAATTATGATTTTAGGTTGAATTTTAGTTTTCATTATTGTTGTAGCAGTCTCTTTAATTGTTATTAAAAGTAGAGAAAAAAAGGACAATAGAGACGATAATTCTCAACAAAATGTTGCAGATGAGTATACTCAAATGCCTACTACAAACGAAGAACAACAAGAAGTGCATTTAACTCCCGAAGAATTCGAAGCTCAACAGAAAATAAAAGATGATGCTATCCTCAAAAAAATGAACTAGCATGTGAACCAAGAGGTCACGATAACAATAGAACTCAACAAACCTTTCCAATAGACCCTAATAATTCGAATATTATGTATATAGGTGTAGAATATAAAGGAGTGTATAAATCTATAGATAAAGGACAAACATGGAGTAAATCTTCAAATGGAATAGATTCTTATACGAAAATTGGTACAAATGAGCCTTGTATTCAAGAAATGGGCAAGTTGTTAATAGATCCAACAAATTCAAATAGACTTTTGTTAAGCAGAGTTGAATCTTCTGGAACAATAACAGATTTATTCTCAGAAAATGCAGGAGTTTATCTTTCTACAGATGCTGGAGCAAATTGGAAGCAATTAATTTCTGGAGATATGAATGCAAGCGGTAGTAAAGCAATTTCTTTCGATTCGAAAAATACACAAACACTATACTATGGAACTAACAATGCTCCTTCTTCATATGGAGGTGCAGATCAAACTAAATTCTTTAATACAGTTGGTGTTTTATATAAATCTCTAGATAGCGGCAAAACATGGAAAGAGTTAAATACAGGAATAGATAACTATTTAAGAGCAAGCGATGTATTAGTTGATTCTAGTAATTCTAATAAAATCTTTTTTGCTACATTTCGTCCAAGTTCAGTTGAAGGAGATATGAATTTGAACTCAGACCAAAGCAAAGCTTTATTACTTTCTGAAGATGGCGGATCAACTTGGAAATCTATTGCCAATAGACTTCCTGTAGCTTCTGCACTAATAGATATGCTTCAATCTAAAAATAATAGTAAAAACATGTTTTTAATTGGACAATCTATAACTCAAACAGAACCTAGCAAAACTTTCAATTCAACAGATGGTGGAAATACATTTAAGTTAAGTGCAGCAATTAGTGTTTATGCTGCAGCATTCGATCCTAACAATGTTTCTGGTAATAGAATGTTGGTTTATATGCCTTTTGCTAATACTCCTGGAATTCATCAAAGTACAGATGGAGGTGCAACATTTAGTTTCTACTCTAGTCTTCCTACAGATACAGATGGGAATAAAGTAAAAATTTCAAATATAACTTGGGATTCAAAAGATGCAAATACAATTTATTTGAATGGAGATGCTGGTTATTTACTACGAAGTACGGACAATGGATTTAACGATTTTTTACAGACGCCCTGTTAAACGGGGCGTCTGTCTGTCACTTCAGAAAAACATTTGCACTTCAAATTTCTTCTTGATATAGTTACTGAGTTTTTGGCCTAAAATGATTTCGACCAACCTAAAATTAATTAATCAGCACTAACCATATGTCAAGTACCCGATTTTTCATACAGAGATTCTACTAGATTTTGTTTAAATTGAGCAGGACTCATCCTTAGGCTTGTATGAATTCGATAGTTATTGTA
>Ga0163154_10002495_pt1 | contig 26841 bp, 17 predicted proteins | sample OliLakLV19MP9P1_FD_148649 | JGI IMG/M metagenome (GOLD analysis project Ga0163154, IMG submission 148649) | Freshwater microbial mat bacterial communities from Lake Vanda, McMurdo Dry Valleys, Antarctica - Oligotrophic Lake LV.19.MP9.P1 | ecosystem: Environmental > Aquatic > Freshwater > Lake >... | reverse complement strand
ACTTACGTTTTATCTTTCTATAAAACTATCTTCTCAACCAGGCTTTTTTCCTACAACTTAAGAACTTTTTCCCGCTTTTTTATTTCGGGAGCGCAAAGATAGCCGCACGATACTTAGCAACAAAGTTTATTTAGGTAAATTTTTTTTTGGAAAATTTCAAAGTGATAGAACAGAACTCAATTTAGATGAAGTAGATTATAATAATCTCCTGATTAAATACAGAAACGTTTTTGTATTTACAACTTTCTTGTTGTTGATCATTTCTTATGTTGAGACATATAATCAACCACTATACCATTAACCAGCATTTTATTTTTTTCATAATTGATCTTTCCGCCTGAAGGAACACAAACAATTATTGCGGCTGCGTGTGCAGGCAATTTTATTTGACCAATGGATAAAAGGTTACGTTTTACAAAAGTTCCGGTGACCGTATTGTACAGGTCAATTTTTTTACCGCCATCCATTTTCATTGAAACTGTTTTTATGGTTTTGTAAGGATTGTAATATAGATAAGAAGGATAAGCTTTATCATGATAAAAATCTGTAGCCAATAAATTCAATTGTAAAATGCCAGCAACATTTGTAGTGCGGATGATACTTCCAAAAATACCCACATGTCCACTGCCATACACGCTGAATTGAGACTCTTGTGGGTTTTTTCCAGGCACCCATAATGGTCCATCACCCTGTGCCACCGGACCTTTCAATCTTTCATGTTCTTTATAACTGGATTTTTTTATTATTCCTTCGTAACCTATTACACCTTTTGTAACGGATGCCAGTTCAGGAATGGTTTCATGATCATCTGGCATGTATTGCGGATAAAAAAACCTTGCGGCATTGGCTGCATTTAACATCCATTTTCCAATGGCTGTGGCATAACGTTGGTCGTATCTAACCATTGGTACCAATGGCCATGCCGCATCGTAAGTATTCATTAAAAAACCATATCCTCCATGATCTATTGTGCTGCCAACAATACCCGAAATATCTATTCCATTCCAGTTGCCTACCAGTACTCCCCAGCCCTCCCGGCAGATAGCAGTACCATCAAAACTCCAACCGAGCATTTTATTGATGTCATATTGTTTGCCTTGTTCTGCATTAATCCTTGCAGCCAGGTAAGCACCAAATGGCATCAGCAGTTCATAAGTGGGATTGGTGGATTGCGATTGCAAAGCAGTTAAAGCGCTCAAGGCACCTTTCAAATATTTAGGGTCTCCAAATTTTTTGTACGCTGAATACAATACCCACGCATGTCCTGCTGCCACATCTGGCTGGGCGCAAATATTGTTTTTCATTGGTTTCATCTTGCCATAATCAAAAAATGACCAATCGTAATTGCCGTTTAAAATTGAATCTGCATCATAAAATTTATCAGCAATAGTTCTTGCAATTTCAGTAAAGCCAGGTTCATTGGGGTACTTATCATAGATTGCATAAAACAACAGGTTAGGATAAACGTCGTACCACCAGTCACGGCCATAACCACCGCCCAGCAACGCCACTTCGGGGCTGGTGTTGTTCATCATTATATTCCACCCGGTTTCTTTATTGAAATAATTCTTCAGCATCCCCACATAATTAAATCCTTTTTGATTTGTCTTATCAATGCCCACCAATTTTGCCCCCAATACTGCTCCCATTGTTGCCAGAGCTTCATGAAACATGCCTTTGTTGTTAGTACCCTGTCTAACATCAGCGACAGCAGTATATAAGCCCACCACATTTTGAGGGAAATTCTTTTTATTACTGTCGATCCATATCATTGGCCAAAATTTTCCTTTGGCATTAAAATCATAAATGGTACTGTCGAAACGATGCGCAAGTTTTTTAAAATCAATTATCTGCAATGGTTTCGGAATATCAGCCATTTGGTTAACACGCTGTAATTGTAGTTGCTTAACCTGCGCTTTTGAAATGATTGTACAACCAATTAAAAAGATAAAGGCTAAAGAAGTGATTAAACTATTTTTCATTGTTGATATATTTTTGTTGCTAAAAAAATTTGTCCTGTTTCTACAATTATTAAATTAATTATTTTATGCTGATAACACGATATCGCTTATACGATGGCTTCTGCCACTTCGCCCATCAGCTTACTATCACTTTCGGGTTCTTCGTGTGACAATAATTTTCCATCTGCAATAATTTTCTTTGCTACAACAATGGAATACAACTGTAAAACGGCTATAATTATTACAGCATAGCGCAAAGCAATTTCAGTGGAAATACTATAGGCCAATGCTAAAAAGGTACCGGCACCCAAAAGCCTTCCGGCGTACAAGCCCCATTCATGATTTAGTATATAGGTGTACTCTCCACGCTTTTCAATTTTATTCACAATATCTATTACCTGGAACTGGATGGGAAAATAAGCAAGATCAATTAATGGTTTGGCGATCAATAACAATAAAATAAAAATGATTACTCCTAATCCGCTGAATAAAGCACCGTTAATTACTGCACCTATCGCAAAAAGGCCAAGACCAACTGCAAATATTTTTATCCGGTCTTCAGGCTTCGACAGTCTCCCCAACACATACATAATAACCGCTGCTATAATGGCGCCTATTGATTGTGCAGTTCCCAAAGCACCTTCTTTACCCAGCAATGTCATAATGAGCATTGCAGGTGCAGTTACTAAAAATCCTTGTGCCAGCCCCTTTAATACAGCCAGTGAAAGCAACTTGTACCATAAAGGATGAAATTTAAAAAATACAAACTTTTTATGTATCGGATTGGGGAAGGTACCCCTGAAACAAACAATGGAAGCAATTACAGTGATTAAAAATACAATGCCGGTAATGATCTTATACGCACCGTGAATGGAAGCATCATCATGATTGGCGCCGCCCCGGGTTTCAATAAACCATCCAATGGTTACTGGAATAATCACAGCAATGATGGTATAGAAAAATGTTTCCAACCCATAATAATAATTTCGGTTGCCATTGTTGGTGATTGCCAAAGCAAGTACATCCCGGTTAGCCCAATAAAAGCCAAAAGACAATCCCATTATGATACCAGCTACACCAAGACCCACATTATCCAGGCTATGCAGGCTCATCATAAATATCATTGATACTGCACTTAACATCATGCCTGCCGAATACAATTTGCGGATATTAAAATGCTTCAGCAAAAACCCATTCAGTAAAAATGTAATCGGAATACCGGTGTAAACAGTCAGTTGATAAATTACAACTTTTGTTGGATCATTTGAATTACGCATTACATAGGCGGCAACAAATGTATCAATCACTGGCAGCACAAATGCGTAGGTTAAATTGGTTAATATAAGTATCTGGAAATTATGTGGCTGCTGCCTAAAATGATCAATTTCTGTTTTTAGTTTATTAAGCATGATCAAATTTTAAAAGTGAGAGAATTTCTTTTAAAGAAAAATGTGCAGCGCAAACAAATTCATCGGATGCACCATAGTAAATGATAACCGCATCTTCATCCACGATATGTCCGTTGGTAAATACAACGTTTCCAAAAAAGCCACTTACCTCGTACTCAGCAGTGGGCATCATTATTGGCACTGCTGTTCTTGCAATTACCTTGGAGGGGTCCTGCATATCCATTAAAAATGCACCGAGGCAGTATTGATGATTTTCATTGGCGCCATGATAAATTTCCAGCCAGCCCTTTTCTGTTTTGATGGGTGCCGCTCCTGCGCCTACCCTTGCACTGTCCCATGAGCCTTCTCTTGTTTTAATAATGCATTTGTGATTGCCCCAATGAATACCATCAGGCGATTGTGCAAGCCAGATATAATTGCCACCAATATCAACACTACTTGGGCGATGCAGCGCATAAAATAATCCATTGATCTTTTCTTCAAAAATGGCGCAGTCTTTATTGTGGGGTGGTAATATCATTCCATGCGACTGAAAGTTTTTCCAGTCGGTGGTGGTACGTAAGCCAACACCCACGCCATTTCCAGACACTGCAGTAAACGTGAGATAGTAAATATCGTCCAGAAAGGAAACCCTGCAATCTTCTATCCCAAATGTTTGGAGCGTTCCTTCACCCACCAATGATGGATAACCATCCGCTTCATGAAAATGAATACCATCATCACTGCAAAGTAATCTTAGATGAGAGAGTGTGGTGAGGTAATCAACGCCTTTATAATTAATCACCCTTGCATCCGTTGCTTTTAATTGAGGATCATCTTTTGGTATTTCAATGATTTCTATGGTACCCTTTTCCGTTAGTATGGGAAAGGAAATGGAATTGTCTTTTTGAGCAGGTCTTTCTGCTACCCTTACAATCAGCCATGTTTTATCCTGGTAATGAAATACCCCGGGATTTAACAGGCAGGTAATTTCAAGCCCATCAACACTTGCCTTGAGATCGGCCGGAGATAACAAAGGGTTTTGTGAAAATCGTTTCGCAATATCTTTCATAAAAAAAATTAAAGTTGTTACAATTAAAATACGGATATTATAATTTATACTTGTCCATTGCCGCTTTAACAGTTGGATAATTACTTACCCGTTGCATCGTCAGCAGGGCTTCAATGGTAGATTCTGCACCTGAGTTTTTATTCACATTATTTCCTGTATTGATGGCATCATAACATCGGCCTGTGGTAACAGAAAACATGTTAGTGCTAGCTGAATTTTTACCCAGAAACCAGGCTGCCAAATGACCGGCCATATCTGCATATTTTTCATCGTTTGTGATTACATAAGCATCAATGGCTGCAAAAACCATCGGACGAATGCCGTAGGCAATCTGTTCAAATTCTTTTACATTTTCTTTTGTAAACACATTATTCATGAGGCTTACATCGAATGAACTTTTTAACCCATTGCTTAGTAACCAGGGATAAAAATTACTTACTTCTGCCATTGCTTTACTGGTGAAATTTGCATCCAATAAAAATGCACCTGTTTTAAAAATTGCTGATGCCATATCGCTGCCGTATGCATGCCAGGTATTACCCGAAGTTAAAAAACAGGAATAGGGAAAATGGGTAGCATCTCCCAGTTGAGTGAGAATGATTCCATCCGCTAGTTTTCGGATATAGGTTTTAATCACAGCATCACCACTAGCTTCGCAATAAGGAATCAATGCCAACAATAAAGTTGCGGCCTGGTCGGCACCTTCGGGCAACCATTGAGGAACAGCGATGCCGTTTACCAGCGAAGTAGTGGCAGGGATATCCACCATGTCTTTTTTAATGGTAGCCACCAGTTTGTTGATTGAGAAATCAACTTTGGTTGCAAGCACACTGTTTTTTGTTTTGATAAGCGGAGCAGCTTCTGTAAGAGCCTGTAAAGCCCGCCACGACCACCATTTGGCCTGATCAATACTTGTATTGCCAGATTTATTAATGACGTTGCCAGCCTGTAAAAAATTATAGAAATACCTATTGTCCGATTGCATGTTTGTAATAAAACGGAGCATTGCAAATACTTTATTTTGCACAAGGGTATCTGTTGAAAAGCCAGGACTTCTTAAATAAAATAATACCACACGAGCTACATCATCTACGCAGGTAAATCCTTCGCCACCTGCAATAACGGGGTTGTAACCTGGAGCATCAGCATATATATAAATTCCTTCCGTTTTTTCACCATTTGGGAAAGTAACAGGCACAGCTAATCTTTCAAGATGGGCTGTATTTAAAATAGATGCTATAACAACAACGGGCGGTTGTATAATAAGAGGTGGTTGTACGGTGCCGTTTTGTTTACTGCAACCTGTTGCACATAAAAAAATAATACAACCTGCTACGGCTGCTAATCTCACTTTTAAGTTGATTTGCATGATGCTACTACTATTTTTTTATTGCTTTTAGTAATTCGGAAAAGGTAGTAGAAAAAAGGAGTTACTTAAATGTTTGAATCAAACTTCAAATAACTCCCTTCCATGTTTACCAAAAGTATTTAATAGCCTGTGTTCTGAGTGATTGTTCCACCTGATCTGTCAATTTCCCCCTGTGGAATTGGAAAGACATAATTCCTATCCTGGAAGTTTTTACCCAGACTTGTTAAAAATGTTTTTGCAACTCCCCACCTTTTAAGATCGTTGAAACGTTGTGATTCAAATCCAAGCTCCACTCGTCTTTCCTGCATCAGCCAGCCTTGTATTTCTTCTTTGCTAACAGAGGCTGCATTTCTATCTGGTAAAGTTCCCGCTGGCGGCACATTACCTGCAACGGTAACTGTAGTTCTTGCACGAGCCCTTATTTGATTAATGATTGCAATGGCAGCAGGGAAGCTGCCTGTCTCGTTTAATGCCTCGGCTTTCCATAATAAAACATCTGCCCAGCGGATATATATTTTGTTGCTTGCTGCATCATCATTGCCTTTATTATTACCATTTAATTCTCCGAGAAATTTATACACATCCTGACCGGTTACGGTGTAGCCTAACCTTGGATCATTTGGTTCAAAAGCGTTTATGAAACTGGCGGCAGGTGCCACAAAACCCCATCCCAGCAAGGCACAAAGCCCGTTACCGGATCTTGGTGTAGTGAGTGATTGGTGATTGTAGGAAAAAATCACTTCAGTTTCTGCATACTCTTTTGCTATACTAAAATTATCAAAGTAGTTGGCATTTAAACTGTAATAGTTAAGTGCTTCTATTTCGTTGATGGTGTTGATCACATCCGTCCATTGCTTGTTATACAAAGCAACTTTTGCCTGTAGCGCAAGCACGGAGCCTTTGGAAACTCTCCATTTTTCTGAAGGGTCAGAAAACTTCCCACCTGGAATTAAAGCCTTTGCTTCCACCAAATCTTTACTGATCTGCAGGTAAACGTTCGCTTTTGTTTCCCTTACAGACACATTGTAAGCATCATTAAAATTTTTCAATGGTGCTAGCAGCAACGGCACATCGCCATATAAATTTACAAGATCGAAATAGTAGAAAGCCCTTAAAAAATATACTTGTCCCAGCAGGTATTTTCTTTTGGCATCATCGATGCCAAGTCTGGTTATAGCTGGCTCATCTGTTAAATAACTAATGGCCAGGTTAGCCCTGGCAATGCCTGCATAATCATAACTCCATTGGCCTTTTACACCACTGTTGGAAGGTGTAAAGCTAAAATCGGAGAATTGGTCCATCCATGCCTGGTCACCATCCGGGCTCCATTTTTTTTGCATATCGCCTGATGCTATATCCTGTAAAATAAAATCGTTGCGTAATACCGTTCCATCATCCCAACCCCATTCACCAATAATATTAAGGGTGTTGGAAAGTAATTGATAAGAAGATTTTACAGAAAACAGTACAGATTCATGCGTTGGCGGTATTCCTTCGGTGATAATACCTATAGGAGTTCTATACAACTCTTTGCTGCAACCAAACATACTGATGATTAACAGCCCAGCCAGTATTTTATACATTGATTTCATAATTTTTATTTTTTAAACGGGTGAATTATAATTTGATATTGATGCCAAATAAAAATGCTTTCGACTGCGGGTAAGTACCCTGGTCAAACATATTGTATGCTTCAGGATCTAATCCAGTATAGTTGGTAACAGTAAATAAATTTTGAGCAGATACGTAAAGTCGTACATCCTGAAAAACAGCTTTCGTTTTACCAAATAAATTGGTCAGTGTATACCCAATCTCAATATTCTTCAACCTGAAATAAGATGCATCTTCTACAAAAATGCTGGACACCCTGCTGCTGCCATTATCGTTAAAAGTAGAACGTGGAACCGTGTTGCTGGTGCCTTCGCCCTTCCATGCATTCAGCGTTGCTACCGTGTGATTAAAAGGACGGGTATCATAATCAATGATCTTTTTAAGGTCGTTGTATTTTTCAACACCGCTTACACCCTGTAACAACACATTAAAATCAAAACTTTTATAACTGGCTGATAAATTTGAGCCATAACTAAACCGTGGGTTTGGATTTCCAAGATACATACGATCATTGTCGTTAATAATACCATTGCCATCAACATCCTGAAATTTGATATCGCCTGGTTTAACTTCCGGATGAGGTGCACCGTTTAGATAAGCATCTAACTCCTGTTGATTTTGATAGATACCGGTCATTTTAAATCCATAAAACGAATTGAGCGGATGGCCGGGTTCGGTTTTAGAAACCTGTCCATATATGTTCGGCAAATTGGCATTTAATTTTTCTACGTTATTGGTTACCGTGGCTGCATTGGCATTGATACTATATTTAAAAGCATGCTCATTGTTCCTGTAACCAAGAGCTAATTCAAAACCTGTATTGCTCACTGTTCCTGAGTTTACAATGGTTGGTTTTACATCACCTACTACTCTTGGTAAACCAAGTGGTAATAAAAGATCTGAAGTAGTTTTCTTAAAGTAATCTGCAGAAATAGAAAATTTGTTGTTAAATAAACTCAAGTCGATACCAATATTATTTTGATTTGTAGTTTCCCATTTTAAATCAGGATTACCATAACGTATCAGTGTACCCTGGGGATCATAAATAGAAAGAGAGTTGTAATTGTTAAGCCCCGACTGGTTACCTAATTTTCCTGTACTGGCTCTTAATTTAAAGTCTGATATCCAGTTTACATCTTCCATGAATTTCTCCTGTGATATTCTCCAGCCGGCGGAAAAGGAAGGGAATAAAGCATACTGGTTATTTGCTGCAAACTGGCTGGAGGCATCTTGTCTTAAACTGGCAGTTGCAAAAAACCGGTTATCGAAATTATAATTTACAGATCCAAACAAAGAGAACAATGCCCATTGTGATGCAGATCCTCCATTCCAAAGATCCTGCGGAAATCCGCCGAAATCGATATACTGAAAACCAGAATCTGTATTACCAAATCTTGCCCTTGATGCACTGATGCCAGACGAATAATTGGTAATGTATTCTGTACCCAATAAAATATTAAAAGAATGTTGATTAATCCGATTAGTATAGTTGGCTGTATTGGTAAATGTTATGGTAGTTTGCTGCCCACGTTCTTCATTTAAATTGGTTGGACGGTTTTGCCGGCCCGTGCCTGCGTCCAACGATGAGCCACCACCATCATCATCTCCATAATTTTTATTGAATGCCTTATTATGATTCATATCAAGGTCTATACCAAGATTAGAACGCAACTTCAATTCCTTATTTTTTAGCAGTGCAAGTTCTGCGTACACATTGCCAAAAGTTTTTAAATTGCTGCGCTTATCGTTGGTGTAATTTGCGATGGCAATTGGGTTTGAAGCAAACTCATATTTATTGGAACCGCCATTCCAGCTACCACCGTTAGCTGCTACATTTTGTGCATAAAAAGGCAAATCTGTATATGGATCAGCAGCCCTGTAAGTTGGATCTGTTACATCTTTATAAACACCAATTACCGGCGGGCGCAAAAATGCATGACGGATAACACCCGGGGCATCACCGCTGGAAGAAATTTTATCCTGAATACTGTTAGATATCTGCAGGTTGGTTCCTACTGTAACCCGATCAGTAAGATTTGCATTCACATTGGTTCTGAAACTATACCTTTTAAATTGATCATTGTCATAGATCACAATACCGTTTTGCCCGTAGTAATTGGCAGAAATAAGGTATTGCACTTTATCTGAACCACCACTTGCTGAAACCTGCAGGTTTTGAGATCTGCCCAATTCAAATAGTTCATTTAGCCAGTCTGTATTAGCAAGATCAGTTCTTCCTTTATCTGTTGTATAAGGATTAATTCCGGTGTTGCCAGAATTATTCCAGCTCTCTTCCATTTTATTCATGTACAGGCTGGCATTGAGCATGGTTGGCAGATTGGCCACTTTTTGCACACCATTAAAGTAGTTGATATCAATGGTAGATTTACCTTTCTTTCCGCTTTTGGTAACGATAACGATTACCCCACCAGATGCCCTTGCGCCATAGATAGAAGCTGCGGCTGCATCTTTCAATACGGTTATTGATTGTATATCTGCAGGATTGATAAACGAGATACTTGTAGTTGGCAACCCATCTACCACATACAACGGATCGCTGCTGCTGCCAATTGTTCCCACACCACGGATGGTGATATTGATGCCATCGCCCGGGGCACCGGTACTTTGTGTTACCTGAACACCTGCTACCTGTCCCTGAAGCAACTGGGCAACATCAGGCACCCTTCTTTTATCAAGGTCACGCATATTAACCGATGCAACAGCACCGGTGATGGATGCCTTTCGCTGGCTGCTGTAACCTACTACCACCACATCATTCAGCATATTGGTACTTATGTCTAATACTATCACTAAACTGTTTTTACCAGCAACAGGCACTTCCTGTTTTACATAACCGATATAAGTTATCTCCAGCACTGCATCTGCCGCAGCATTGATGGAAAAGTTGCCGGAAACATCTGTAGTGGTTGTACTGGAAGTGTTTTTTACATGCACCGTAACACCTGCAAGTGCTTCACCCAGTGCGGTACTTACTTTACCCGATATTGCAGCATTTGCATTGACTTGTGCTGAAGCTGTTAGCTGTAAAAATGTACAGCCAATCGCAAAACAAATAAAGAGCATCGCTGGTTTTATGTGGTTGGGAATGCAGCGAACAATCGTTTTAAAAAGTTTTTTCATAATTGCAATGTTTTAATATTTAAAGAATAAAATGCTTTGATCCTGATATGATTATAGCAATGTTTTTTAGCAGTTAGTTATTCATAACTTTTACTTTGGTTGCTTAAATGCTTTTGCTGAATAACAGTGTTGGTTTTTTATTTTTTCATGTTGTTTTGATGAGTTTTTTTAGATTAATAATTATTTTATTTTAAGGTTTAGATTTTTATAATCCGGATCCATGGCTGCTGTGCGAAGCCCTGCTACTTCATTAGCCATCAGTATAAAAACGTTCCAGCACAATCCCCTGGTAGATGGCCACCAACTATCTGTTGTGGTCCATTTAGTTGGAATAAATTCTTTGCTGAATGGCCATTTTGGATTAAGATAAATTTCTGCCCATACCCTGTTCTCCATTAATGGCTTTGCATTTTTCCAGCCGTGTTTTAAGCCCACTACATAAGCACAATATTCTGGGCGGAACCAACTGCCACCATTGTAATAAAAGCCATCACTTTTTCCATTGCTGTAATTTTCTTCACCAAATTTTTCAAATGGCTGATAATCGCCGCTGAGGTAAGCATAGCCTTTGGCATCATTTGTAAGCCTTACACAAATAGGTGCAGTGGTACCAAATTCCGGATGTGGTGAATTGGTCACTTTATTTAAAATCGGCATCTGATCTAAATGATTTTTAACCATTTCATCTGTAAGCATTGGCCTGTTGAATAGCCACAGTGAAAAAAATTCAGGCTCCAGATCTGTTAATGTGATGATGTCGGGAAAATTTCTGTCAAACAATAAATGCTTTCTTTTTACATCATAAAAATTGCGGTATTCAACTTCCGCTTTTTGTATGTATGCTTCGCTGATAGCAAAACCCAATTCTTTAATCGTTCTTAATGCAATGGCGAGCATACCCTGGTTTACACCGAGGCGATCTGTTTTTGGATTAAAATCTACAATATCTACCTGGCTCAACGAAAAATGCGCTTTGCATTTTCCATCCCGGTTGCTGTCAAATTCATTCAATACATATTCAACTGTTTTTGTTATTTTTTCCTGCGGAAGTGTTACGCCAAACCTGCGCTTGTTTAGCATGGCCCATATCAACCATTCAATGGTAGCTTCATTGTCTTTTGCTTCTACAGATCCCATCAGTGGCGTTATGATAGTACCAATACCGCCTTTGGGTGTTTGCGTTTTGCCCCATTGATCCCAAATAGAAAGATTTAGTTCTTTGTTATAAGAAGCTACCGAAGCAAAATAAGAATCCCGGTTGTACATATCGGGGGCGTAATTCATGTTGGGTACATTAAAAGGCGTAAAATCATTTACATCAGTAATCCAGGTAAGCATATTGAAATTTGCATACAGCATCTTTTCTATCAGCGAGCCCGTAAAACCTTTTCCTTCGGCTAACCGTGATTGTGACGAGATCATAAATTGCTGATGCGTTTTCCATGGTTCAACAAAAACATAAGTAGTCTTGGTTACTTTCTCACCCAGCGGAAGAATATTGTATGGCTCCGGCTGCGGTTGGTGTTGGGCAAATTGGAGGTCTTTTATCAGCAGGTTACATTCCTTACCGGATTGTGTGCCAATAAACATGGATACACTGTCATTTTCAATATAAGGGACAAGAATGCTTCCTTTAAACAGTGTCCATTCATTTTCTGTGGCCGGAAAATTGTCGATGTATTTTACTCCATTTTCCAGCTCAATTGCCTTTTGGCCATTTTTAATTCTAAAAAGTTTTAATGCCAGCGGCGTATTTCCCTTGCATAAAAAGGAGATGGTATAAACCTGCTGATCTTTAAATGGCGCTATAAATTCAATGCCTGCCCTACCACCTGCATGGCCGATAATTGATATCAGGCCGGTATCAATTGTCACTTCTGCATTGCCTTCTTTTTGATATGCAGCAGGCATCTTTAAAATCGTCTCCGTGCCTGCATCGAGGTTGTACATTTCGCCATAAGTTTGTTTGATGAAGTCTTTGCCCTGTGTGCTCTGTGCTACGCTGGCAACTGCAAACAAATTGGGATCAGGTAATCTTCTCATACCAACAAAACCACCACCCCGGCCGCTAAACCGTCTACGGGTATTTCTGCTGTATTGATTTTTGTAACCAGCATCGGTTAAAAAACCTACCACCTCGTTTTTAGGAGTAATAAAACCAACGGCTGGAAACATCTCATGTACAAAACCACCTGGGAAACTATCGTACTCAAACGTTACATACCGGGATGGTTTTTCGGCAGGCCTCGCAGTTTGTTGTAGTATATACAACATGCCCGGCATGGATGGCTGAAACAATTCAATCGTCTTTTTAACCACATTATCATTCACCACCTCGTAGGTAACTGACACAGAGAGATTGGCATCAAACTCTTTTATATAAGACTCTTTTTTTAAGGTGATGCTTTGCTTATTGTTGGTAAACGATGAAGCTTTCCATTGCGCTATGTTGGCAACAGTGCTGAGGTCATTGTTAAAAAGTTGCAGGGAAAATTCTTCTCTGTTGCTCACCAGCAATTGGCTCCCGTTATATATATCAACACGAAAACCTGCCTGTGCATCACCGGCCACTTTAAGCATAAGTGGCTGACCAGATACAGCCGGGGAAATTAATAAAATAAGCAGGCCATATAAAAAAACCAGGGGGCTGGTTTTGAGTTTTAACATATGTAGCAATTGATAGCCAAAGTTATTTTTAATGCAAGCGGGAGCTATGCACTATGCTTACATTTTACTGTACTATAGCTACAAAATGGGTAAAAAGTGGATAATTTTACGTTGAAAAGAAGCTTCCGGGATAAAAGGAAGGAAATTTATTATGGAAGTGGTTGGTGATACTTTATTTACTAATACCTATCATACGCTGTTGTTAGTCCAATGCCGAAATCGCTCGGCACAGGTCGGTATTTACTAAACACCTTCCTACTACAGCAATGCACATAGGTGTACGCCACTGTAAACGTCCCATCTGCATAAATCTACAATTTATTTGCTCGGTAGATCTTGACTAAAACAACAGTTTTTCTAATAATATCAGCTCAGTGTGGAAAAATTTTCATAAGAGCTAATTTCAAGTTTATATCCTTTGCTGCGTATAACAACAATGTTAACATTAGGATCCAATTCCAGTTTTTTTCTAAGTTTTGATATGAACATATCCAGGCTACGCCCTACAATAACACCATCATCTTCCCATATCTCTTTTTGTAGCCGGCTTCGCTCTATTGCCTCGTTGGGAGACAACGCAAAAATGCGCAGTACACGGGTTTCAGTCTTGGTCAGGTCTGTGGTATTTCCGTTTATCATGAGCTTACGAGCCGCAGTATCAAACGACATTGACCCCAAAGTGAAAATATCAGTATGCCGACTGTTGGGCAAATCATGTGAATCAGGTGTGTCAGGTGAGGGAGGTGAGTCAGGCAAATTAGGTAATTTCTTCTGTTGCCTGATGTGCCTCAATAATACAAATCCACCTAATCCTAATAATAACAGAGCGCCCAAAAAATATTCTTCCTTAGTTGTAGTGATACCCGATGGTTTAAATTTAATATTGATCTTGTAACATGCTATAGGTTGTGTTCTTCCTATACAGGCAACAATATCATCTTTCTTATTTTTTGATACTGCATATCCATAGGCTACACTTTCATCGGCACAGTTCAGTACATTAACAACGTAATCATTTGCAAGCGGTTCTTTAGCTAACAAACGCTGGGTAGTATTCACCAAAGCATTTGGTTGAAAACTAAAGGCATGCTCAAAACTAATTTGGTATTCGTTTCCTGTTATCTGTTTTACCGGGAGCACTCTTGATGTACTGTCGCCAGCATGTAATAGTATTTCATGCCCGATCCGGCGGAGTAAAATTTCTCTCCTGGCGATTTCAAAGTCATCACTGCCTGTGATACTGAAAGCCACACAGATCAAAGAGACAAACGAGAGTAATATTAATCCGTATAGGTATTTTGGTTTCCCGAAGAGGAGATTTCGGCTATTAAACATACTATTTACGATTTATTTACAAAGGTTACATTTTTATTTACAATGCAAATATCTCAAGCCGAAAAATATCAAAGTAGATTTGCTGCAACAATTTTGACAGGATACGAAACCATCATGATTTTGCCGAAACCGCAGGGTAAATCATGATCGCTTCATCACCATTAAAAAGCAAAAAATAAACAAATGAAAAATAAAAGAAACGTTTTGACCTGCCTGATTATTCTGTTAACAGGAGTAATTTATTTTGCCGTACAGGCTCTGCAAAAAAATGGCACTCATCGCTCTAACTTTTCTGGCGAATGGAAATCCAAAGAGTCGATAAGTATGGGCGGAAATATTGTTTGCTCATATGTCGAGGGTGATCGTATGCTTTCTAAAACAATGAAAATAGCAGAGCAGGCAGATTTTCTAACCATAGAAATACCAAACCCGTCTCCTGGCGTAGCGCTGGCTACAAGACAGGAGAAACTGGCCTTCGATGGTAAAGAAAGCCAAATTAATCAAGGCCCGGAAAGAGGAAAGAAGTTTACCGTAAAGTTGTCAGCTGATGGACAAACCATGACTGTTAACTCAATTGTACACCTGATGGTTGCCACTCCTTACAATATAAATGTTCAGAAACAAGCATTTGTTTACGTAACAGAGGTTTGGAAGTTGAGCAATGATGGCAAGTCTATTTCTGTTCAGGCCAATGCAAAATCATCCTTATTCGGCGGCGAGCGTTCCTGGAAGACCGTATTTAATAAAGCCAGTTAGTATTCAAAGACTTTTTTTATACAAGCCCGACTTACTTCGGGCTAAAAATCTTCGTGCCGATCGACGCCCGCTATCTTTACTTCATTGTTCACCAAATCATTTAAGTCATGAAGATCATTTATAACCTTGCGCTTTTACTCCTTTTCCAATGCTTCTCTTCTTGTGATCAGGCGATAAAATTGCCACAGTCATCCCCTCTAACGGATAGTATGCAAATGCAAAAAAAGTGATAAGGCAGCAGTTGCAAACATCGTTTTTAAATCTACTGATGGCGGACAAACATGGCAGGACATGATCGGGAGCCTGTAATGAAATTATATTTGGTATTAACACCAGGCAAACATTACTACAGTCACACAATTTTATCGCTTGCAGCAACGGGTAAATTGATTATAAATTTTGAATGGATTGTTGTTCCCTGTATTCATTTGGTGCACAGTTGTACCGTTTTTTAAACTCCCTGAAAAAATAGGACTGGTTGTTAAAACCGGTGCGGTAGAAAATCTCCGTCACGTTCAGGTTGGTAGTAGCAAGTAACGTTGCAGTTTGCTTGAGCCTGATATTTTTGATGAACTCGCCCGGCGTCATACCGGTCATGGTTTTTAATTTACGGTACAATTGCATTTTACTCATACTGAATTCCTTCTCCAAAAAAACAGCACTTAGCTCCGGCTCGTTGATGTGTTCATTGATCACTTCCACCAGTTTTACCAGGAATGCTTTGTCAGTTTCAGCAATATCTGCTTCAACCAATGTTTCTGCATGCACATCGTTTTTAAAAAGATCCAACAGCTTTTCCCGGTATTCCAGCATTTTACGTATCCTTAATTTAAAATGGCCGGTATTAAAAGGTTTGGAAATATATGCATCGGCACCTACTTCATATCCCTCCATGTGATGGTCTTCACTGCCCCTTGCAGATAAAATGATAAAAGGTACCTGGCAGGTAGCCGGGGCATTTTTCATCTTATTGCACAATTCAAGCCCATTCATATTGGGCATCATTACATCGCAAATAACCAAATCAGGAATTATTTTCTCAATTAGTTCCAATGCTTTTCTTCCATCATCCGCTTCATATACATTGTACTCATCTTTTAAAATATCTTTTAGTAAATACCTTATGTCAGGTTCATCTTCTACCAGCATGATATTTTTCTTTTCCTGGTTCAGTAAATTTTCAATGGTGGCCAGTTTATTATTTTCTGCAGCAGATACATTGTGTATTGTATCAAAAGAAGCAGTAATGGTTTGGTAAAGATAGGAGGGTTTATCACTGGTGATTTGTGCAGCTGTCGCTACCGCATCTTCCGGTGTTTTGGTAATATAGGGAAGGTTTACCTTAAAACTGATGCGCTCATTTTCGCTGCTGGCGCTGATAGTACCGTTCAATAAGGTAACCAGTTGTCTTGTAAAAGCAAGCCCAATGCCGGTCTCAAACTTTTCGCTTCCGGAATTACTCTCACTGGCAGCATAAAATTTATCAAATAATCTATCGAGGTTGCCAACGGGCAGATGTGTACCCGAATTTACAACTGCTATTTCCAGTTGCCGGGTTTGTTTGTTTTCTTTGGCAGAAAAACTTACCTGCTCATTTTTACCGGAATGTTTAAATGCATTGGATAACAGGTTGAAAATTATTTTCTCCAGTTTATCCTTATCTACCCACCCAATCATACCTGCCGCAATGTTAATGTCATATTCCATTTTATGATGCTCACTCAACGGAACAAAAGCCTCTGAAAGGTTTTGCAATAATTCACTGATGTTTAAATGACTGAACTGGTTTTTAAAATACCCGGCTTCCACTTTTCTAAATTCCAGTAACTGATGCACCAAATAGGTAAGCCTGGAGGCCTGCTGGTGAATTAATGACAGAAAATAAGGTTTGTCTTTTTGTTCTTTAACAGTAAATGATCTATCAAGGTAGCGCTCTGCACTGCCCATTATTAGGGTTAACGGTGTTTGCAGCTCATGTGCAATATTGGTGAAAAATCCCAGCCTGTTCTCATGTATGGCTTCTTCTTTTTCACGGAGTACATGCTCTACTGCCAACTGGTGTTTTATCTCCAGTTTATTTTTACGGTACCTGTAAAACACCACCACTAAAGCAGCTAGCAGTAGGGCATAGCCCAAATATGCCCAGGCTGTAAGCCAGAAATATTGCTTTACTGCCAGGGTCATCAATGGTCTATCTTTGGTCCATAACCCCTCACCATTGCTCCATTTTATTTTCAAGGTATAATTACCGGGCAGGATATTACTATATATAATTTTTCCATTGGTGCCTGCATAATGCCAGGCTTTATCATACCCGTCTAAGTAGTAAGCATACTCACATTTTTCTGCATTTAAAAAACTGATTGCTTTAATGTCGAGTTCAAAAAAATTATCCTTCCTGCTGATGGAGAAATCAACCGGCTCCGCAGTTGCCGGGTCTAATACTATAAAACCATTTTCATCAATATTTTTACCTCCTATCGAAATGCCGGACAACAGTAAATTAGGCTGCCAGCTTGATTTACGTATGTTCTGTGGCAAAAAATAATTGAAGCCATAAGTACCCCCGAAAAAAATATTACCCAACTTATCTTTCCATACAGCACCATCACAAAACTCATTGCTTTGCAAACCATCCGACTGCTGGTAATAAGAAACTTTAAGATCAGCCTGGTTAACTTTTGCCAGCCCTTTGTTGGTGCTTACCCAGATATGCCCAATACTATCTTCTTTAATTGCATGAATGGTATTGTTGGGTAATCCATCTGCAGTAGTGAGTTTTTGAAATTCCGGTTCCTGTTTTGACCCCTCTGCATCATTGATCCAGTTTAACCCATAACTGGTACCAATCCAAACCCTGTTGTGGCTGTCTTTAAATAGTGACAACACATCATTGTTTGAAAGACTGCCTTCATAAGTAAGGGCCTTAAAGGTTTTAAACACCAGTGTTTTCTTGTCAAGCAAACTAAGGCCGCCATACCTGCATCCAATCCATAAATGATTTTGATCTCCTTCTTCCAAAGCATAAATAATATCATTGGCAGGACCGGTATTGCTATCATTAAAAATAAATTTTTCAAAAAGCATAACCGCAAGTTTACCCGTTCCATCCCGGGCTATTTTAAGGTGTATCAACCCATAACCACTTGTACCCAACCACAATGAATTATCGGCGTCCTGTTTGATAGCATATACTGATCCGAATTCAGGATAAGCTGCATAACCCTTGATATCAGCCCATTTATAAAAGCGTTTACTTTTGAGATCATATACCCCAATACCTTTTGCATCCGACCCGATATAAATCAACTCATCATTTCCTTTTTTAAGTGCATAAACAGAATTATTATCCAACTCTGCAGGCGCCAAAAAATATTGCCTGTCACTAAAAGATTGTCCGGTACCAAAATGCGGAATATTAATAATACCGCTTCCCTTGGTGCCGATCCATAAATTTCCATCGACTTCACAAAATGCCCTTACCGATTTGTTATACGGCATACCGTTATCAGAAGTGGTGACAGTAATAAAGGATTTTGTTTTTGGATAAATTTTTATCAACCCGTTGCCATCTGTTCCATACCATAAAATATCTTCGCTACCCAATGCCCATGAAGTAACCTTAATGTCCTGCATCTGCAGTGTTTCATCTTTTAAAAAAGAAGATTGTTTAAAACTGCCATCAAACACTGCATATCCTTTGCTGGCCCATGCCAGCAGGTAATGTTCCTTGTAATAGATGAGTGACCCGATAGCATGATCCATTTGCAAAACTTGCTGCGGAGCCGCAACGTTCTGTTGTATAACAAATAACCGGTTGCTAGCAGTGGTAAAGAAAAGCCGTTGGTTTACAATGAAAAAATTAAGGATGGCTTCTTTTTCCCGATAGGTTTGTAACAGCTTAAAATGTTGCTTGCGTTCTGTATACGCATCCAGTTGTCCGCCTGCACTTAATAACCACAACTGGTTGGTTTTATCAAAAGCAATTTTATTAATGGCAGCATGTTGGATTGGTAGATTACAGGTAAGAAAGCTATCTGCTTTTTCATCATAATAACTTAAGCCGGTTTTTTGATTGAGGCAATATACCTTACCGGCAGTATCAATGGCCAGTGCATATTCCTGTTCGCTTACCTTGCTTCGCTGGAATTGATTATAAAAATAATTAAAGAACCTGCCCGATCTTTTTTCGTACCTCGATACGCCTTCAATTGTAGTGACCCAGATATTGCCATGCCTGTCTTCTGCCACCTGCTGTATTACATTACTGCCAATACTTTTAAACCCGTTAGCTATCGGGTTGTTTTCCTTGCTGTAATTAAACACATGAAAAATATTCCCATCATACATGTTCAATCCATCCCAGGTAGCTACCCACAATAAATTACCACTGTCTTTAAAAATATGGTTGATAGAACTGTTGGAGAGCCCGTTCCGGTTATCGTAATGCTGAACAAAAAAAGGGGGATCAGGCTGGGCAAATACCTGCAGGCAAAAACACACCTGAAAAACGGCAGCTATTATAATTTGGAATATCCTGTTAGGCATTATTTATATTCAATACAAAGCTATCTTTTAATATACTATTAATATTCAATTTCACTTTCAACAAGAGATGGCAGAAACATAGAGATAGGTAAGAAAAGGTTTTCTTGTAATAATAAATTCTGTTGTGCGGTTAAAAAATCAATTAAAAAAAGATGTTGTGCCACCATAGTTTAGTATAATTTTTACTTGCAATAGTTTGGATATCAATTATTTACAACGCAAAATATCAAAACTAATTTCGATGAATAACATGAAATTATCAAAAGCTCTTTAAAAGATAAACTAAATGAAGATGACAATTTGCAGTTCTTTTCAAACAAACCAAAGATGAATGACAGTAGTATTCTTGTGCTTAGTATTTGTGCAGAATCAATCAGCATTGACTTTGAAAATTACTTATGGAATAAAATCAGGAAGGATCACAAAAACGATTTTGCTCAATTAGTTAACAGAAGCAATTTTAATAAAAGATGCAGAAGGCTACATCATTTTATAAATAAAAATACCAGGTATAATAGTGGGGAACTAAATAAAAGCGAAGACATTTTTTTAATGGGTTCCATACCTGTTCCAATATGTAAAATTGCAAGGGGAAAAGTTTGCAAACTGGGGAATGATTCCTTTGAAACTAAGCCAGACAAATGATATTCAGCAATTATTAAGCAGTACTATTATGGCTATAAACTACATTTGGTAACATCAGCAAATAGTATTTTTCATAGTAGGATTTAACAAAAGCAAATGTACATGATGTGAATGTTTTGAAAGGAATTAAGTACGGTAAATGATCTGCTACCGTGCCTAAACTGTCATGGCAGCGGCCATCAGCCCATACTTTTACAAAAAAAAACAATGGAAAAAGAATGCTCATCAAACAACGCTTCAACATACATACCGGCAGAACATGATGGTAAATGACGAAAAGCAAACACTGACTATAACCATAACAAGCCTCTCAGCACCAAAGTACAAGATGCCTTATAGGAACCATACTACATACTCAACCAAATAGAAAGAGTTTTTTCCGGAACCAGTCTGAGGCTTATTTATAAAAATCAGGGAAATAAACTACAAGCGGCAAAGAGTGCTGGATTTCATAAAGTCTGTCGAAAATCGTTTTAATACTCTGCATCGAGCAGGATAGATGTGCAAATATTTACAGGAATTGAAAAAGCTAAACTACGGAGCTACAATGTCATTTTTTAATTTATTTTCTAGCCGCACGGCGGGTTTACTTTTAGAACAGTTTCTAATTCGTAGCTTTATTGTTGATGAAATCGCAAACAGAAATTAAACAATGGCAATCTTTTCAACAAGGGAATGAAGAAGCTTACACGGCTTTATATCGTGAGCACGTGCAGGCTTTATATCGATATGGTATGTGTTTGGTGCCTGTTTCAGAAGCCTTTGTGTTTGATTGTATTCACGATGTTTTTACTGAAATATGGGCAAAGCGGGAACGATTATCCGTACCCGATAATGTGCGTTTTTACTTGCTTCATGCTTTGAAAATTAGGATTTTGCACCTTTTACAGCGCAAAGAGCGGCCTACTGAACTGATTTCTCAATTGGATTTTGATAGCCTTTGGGCAGAACCTTCCGCAGAAGATGTTTTAATGATAAAAGAAGAAAATAAGCTCAAAGAGGTTTTAGTTAAAAAACTTATCAGCCAATTACCACCTCGCCAACAAGAGGCTTTGCGTCTCCGCTTCGTAGAATCTTTTGACTATACTGAAATTGCCGAAAATATGGATATTAATAAGCAGTCAGCCCAAAATTTAGTGTTTCGGGCTGTTGAAAAGCTACGGGAATGGTTGCGATAGCCCCGCCCTCAGTCATATTTTCAGCTTGATGGAGCGTTCGCACCACTTTTTTAAAAAATATTTCCCATTTAGTGAGTATGAAAAGGGGCTTTTTGTCTTCTTCTTAAAATACTCAATTCTCATGGATAAAAATAATTACGCTCAGTTTAGTATTACTGATTTTGTATGTGATGATGTTTTCCTTAATTATCATCTTTCACCCACTGAAACAAACACTTTTTTTTGGAATGAATGGCTGCAACAAAATCCTGCTAAACGTTCCGAATGGGAACAAGCCGAACAGCTTTTAGAAGCCGTTAGAATGGGTTTGTCGGATTATACCCGTACCTACCTTTCTCCTGAAGCGGAAGCGCATTTGCTGGGACGCATTCAGGCCACCATTGCTTTATTGAATGATAATGAAACACCCATTGTCCCGATTTGGCGAAGAACCTGGCTTATAAGAAGTGCCGCTGCCGCTTGTGTGCTGTTGATCTGCGGTGTTTGGTATTTCAATCAATCTCCCCCATCAGTATATCAGCAAGAAGTAGCCGCTTTGAAGGAGTCTGTAATTGAAAAAACCAATGAGAGCGATAAACCAATAGCCGTGGTACTACCGGATGGTTCAGAAGTCGTCCTGACACCAAAAAGCCGCGTAGCTTATCCTATTAATTTTATAGGAGATTCACGGACAGTTTACCTATCGGGCGAAGCGACTTTTAGTGTTGTTAAAGATTTTAAAAAGCCGTTTTATGTTCACGCTAACGAGATCGTAACAAAAGTGTTAGGGACAAAATTCGCTGTTCGGGCTTTTGAAAAAGACAAAGATGTGGTCGTTACGGTACAATCTGGTCAGGTAAGTGTTTATAATCCGATTAAAAAAGGCACAGGAGTATCGGGTAATCAGAAGACAAGAGGTGTGCTTTTGTTGCCCAATCAACAAGCTGTTTTTGAAAGGTTGACGGAACAATTCAAAAAATCGCTGGTTGCACAGCCAGTCCTCATTGAAATACCCGGACTACAAGCCATCTCTTTTGAATTTAATGAAACGCCAGTTATAGAAGCGTTACAACGTATAAAAAAGGCGTATGGGATTGATATTGTTTTCAATACAGAGGTTTTAAGAGGATGTGAGATAACAGCCTCACTCAATGGCGAGTCCCTTTTTGAAAAATTAGATGTCCTAACACAAACCATCAACGGCTCATATGAAATAGTGGAGGGGCAAATAGTTGTTACAACTAAAGGATGTCAATAACGGACGTTTTACGTTTTAAATGACTCAAAATATAAAAAAATAAGCCAATGGTTCTGGTAAACCATTGGCTGGAAGAAATTCCCCACAATGCGGTCAAACATGAAGGGGAGTGTTTGCATAAATCATCTTTAATAACTAAACAAACAAGTCAAAAGTATGGAAAAACCTAAACTAACATTGCTAAAGTGTATGAAAATTTCAATTATTCAAATGGTAATGTCCTGCATATTCGTTGGCGCATCATTGGCAAACGATGTTAAAGGGCAGGAAGTCCTTGAACGCCGACTGAATCTTGACGTGACAAATGAAAAAATCAAGTCGATTTTAAGCACCATTGAAAAAAATGCCAATGTCAAGTTCTCTTACAGCCCACAAGTCATCAAGGCGAATCGAAAGACAACTTTTACGGCCCAAGACATGCCTTTAGGGGAGGTGTTGAACAGACTATTATCCCAACTCGACATTGGTTATAGCGTGTCGGGCAATAACATTATTCTCAAACGAATAGAGGATGAGAGTAGAAATTATCAGGAAACCCCTTCACTCTCTGTATCAAAAACAGATGAAACGGCCTTTCAGACCGTTGCTTTTACAGTGACGGGAACCGTTGTTGACGAAAAAAATGAACCGCTTGTTGGCGCAAACGTTGAACTCAAAGGCACTACGAAAGGTACAATCACCGATCAAAAGGGCTCCTATAAACTTGAATTAGACGAAGCGGATAAAAAAGGTAGTTTGGTATTTAGTTTTGTGGGCTATGAAAAGCAAACAGTAGAGATTGCCGAGCAAAATGTTATCAATGTTATTCTGAAAGAGGCAGGTTCTATGAAAGAGGTTGTAATTGTTGGTTATGGGTCGGTCAAAAAAAGAGATCTTACCGGTGCTGTATCTACGGTTTCCTCTGAGGAAATTAAGAATTTACCAGAAACTAATATTGCTAGTAGATTACAAGGCCGTGTTGCAGGTTTAACAGTTACAAATTCAGATGCTCGCCCTGGTGAAAGTCCCAATATTTTGATCAGGGGTAAAAATTCAATAACTGCCAGCAGAAATCCGTTGATAATTCTTGATGGAATTCCTTACGAAGGTGGCCTTAACACCATAAATCCCAGCGATATAGCAACAATGAATGTGTTGAAAGATGCGTCTTCCACTGCTATTTATGGTTCAAGAGGTTCAAACGGAGTAATAATAGTTACTACTAAGAAAGGTAAAAGTGGTAAACCAACAATCAGTTATACGGGTAACTATGGTGTCAATACGATATTGAAAAAGATTGATATGTTGAATGCATGCATATTCCGCTTCAAAGTGAGCCACCATTCCGGTCAAACTGATCCACTCCTTAACTTTTTTCCAATAGCCCTGATTTGGGGATAAATAATTTGGATTCCGGACAAACTGAGCCACCTGTTCTAAAGATGGTAACGTGACATTCCGGCGTAAGTGAGCCACCTGTTTAGAGCGTACAAATTCATTTACTAAGTAAGAGATTTCTTTACCGTTCATTAAAACGGAAAAGGAATGTCTAATAATCTGGTAACGATGCAAAATGTACGCAGCATACTTCAACTATTACAGCGAGGTTTTTCGGGTCGCAAAATATCCCGTGAGCTTGCTTTATCCCGTAATACAGTTAAACTGTATGCAGACCGGTTTAATGCTTGTGCTTTCAGTCTTCAACAATTACAGCAAATGGATGATGCAGGGCTACATGCCATTGCCTATGCCGATGCAATACAGCTTCAGGCTGATTCCAGGACTGGTGATTTTAAATCCAGAATAAACTACTTTCTCGCCGAACTTAAACGCACTGGCGTTACCAAACAATTGCTTTGGGAAGAATATAAACTTGGTAACCCTACCGGCTATGAGTACTCACAATTTTGTGAACTCTTTGCTCAGTATAAAAAAGTTACCGAGGCCAGTATGCATTTTGATCATAAGCCGGTGGATGTTATGATGGTGGATTTCGCAGGGGATAATCTTAGCTATGTTGATAAAGATAGCGGAGAACTGATCAGCTGCCCGGTGTTTGTTGCAGTATTGCCTTATAGCGGCTATAGTTTTGCCATAGCTCTTTGCAACGCCACCCAGCCCAATGTTATAAAGGCACTAAACTTATGCCTTGAATATTTTGGTGGCGTGCCACAGTCCATTAAGTGCGATAATATGAAAACTGCTGTAAGCAAAAGTTGTCGGTATGAACCGGTTTTTACCGATACCTTAATCCAATGGTCGCTACATAATAATATCAGCTTACTCGCTGCCAGGGTTCGTAAACCCAAAGACAAGGCATCGGTAGAAAACGAGGTAAGGCTTGTATATCAGCGCATTTATGCCCCCTTAAGAGATAAGGTTTTTTTTAGCCTTACAGAACTTAATATGCATATTGTTGAACAATTAAAAGACCATCACCAACGCCCCTTTCAACGCAAAGACTACAGCCGTACGGAGTGTTTTATTAAACATGAAAAACCATTGCTTCAACCATTACCCGCTGAAAAATATTGCATCAGGCATTTAGCAAAAGCAAAAGTTCAAAGAAACTATCATATCACCCTGGGTGAGAACTGGCATCATTACAGCGTACCCTTCAGCTTTATTGGTAAAACCGTTAACGCCATTTATGATACAGACACCGTAGAAATATATTATGAACACAAGCGCATTGCGTTGCATACAAGAAGCTATAAACCCCATGCCTTTACTACCATTAAAGAACACATGCCCGAAAGTCATCAACGCTACTCAGAGCAAAAGGGATGGACAGCTGAATACTTTTTAGAACAAGCTGGAAAAGTTGGCCCCTCTACCCAGCTGTATTTCCAGCGGGTATTAAAGGCAAAGCGATATACTGAACAAACTTACAATGCATGTCTGGGTATCCTTCGGCTCGTAAAATCATATACCCCTGTACGAGTGGAAGCAGCCTGTAAAAGAGCGTTGACCGGGCAATACTATAACTATACTACCATCAATAATATTCTTATAAATAACCTCGACACCCTTGAACCCGAACAACTCTCTTTATTCAATATGCCGGAGCATACCAATCTCCGGGGACCAGGAGCGTATAACTAATCATTCAATAATCATTTAACAATAAAAATCAAACAAACATGAACCTACAAAGCACCGTAGAACAAATGCAACATTTAAAACTTTTTGGTATGGCTAAGCTATACCAGGCAGTGGTTGATCAGCCCGTCCACCAACACCCGGAGGCACATACACTGATGGGAATGCTTACAGATGCAGAAGCCCAACACAGGCTGGCTCAACGTACCCAACTTTTTCTTCGCTTATCCAAACTGCGTTACAACACCATGCCCGAACAAGTAAAAACCACCCCTGACCGGGGTATTACCAAAGAACAATTGCTTCGGTTTTGTGATGGGACTTTTATTGACAAGGGAGAAAATATTTTAATTACCGGCTCTACCGGATGTGGTAAAAGCTATCTCGCCTGTGCATTAGGAAGACAAGCTTGTATGTTAGGCTACCGCACAGTATACTTTGCAATGAACAGGTTTATAGAAGCCCTGGCTGCAGCCAGATTAGATGGCACCTACATCAGATGGTTAAATCAAATAGCCAAAACACCACTGCTGATTTTAGATGATTTTGGTCTCCAGCCATTGGACCATCATATGAAACTTGCTTTACTACAAATACTGGAAGACAGGTACGCAAAAGGAGCCACCATTATTACTTCTCAATTACCCGTTAAAGCATGGTATGAATACATAAAAGAACCAACACTCGCTGATGCAATAATGGACAGAATGACAGCACATGCAAACAGAATAGAATTAAAAGGAGAATCACTAAGAACAAAAAAAAACAGTTAGTTTTATATCTTAAAAATACGCTCTTTATCAGGCGGCTCAGTTTGACCGGAATGATGGCTCACTTTCACCGGAATATGCA
>Ga0163154_10002494_pt1 | contig 26848 bp, 24 predicted proteins | sample OliLakLV19MP9P1_FD_148649 | JGI IMG/M metagenome (GOLD analysis project Ga0163154, IMG submission 148649) | Freshwater microbial mat bacterial communities from Lake Vanda, McMurdo Dry Valleys, Antarctica - Oligotrophic Lake LV.19.MP9.P1 | ecosystem: Environmental > Aquatic > Freshwater > Lake >... | reverse complement strand
AAGAAACTCGTCTGGTCGAGATTTTGCTATCGTCGCTGCGCCCCCGTGATTTGCTGAGCGGCAAAATCATCGCGCTTGGTATTTTGGGGTTGCTGCAAGTGGCGGCATGGGTTGTCGGGTTGGTGGGCGCGGTGCGGGTCGCGGCGGGTTCAGACTTTGTGCAGACACTTGGCATTTTGGCGACGCTGGCGAATATTCAAATCCCATTTGATATTTTGCCGGTGTTGCTGGTGTATTTCGTGCTGGCATATCTGATGTTCGCGGGTTTTTACAGCATCGTCAGTGCGCTGTCAAATTCCATGCGCGAGGGTCCGCAATATGCCGTACTGTTTACCTTGCCGGCAGTTTTGCCATTTTATTTCATCAGTGTGTTTACGTCAGAACCCAATGGCACACTGGCGACGGTGATGAGTATCTTCCCGCTGACTGCGCCGATGGCGATGACGATGCGTTTGGTTTTGACCGATGTGCCCGTCGCGGATTTGGTGATCAGCGTGGCGCTACTGGCGGTGAGCGTGGTCGGCGTCATGTGGCTGGCAGGGCGCATCTTCCGCGTGGCGATTTTGCTATCGGGCAGTATGCCGAAATTGCGCGATATCCCGCGCTTGATCCGTAGTTGAGGAAGGGGCAGGTAGGGTCACGAAAGATGAGTAAAGGCGTAAATTTTCTCATCTGAACCCTCTTGACCTTTGAAAAAATACGCCTTATACTGTGATCATTGTCGGCTTAACCATAAAGGAGGTGATTTTGTGTTTATTCGCAGTCATGAGGGGGCTACCCCCTGAGACGCTCATCTCTCTAATGAGCGTTTCTCTACCCCCTAGAGGATAGCTCCCACGACAGCACCGCCCCTCGTGTCCACGACACGGGGGGCGCTGTATTTTTATAGCCCCATGCCTTGTTTCGCCCTGCTATTTTTCAGCCTTATCACCATAATCCTCTAAAAGCTTGCTAGAATTAAAGCGTACCCTTTGACGATTGGTACACCACCATAGGGAAAAGATGATGAGACGGCAGGTGATGAGCCTGATATTTCTGGCTTTAGCGACGGTTTTCGCGTGGGCACGGGTGGCGAACGCCGATACTAGGGAATCTTTTAGCGCGAACTGGACAGCAGAGTATTACAACAACACGACCCTGTCTGGAGCGCCGGTGTGGGTCGAAACTTTATCTGGAGAGATTGATTTCTTTTATGGCTATGCCAGCCTTGTCCTCGGCATTGTCAATGAAGATGATTTCTCGATACGTTTCTCAACCGTTCGGTCTTTTGACGAGGGGCTTTATAAATTCTGGCTCATTTCTGATGATGGGATGCGCATCTTCATCAATGGGGTCAGTGTCTATGATGAATTTGTGGAGCGCTCAACAACACAAGCGCACTTCACGAGGATCATGACAGCGGGGACACATGATGTCGTTGTTGAATATTTTGAAGCCAAAGGGGGCGCAGTTGCTTGGTTTATGTGGCTCCAAACAGGTACGCTGAATGTCACCCTCGATCTATTAGATCGTCCACCCAAACCACACCCGTCATGGCAAACGTTTGTCCATATGCTGTTGATGGATTACAGCGGCGCATCACCTATCCTAGACATGTGGTCACCGACTGATCAGACGGGTACGGTTTATCCGACGGAAATTAGAATGGGGACGTATCGCTTATGGTGAAGTCTGATACCGCGCTGGCAAGTGCGCAAATGGTGACGCTGACGGTAGGTGAAAATAACATTTCGATTGGACCGATGCGCGAAGGTGATGCCGACGGCAACGGACTCGTGAACATCATCGACTTCTCGATCTTGGCGACTGCTTTTGGCAAGTTGAGCGGTCAGGCGGGGTTCAATATTGCGGCTGATTTCAATAACGACGGTATTATTAACATCACTGACTTTTCGCTGCTGGCATCTAGCTTTGGGCAAAGCGACGATAGCCCGTAAGCGTCAATCCTTCCTCAATTAACGGTCGCTCGGATAAATGAATGGACACTCAACAGGGTGTCCATTTTGGTAACTACTCAGGTACCCCTCACCCCGTCCGAGCGCGCTCGGCACCCCCTCTCTCACAAACAGGAGAGGGGGAGAAAGTCCCTCTCCATAAGCGAAGCGGCGGGGAGAGGGATTGCCGCTTCGCTTTGGGTGAGGGCTGAGCAGTTACCCATTTTGTTTTTGACGCTCGCGACGGCGCGCCTATACGCCTGACGATTTTCCATATAATCAAACACAGTGTATGAAAAAGGGGTGTATTTTTAGGACAGTATGTATAAAATAGGCATATCAGAGTTGGTTTTGCACGCAAAAGGGGTTTTCACATGATCATCGCCATTCCCAAAGAAGTTAAAAACAACGAATATCGGGTTGCGCTACCGCCGAGCGGCGTGCGCGAATTGACGCGCCGTCAGCACACTGTCTTGGTCGAGACCAACGCCGGAGCCGGCAGTGGTTTTAGCGATGATGAATATGCCCAAGCAGGGGCGACCATCGTCCACACCGCTGATGAGACCTGGGCGCGTGCCGATATGGTGGTCAAGGTCAAGGAACCGCTGCCCACAGAATATGGTTATTTGCATGAAGAATTGATTTTGTTCACCTATTTGCATTTGGCGGCGGATGAAGCCTTGTGCCGTGCGATGATGAACAGTGGCGTGACCGGGTTGGCATACGAAACGGTGCAAATGCCGAATGGTCATTTACCGCTGTTGCAACCCATGAGCGAAGTGGCGGGGCGGATGGCGACGCAGATTGCGGCGCAATATTTGCAAAAGCCCGAAGGCGGGCGCGGTGTCTTGATGGGCGGCGTCCCCGGCGTGCGCCCGGCGCACATCGTCATTTTGGGGGCGGGCACGGTCGGCACCCACGCGGCGCAAATCGCGTTGGGCATGGGCGCGCAGGTGACGTTGATGGATATCAACTTGGAACGGTTACGCTATCTTGATGAAGTGATGGGATCACGCGGGCGACTGACGACCGTTTATTCTAACGAGATCAATGTGAGTACCGCGCTGATGACAGCGGATGCCGTGATCGGTGCCGTGTTGGTGACGGGCGCACGCGCGCCCCGCTTGGTCACGCGCGAGATGCTGCGCTTGATGCCCCGCAATAGCGTGATCGTGGATGTGGCGGTGGATCAAGGGGGATGCGTGGAGACCACCCGCCCGACTACGCACAGCGACCCGACGTATTATGTGGATGATGTCCTTCATTATGGCGTTGCCAACATGCCCGGTGCGGTGCCGCGCACCTCCAGCCTCGCGCTGTCGAACGCCACCCTGCAATATGTGATTAAAGTGGCTGGGGGCGATCTGGATACTGTGATGGCGCAAGACCCAGCCTTAGCGGGCGGTTTGAATTTGCGCGGCGGCAAGATCGTGCATCAGGCGGTCGCCGACACTTTCGGACTGTCGATGCGCTAAAAGCAATTTTGTCGTTGCTGCTGTCGAAACAGGCGAGCGACCCCATCAGGTCGCTCGTTATTTTTGTTGTAGTTTTCGCTGTACAAAGACGCGGAATGGGTACGCTAATTTTTCGGTCTCGACGACATCCACCGCCAAGAGCAGGGTATTGGCAACCTCAAAATCGCTATGGAGGCGTTGAATTTCACTGATTTGGGCGGGGGATGGCTCATGCCGGAACAGCGTGACCACCATCGTATGCTTGCCCGATGTGAACAACAGCCAGTACCCACTGGCGATCTGTTTGCGATGATAGAGGACATCGGTCTTGCCGGGAGCGTTGGTGGTGGCAGCCCGGAAGGACTCTGTGAATTCTTCATGCGGCACATCAAAATTGCCTAACGACTCGAAGAAGTGGTTGCTGCGCCGATGATAGATGAGCAACCCAACCGCTTTGCCCATACTCGATTGGCGAATGCCGATGGTTCTGCCCCCCGCTGTCTCGACAAGTTCTGAGTCTTTGGTCTCTAATGCCGCTTCCGCGAGATCAAGTTGGCTGTGATGATGCGCATACAGCGCGTCAAATTGCTCTCGGCTGATTTTGCCGGATGCGTATTCGGTCAAAAGATTAGCAATTTTGGCTTGGGTTTGCGCCTTGAATTCGACGATCTTTGTGCGGCTGCGTTGTTGCGACATCTTTGAAGAGTCCCCCTGCACATAAGTAGATGGTAAAGGCTTTTGGATACTGGGGATCAAACCGCCTGTGTGGATGGGGTATCCACACAGGGGCAAACCAGTGCCTTTAGTTTACCATCAAGGGGGTGCTTATTTCCTTAAGCCTAGCATTTTCAAAAGGCGCTCAAATAGGGTCGGGGAGGGTGGGGTCGCATCCACTCCTTTGGGATCGGGGAGATGTCCAGATTGGGCTTCGGTCTGTTCCAGTTGATAGGTCTCTAACGTACTGTGGCTAGTATTGTGAATAGAAATACGCTCGTGTTCTTGCTGCATCTCTTTTTGGCGACGATAAAATTCTTCGGACATGGACGGGTCTCCTATTGACGTGTCCCTATTATAACGAGAAAACATAACGAGAAAACAACAGAATCTAAAAAATGCTTTTGGCATCTGCCAGAAATGCGCCTCCCCGTACCTTCGTCCATGTGCAGCGTAGGCTCACACAGTGTATACTTTCCTCATATTCGCGCATCTGGTGGCATTTCATGCGCGCTGACGACTAAAAATAAGGAAAGGTCTTCCGAAATGAAAATGCGTACTTTAAGCCTAGCCCTGCTGGCGCTTTTCCTGCTCATCGGCGCGGCAATCATGATCAATGCCGATGTGTCGCAGGAATTTGGCACCGGTTGGACGGTTCAGTATTACAACAATGCCGCGCTCACAGGCAGTCCAGTCGCGTCCGAGGCGCTCACCGGGGGCATTAACTTCAATTGGGGCACATCCAGCCCCAAACCGGGCGTCGTGAACGATGATAACTTCTCGACGCGCTATTCGTCCGTACAGTTATTCAACGCTGGAACTTACGAATTCATCGTCTCCTCTGATGACGGCGTGCGTATCCTCATCGATGGGGCATCGGTACTGGACCGTTTCATTGGACGCCAGTTGACGACGGATCGGTTCCAAATTAATTTGACGGCGGGCACGCATTCGCTGGTCGTCGAATATTTTGAGGGTATCGATCAAGCAGCGTTACAATTCCAATGGTTCCAAATCAGTGGTGGCTCCACCCCCGGCACGGGCACCGCAATAGTAGATGGCGGGGGCGGTGCCTTTGTGACCGCCGGACCGACGCTGACCGCCAGCCCCATCCCGCCAACATCAGTGCCGGCTATTCCGCCGGGCGCATTGAGCGGCACCGTGATCCGCGCGCAAGTCCTGTTGGTGCGTAGCGCTCCGTTCTTGGGTGCGCCAGTGGCAGACCGAGTCTTGCGCGGACAAACCTATCAGATCCTCGGTCGCGATGAAGCGTCGTTGTGGTACCTCATCCAGTTGAGCAATGGTCAAGGGTGGGTGTGGCACTATTACTTTAACGTCAATGGCAATTCGTATAACGCGCCTGTGCAGAACGCCTTTGTCACTTCGGGGATGCCCGCGTCCGAGACCGGTGTCGTCGGTCAAAGCGAAGCGACTTTGCGTTTGCGTGCCGAACCGAATGTGTTGTCCACCCAAATTGGGCGCATCCCATGGGGTGATTTGCTGCCGATTTTGGAGCGCACGCGCGACGGTTGGTATCGCGTGATTTGGCGTGGGACGGTTGGTTGGGTGGCGGGTGATTTCGTCAAACTGGTCACCGGGGATATCAATAACGTCCCCCAACGTTAAGGGGTATTTGCGTCATTGATCCCCATAGTCATCAACAAATCCTGCGAGGTAGGTAGTCCCTACTTCGTGGGATTTTGTTATTGATGATGAAAGTGTGGCTAGTCTCATTGAATATTTTGGGCGAGGCGGCTGACGAGCGTTTTTAGTTCGCGCATGGAGACGGGCTTGGTCATGAACAAGTCAAAGCCCAACTCATGACATGTTTCACGATAGTGATCCTCTCCCGAAACGATGATAACTTCGGTGCCAATGTTGAGGGTATCGCGCAGATGTGCCAGCAATTCCGTGCCATGCTCACCATTTAAGCGCATATCACAGATGATAATGTCGTAGGTTTTGTGGTTCACCAGTTCGATGGCATTGCTTAGCGATGCCACCGGGTCAACATTAAAATTCAGACTCATCAAGGCTTTGGCGTACAGCATCAATAGGTCGATATTATCTTCCACAATGAGTATGTTGGGGTTGCGGAACATGATTTATCCACACCTTTTGAAAGGGCTACGATAGGAGAGAGTGAGCATCATAATTATACTTGACAGCGGGAAGAATCAGCCACTGCGATTGTAAAAATTCACAAGTATTTCGTTAATTAGAAAATAATAAATAAATTTTAAGTGGTTGATTAAATGATGATGAGCGATACCGCACGAAGGCGGGTTTTACGGTAGTGCCACATGAGAATGATCCCGCTAGTCAACCATGCCCCAATACCGAAGATGAGTATTCCCGGAAACCACCATGGGCGATACTCAAAGACTAGCGTGTGACTTCCGGCGGGCACGATCACCCCTCGAAACATCACATCAGCCCGCAAGATCGGGGTTGTGGCTCCGTCAAGCGTGGCAACCCATCCCGGATAATGCGCATCTGTTTGGATAAACAACCCTGCTTGCGTCGTGTTGACCTGAAACGCGCTGCGCGTTGCTGTACGGCTGACTTCATGAATTTGCCCCATGCCACTAGGGGATGGTCGGTTTTCCAAAATGTCATTGACCCCTAACGTGTTGCTGGCAATCACCGCCATTTGGCTGGCATCGAAGGACGGATGACGCATCAATTGAAGCGCTGCTTCGGTGCCATAAATATCATCTGCCACTTGATTTACAGCATATACGAAAAATGTATTGGGAAGCGTAAACGTATTTTCATAAAGTTTGATGTCACTGGAAAGCACCCGTCGAAACGGAGCGGGGGTCAATTGCTGGAAAGTGTTTGACGGCAAATGTGCCAGTGTGACCGCCCGCACGATCCCTTGATCGCTGGTTTGGACGTTAATCGTCTCTACGGTGGTATCGTCAGGCAGGGCATAGCGGGCAAAACGATAGCGCTCCAGCGGTTCATCGCTGGTCAGCATAGGGAGGGGGATATCGTCGCTGAAAACGGTCGGCGCGAGGCACGGATCGGCACTACAGGCATAGAGCAGGTCGATCACTGTGGGCACAAACCCAGTTGGGTTGGGATACTGGACGCCCCCCGTGCGCCCGAAGGTGGTATCAAAGAAGATGCCCTCGCGCACGAGATCATAGACTTTATCATTCAGCAGATAGCGCGTGCCCGTCAAGTTGAGCCAACGCTGATCGGGGAGACAGGCACCGCCGCACGCATCGTGATACAGCACTTCGCGTAGTCGCCCGTCGAGCGTGCGCATTTCGCCCGGCGGCAGCAGCAAAGACGTGAAGGCGGTGTAATTGCCGGTGGGCAGTAAGCCACCGTCGAAACCATCAATGGAAGGGATACCCCAGAGTAGGTTGAGGTTCGCCGCCAACACTTCACGCAATTTGACGGTATCGAATGCCAGCGCCCGCGTTTCGCCGGTGATGCCAAGCGCCTCATAGCGCCGTTCGAGCGCCGCCCGATCCCCGGGATCGAATGCGAGATCGCTGAAGCTGAGCAACCGCCCGCGTGTTTCTACCGCTTCGCTGTAGACGAGCATTTGGCTGATCGAGAAGCGTTGCTCGGTGAAGGCGTCGGGGGGTACCAGTTGGTTATATGCTAATGCGCCCGATGCCAGCAGCAGCTCGACCACGCCAGCACCGATCCACAATATCATGCCACGTCGTCGTAAGCGGGGGGATGCGCGTTGTTGCCGGATCAGCCCGAAGCCCACCAGCGTTATGACCCACGCCGCGATCCAGCCCACCCAAGTGATCATCTCTGGCGGGTATGATGGGGTGAGGTCGGGGGTACGGGTCACCAGTGGCGAAAGCAACCCTAGCCCGATGATGCCGATCAGGAAACCGCCAAATGCTGCGACGTGCCAGCGTCGGCGCGGAGTCAGATGCGTCAAGAGGTGGTCTACGCCCAATGCTGCCAGCATCGCCACCCCCAACGAGAACAAGACCAACCAGCGTGCCGGCACCCGAAACAGATTGAACCCCGGCAAGCCCGCCAGCAGCCAATACACAGGGTTATACACGCCGTAGGCGAACGCCAACCCGACGAACGCGATCACGATCCAGCGCGTTTGCGGCAGGCTGAACGAACGGCGGATGCGCCCATGACTACCGCCAAGCGGCGGCGTGGCAAGCGCACCCCACCATGCCAGCGCCATGCCGATGATGCCGGGATAGGCGATGTATTCGCTAAAAATCATCCGGTCGTAACTCGGCAAGAGTCCGCGCGCGGTGACGAACGGATTGAACGAGAAGGCGGTTGCTTGGTTGACATTAAAGCCGCCGCTGCGGTTGGACAAACCGGATAATTCTAGCGTAGGGATGATCTGGGGCGTCGCCAAGAGCAATGCCCCTACCCCCGCGGCGGCGACGGTCAACACGCCGCGCAGGGGGCGGGTACACAGGGCATATAGCCCTAGCGTCACCCCCGTGATGAAGACGGTTTGGGTGTGTCCGCTGAAGATTTGGAGCGCCAACGCCATCGCCAGCAGCAACCCGCCGCGCACGGGGCGGGTGCCTGCCAAGTCGAGTAGAACGAGCGCCCACGCCAGCCAGCTTAAACCCTGAAGCTGATTGATCTGCTCGACATGCGCGCCGATATGCCCACCGAGCGCGAACACCACCGCCCCGAAGATCGCCGCTGCCTCACCCACCTGCAGCACCTGCCGCGCCAGTACATAGCCCCCTAACGCCGCCCAAAAGATATGGAGCAATACGCTGAGGCGCACCCCATCGGGCGGCGACAACGGCGCGACGATCCAGTTGGGTGGGTAGAATGTCCCGATCTGGGGGTTTGCCAGCAAGGGGGCACCCATGAATAGGTCAGGCGTCCACAGGGGCAATTCGCCATTGAGAAAGGCGGCATTGCGCAGATGCCAATAAGGGTAGTGGTAGCTGTAGGTATCGCCGCGCGCCATGATCCAATCGCTGAATGCCAAGCCCCGAAAGGCGATCAAGACCAAGATCAGCAGGATGATCACAGGGCGTAGACGCGAGAAAAGCCGTCCGCGACGCGCAATCAAGCTGGGCGTGCCTGTGGACGGCTTAGAGGAGGGGGCTGTGGTAGTGGGATGATCAGGCAGTGACGAAACCTTTTGTGACGACAGCGTGGGCACGATGCGCCGAGCTACTCGACACTTTGGGGTTCGGCGTCCATGACGGCAATGGGTGCCGTCGTTTCAACTGCGCCTTCGGGGGCGCGCGTCGGGATGTAGTGTTCTTCGTGTTCATGTTTTTCTTGCGAGACCATCCAGAAAACCACGAGCATGGTGACTAGCGCAACAATAATGAGGATCCAACCTGCGAGTGTATTCACCGCGACCTCCGTATAGAAAGTGTCAAAATCAAAGTTGTGTTTATTCTAACATCAAAAACAGGGGGAAGGGATTGGAAACTGGCAGAGCAGGACGCAAACTCAGGGTAGGAAACAGGGAGCGGTGAATTATGATGATCATGACCGCGATATACAGGTGGGGTAAGGTAAAAGTTTGATAATGTCACATCTCCAGTTCGGGGATTTACGGGCGGTGCTGATCCTGATCGGCAAGTGGCTACTATTGGGGAGCATCGTCGGGGTGTTGGCGGGGACGGCATCGGCGCTCTTCCTCACCACCTTATCATGGGCGACGGCGTTCCGGCTGGAATTCCCCGCGATCATTGGGCTGCTGCCGCTGGCGGGCTTTGGGATTGGCTGGTTGTACCACCGCTTTGGGGGGGCGGCGGGGCAGGGCAATGCGCTGGTTATCGAAGAAATTCACCAAAATCAGGGGCGCATCCCGTTGCGTATGGCTCCGTTGGTGCTGGTCGGCACGTTGACGACGCATCTTTTCGGTGGGTCGGCAGGGCGCGAAGGCACGGCGTTGCAAATGGGTGCCAGCCTCGCCGACGGCGCGGCGCGCTGGTTTCGGCTGGATCGCGCTGACCGACGCCTGATGATCATGGCGGGGATCAGTGGCGGCTTTGGGGCGGTTTTTGGCACGCCGATTGCCGGCTTTGTCTTTGGCATGGAGGTGCAAAGCGTGGGGCGCATCCGCTATGACGGGGTGATCCCATGCTTGGTGGCTGCCGTCGTCGGGGATTTGGTGACGCGCGCATGGGGTGTCGGACATGCGCAGTATCCGGCGCTCCCGTTGATGGAAATCGACACCGTGCTGCTGATCAAAGTCGCCTTTGCTGGGCTGATCTTCGGCATCACCAGTATTTTGTTTGTGGAACTGACGCATCTGGTCAAACGTGCCGCCGTCCGTTTTGTGGCGTATCCGCCGTTGCGTCCGGTCATCGGCGGCATCATCGTCTTGGGTTTGGTACTCGTGGTGGGCAGCACCGACTATCTCGGTCTCAGCTTGCCGTTGTTGGGGCAAAGCGTGAATGGGCAGGGGGTCGTGACGTTCGCTTTCTTGTTCAAACTGGTGTTCACTGCGGTCACTTTGGGGACGGGCTTCATGGGGGGCGAAGTCACCCCGTTGTTCGTGATCGGCGCGACCCTCGGCGCGACGCTTTCCAGCATCGTGGGGGTAGATGCGGCGCTGATGGCGTCGATTGGTTTTGTGGCGGTGTTCGCGGGTGCCAGCAACACGCCGTTAGCCTGTGCCTTGATGGGCATCGAATTATTTGGCGGGGGCGGCGCGCTTTATCTGATCGTCGGCTGTTTCATCGCCTATGTGGTGTCGGGACATCGCAGCATCTACCCCACACAAGTGATCGATACCCCCAAAGCCGATGGGGTGGTACTTGGCACGGGCGAGAGCGTGAAAGTGTGGGCGCAACGACGGCACCCGCATTCCTAATCCCTAACCCCTAACTCCCTTTTTTCACCTCTTGACTTGCTATCCTGTAGCAACTTCGGTAAAATCATGCCTATCAATTGTGTAAAAATGAACAAACTGTTGTCTGGCATTTTTTAGGGTGTTTGTCTTTTTTTTGTTGTCGCTCAATGAGAATTGATGGAAGCGGGGCATGGGAGTCAATACAAATATTAACCTCAATCAACAAGAACCTGCTGGCGGTCAATCACTGTCTGTGATTTGGATTGTGGTGGCTGGCTTAGGGATGATTTTCGGGGGTATCCTCATCGCGACGATCACCCCGTCTATTTTTCCTCAACAGGCTTCTGCCGAAGCCGTACAGGTTGATAACCTGTTTCGTTTTATGCTCGCCGTTGGCGGGGCAATTTTCTTGCTGGTCGTCGGGGTGCTAGTGTTCGTGATTGTGCGCTTCCGCGCCCGCCCGGGCGATCTCGCCGATGGTCCGCCGATTCACGGCAACACTACATTAGAAATGGTCTGGACGATTATCCCCGCGATCATCGTACTCGTGTTGACGGTCTACAGCTATCAAGTGTGGGTTAGTATTCGTACCCTGCAACCGATCCACAACAGTGTGGCGGCAGTCGGGCAGCGTTTTGCGTGGGCGTTCAACTATGTCATCACCCCCGAAGATTTACCGGCTTCGGTCACGCTGGATCAATTGGAAGAGCCGATTCGTGCGGCGGTTACGAGCGAAGCGGGCATGAATTTTAGCTCCGCCCAATTGCACACATGGATGGGGCAACAGATGCAAGTCAGCCTACGCACCGAGGACGTGAATCATGCGTTCTGGATTCCGGCGATGCGTATCAAGCAAGACTTGCTGGCAGGGCGCGAGACCAGTATCAGTTTTACGCCTATCGAAGCTGGCACCTATCGGATTATCTGTGCTGAGTTGTGTGGTTCGGGTCATGGCAACATGGCAGGGACAGTCGGCTTTAACGATGATCTGCAAGGGGCTTGGTTGATCGTTCATCCCGATGAAGTGACCTATCTGCGCGAGTTTTACGAACCGGAAGCGGCGAAAGTCCTGTTCCCACCAGAAGACCCGGCGTTGCGGGGACGGCAGATTTTGGTGGGTGCCGCCTATCCTTGTGCGACTTGCCATGTGCTGGATGATTTAGGGTGGGTCGGTAACATCGGTCCCAATTTGAACAATATCGGCGTGCGTGCGGCGACTCGGGTTTCGGGTTTGACGGCAGATCAGTATTTGCGCAATTCGATTCGTCACCCAGGGGATTATCTGGTACCCGGTTACAGCAATCTGATGCCGCAATTTAACGCGGTGGCGGGTGAAGCCAATTACATGCCGGATACAGATTTGGACGCGATTGTCGCTTATCTGCTGACGCAGCAGCAGTAAGAATCAATATTTTTGCGGTACAGGCGCGCTTTGCTCTGGCGTCTGTACTGTTGCTTGTCCTAAAAACTGCAATAGAGTCGGGAGTGTTTTAAGCATGGCAACAATCAGCAGACCGCTTCCGGGTGCGGCAATCCCGGCTGCCAAGCAACTCCGCTTGTCAGACTATCTCCGTTGGAGCGTCGATCACAAGATCATTGGCGTCCAATACATGGCGACCGCCTTCTTCTTCTTTTTGTTTGGCGGCGCATTGGCAATGATGATCCGTTGGGAATTGTTGACGCCTACGCTGGACGTGATGTCCGATGGCACTGCCTATAACCAACTGTTTACGATGCACGCCTCGATCATGATCTTCATGTGGATCATCCCGATGATGGCGGGCTTTGGCAATTACCTCGTCCCCTTGATGTTGGGCGCGAAGGACATGGCGTTTCCGTGGCTGAATGCCCTCGCTTTCTGGTTGATCGTGCCGGCGGGTGCCCTGATGATCCTCGGCTATTTTGCCGGGCAAGCTGAAGCGGGTTGGACGGCATATCCCCCGCTCAGCACCATCTACAGCTTGGGCGATGGTCAGACGTTTTGGGCGTTTGCGCTTCACTTATTGGGAATTTCCTCGATCCTCGGCGCGATCAACTTCATCGTCACGATCAAGAATATGCGCCCCGAAGGGATGGGCTACTTCCAAATGCCCTTGTTCTGCTGGGCAATTTTGGCGACCTCGATCATCATCGTCTTGGCGACCCCCTTCCTTGCGGGCGCGTTGACGTTGCTCATCCTTGACCGCGTGGCGGGGACGGCATTTTTTGATCCGTCGCGGGGCGGGGACGTATTGGTGTGGCAGAACGTGTTTTGGTTCTACAGCCACCCAGCCGTGTACATTATGGTGTTGCCCGGCTTCGGCATTTTGTCCGAGGTGTTGTCGGTCCATGCGCGCAAACCGGTATTTGGCTATCGTGCCCTCGCTTTGTCCAGTATGGCGATTGCGCTGCTCGGCTTCACGGTGTGGGCGCATCATATGTTCACCAGCATGACGCCAGAACTGCGCATCCCCTTTATGGTCACATCAATGATTATCGCGGTGCCGACAGGGATCAAGATTTTCAGTTGGTTGGGCACGTTGTGGGGTGGCAAGATTCACTTCACGCCGGCAATGCTGTTTGCGCTCGGCTTCTTATCGATGTTCGTCATCGGCGGCATCAGCGGCGTGATGCTGGCAGCGGTGCCGTTTGACATTCACGTTCACGATACCTATTTCGTCGTCAGCCACTTGCACTTTGTGTTGTTTGGCGGGTCGGTGTTCGCGATTTATGCGGGTATGTATCACTGGTGGCCCAAAGTCACCGGACGGATGTTGAACGCCAATTTGGGCAAGCTCCACTTTGCCTTGACCTATGTCGGCTTCTTCTTTACCTTCTTCCCACAGCACATCGTGGGGATGTTGGGGATGCCCCGCCGCGTGGCGGTGTATGCGCCCGAATTCCAAACTTTGAACATCATCATCAGCGTGGCAGCGTTCTTGCTCGGCATTTCCACCTTCGTCTTGCTCTATGCGATGGCGCTCAGCCTGAGCAATGGCAAGCGCGCGGGTGCCAATCCATGGCGCGCCTTGACGCTAGAATGGGCGACCACTTCGCCCCCCCCGACGCACAATTTTCATGGCGACCCTGTGCCCTATCGTGACCCGTATGGGTATGGTACCGAATCGGCATTCCGCTATCTCGAAGATGTGGATCGTCGCTATGGCGTGGGCGAACGAGATGATGATAAAGTTCCGGTTCCGGCATTGCGTGGTTCCGGTGATTAAGCGATAGTCACTCAAGCGGCACGGGCGGGGGCAATTTGATCCGCCCGTGTACGCCAATTAGCTGGTATCGGTGTTGTAAAAGCAGAAAACGAACCCGATCATGGACACACAACTTTCGCGTCAAGAACGAATGGCACTCGCGAACCGCCGCACGGGGTTGTTCATCTTTCAACTCAGTTGGATCATGGTGTTCGTGTGCTTGACGTTTGTCAACTTGCAAATTCGCGGGAACTTTGCATCATGGCCCCCCGAAGGTGTGACCAGCCTCAATCTCTTCTTGCCCACGCTGGCAACCGCAGGCTTACTCCTCAGCGCTTTCTTTGTGGGGCGTGGCTTGCGCGCACTGCGCAACCATCAGCGCGCCGTGTTTTTGACGAGTTGGCAGATCGCACTGGGGTTGGGCTTTGGCTTTGTGGCGATCATGGCATACGAATGGCTGAGCGTGCCGTTTAGCGAGCAATACAGCACGATTTTTCGGGTGATGACGGGTTTCCACGCCGTTCATGCGCTCGTGATCGGGATCATGCTGGCGTTGGTATATCACGGTGCGCGGTCAGGAGAATATAACGCGACCCGTCACTGGGCAGTGGAAGGCACGACCAAATTGTGGTATTTTGTGGTGGTGGCGTGGATGTTGTTTTATGTCATACTCTACATTGTTTAATGGTTTATTCAGGCATGGAATGTCGGCGGGTGTGGGTTGTCCATAGTGCAACCCCTGATCTGACATTTGCCTTTAAGGGAGGGCGTTCTATATGCAACCCGGATTGAGCCGCGCGATTCCGATGGCAGTCCTCGGCTTCGTTTTCGGTGCGCTGGCGGTCATACTTTTGCGCGCCGCACAGGGGATTGAGCCTGTGTGGAGTACGGGTGTGGGGTTGGCGCTTTCGGCGTTTACGACAGCGATCTTTTTCGTGTGGGGGATGGGGGCTTTTGACCCCGCGATGAGCGCACACGGTGGCGAAGAACATGAAGAAGTCGCCCCTGCCGCGCCCGTTGCCGAAACCCCATCGCGAATTCTTTTCGGGTCGCTTTGGCAGATTGCCACCTTTTTGTTGATGGTGATGGTCGTGTTATTCGGCTTTGCCACGATTCCGTTTGGGTTCACCTTGATCACCACCGCCGACTCGACTGCTTCGGTCGTGCAAGCGGGGATGTATGAAGTGCAGATCGGTTCTGGCACGGTGATTGTGAGCCAATTGGTGGTGCTGTTTATTTTCATCCTCGTCATGTTTGGGTCGTTGGCGGCGGTGGGTGCAGGGCTGGCGGCGGTGATGGCTGGGGCACAACGGGGCTTGCAAGAGTCCAAGTTGGAAGCTGCGGGGATGGGCGTGGTTTCAGGTGGGGATGTCCCTGCCGATGCCGCCGCTTCACGCCCGGCATTCTTGCAATTTCTGATCAATTGGGTGCCGGCGGTGATCCTGTTCGGCATTCTCTATGTTATCTTTTATTATGTCGCCATTGGCTTGATTTTGCCCGCGCCCGATCTGCCCGGTTTGAACATTTTGTTTCCGTCTCCGGCGTCCCAGTTGGTGGTGCTATCGGCGATCAATGCGGCGATTTTCGCGCTGGTCATTTTGCGCACCAATGGGGTGCTGCAATTTGTGGGACGGTTTGCGCGGGGTTTGGCGCGGTTGCTGCGCCGCGTGCCGGATGTTTTGCAATAAATTGAGCATGGGGCCGGCTGGGAGAATTAGGGTATGACAGACGCGACAATCGAAGCACCACACGAACATCATCACGTCGCCAGTGATCACGAGATCGCGGCGCGTGCCGAAAACTTGAAAATGGCGACTTGGCTGTTTCTCGCCTCGGAAGTCGTCATCTTCTCCGTCCTCATCGCCATCTATTTCCTGTTCCGGTTGGAATTCCCGGAGCGGGTCAAGGAAGTCCACGAAACGGCAGGGGTTTTCCTCGTCGCGATCAACACCTTCTTGCTGCTGACCAGCAGTTGGACGATGGTGATGGGGCTACGCGCCATCAGCAAAGATAATCGGCAGGGGTTAATCCAATGGTTCAGCTTCACCGCTGTCTTGGGTACCGTCTTCTTGGGATTACAATTTGTCGAATACAACACCTTGTCGGCGGAAGGCATCACGCTATATGGGGATAGCTTTGGGATGCGCTTTTATGCCCCGACCGCCTTCCACGGATTTCACGTCTTCATTGGCGTTGTCTGGTCGCTCTTGGTGATCAACCACGCGCGCAAGGGCGGTTATAGCAAACGGGATCATATCGGCGTGGAAGTGTTCGGGCTGTACTGGCACTTTGTCGATGTGGTTTGGATTGTCTTGTTCACCGTCATTTATCTACTGTAGGGATGTCGAGGTATTTTTATGGCGACTGAACAATTGCATCCAGAAACAACGCAACCTGCTGTTGAAGAACATGGGCACAATGATAATGTGACCCATTTGTTTGGGCGGGTCATCCCGCTGCCCGTCTATACGGTGGTCTTTATCACGCTGGCGATCATTACGCTGATCGAAGTGATCATCGCCGAACTGCCAAGCGGGTTTTTGGGGACGGTGCTGCTCGTGGGGCTGTCCGGCATCAAGGCGGTTTTGGTGGTGCTGTTTTACATGCACCTGCGCGAAGACAGCCGTATGTTTGCGATTGTGTTGATCATTCCGGTCGTTATGGCAGCGATCTCGGTGCTGTTTTTGGCGACTATCCCCACCGGCAATTATTAGAGGGTAGGGGATCAGGCACTAGGGTTTAGACGGATGCCCAATCGGGCGTCCGTTTTTTATTACGGACTAGGGGCAAAATAGCGTTCGTAAAGGGCATCCCCGACCACCTGCGAAAAGGCGGCACTGGGATGGGCATCGCGCACGGACACCATGCGTATACTGGCGGGCATCGCTTCTGCCTGATCGAACAGCTTGAGCGCGTCATAGCCGCGTTCCGCAAAGACTTGCGCCACCCGATCCACATACCCGATGCTGGCGAAGGGAGCGGGCATATCGGGGAAGATGACCGGAATCAGGCGGGCGTCCATGCTTTGGACAGTATCAATCGCCGCCAGAATCTCCGTCCGATGGATATCCCATACCGTCGGCGTATCATACATGCGGTGTAACCAATCCGCATAGACACCGCCCCCCCGTGCCGCTACCCCGGCAGTACGCCAATAGACGAAATTGCCGAGATAGCTGGTTTGCGCCCAGAAGGGTACCCCGCCCAGTGGATCCAAATTTGGGTTTTGCCCGATGCTGAGCGCGGCATGTTCGATATCATTGAGGGTGTATTGCCAGATGACGACATCGGGCGTTTGCAGCGGGTATGCCATCAGATTTGCCCGTTGATCCACCGTCGTGGTACTCGGTTTCCCGATATTGATCACGAGCGCTCCTGCCCCTAAGTGGCTTTGGAGTACCCCTGTCCAGCGCTGTGCTGGGTCGTCGATACCCCACCCGGCTGTCAACGAGTCGCCCACCGCAATCACGGTTGTTTTGCCTTCCCAATCGGCAGGTGTCCAGCCGGCATCACGATAGCCGAGTGTATTGGTCTGCCAGTAGCGGCGCAACCAGTTGTTGACCGCCAGCGTGGGCAGTCCGTCGCTTTCGGCATAGGTCGTGCGAAAAAACAACTCCCCGCCGACGAGCATCAACACCAGCACCATTGCTGTGATGAGCAGATTTTGGCTGAGCGCGCGGGCGCGGCGGAAACGTCTTTGGGCTGCGCCGATCACCAGTACGATGACGAGTAGCGGAAAAACGATGACGAGCAAATCGATAAGCAAGGGGATGGGCTGCCTTTCTAATGGAGAGGGGTGGGTGTTCGGCGTACGACGTGGATCGTGCGCCGAACACCCCGTTGCCGGTCGTTTTTATGACTCGACGATGGTGACGACGGTCATCACATCATTTTGACGAATAGCGTTGATCACCGTTTGGCTGGCGGCATCGGCAACTCTGCCGAACACGGCGTGCTTGCCATCCAAGTGGGGGGTGGGGGTGTGGGTGATGAAGAATTGCGACCCGTTGGTGTTGGCTCCGGCGTTCGCCATGCTCAAGGTGCCGGGGGTGCTGTGCTTCAAGCGCAGCGCTTCGTGCTCGTCGTCCCACTTGTAGCCGGGACCACCGCGACCGGTACCGGTCGGGTCGCCCCCTTGAACCATGAAGTCGTTGATCACACGGTGGAATTTGATGCCATCATAAAAGCCGTCGCGCGCCAAGAACACGAAGTTATTGACCGTCTCCGGCGCTTCGCTGGCGAATAAGTTGATAGTGATTACGCCACGATTGGTGGTGATTTCGGCTTTATAGGTCTTGGTCTTGTCGATGATCATTGCCGGTGGATTGTCGTAGCTTTTAGCCATGAAGGTGAATCCTCGTCTATTCCATCTAATCGATAGTGCCGATTATAGGGGAAAATAGACGAATCAAAAGGCGGGATGTGCGGATGGGTTATAATAGCGCGGATGCGGAGTCGGGGATTGCCGTAGGGAGTCCGTTTCCGCCAGCACTCACCAGAACAAAAACGAGGAGAAATACCGATGCGGTTTAAGCTGTTAGGGCGCAGTGGGCTGCGCGTGTCCGAACTATGCTTGGGGACGATGACTTTTGGCGAAACATGGGGTTGGGGTGCTTCAAAAGACGAGAGCCAGAAAATCTTTAATCAGTTCACCGAGGCGGGTGGCAACTTCATTGATACCTCGATCAATTATACCGAGGGCACATCGGAAGAATTTTTGGGGAGCTTTTTGGCACCTAATCGGCATGATTATGTGGTGGCGACGAAATACACCCTCACCAATACTGCTTCGCTGAACCCCAACAGTGGCGGCAACAGCCGTAAAAATATGATGCGCGCGGTGGAAACCAGTCTGCGGCGTTTGGGTACGGACTATCTCGATATTTTTTACCTGCATGTTTGGGATTACATGACACCCGTCGATGAGGTCATGCGCGGCTTGGACGATTTGGTCAAGCAGGGTAAGGTCAATTACATCGCCATCAGCGACACCCCCGCTTTTATCGTCGCCCAAGCCAATACCTTGTCGGAACTCCGCGGGTGGGCAAACTTCATCGGCTTGCAAGTGCCCTATTCACTGATGAGCCGCGACATCGAACGCGAGCTTTTGCCGATGGCGCAGCATTGGGGCATGGGTGTGCTGCCGTGGGGCTTGATCGGCGGTGGTGTGTTGACGGGAAAATATCAGGAGCCGGCGAGCGCCGACACCGCCTCGACACGCTATGACGCGGCAAATCTGAAAGTCAAAGAGCGCACGCTGGCGATCATCAATGCGGTTAAAGCGATTGCTGACGAGACGGGGCATAGCCGCGCACAGGTGGCGATCAATTGGGTGCGGCAGCAACAACACCGCGCGCAGATCATCCCGATCATCGGGGCGCGTACAGTGGCGCAGTTGGAGGATAACCTCGCCGTCATCGATTGGACGCTGACGGAAGAGCAGCTTGCTACCTTAAGCGAAGTGAGTGCGCTGGAATTGGGCTTCCCGCATAACTTCACGCCGGGCAATCCTTACATTTATGGCGCGACGTACAGTCAGATCGATAAACGCTAAACCAATGACCGCTACCACAACGCAAACAGCCATTACGCCCAGTCGTTTCTGGCTAAAACTGGTCGCCATTGTCTTTCCCTTCGCGTTGGCTTTTGCCATCCTCAGCGGCGTTACCATTTGGTCCGGCGAGGCGATGCCGCTGGCGTGGGTGGTCAATCAACAAATAGTGACGGGGGATACGCTGTATCGCCCCCGTTACGGCAACCGCGATCAACAGTTCAAGGCGCTATCGGTCGCCATGCGGCACCCGCAGGTATTGGCGATTGGTTCCTCACGCATTTTGCAATTTCGGGCAGGGTTTTTCAACAAACAGCCGGAAACTTTTTACAATGCGGGCGCTCCGGCATGGACGCTGACCGAAGTCGAGCGCCTGTTATACACCCTGCCTGCCGATGCGTTGCCGCGTGTGCTGCTGTTGGCTCTCGATCCGCCATGGTTCAATGATGCTTATGAAGAAGATGTGCTGCCCGCCGATCAATCGGATGGGCAACACCTGATCGAGGTCAATATGTCGCTGCTCAACGAACTCGCCAATGGGGTATCGTTGGAGCGGAATGGCTTCACGATAGGCGATTATTTTCAGCGGCGCGTGGCGGGGCGAAACACCCCCGCCTTGGGCTTGCGCGCCATGCGTGATGGGCATGGGTTTCGCAGCGATGGCAGCGAGTTATATGGTGATTTTTTAGTCGCTGGTTGGTTGTACCAACCCAATACGCGCGCCGCCCATCGCGACTGGATGCGCGAGGGGCGTGATATGTATGTGTTTGGCGAGACGATCAGCGCTGACGCGCTCACCCGTTTGGATGCCTTGCTTGGATGGACACGCGCACGGGGGATCGCCGTCATCGGCTTCCTGCCATCCTATATGCCGAGCTTGTGGGAGGAAATGGTGGCACGGGGCAATCACCGTTACTTGACGGTATTGCCCCAAGCTTTGGCACCGATCTTTGCGGCACACGATTACCCCATCCTTGATTTCTCGGATGGGGGGGCGATCCCCACCACTGACGAGGAATTTTTCGACGGTTGGCACGGCTCGGAACTGAGTAATTTGCGCTTGTATTTGCACATCCTGACCCAGTACCCCGATGTCCTCAGCCCCTATAGCGATGCGGACTCCTTGCGCGCTCTTGCCGATTCGTCGGGGAATACGTGGGAGGTATTTGGGGGTTAGGGTGCCAGCGCGAGGGGCAGCGCCTTAAAGTCGCGGACTTGTTGGGTGATCGCGCGCTCGGTAGGCAAGCGCTCGATGCTGGAAGCACCGAAGAATCCGTCAATGCCCGGCATCCGCGCCAATGCCGTGCCGACATTTTCCGGCTCATCAAATGGTCCACCGTGACAGATCACAAAGATATCGGGACGGACGGCGCGCCCGGCAGCGGCAATCGCCAGCGTGCGCTCAATCGCCTCGTTCAGCGTCATGGCGACCGCCGCGCCGATGCTGCCTGCCGTCGTCAAGCCCATGTGCGCTACCAATTGATCCGCCCCTGCTTCTGCCATCGCCCGCGCTTGGTCGCCATCAAAGACGTAGGGCGACGTGAATAGGTCAAGTTGGTGGGCAAGCCGGATCATCTCGACCTCCAAAGCATAGCCCATGCCCGTCGCTTCGAGATTGGCGCGGAAGACGCCATCGATCAAACCGACTGTAGGGAAATTTTGAACGCCCGAAAAGCCCATTTCTTGCAGTTGCTTGAGGAAAACGGGCATGAGTCGAAACGGATCGGTGCCACAGACCCCCGCCAGCACGGGCGTATGCTTGACGATGGGCAGGACTTCGCGCGCCATATCGACCACAATGGCATTGGCGTCGCCATAGGGCAGCATCCCCGCCAGCGATCCCCGCCCTGCCATGCGATAGCGTCCACTGTTATAGATGATGATCATGTCCGAGCCGCCCACCTCGGCAAATTTGGCGGAAATACCCGTGCCTGCGCCGGTGCCGACGATGGGGGTGCCGGTCGCAATTTGTGCCCGTAACCGACGAATGATATCTGCACGTTTGAGGGTCATTGGTTGAAGTCCTTTGCTAGGGAGTCAGATCGAAGGGGTCGGGGGTCAAGAGTGCCAAGAGCGTTTCGGCGGCTTTTCCCGAAAACGCCGGATCGTTGATATTGGCGTCTATCTCGATCACGGGGATGCCCAGCCTAAGGTCGCGCTTGATCGCGTCGAAACAGGCGGCATCGGCGGCGGGATCCCAAAAGCGCCCGCCTTCGCTGTCCAACATCGAGACGCCCCGCAGGGGCAATAGCACAGCGACTTTGCCAGTGGCGGCATTGGCAGCGGCGGCGATCATCGCCCCCATCTGGCTGTTTTCTTCGCTATTGGTGCGTAGTAGGGTGATGTCGGGATTCCAGCGGTAAAGGGCGCGGTCGCGGTAATGGTCGGGCACCGTCTCTATGCCGTTGAAGTTTGCCATATCGACGCAGCCGGGCACCAAGATCGTTGGAATGCCCGCCCGTGCCGCTGCCATCATACGGTCGGGACCAGCATCCAGCACGCCGCCGCACACGGTATCGGCGATCTCGGTAGTGGTGAAATCGAACGATGCGCTGATGCCGCCCTCTGCGATCAAGCTTTCCATGATGCGCCCACCTGTGCCAGTGGCATGAAACACCAGCACTTCATAGCCCGCCGCTTCGAGGATGCCGCGTGCATGTGCCACGCCGGCAGTAGTGTTGCCGAACATTGAGGCGGTGATGAGGGGTTTGTCATTGGGGGGATCGGTATCGGGTGCCGGAAGGGTGCTGACCATGCCGATGATCGCCCCGGCGGCATTGCGGTAGATCGGGCGGCTGATGCGGTTGATACCCGCCACATCGACGACCGACGGCATGAAGGTGATATCTTTGAGTCCGGCAAACGCGCTGACATCCCCACCGCCGAGCGTGGAGAGCATCACTTTGGGCACGCCGATAGGCAGTTCGCGCATGGCTGTCGTCGCGATGGATGTGCCGCCCCCGCCGCCCATGCCCAAAATGCCGTCGAGATTGCCTTCTGCAAATAAACGGCGCACGATGGCTGCCAAGCCGCGCCCCATGCCCCGCATCGCTTCGTCTTTGTGATCCCCCATAGCCCAACGTTCCAAGTCGCCATTGCCCCATGTTGCCACCTCGGTACGGGGGATGTCCGGCTCGAAATAGGGCGCACCCATCACGCCGAAATCGATCACCAACGTGTTTAGCCCGGCACCCTCGATCAAGGCTTTGACGAAGGCGAATTCTTGCCCTTTGGTATCAAGCGCGCCCACCAGCACTACGGTTTTAGCCATCCAAATAATCCTTTCAGAGAAGCTTAATTTGCCTAAAACAATACCCCAATTCCGCGCCTTGCGCAAAGCATGGGACGGGCGTTCACCCGTGATCAGGGGCATGAACGAAAAACACCCCCCTTCATGTTGTACCCAGAACATGAGAATATAGGCAAACATTGCCTATCAATTGGTTTCGTTGATCATCATTGTGTATCATTTGGTACACTTAAAGGATAAATTGTGAGTCGATTAGAGCCGTGACATCGATAGATGCACTGTTGAAGATAGATACTTTTGCTGTGTTTAACGGTCAACAAACGCCCTAAAGGAACTGGAACCCTCATGAGACTATTTGCACCCCATGAACTCAAGCATGTTAACTATTATTGGAATGACGCCACCGCAAGCGCGCTTGACCCAGTGGAACGTCTGATTTACCGGTCGAATCGATTGGGCGATGACCAACGGATCACCAACACGGGTGGCGGCAATACGTCGGCGAAGATCACCATGCCCGACCCGTTGACGGGCGAACCGGTCGAGGTCTTGTGGGTGAAGGGCAGCGGTGGCGATTTGCGCACCGCCAAACGCGCCAACTTTGCCTCGATCTACATGTCGAAGTTGAACGCCCTGCGCGAGATTTATCAAGCGACGCCGAACAATGGCGTCAAGACCGCTGTCGAAGATCAAATGGTCGGCATGTATGCCCACGCGACGTTTAACTTGAATGCCACTGCCACCAGCATCGATACCCCGCTGCATGGTTTTGTGCCGTTTAAGCATGTCGATCACACCCACCCCGATGCGGTGATCGCGGTGGCGGCTTCGGCACGCGGTCGCGAACTGACGCAAGAGATTTATGGCGATGAGGTCATTTGGGTGGATTGGCAACGCCCCGGTTTCGACTTGGGCTTGAAGCTGAAAGCCGTTTGCGAGCAATACCCCAATGCCAAAGGGGTGATTCTCGGTCAACATGGGTTGATCAACTGGGCGGATGACGAAAAAGAATGTTACGAATTGTCGCTGACCCTGATTGAACTGGCGGCGCGCTATATCGAAACCCACGACAAGGGCGAGGACACCTTTGGCGGGCAGCAGTTTGCGGTGTTGCCCGATGCCGAGATCGCGGCGTTGTTGGGCGATGTCTTGCCGTATCTGCGCGGGAAAATGTCGGCGGACCACCGGTTTATCGGGACGGTGCAACTGGGCGGGGCGGTGGCGCAGTTTGTGAACAGTAAGGACGTGGTACGCCTCGCTGAATTGGGGACATCGTGCCCAGATCACTTTTTGCGCACCAAGATCAAACCGTTGTATGTGGCATGGAATCCGCAAACTGACACCCTCGACACCCTAAAGGCGCAGTTGGATGCTGGTTTTGTGGCGTACCGTGCCGATTATCAAGCGTATTATGACGCTTGCAAACGCGCTGACTCCCCCGCCATTCGCGATGCTAACCCGCGTGTGATCCTGATCCCCGGCGTCGGCTTGATCGCGTGGGGCAAGAACAAGAGCGAATCGCGCGTGACAGCAGAATTTTACCTGAACGCGATCAACGTCATGCGCGGTGCCGAGGCGATCAGCGCCTATATCGCCTTGCCCCGCCAAGAAACCTTTGATATCGAATATTGGGCGCTGGAAGAAGCCAAGTTGCGCCGGATGCCGCCAGAAAAATCGTTGGCGCGCAATGTCGTGGTGGTCATCGGGGCGGGCAGCGGCATTGGGCGTGCCGTCGCCGAACGAGTCGCCAAAGAAGGGGCGCATGTCGTCTGTGCTGATTTGAATTTGGATGCCGCCCAAGAGACCGCCGATGCGCTCGTCAAGACCTATGGCGTGGGGATCGGCGTGGCAGGGACGGGGATTTCGAGTTGTGGGGCGGCGATTGCGGCGCAGGTCAATATCACCCAACGGGCGTCCGTGCGGCAACTCCTGGCGCAGGTGTTGATGGCATATGGCGGCGTGGATAACGTGATCGTCACAGCGGGCGTGTTCGTTTCGCCCGATGCGACAGGGCACATCACCGATGACCGTTGGCAGATGACGTTTGATGTCAATGTGCTAGGCAGTTATATCGTCGCCGATGAAACGCGGACGGTGTGGACGGCACAGGGTTTGCGCGGCACGCTCGTGATTACGACCAGCGTCAACGGCGTTGTCTCCAAGAAAGGCTCGCTGGCATATGACACCAGCAAAGCGGCAGCCAATCACCTCATCCGTGAGCTTGCTGTCGAACTTGCCCCGCTGGTGCGCGTCAATGGCGTTGCCCCAGCAACTGTCGTTGATGGCAGCAGCATGTTCCCGCGGGATCGGGTGATCAGCTCGCTGAGCAAGTACAACATCTCCCACAGCGAGGACGAGACGACCGAATCATTGCGCGATAAGTTGGCGCATTTCTACGCGGGGCGCACCTTGATGAAGTTGCCGATCACGCCGGAAGATCAAGCAGAGGCGTGCTACTTGCTGAGCGTCGATAGCTTTGCCAAGACCACCGGACAGGTGATCAGCGTGGATGGCGGGTTGCACGAAGCGTTTATGCGCTAAGGGCAGGTTTAGCTTGTGTTGAAAAATGTGGGCAAGCTCACCGATTGAGTTAGCCCGACAACGGCTAAACGGGGGCGGCACCTTTACATAAGGGTAGGGGTGCCGCTTCTTTATATGGAAAGGTTTGCCCTTTGCGGTGTCTATGCTTCGCGTTATGCTGGTATGAGTATTGTTATTTTTAGGGAGAGTTGAACCAGTGGCTCATCTTTTTGAACCCATCACGCTTCGGGGTGTGACCCTTCGCAATCGCATCGGTGTATCCCCCATGTGCCAATATTCGTGCGAAGACCAAGACGGCATGGCAACCGACTGGCATCTTGTCCATTTGGGGGCGCGTGCCCTAGGTGGTGCCGGGCTGATCATCGCCGAGGCAACGGCGGTCGAAGCTCGGGGGCGCATCAGCCCACATGATTTGGGTATTTGGAGCGACGCCCATATTGCGCCGATTGCGCGGGCGGTGACATTTGCCAAAGCACATGGTGCCGTCATGGGGATTCAGTTGGCACACGCCGGACGCAAAGCCAGCGCCCCGCGCGCGTGGAATGCCTTGTTTACCGAAAAGCGCGTCACGGTGGAACAAGGCGGATGGCAACCTGTTGGAGCGAGCGCACTCCCCTTCACGGATGGCTTTTGGACTCCCCATGCCCTGACGTTGGACGAGATCGACGGCGTGGTCGAGTCGTTTGTGGCGGCGGCGCGACGGTCGGCAGAAGCGGGCTTTGATGTGGTGGAAATTCACGCCGCACATGGCTACCTGTTGCATAGTTTTTATTCACCCCTTGCCAACCACCGCGATGATGCTTATGGCGGGAGCTTTGAAAATCGGGTGCGCTTGACACGGCGCGTTGCCCAAGCGGTGCGTGCGGTGTGGGATAAGCCATTGTTCGTGCGGTTGTCATGCAGCGACTGGACGGACGAGGGCTGGACGAGTGACGACTCGGTGGCATTGGCGCGCTTGCTCAAAGAGGATGGCGTGGATGTGATTGATTGCAGCACAGGCGGCAATATCGCCGGCGTCAAGATTCCGCTGGAACCTGGGTATCAAGTACGGTTTGCCGAGGCGGTGCGGCATGGGGCGGAGATCGCAACGGCGGCGGTTGGCTTGATCACGACCCCCGCCCAAGCGGATGCGATTGTTCGCGAAGAGAAAGCGGATATCGTTTTGCTGGCGCGGGAGATGCTGCGCGATCCGCATTGGGCATTGCACGCGGCACAAGACTTGGGGCAGACGGTCACGCCGCCGTCGCAATACGCGCGTGGGTTTGCTTAACGGAAATTGGGGTGCGGCGGCGATGATTTTAGGTTAAACAACCAGGGCTGTTGCAAAGTCTTGTGTGAAACAATTTCAGTGGATCACAAAGCATATCCCCACCCCGTCCGACCGAAGGTCGGCATCCCCTCCCCACTTCGTAGAGAGGGGACTTCTAAGAAC
>Ga0163154_10002493_pt1 | contig 26857 bp, 24 predicted proteins | sample OliLakLV19MP9P1_FD_148649 | JGI IMG/M metagenome (GOLD analysis project Ga0163154, IMG submission 148649) | Freshwater microbial mat bacterial communities from Lake Vanda, McMurdo Dry Valleys, Antarctica - Oligotrophic Lake LV.19.MP9.P1 | ecosystem: Environmental > Aquatic > Freshwater > Lake >... | reverse complement strand
GGCCGCCGCCGAGGCGCTTGCAAAACTCCGTGCCCGGCTCGTCGAGGCTCAGACGGCCTGGGAAGCCGGCACCCGCGAAACCGGATGGCAGATCTACCGCGACAACGCCGTAGGATCGGTGCCGGCGTTGCGCTCGCTCAGCCCGGAGTTCGTCACGTGGCTCCTCGATCGCAGTATCGAGGAAGCCCGGCTCGACTCCGCCGAGGAGATCGGCCGGGAGTTGATCGCCTGGGTCGATTCTGCCAAACTGCCTCCCGAGACCAAGGCGGCTGCGCAGGTCGCCTACGCCAACATCGCCCTTGCCCGCGAGGAATACCCCAAAGCCCGTGCGCGGTTCGCGATCATCGCGGCCAACAAAGAGTTCGCCGGCACCCGTGCCCGTGCGCGCGCCGAGCTTCAGATGGCCGAGGTGGACCGGATCACGCGGCAGCTCGAATCCGCCGCCGAAGTTGCCACCCGCCTCGCGGAGGATCCGGACGTCGACACCCAGACGCGGGCCTATCATCTGCTCGCCCTGATCCGATTCGATCAGGAGGATTTCCCCGAAACATCCAAGAGCCTTCAGGAGGTGTTCCAGCGCAGCCCCGATTTCGCACCCGCCCGCATTCTCGAAGGCCAGCTCCACCTCCGCCAGCGCAAGCTTGTAGAGGCCACCGAGGTGAAGGTCGGCCTCTCGTCCGACCAGAAGAAGATGGTCCCCGGCAAACCGCTCAAGGTGAAACTCGAAGACCGGAACCTCGCCATTGCCGGGGCCGCCGAGAATATCGAGATCCGCGCCTGGACCGACTCGGGCGATGAAGAGACCTTCAGTCTGTTGCCCTTCGGCGAGTCGAAAACCCTGTTTGAAGGTGCCCTCAATACCGCGCTCGGGCCGATTCAGAAGGGCGACCGAACGCTCCAGGTCCTCGGGGGGGATGTGGTCCGTTACGATTTTTCGGCAGCGTTCCGAAAAGGCCGCGACCTGCCCAACTCGCACCCGGTGGAACTCACGGTTGCGAGTGATGGCGGGCTTTTGGTGTCGTCCGGCGAGATCCTCACCGCCGAGCAGATCGCCGAACAGGAGTTCGAGACGATGATCCGCGAGAAGCTCGCCGAAGTGAAAGCCGATACCGGCGAAGTTGCCACCCTCAGCGAACGCCGGGCTGCCAATCAAGTCAAACCCGGCAACGCAATCAACGTGCGGGTCAGCGACCTTGACGCCAGCCGGTCCGCCCAGGTCGACAAAGTGAAGATCGAGGTGCTGGCGACCAGCGGCGATCGCATTCCGGGGTTTGAGCTGACCGAGACCGGGCCGTTCACCGGGGTGTTCGAGGTGTCCATTCCCACGGTCGCCGCCCCGGCGGTTGCGACCGCCTCAAGCAGTGCCGACGGCAGTCATCCAAGCCAGGCGATCTCTGCGGGGACTTATCCCGCGTGGGTGGCCGGGAAAGAAGAGCGCATCAACCGGCTGTATGCGGTCGATCTCAAGGACAACATCCCGCTCGGAGAACTGCAACTCAAGGCGGGCGTGCCGGATCGAAAAATCAAACGGTTCGTGGTCCAGACCAGTGTGAACGGACGGATCTTCGAGACGGTGGGCGAGTATCCCGGACCTCATGTGCCTTGGGATGCCGCCCCATCGGTGCGCATTGCGAAGTTGCCGCCGAAGGGAGCCGCCCTTGCCTCGGCCGATGCCTATCGGGAGTATTTCTCCACCGGAGCCCTCGATCATGGCGGAATCCGTTCGATCTCACCCGGGTCGATTAAAGGCGTGCAGGCAACCCGGTTCGAGCTGCGTCGCCAGAAAGACACCGCGTTCGGTCAGGTTTGCCGCGAACTCGGCTTGGAACGCAACGAGTTGTATGCCGCGCATTTCCGGGCCGCCCTTTATGTGCCCGAGAAGCGGGTCCGGTCGCTCTTGCTCAAGGGCGACAGCAAGCGGGCGGGAGCCCAGCCGATCCTGCTGGTGAACGGCGAACCTGCCACGTCGGTGGAGGGCGGATGGGAACTCCGCAAACCGCTCGGAGTTGGCGTACACCGGATCGATGTCTTTTTCACGGGCGGGAGCAACGACGGTCGAACCCTCGATCTCCAGTGGGATATCGCCGAGGCGCCCTTTCACGCCCCGATTCCGCTCGCAGAACTCGACCCCGCCGCCCATCCCGAAATCATCGCCGAGCTCAAGCGCGAACCGGCGCGCATTCAGGCCGAAGCCGATGGGGGCTCGTTCACGGTGCAGTTCGCGCCCCGGACCCAGGCGCGCGTCGTGCGATTCGTCCTTCAGGAATACGAGTCCGACGCCCCCGCGATTGAGCGGGTGGCCCTCAAGGACACCGCGGGCGGGGTCGTGCTGCCGTCCAAACAGGATCTGCTCCGGCTCGCGGAGAATCAGACGCTTGAGATCGTGCCCGGCGACCGGATCACCCTCCGCTACGTTGAGGATCGCACCATCACACCCGAGCGCGCGCGGCACGAGGCGTTCCTTACCGCCACTTACACCAACGCGGGGATCAACGCCTGCTTTGAGGAGATCGAGCAGCAGGAGGGTCAGGCCCGGAAGGCGTCTTATGTGGCAATGCGCCGGTTCCGTCCGGGCGACAAGGTCAGCGTCGTCATCAGCGATTCCGACAATGACGTCTCCGTGCAGCCCGACAAGGTGGGCTTCAAGGTTCGCACCGCGAAGGGGGTGGAAACCGCGTTCGAGGCGATCGAGACCGGACCGCATTCCGGCGTGTTTGTGGGCGGGTTCTTCCCGGTCAACGCCAAGCCTTCCCGGGCCGGGGAGGTGGAGGTGGCAAAGGGCGAGGACGTGTTGATCTCGTATATCGACCGCGAGAACACCGACCCCGGTGTGCCATGGGCGCGCGAGACACGGATCGAGCAGGCCTTTTATCAGGCGCCGGAGTTGCGCGTGTTCGAGGTGTCGCCGCGGGTGCTCAGCCCCGAGCAGGCGGCCGAAGCTGCCAGGTCGCTGGTGCCGGCCACGGGCAATGAAGAGATTTTCCTGCCCAGTTACGAACTGGAAGTCCGCCGGCCCGAAGCGCCGGCCGGTGCCACGGCGGGCCCGTGCATCATCGACGGGCCCATCGGCGTTGAGATTCTCTGGCCCACCGCCGCCCTGTCGCCCCGCAGCAAAGTCCGGGTCTACGCGCAGACCTCATCGGGCCGGAAAGCTTTCGGTCAGGAACCGGCCGCCCCGTTCGACCCCGCCGTGCCCGGGACCATCGCGGTGGAGGGGGTGCCGTCGGGGTTTGCAGCCGGCAAGTTGGCGGAGGGATGCGTCCGCGTGGTCGTCGCCACGGATCGCAAGCTTGCCAGACCGCTTGATGACGGCCGGTTCACGCTCATGATCCCGACCGTCATGGGCGAGGCCCCTGCGAAGAGCCTGGTCGACGAACCGCTCGACCCCGCGACCCAACAGCCGTGGCCGCTCACCGTGCTGGGAGGTGACACCCTCCACATCGGGTTCCAATTCGAGGACGAGTCGGGGGCCACGCAATGGCTCACGACCAGCGTGCCGCTCCGGTCCCAACCCAGCTTCCATGTGATGGACCGCAAATACCGCACCGAACTCGCCGGCACCCACGTCGGAGAGACCCTGCAAGTCCGCGTCGTGGATCGGGCGCGTCAGATCAGCGCGGCGAACGATCCGATCACGCTGCGGGTCGAGGCTCCGGGGAATCGCACCCAGACGATCACGTTGTCTGAGACCCTCAATTTCAGCGGTGTTTTCAAGGGGCAGCTCACCCTGGCGCATGCCGCCGAGGCGGGAAACAAGACCGCGGCAGACACCCTGCCCGTCCAGTATGGCGACCGGATCGCGCTGCTGTACGAGGGGGGGGCGGGCGCATCACTGATCCGACGCGAGGTGGAAGTATTCAAAGGGGACGACGCCCTGCTGGTGCCGTTCACCAAACGGTTTCGCGATCCGGAACTGGCGGTGCTCACGCAGTTCACCGCTGCCGAAGCCCATTTCGAGTTGGCCAAGAAACATCGTGAACTCGGCAACGAACCGCTGGCGTGGGAGGGCATCCAGCGCGGAAAAAAACTTCTCGAGGAGGCGATGCGGGATCACCCGGGCGGCGCCACCCGCGCCCAGGCCGACTTCCTCCTCGCCAACCTCGAACTCGAGCTCGGCGACATTGCCAGGCAGCCGAACGCGAAGGCCCAGCATTACAACGCCGCCATTCGATCGTTCGGCGATCTGATCGGGAATTTCCCCGACAGTCCCTATGCGCCCAAGTCGCAGTTCAAGAAGGCGGTGGCCTTCGAAAAGACCGGCGAGATCGACCAGGCCTGCGAGGAGTATGTCAAACTAAGCTACCGTTATCCTGAGAACGAACTGGTCGCCGAAACGATCGCCCGTCTCGGCCATTACTTCTTCGTGAAGGGCAAACAGTTGCTCGATGGGGCGGAGAAAGCCGCCGATGCGGTCGCGCGGGAGAAGGAGAAAGCAAAGGCGCGTGACGTGTTTTCAACTGCCGGCGAAGTGTTCGGGCGACTGGGGGAACGATTCCCCAACCATTCACTCGCGGACCGCACGACCGTGCTGGCCGGCCAATGTTTCATGCGGGCGGAGGCCTACGTCCGGGCGACAAGCGCCTTCGCCAAGGTCACGGAGAATCCGAATGGTGACAAGGAGGCGCGTCCGGAAGGGATGTTCTGGGCCGGGGAAGCGTATCTCAAGCTCGCCGACGACAAGACCGCGTCCAAGGGTGTTGATCAACCGATGCTCCAGGCCTACCGGATGTTCAAGCGGCTCACGTGGGACTACCCGGAAAGCAAATGGGCGAAGTACGCCCGGGGTCGCCTGACCGAGGGCCCGATGGCCGAGATGGCTGCGAAGGATTCCCAGCAATGAAAGTCTCCGGGATCCCGGATCGTGTGACCGGCACCGCGCGCCAGGCGTGGCACGGTGCTTTGCGCAGGGTTCGACGCTGGTTCCCGGGTGATTCAGGGACGCCCACGGCCGAGGAACGGGAGCTTCTGGCGTCGCTGGGTGTTGAGGCGACCAGCCCGGGGTTCGTGCGCAGCCGGACCGTCATCGACACCGGGGGATGGTCGGGTCGGCGATGGATCTGCGCGTTGCCGGAGGGGGGTGGGTTGCTGATCTTCGCCCCCGGTCCCCGGCCATTCGTCCGGCGGATCGACCGGGACGACATTCGCCTTCCCCAGTACCATCACGGCATCGCCGAGTTGTTGCTCGGGGTGCCCGGCCTAAGCGGTCTCCGGCTGCCGATCCACCGGTCCCGAGCGCTTCTCGAACCCCTCAACCTCCAACCCGTAAACCCATGATTGATATCCTGATCAAAGGGGGTCCATTGATGATCCCGCTCCTGCTCTGCAGCGTGGCCGCCCTGGCGGTCGTGCTCGACCGGTTCATTGCGTTCCGCAACAATGACCGACACGATGCGCGTGCCTTGCGCGCCCGGGCGCTTACCTTGCTGCGCGAAGAGCGGATCGACGAGGCCATCGCGCTGTGCGAGGCGTCGCCGGGTGCGGTGGCGGCCGTCATGCTCGCCGGCCTCCAGACTTACAAACGCTACCATGTGGCCGGGACCGATCCCGCCACGCTCCGCTCCCTGGTCGAGGATTCGATGCAGGACTACTCGCTGACCGCGCTGAGCGCGATGGAACGCCGGTTCGGCGTGCTCACCACGGTTTCCAGCGCGGCGCCGTTGCTCGGGATGACCGGCACGGTGACGGGCATGATCGCCGCGTTCACTGCATTTGCCGGGAGTGGCGATCCGGCCAAGGTCGGCGCCGGCATCGCCGAGGCGCTCATCACCACGGCGGCGGGCCTGTTGATCGCGCTGGTGGCGGTCGTCCCCTACAACTATTTCAGCAGCCGTTCCTCCGCCATCGACCTGGAGATCCAGCAGGGGATCTCGGAGGTGCTCGATCTCCTCACGATGAAAGGATTGGGCGGGTTCAACGCCTGAGACCCCCATGGGGCGCAAGCGGATACCGCCCAGCCGGCTGCGCGAGCGGTCGGTCGAAGTGCCGACCGACTCGTTCGGCGACATCGCGTTCCTGCTCATCATCTTCTTCCTGCTCGCGACGAGCCTGATGCAAACGCGGGGGATTCTCGCCGACATGCCCGCCGGCGAGAAATCCGATCAGGCCGCCGAGAAAACCCCCGCGATCGTCGTGAAAGAGGGCGCGATTGTACTCAACGACAAACCGGTGACGCTCGCCGAACTCAAGCGGGAGTTACGACGGATGAAGCTCCCGGCACGCGAGGAATCGAAGCGGATCGTGCTGCTCGAGGCGGCCGGACGCGTCCCTTACCAGCAGTATTTCGAGGTGATGACCGCGATCTCGATCGAAGGCGGGGTGATCGCCATGGCCAAGGAGGAGAAGTAAGCCATGCCGCGCAAGCATCGCCGCCGCAAGCGCCCGAAGATCTTCCTGCCGATGGCGAGCATGGGCGACATCGCGTTTCTCCTGATCATCTTCTTCCTGCTCGCCAGTAACTTTCTCCGGGACGCCTCGCTCCAGCTCGATCCCGCGCGTGCGGAGAATCTGGACTCTATCGAGGAAAGCCCCATCACGGTCGCAATCGACCGCGAGGGGATCATCTATTTGCAGGGGATCCGCATCGACAGCGCCGAGGCCGTGGAATCGGCTGTCGCCGGGTTGATCGAGGGGCAGACCGAGCCCCGGCGACGGACCGTGCTCTTCCGGTGTGACGCGAAGGCCGGACGCGAACTCTACGAACCTGTTATTGAATCCATCACCCGTTCGGGCGCCCTTCTTGCCGTGGTCGGCGAGAAAAGCGATGCGCCCGGCGCGGTCACCCAACCCGCCGTACCCTGATGCAACCCGCCGACCCCACGCTCCACTCCGACAGATCCCGTTCCACCAATCCGGTTTCTCCCGACCGACTCCTGGCGCCATTCACGCGAACCCCGATTGGTCGTTCCTACGTCCTCTCGATCGTGGTGCATGCCGGGGTGATCCTGCTGCTGTCCGTCGCGTACATCCGCGATACCTGGATCGATCCCGAGGGGGCCAAGGCTCGCGCAGAAGCGCTCAAGGCCAAACAGATCCAGCAAGCCACTTCCAACCCCGATCCAACCGCACCGGCCGAAACGCCGTCGCCCACAGCCACCCCGGCGGCTTCCCTGTCTGCGACGGGCGCTCCCGCGGCATCGCCCAAGGCCGATTCCGCCAAGACAGACCTTGAGATCCTGGAGGAGCGCAAGGATACCGCGGTCGGTCGGGCCATCACTGAGACCGCCAACCCAACTGAAGTCGTGCCCGGCGGTGAGGGTCTCCCGTTGGGCCGCTGAGCCCGCCGACATCGTCCTTGTGCATGGAGTCTCACGGGCCAATTCCGCAGACCCCGGTGCCGCCGCGGCACAGCCGGTTCCGCCTTCTCCTGGCAGCCCCGCTGTGGCTGACCGGCCTGGTGGGTGTCTGGTATGGCCTGCTGTTTCTTCCGGTGCCGACCTATCTTCGATTCGAGGGATGGGCCACGCGGGCAACAGGCGAGGTCAAGACCGCGAAGGAAAAAGTCGCTGCGCAGGAGAAGACCGAGCGGGACGCGTGGCAGGCCTCGCGCAAACCCGGGGAGGCCAGACCGGCGGAGTCGAAGGCTGCCGAGTCCAAACCCGGTTCCGCTCCCAAGCCCGAGAACGGTCCGCCTGCGTCACCCGGGTTGGTCAAGCTGAAGTTGGAGTTGAAGGAAAGGGAACGGGAAGCGAAGACCGCCGCCGAAACTCTGGATTTGTTCCTGACGAAGCGTCAGCTGCCGGCTTTCCTGCATCGGGAGGCTCCGGGGTTCGCGCCTGCGGCCCGGGCTGCCGGCTCGGGGTTGGGGCTCGCCTTCATCGCCCGGATCACCCTCGCCGTCGGGGTGATGTGTCTGATGGTCGGAACGTTCGCGCGCTTCCGGCGTCGGCTTCCACTGCGGCTGGTTCGCTGGACGGCCTGGTCGGTGCTCGGCTGGTTTGGATGCTACACCCTCGCCGTGTTCGGTGTGGTCGCCGCTATCGCGGAGGCGGGGGTGGACATCGGAGGGTATGCCCCCGATCCCGTGAATGTGTTTTTTTGGAAGTACGACCTGCTCTGGCCGGCGGTGCTCGTGGCGTTGCTCGCGCTCTTCGTTCACCTCCACACCCAACGGGCTCAGGCGTTCGCCGACGCGGGACTCGCGGCCCCGGAGGGAGAGGAGGGATCCGGCGACCGGATGCTCGAAAGCCTGCGGACCCACGGGCGTGATCCCCGGTTCCGCAAGAGCCACTACGCGAGTTGGCTGACGCATCTCGCGGTGCTCGTCCTGATCCCGTGGTTGTTGCAACTGCTCGGGTGCGTGAAGGATTATCGCGTGCCGAAGGGGTCCGGTGAGCCGGCCGTGCTCATGGTCCAGGTGAAGCCGGTGAAAAAGGAGAAGAAGAAGCGGATCACGCTCCGGCCCGATTCCTCGATCTCATTTCACATGCCCGATCTCGACGACTCGAAGCTGATGCAGGAAGTCGTTGAGGCCACCGAGCTCAAGTACAAGGTCGACCTGGCCGCGCGCGCAGGTCGGATGGGTGCGGGCGGCGGGAAGAAAGGCGGCTGGCCCGACGGCATGGAGAACGCCCTGGTGCGGTTCATCCGGCTCGACCATCGCGGGCCGGGCTGGGACGACGGGATGAGTTCCGCGCATCGGGCGGACCTGAACTTCCTGGAGGAGTTCAACAAGCTCACCGGATTCAAGGTTTCCAACAAGTCCGAGGCTCACCCGATCCGGTTGCTTGCCCGATATCGGAAGGGATTCGCCCCGCCCTTCGTGTATCTCACGGGCGACGGCAACATCGGCACCTCGGGCTCGGATGTGCAGGTGCTGCGGAATTATCTGCTCGGCGGCGGATTGTTGTTCGCCGATGCGGGCAGTCGACGGTTTCACGATTCGTTCCGCGGCCTGATGGAGCAGGTGTTTCCGGGCCAGCCCCTGCGGGTCATCGCCGACGACGACCCGATCTTTCAGTTCCCGTTCAGCTTCCCGAACGGCGCACCACCGCTCTGGCACCATGGCGGGACGGGGGCGATGGGGATCAAACATCGTGATCGCTGGGTGGTGTTCTATCATCCGGGCGACATCAACGACGCCTGGAAGACCGGACATTCCGGCCTCCAATCGGAGCTCGCGGAAGGGGCCTACCACATGGGGGTGAACATCGTCTATTATTCGTTCACCCACTACCTCGAAGAGACCAAGCAATACCGGAAATGAGCGCACCAATCCGACGCATGAAACCAAGCCACGGACGCACTCGCGCTGCCGCTGCGGTGCCGCATTCCAGCCCCCCCCGCGAACGGCTGCGGCGACGTTCCTCTCAATGACCGCCGTCCTGCAAGCGTTCGGGTTGATCGGCGTGGTTTCGGTCCTTCTCTGGATCGGTGCGATGGCATTGCTCTCCCTGGCCGTACAACGCCGGGTGTGGTTTCGGTGGGCGCTCCGGGCGGTTGTCTGCGCGCTGCTCGGGTTGCTGGTCGCGAAGTGGAACTCGGCACGGGTCAGCGCCATCGAAGTGGATCGCTCGGATCTCGTGCGGCAAGCGCTGGATCGTCACCGGGAGGCGCAAATCCGCGACGGGGAAGAGGTCAGCAGCCCGCGCTTTGCGGAGACCAGCGCCGCAGACTCCCTCGCGCAGGCGGGCAGCCTTTCCGAGACCGCCCTTGCGACCGGACCTGCGTATCGCAAACGGGGCAAGCAAGCCCGGGAGACCGGGAACGGGAGCGTGGGGGGGGCGATCATCGGCGATGCCTCGCAGGTCGGTGCGGATGCGGGGGAGTCCGGGGACGATTCCATCCGTCGAATGAAACAGGTTGATGTCGACCGGGCAAACCGTTGGGATCGGTGGAATCTGCTGCTCGCACGCAGCCTGGTCTGGATCACACTCGGCGGTGCCGGTCTGTTGCTCGTGCGGCGGTTCAACCGGATCACCGGGTCGGGTCCGCCTCTTCGGCTCGCTGCTCCGTGGATTGATGCCTTCTCTCGGAAGGATCACCAGGTGATCATCGAGGATCGCGACGACGCGCTGCGCTGGTTCGTTGCCCGGGCGGTCCGGAAAGGGGAGGGCGTCCTGGCATTTGGTCAGGAAATCGTCGCCGCCGGCACGGTGCTTCGGACGCCGGGGGCATTCGGGGGTGACGAGGTGCGCGTGCGCAACGCCACGGACCCGGGCGAGGCGCGTGATCTTTTCGAGTCGGTCTGGTATGGTCTGACCGTGGGCCAGATCACGGATCCCGTTGGGCTTCCCGCCTGGCTCAAGGCCCTGCGCGAGTTTGTCGAGATGCGCCGCTTCACCCGGGCCCGGGCTCGTGCGACGGTGAATGTGATCGTTGCAGAGACGGCGTTGCATTCGCGTGCCCCGGCGCTGGCGGAGCTCGGTGAGATGGTCCCGTGGTTCGAGGATCTCAATTTCCGTTTGGTGGTCGCGGGTTCAACGGCACCACCGGAGCTGGGTCCGCTGCCACGGATCGACGTGCGCGAGATCGAGATGGAATGTGTGCTGTCGATCGAGCAGGTCTGGGCCGGGCGGTTGTGGGGGTGGCTGAACGCGAGGCTGCCGCGCGGGGTCCGCACCCGGATCGGGGCAGCGCTGGTCCTCTCCGCGCTGGCGTTTCCCGGCCGACTCGACGCGGCGGGACTCCCGACCGAAGAACCGATTCCCGTTGTTCTGGAGTTCACCGAACCCGGGGGGAAAACGCGTGCGGTCAAAGGCACACTCCGATTCGAGGAGTTCCCGGTTCGTTACGAGGGGCAGACCACCTGGCTCAAACCCCTGTCGATCCTGCCGAAGCAGACTGATCAGGTCCACATCACGCGGTCGCAGCCCGGCAAACCGGAGTTCGAGTTTGTCACGAATGCCGGGTCGTTCCGCGGCGAACTCGCATTCCAGAAGCTGCGGGTCGAGATCGGGGCGATGGCCCAGCTTGATCGGGTGGGCGGGGGCGATCTCACGGCCGCGCTGGTCGAGGAGGTCAGTCTTGAAGAGCAAGTGGACGACGATGCCACGCTACCCGTGGTGTTCGAGTCCGATGAGCCATTGGCGTTTCAGTATCTCGACGTGGATCGGATCCTGGCGATCAAGTTTCCGATCCAAGTCCCGGCGAGTGAAGAGCCGGTGAGCGGGCGGTTCCTGGAGTTCAGCAAGCAGGCCAGGGGGTCCGGGGGACGGGTGCAGGTGGCGGCCGCGACCTTTGTCGGTGGCGGGTTCGATGAAACGGTCATGGCCGCAGGGTTTCTCCCGGATGGGGGGGTGGTGGCGGTCGTGAGCGCGGTCGACACCTCCTGGGTGCCGGAGGCTGCGATTCTCGGGCGGGACCCCGACGGGTTGGCGCAACCCGAGGCACCGAAGGCCGAGGACAAGGGTTTCCCGCGTGCGCTGATCCCGGCGCCCGGTCCGCGCTCCGGCGGCGCGGAGGCGCATGTCGCGCCGGTCCTCCTGCGGTTCGATCCCGATTTGAAACGGATCGAGCAAGCCGTCCGGCTGCCGTTCGGCGTGATGATGGCCTCGGGGATGGCTGTGGGACCGGACGGAGCCGTGACGCTCTGGGGCGGCACACTGCCGCACTGGAAGGCCATCGGCGAAGTGCAACGGATCGACAATCCCGCCGCCGCCGACTCCGCCAAGGCCCGCAGCCGACCGTTTGATCCCGATTCTGGCAGTCTGATCGTTCGGCTCGACCCGGGTCTCCAGCGAGTGGCGTGGGCCCGCTTTTATCAGGCCGATGGCGTCCAGGTGTTCGCGCGTCGGTCGGGGAACATGATCGTTCGCGCCGCGAAAGGATTCGAGGAGCTCAAGCCGACCGGCGAGAGCATCCCGGCCGGCATTGACGATCCGGCAATCGCGGGCCAGCGCCGCGGGCTGGCATTCAACCCGGTCGACGCTACCTGGTATACCGGCGGCGATTACAACAGCCAAACGGGCCACGAACCGTATCGCAACCCATGGCTGAGGAAGTACACGGCAACCGGCTCGCTGGAGTGGGCGGCTTGGGACTGGACCGGTCCGGTGGTGGGCGTGAAACGCTACCGCCTGGTCTCCGATTCCGCCGTGCGCCAGATCCGGTTCCTGAAGAACGGGGATCTCCTCATCGGAGGATGGTCGGATGGCGGGAACACGGTGTTCTTCCGTCTGCCGTACGATCTCTCGACGGCGCACAACCTCACCGGTTTTGCGGCATCTCTGTGGGGAGCCTCGGTCCTGTCGGTGGGGCACCTGCAGCGACTCGATCCCAGGACGATGCAGGTCCGGGCGGCCACCACCTACACCTCGTTCACGCCGCTCAACAACAAACCCAATTCCATCTTCCTCTCCGACCTCGCCGAGTTGGAGAACGGCTCGATTGCGGTGGTCGGTGCCTCCGCCACGGGGCTCATTGAAACGCACGATGCCTGGACGGAGCCATGGATCTCGATGACCCAGCAGGCCGCCGCAATGGAGAATCCGACCCACGGCGTGAAGTCCGGTCCGTTCTTCGCGTTGTTCGGTCCGAACTTCAAAGACTATCATTTTTGCAGTGTCGTGCCGGGACTGCGCGCGCAGCGCGTGGCAGTGCGGGGCCATCGCGCCCTGGTCTACGGCGCGGCGACCTTCGAACCGAAAACAGATGGCACCCGCGACGGTTCGATCCTGAAGAACCCGGTGCAAGCGAAGTTCGGCGGTGGGAACACGGATGGTTACCTGCTGCTGATCGATACCTCGGAGGTGAGAGCCAAATGATCGGATCCGTCAACCCACGCGACGCTCATACCCGGCGGCTCGGTGACGGGCTCAACAAGCCGACGGGGTTCCCGTTCAGACCGGTTTCGCAGTGGGGCGAAAGGGCCCAGGCGCGACGCCGTGCTCACGGGGAGGAAGCGGGGGCCGGCGTCCGATTTGCAGAAGGGTGCGGAGGAGTGCGAGCGCGAGGAGGAGCAAGTGCAGGATGTCGGAAGTGGCGACTGATCGCGATATTGATACTGCTTGGGATTGCGGTGCGGACGGAAGGGGCCCCCGATATTCTCAGCTCGAAAGATCCGGCGGAGGACATCGCCGGGGTTTGGAAAATGACGGCGCGGCAGGTCTACCCGTTCCTGATGATTCTGCGGCGGGAAGGGCATCCGAACCCGAGTTTTTGGGTCGGACGCAATGAGCCCGGGCCGTTCACGCTGAAGGCGGTGCACGATGTGCTGGACGGGTCGACCCGGATTGAGGCCAGTGGCAACTTCGTCGTGCGCGCGGCGACCACGCCGCCGCGGGCCGGGGTGCCGGACCAGGTGCCGGGTGGGGGATGGTCGCAGGATCGCAAGAAGATGGAAGTGGCGCTGGAGTTCCAATCCTTCAGCGGGTTCCGCGCGCTGGAACCGTCGAAGCAGCGGGGCACCGAGCCCCCCCGTCTGCGCACGGCAGCGACGACCAAGGGAGTGTTCCGCGCGAACGGCAAGCGGGTTCCGTTCGAGGGCGAGGCCACGTTCGAGCATTCGACGAAGCGGCCGCAGTGGACGATGCGATTCACCGGGAGCACGGAGGGTGCGGCGCTCGGGTTGACGGCGCCGTTCAACGCCCCGCTCCAGATCGAGCTGGAAACCGAGTCTCCGATCTCGGACAGCCGACCCAAACTGGACGATGCCTCGGACCGCAGTGCGGGTGGAATCTTGCCGTGAGCGCCCGGCCCTCGACCTGCCCGGGGCCTTGAGCCTGTCGAAACGGCACACATAAACTTGAAACTATTCCGAGGGATGGGCTTAAACGGCCCGTTCAACGGAATGTAATCGAACCCATCCTATGAAAACCCTGAAATCCATCGTCACCACCACACTGGCGGTTCTCACTCTCTCCTCGGCGGCCCTGGCGGCCCCCGGGAAAAGCCCTGAGACCTCCCCGGCGTTAAAACATGAATCCGACTTCGCCGCCCTCAAGGCCGGCGACAAGGTCGCCCTCGTCTGCAAGGCGTCAGACTCGGTCTCCATCATCGCTATCGAGGACCAGAAAGAGGCCCTTGAACTCTGCAAAGAGGGCAAGATGATCCACTGTCCGGACTGTAAGAAAGAGTTCAAGGTCATCCGCGGCAACCCGACCGGAAAGGGCACTCCCGACCGGAAAGAGGTCGCGATTGTCAATGAAAAGGGAGAGCCCTGCATGTTTTTTGCCAAGCTGGATTAACAGTTCGCCAACCCGACCCGCCGCCCCGTGAGAACGTCTCTCCGGGGCGGTTGTCGCGTTTACCCCTCGCGAGCCGGGATGGACCGATTCGAACGGTAATGTCGCGAAAACGGGAGGGATTCCCGCAGGTATCTCGTTAGACTGACCGCCATGAGCCCACATCCACTCGATGACGCGCTGCGCGCGCTTGACCGAAACCCCGTGCCCGAACTCTCGCGCGGCTTCCGCGCTGCTGTCTGGCAGAAGATCGAGGCGCGCAGGTCGCCAGCGATCCCGCAGGGTTGGCTGGAAGAGTTTCTCCATGCCGCGTATCGCCCGGCGGGGATTGCAGTTGCGGTGGCGGTGAGCCTTGTGGTCGGGTTCGGGTTTGCGGTGCCGGTTTCCGCGGCGCCGCTCGGGCTCGAAGTTTTTTCCTCTCGCACCGAACTGCTTACCCATTTGCCGTGAAACGTGCCCTCCAGTTCGTGTGGTTGATTTTGCTCGTGGTGTTGATTTCGCTCGGCACCTGTCTCGTGGCGCGCAACTGGATCCACCGCATGGCCCCGACCAGCCGCCACGCGGCGCACGCGCTGATCCATACGAAGCTCGGTGTCACCCGGGAACAGGACGAACGCCTGCATCCCATTGAACAACGGTTTCGGGAACGACGGGCCGCCCTCATCGCCCAACTCCGGGTCGCCAACCGGGATTTGGGGCAGGCCATCCTGGAAGATCGGGCTGCGAGCGTGCGAGCCCACGCGACCGTGGAACGAATCCACGCGGTGCAGGGCGAAATCCAGAAGCTCACCCTCGCGCACATCTTCGAAATGGAATCCGTTCTTACTTCCGACCAGTATGACCGACTGCTGAAGCTCACGGCACAGGGCTTGGCAGACCTCGACTCGGAAGAGTGAACGCAATGTCCCAGCCGGACCCAGACCTTGCACTTGTCGGCGCGGTGCAGTCGGGGAACGAACCGGCGTTCAACGCGTTGATGCAACGGCACCAAAAGACGGTGCACCGGTTCATTTACCGCCACCTCCAGAACGAGTCCGATGCGGAAGAGTTGACCCAGGAAACGTTTGTTCGAGCGTTCCTGAAGATCGGAAGTTTTAGCCCGCGAGCCCGATTTTCCACCTGGCTGTTCCAGATCGCGCTCAACCTCTGCAGGGATCGCTCGCGCAGCAAGGCGTGGCGGCAAGCCACCGTCACTTTCTCGGTGTCGGACTCCCGGCCGGGCACGGAAGCCTCCGACAGGTTGTCGGACACCGACCTCCGCGGCACCGGCGCGACCCCCGACGAAAATGCCATGCGTCGGGAAGACCTGCGGAGGCTGGAGTCCGCCATCCGGGCACTGCCGCACAAACTGCGTTCCGCCCTCGTGCTCACCGCTGTCGAGGGGCGCTCACAGGCGGAAGCCGCCGAACTCCTGCACACCACCGTGAAAGGAGTGGAGACCCGGCTCTGCCGCGCGAGATCCCTGCTCGCAAAGGCCCTCGATGCCCAGGCGAAGAAAGTTTGAGGGATCGCACGCGACCTGCCGTTCCAAAAGGGTGCGTGGCACCCCGCCGCCTCCGCTCCGGAGCCCGGGGTGGCCCCGTAGAAGCCTCAGACCCCACGCAACCACGCACCCAGTCCAACCATGCATATCCCATATCACTCCCTCCCGCTCCTCGCTGCCCTGCTGCTCGGGGGCACCTTCGCCTTGGCCGACTCCACCGTGCCGATATCGTATCCGCTCACCAAGTGCGTCGTCTCCGACGAAACACTCGGCGAGCACGGCAAGGCCGTGAAAGTGACCTCCGAAGGCACCGACGTGTGGCTCTGCTGCAAGTCCTGCGTGAAGGACTTCAACAAAGATCCAAAGAAATTCGTGAAAATGGTCGAGGGCGCGGCTCTGAAAAAGTAACTTCACCCTGATCGGGCGGCAGCGGCCAATCCCGACACCAATGATGCCACTGTTCGCCCATGCCGGGGAAGCGCACTTCTTCTCGATGGAGCACATCCATGTGCTCATCAATCATCTGCCCGTCATCGGGCTGGCGATGGCGATTCTATCGCTCATGCTCGCCCTCATGCACCACAGCCGGACAACGGAAAAGGTCGCGCTCATCCTTGTGTTCGTCGCCGCCGCGAGCGCGTGGCCGGTGGTCTTCACCGGGCAGCAAGCCTACAAGCCGATGCGCGGCATTGTGGACAACGCCGGGGTGGACTGGCTCGACGCGCACATGGAGCGCGCCGAGAAAGCCGCGCCGGCCTTTTACGCGCTGGCGCTGCTCGCCGCCGCCGCGCTGGTCGTGCCGCACCAATGGCCGCGCACGACGCGCCCGCTCGCCATCGCGACGCTCGCGCTCGCCGTGCTCTGCCTGGCTGCGGGCGGCTGGATTGCGGATGCCGGTGGGAAGATTCGCCACCCCGAGTTTCGCAGCGAAGCGCCTCCCGCGACCGACCCCGAATCAAACCACAGGCACTGACACCATGCACCGATCACTCACTTTTCTCGCCGCCACGCTGCTCGCCGGTTGCGCGAGCGCACCGCCTCCGCTCGCAGCGACGAATCCCGCCAGCCCGCAGGCTCCCGAGGGAGCGCGCATCGCTCGCACAACCTCGCTGCGCTCCGACGACCCGACGCGCATAACCAACAAGCTGCTCTCCGCCGCGCAAAAGGAGCAGGAGCATTGGGACGCCTACGGCCCTGTCTCCGGCACGCGGGAAGCTGCGCCGAAGACTGAAGGCACAATGGACATGAGCCATGAGCACTAAGCCGCTTTCCCTTTTCGCCATCGTCGCACTCGCGCTGCCGGCGTGGGCCGCGCCAAAGGAACCGGCGTCGAGCCCGGTGGAAATGGCCGTGAAGGAGCGCACCGGCGTCGCCGTTCGCTGGCAGCAGGATGCCGCGGCCCGCGAGGAGGCGCTGGCGCAGGTGCGGGCGCTTTTGAAAAAGCCGCTCACGGTGAACAGCGCGGTGCAAATCGCGCTGCTCAATAGTCGCGAATTGCTCGCCACGTTCGAGGACGTGGGCGTGTCCGCGGCGGACTTGCGCGAGGCGGGGATGTGGAAGAATCCGTCCATTGATTTGAGCGTTCGCTTTCCCGACCGCGCGCCGAAGGTTCCAAATTGGGAGGAAGCCGCCGCGTTCGATTTACTCGACCTGCTCATGATCCCGCTGCGCAAACGTGTCGCCGCCGACCATCTCGCGGCGGCACAACTCCGCGTCGCGGATGAAGCGGTGCGGCTCGTCGCCGAGGTGAAGAGGGCGATGTATGAAGTGAAGGCCGACGACGCGATGATCGAGCACCGCCGCACCGTCGCGGAAATCGGCAGCGGCGCGCTCGATCTCGCGCAACGCCAGCACGCGGCGGGCAACATCGCCGACCTCGCGCTCGCGCAGCAGCAGGCGACTTACAACACCGCACGGCTCGAACTCGCGCTGGCCGAGAACGCGCAGCGCGAGCATCGCGAAAAGTTGAACCGCCTGCTCAGTCTGTGGGGTGGCGATACAGCGTGGAAGGTCGCCGGCGGGTTGCCGCCGCTGCCGGAAAGCGACGTGGCGTTGCGCGGCCTCGAATCGCTCGCTGTGGCGCAGCGGCTCGACCTCGGAGCGGCGCAAATGGAACTCGCGGGCGTCGTCCGGGCGCTCGGCCTCACGAAGACCTACCGCTACATCGGTGCGCTGAGCTTCGGCGTGGACACCGAGCGCGAGCCCGACCGCACCAACGTTACCGGCCCGCGGCTGGCGCTCGAACTTCCGCTCTTCAACCAAGGCCAGGCGCGCATCGCAAAAGGCGAAGCCGAGCTCCGCCGCACCGAGCGCAAGCTGGAATCGCTCGCCATCGGCATCCGCGCGGATGTCCGCGCGCAGCACGACAAACTCGCGGCGTTGCGCGAGGCGGCGCGCTTTTACCAAACCGAAGTCGTGCCCACCCGCCGTGCGATCACCGCCGGAATGCTGCTGCAATACAACGGGATGCTCGTCGGTAACTACGAGCTGTTCGCCACACGCATCGAGCAGATCGAAGCGGAGCACAAAGCCATCGAGACCCTGCGCGACTACTGGACCGCGCGCGCCGAACTGGAGCGCACCGTCGGCGGGAAGCTGCGGAAATGAACACCCAATTCTTCGTCAAGGTCGCGGTCTCGGCGCTCATCATCGCCGCCGTTTCGGAAATCTCGAAGCGCAACAACACCGCGGGCACCTTGCTCGCGGCTCTCCCGCTCACCACGCTGCTCGCGCTCGTCTGGCTCTGGCACGAGACCCACGATGCCACACGCCTTGCGGGTTGGACGACGGATGTCGTGTGGCTCGTCGTGCCCTCGCTGCCGGCGTTGCTGCTGCTCGCCGCGCTGCTCCGGCGTCACTGGCCATTTTACGGCGCGCTCGCCACGGCCTCCGCCGCGTGCGCCCTCGGTTACGTCCTCATTCTCCAACTGCAAAAGAAACTCTGACCATGATTACCCGACGCGAACTCATCACGGGCGCCGCCGCCCTCGCGGGGGCCGCAGCGCTTCCGCGCGCGGGCAGCGCGCAGGAGCACCCCACGCATCCCAGCGCCAAACCCAAACCCGCCGACGGCAAACCCGAGCCACCCGCGTGGACTCGCGCGCCGCACCCGGAACCGGGCGAGCCGGGCAGGCACTACACCCCCACCGTCACCCTCAATGGCTCGACACTGCCGTGGAAACTCGTGGACGGCGTGAAGATCTTTCACCTCATCGCGGAGGAGGTGCGCAACCACGAGTTCGCGCCCGGCTTGAAGGCCCACTGCTGGGGCTACAACGGTCAGGTCCACGGCCCAACCATTGAGTGCGTGGAAGGGGATCACGTGCGCATTTACGTGACGAACAAACTGCCCGCGGCAACGAGCGTGCATTGGCATGGAATCCTGCTGCCATGCGGCATGGATGGGGTGGGGGGCCTCACACAGCGCGCCATTCAGCCGGGGGAGACTTTCAAATACGAGTTCACCCTCTGGCAGCACGGCACCTTCATGTATCACGCGCATCACGACGAGATGACGCAGATGGCGCTCGGCCTGTTGGGCGTCATCGTCATTCATCCGCGCGAGCCAAAGGGGCCGCGGCCCGACCGCGACTTTGTCTACATGCTCAGCGAGTGGAAAATCGTGCCTGGCACGATGCGGCCCGACCCGAACGAGATGACCGATTTCAACGTGCTCACCCTCAACGCGAAGGCATTTCCCGGCACCGCGCCGCTCATCGCGAAGACCGGCGACCGCGTGCGCATCCGCATCGGCAATCTTTCCGCGATGGACCATCATCCCATCCACTTCCACGGGCATTACTGGTGGATTATCGCGACCGACGGCGGCGACATCCCGGAGAGCGCGCGCTGGCCGGAAACGACCGTTCTCGTGCCCACCGGCAGCACCCGCACCGTCGAATTCATCGCCGACAATCCGGGCGATTGGGCAATGCACTGCCACATGACCCACCACGTCATGACGCAGATGGGCCATGGGCTTCCGAATCTCATCGGCGTGAACACCGACGGCCTCGACAAACGCGTGCGCAAAGTCGTTCCCGGCTATATGACGATGGGTGAAGCCGGCATGGGCGACATGGGCGAGATGGGGATGAAAGTCCCGCGCAACAGCCTGCCGATGATTGGAGCGAGAGGGCAGTTCGACTACATCACCATGGGCGGCATGTATACGAACATCAAAATCCGCGACCATCTGGAGAACTACGTCCAAGACCCCGGCTGGTATCCGATGCCCGCCGGCACGCTCGCCGATGCCGCAAGCGCCGATGAATTGAAGCGCGACCTCGGCTCCATCCCCGACGCCATGCCCAAAGGCACGGCACCGATGAACCACGAGCACGGCAGCTAAATCCCCTGACACACTGCTGGCATCAACCAAACCAAGGTTACTTACCCACACTCTATGAATAGAGCCGCACGCCTTGCTCTGACTCTCCTCTCCGCCGTGATCGTCATCACTGCGCACCGGGCTGCGGCTGGGACCGTGGAGTATCGGCTCACGATCGACGAAAAGATCGTGAACTTCACCGGGTCGCCCCGCTCTGCCGTCGCGGTGAATGGCAGTATTCCCGCTCCAACACTCACGTTTCGCGAAGGCGATTTGGCGCGCATCCACGTGACCAATGCCATGACAGTTGAGTCGTCGATTCACTGGCACGGGCTGCTCCTGCCGAACCGCATGGATGGGGTGCCCTTCGTCACCTATCCGCCAATCAAGCCGGGCGTGACCTTCACCTACGAGTTTCCCATCCGGCAGCGCGGCACGTATTGGTATCACTCGCATACGGCGCTGCAGGAGCAGAAGGGGCTCTACGGCGCCTTCGTGATTCTCCCGCGAAAGGGTGGCGTGAGCGGAGATCGCGACAAGGCAGTGGTGCTCTCGGATTGGACGGATGAAAACGCGCACGAAGTCCTGCGCTGGCTCAAGCGCGGCAGCGAATGGCCCGCGCTCCAGCGCGGCAATGCGCAGACGATGTTCGGCGCGATGCGGGTCGGGAAGTTCGGTGATTTCTGGAAGCGCGAACTGCTGCGCATGCCGCCGATGGATCTCGCCGACATCGCTTACGACCGCTTCCTCGCCAATGGCGAGCCCGAGCATCGCATTGCCGCGAAGCCGCGTGAGAGCGTCCGCGTGCGCATCGTGGACGGCTCGGCTTCCACCTTCTTTTACCTTCAGTTCGCCGGCGGGCCGATGACCATCGTCTCGGCGGACGGACAGGACGTCCAGCCGATCAAGAAGGACCGCGTGCTGATCGGTGTCGCGGAGACCTACGACGTGCTCGTTCGCCCGCCGGGGCCGGGCGCTTACGAACTTCGTGCGACGGCGCAGGATGGCTCCGCGTGGACTTCCATTTGGATCGGCGACGGCGAGCGACATGCCGCGCCGAACGTGCCGTCCGCCAATCTTTACAACGCGATGGGTGAGCTGAAGCCATCGCGTATCTTCGCTCTCACGCCCGGCGGCACGATGGGAATGCCGACTCGCGAGGTGAACGCGGGCAAATTCGACAAGCCCGGTTTAATGGGCGGCATGATGACGATGGAGGAAATGATGGGAATGAAGCCCGGCATGAAGATGGACGAAATGGATCACGACATGCCGATGGGTGAGGGGATGAAGATGGACGGAATGCCGATGGATCACGCCACTCCGGCGAACCCGCACTACGGGAAAAAGCACACTTGGGACTACAGCCCCTTCGGGCCGGACATTTCATCGCGGAAGCCGCTCCTCATGGACGGCATGGGGGAGCGCCCCGGTCCGCCATACAAGGATTTGCGCGCCGTGAAGAACACCGCGCTGCCCTCAACGAACCCGGTGCGCGAAGTGCGGCTCACGCTCGATGGCGACATGGAGCGCTACGTCTGGTCGCTCAACAACACACCGCTCTTCGCGAGCGATTCGATCAAAATCGGGCGAGGCGAGAATGTGCGTTTCATCCTGATCAACCGCAGCATGATGCATCACCCGATGCACTTGCACGGGCACTTCTTCCGCGTGGTGAATGGCCAGGGCGACCGCGCGCCGCTCAAGCACACCGTGGATGTCCCGCCGATGGAGACGACCGTCATCGAGTTCGAGGCGGATGAGGTGGGTGACTGGTTTTTCCACTGCCACCTGCTCTACCACCTTGAGAGCGGCATGGCTCGAGTGGTGCATTACGAAGGCTTTTCGCCGTATCCCGACACCGCCGTCGTGCGGCACACGCTCTACCGCGACCCGTTCCTTTTCTGGGGCACCGCGGACATCATGAGCCACATGACTCAGGGCTATCTCGAACTCTCGAACACGCAGAACATCTTCAACCTCGAATGGGAAGCCGGCTGGAACAACGTGCCCGACACAGGGTGGGAAACCACCTTCCTCTACGAACGCTATTTCAACCGCTTCTTCCGCTTGATCGCTGGTGTGAACACCGAAGGCACGCTGACAACCGGCCCGATGGAATTCGATGTGGAAAGCAATCGCGGCGTCTTCGGCCTGATGTATAAACTGCCGCTGAACATCGACGCGACCGCCTGGGTCGATACCGACGGAGGTGCGCGGGTGAAAGCGGCCAAAAGCATCCCGCTCGCGCCGCGCCTCGATCTCGGTGGCGAGGTGGAATTCGACACGCACGACGATTGGGAAGGCCGCGTACATCTCGACTACATGCTGAGCAAAAACGCCGCCGTCATCGGCCAATGGCACTCCGACTACGGCTGGGGAGTCGGCCTGCGCGTGCGGTTCTAGCCCAGCCGCCCCGCGGCTGCCATAACCAACACACACTAATGACCCACTACCCCAAATTCGCCGCCATGAGCGCGACCTCCACGGTCGTGATGTTCGGCCTCATGGCCACGATCCCGTATCACTCGATTGCCATCCTGACCAGCGAACGCGCCCGCATTTCCGACTCTCGCATGCGCGATCTGGCCGACCGGATCATCGAGGCACAACGCAGGGAGATTGGAGAGATGAAAGCTTTAATCGAAGACATCAAAAACAAATAACCAACCAAACCAAACTATGAGTCACCACGCTGCCGATCCTAAACTCGAGGAGTGCATCAAGCTCTGCCTCGACTGCCATCACATCTGCCTGGAAATGGCGATGAACCATTGCCTCGAAACGGGAGGCAGGCACACCGAGCCAAAGCATTTCCGGCTCATGCTCAACTGCGCCGAAATCTGCCAGACGAGCGCCAACTTCATGCTCAGCGGCTCAGAACTTCATGGCCTCACCTGCGGCGTTTGCGCGGAAGTCTGCCGGCGCTGCGCCGATGACTGCGAGAAGGTCGGCGATATGGATGAATGCGTGACGACCTGCCGCGCTTGCGCGGACTCTTGTGCGCGCATGGCAGCCTGATTCGCGCTCACGGATGGCCGGATTCGCCGCAGTGGCAATCCAGACAGCCGTGCATCGCGCAAACGCGGCACGTCCCCTCCAGCAGATCGCGGAGGCGGCGGCGGGCGAGATGCAGTTGAAGGCATCGAGGTTTTGCAGCAGAATGGCTGCGGTGTCCGACATTGCCAAACGCTATCCGAACCGCCGCCGCGACTCAATCCGCGAGATGGTGTATGGTTTCGGCGGGTGCTGCGTTTGTATCGTTGAAAGACCCAACTGCCATGTCTGACAAAACTCACTCCCACTCCGCTCCTCCCGATCCTGAAAAACCGCCGGCAACAGAGCCGGGGAAGTCCTGCTGCGGCGGGGGCGGTGCTGCCCCGACGGCAGCCAGGACTGCCGCAGCATCCTCGTGTTGTGGCGGCGCGAAATCGGCACCGGAACAGGCAAAGCATTCGTGTTGCGGTGGCGGGGTTGAGGAACTTCACCACGCCGACAGTGAGGTGAAGCCCTCGCCCGCGGCGAGATACTTCTGCCCGATGTGTCCGGGCGTGGAATCGGACAAGCCCGGCGACTGCCCGAAGTGTGGCATGGCGCTCGAACGCAACCCGGCATGGAAGCCGGGGACGATCTACACCTGCCCGATGCACCCGGAGATCCAGCAGGATCATCCGGGCGCGTGCCCGAAATGCGGCATGGCGCTGGAGCCGAAGACGGTGACGGCCGAGCCGGAGGACGACGGCGAGTTGCGAGACATGACGCGGCGGCTGTGGATCGGCGGGGTGCTCGCGCTGCCGGTGTTCCTGCTTGCGATGGCGCACCTTTTCCCGAAAGCGCCGCATTGGGTCATGGGTGACGTGTCGCGGTGGACGCAGTTCGTGCTCTCGACGCCGGTGGTGCTGTGGGCGGGCTGGCCGTTTTTTGTGCGCGGTTGGCGGTCGCTGCTCACGCGCCATCTCAATATGTTCACGCTCATCGCGATGGGCGTCGGCACGGCTTACCTGTTCAGCGCAGTCGCGATGCTCGTGCCGGGGTTGTTTCCGGAGTCGATGCGCGGCATGGGCGGCGTCGGCATTTACTTCGAGGCCGCAGCGGTGATCGTCGTCCTCGTCCTGCTTGGCCAGGTGCTCGAACTCCGCGCCCGCAGCCGCACCGGAAGCGCGATTCGCGCCTTGCTGAATCTCGCACCCGCCACCGCGCGGATCGTCGAAGGCGACGCCGAACGCGAGGTGCCGCTCGATGAAGTGCCGAAGGGCGCAACCCTGCGCGTGCGGCCCGGCGACAAGGTGCCCGTCGATGGCGTCGTGCTGGATGGCCGCTCGAACGTCGATGAATCCATGCTGACCGGCGAGCCGCTGCCCGTGGAGAAGGCGCCGGACGATCCCGTGACCGGCGGAACGATCAACGGCACGGGTAGTTTCCTCATGCGCGCCGACCGCGTGGGCGGCGAAACGATGCTCGCGCGGATCGTGCAGATGGTTGCCGATGCGCAACGCAGCCGCGCGCCGATCCAGGCGCTCGCGGATCGCGTCGCGGGTTGGTTCGTGCCGACGGTGCTCAGCGTCGCGGTGCTCACCTTTGTGCTGTGGTTCTGGCTCGGTCCGGAGCCGCGCCTGGCTCATGCCATTATCAATGCCGTGGCGGTGCTCATCATCGCGTGTCCCTGCGCGCTCGGCCTCGCCACGCCGATGTCCATCATGGTCGGCGTCGGGCGCGGCGCGCAGGTCGGCGTGCTTGTGAAAAACGCGGAGGCCATCGAGCGGCTCGAAAAGGTCAATGTCGTGGTCGTGGATAAGACCGGGACCCTGACCGAGGGCAAACCGCGATTGGTCGAAGTCCGGCCCGCGTCCGGCACCGATGCGAATGCGCTGCTCATCGCCGCCTCATCGGTCGAGCAGCAGAGCGAGCATCCGCTGGCTGCGGCCATTGTCGCGGGCGCGAAAGAGCGCGGTCTCAAGTTGCAACCGGCTCAGAATTTTCAATCCACAACGGGCGGTGGCGTCGCCGCACAAGTCGAGGGGCGCGAAGTCGCCGTCGGCAAGCTCGCCTTTCTCCAAAGCCGGAAGGTGACGGGGCTCGATCCACTCGCCGCGGAGGCGGAACCGCTTCAGCGTCAGGGCCAGACAGCGATGTTCGTCGCCATCGACGGCAAGGCCGCGGGCATCGTCTCCGTCGCCGATCCCATCAAAGAATCCACACCCGATGCCATCCGCTCGCTGCACGCGCTTGGTTTGCGCATCGTGATGCTCACCGGCGACAACCAGCACACCGCCGAAGCTGTGGCGAAGCAACTCGGCCTCGATGAAGTGGAAGCCGGCGTGGACCCGCGCGACAAACACGCCCGGGTCGAAGCACTCGCCCGCGACGGGAAGATCGTCGCCATGGCGGGCGACGGCATCAACGACGCGCCCGCTCTGGCTGCCGCCCATGTCGGCATCGCGATGGGCACCGGCACCGATGTGGCGATGGAAAGCGCCGGGATCACTTTGATGAAAGGCGACCTGCGCGGCATCGCCCGCGCGATCCGGCTCAGCCGCGCGCTCATGGGCAACATCCGACAGAATCTTTTCTTCGCCTTTATCTACAACGCCCTCGGCATCCCCATCGCCGCGGGTCTCCTCTACCCATTTTTCGGCCTGCTGCTCAGCCCAATCATCGCCGGAGCCGCGATGAGCCTCAGTTCCGTCTCAGTCATCGCGAACGCGCTCCGGCTCCGTTCGGTGAATCTGGATGCCTGAACTGCGGGCTAATCGGTCCTGCTGAGAAGAAAAAAGGGCATAGGGGTCAGTCCTTGAAAAGGGCATAGGGGTCAGTCCTTGCACCTTCTCACACGCAGCTTGACCCGTTGGCTCTGGGCTCATTGTGTCGGACATGCCACGAATGCCGCGCATGGAGTTCGACGGGGCGATGTATCACGTCATGTGCCGGGGTGACCGCCGGGAAGCGGTTTTCCAGGACGATGTCGATTGCGAGCGGTTTCTGGAGACTCTCGGGCAGGCCTGCGAGCGAACTGGCTGGCGTGTCCACGCTTATGTGTTGATGGGCAACCACTACCATCTGCTGCTTGAGACGCCCGTGGACTGACCCCTATTATGACCCGAACCCATGAGCAGGCCGTCCGCTTCCTGCAAGTCATCCAACGTGCAGGCGAGAATGCTCCGCTGATCCTTCCAGATCTTCGATGCATATCCATCGCCCCTTTCGAGTTCTTGTTCGAGATGGGGAAATTCCGGGGCGCGGCGAAAGACAGCTTCGATGCCAGCGACAGATTTGACGCCTTCCTCGACCGCGCTCGCGAGCTGCAAAGTGTGGCCGTAGGTGGTGTGGTAGACGACGAGGACTTTCATGGGTACGTGCGTTTTGTATGCGTTTTGGGCGGCGAGGAAGTCCGGATTACTTGAGGTCGAAGAGAAGCGCCTCCGTCGGTTGGGATGCGGTGAACGTGAGCGTGCCCGCTTCCTCGGCGCTCGCCGCGTCGCCGGTTGTCAGCGCGAGACCGTTCAGCGTCAGCGCACCCTCAGCGACCTGCAGCCACGCGCCGCGGCCGGGCTTGAGTTCGTGCTGTGCCGTTTGTCCGGGCTTGAGACGGAGGCGATAGATGTCCGCATCCTGATGAATTGTCGCCGAGCCATCGCGGCCGTCCGGCGAAATGACGAGCACCTTCGTGACGTCGGCATGCTCGGCTTTAGGCAGCCATTCCGTGTAAGTCGGCGAAAGGCCGCGCTCGCAGGGTTGAATCCAGATTTGCAGAAAATGCAGCGCCTGGGTGCGGCTGGGATTGAACTCGCTATGCGTCACGCCGCCGCCCGCGCTCATGAGCTGAATCTGCCCCGGCTTGAGCACACTGCCATTGCCCAGGCTGTCCTTGTGCTCCAGCGCACCTTCCAGCACATAGCTAAAGATTTCCATATCGCGATGCGGATG
>Ga0163154_10002490_pt1 | contig 26870 bp, 28 predicted proteins | sample OliLakLV19MP9P1_FD_148649 | JGI IMG/M metagenome (GOLD analysis project Ga0163154, IMG submission 148649) | Freshwater microbial mat bacterial communities from Lake Vanda, McMurdo Dry Valleys, Antarctica - Oligotrophic Lake LV.19.MP9.P1 | ecosystem: Environmental > Aquatic > Freshwater > Lake >... | reverse complement strand
TTAGAAGGGGTGAAGTATGGAATTGTTGTTATTACTAGTATGAATATTAGTAAGATTTTTGTAAACTTCATCGCTTAATGTCTAGATCTTCAGAGGATTATAGCTGTTTTTAGAGATTGTTGTCAACTCGGTTGGACATGGCTGGGAATATGCACAGATTGCTTCGCAGGAATGACATCCTTGCAGGTTCAGGATGACACACATGAAGAAGATATGTTGCTAATTGCTAGTTTGCTCACTAATTGCTAACAGCTTTCTGATAATCTTGCACTTTTCTTTCTTCTTGTTTTAAAGGTTGTCCAGAAAATCCTGGCATCCCGAAAGTAAACTTACTTCCTTTCTCTAATTCACTAATAATTTCAAACTCGCCATCCATTAATTTAATTAGTGCAAAAGCAACATACAATCCCAAACCTGTACCCCCTGGGCGAATGACATTTGCCCCATGTCCTTCACTGTATTGCTTTGCTCTAAAAAATTTCTTGCCAAGATGAGAGAGATCTTCTTTGCTAATTCCTAATCCACTGTCTTCAACAATTGTCAAAATCATATTTGCTCTTTTTTCAATACGAATTTTAACAAAACCTTTATATGTATATTTAACAGCATTACTAACAAAATTGTCCATAATTTCCTGAATTCTAGTTCTATCGCAATAAATAAATGCTTCTGCCATTGCCGGATCTTTTTCAAATGTTAATTCCAAACCTTTTTTCTTTGCCTGAGAAGTAAAACCTACTAACGAATCATTTACCGCATCGAATAGATCTACTTTTTCGAAAGTCAGTTGGAATCCTTTAGCATCTGCTTTTGTTGCAGAAAGTAATGTTTCAATTAAATTTGCTTCTCTTCTTGCAGATTCTAAACCAATATCTACATACTTCTTTTGTTTATCACTTGGAATTTGACCTTCCTTTCGGATAATTAAATCCATCATCGAAAGAGCATTTCGCACAATAGACATAGGAGTTCTAAGTTCATGCCCCATAATATCTATCATGTCCCGTTCACGACGACGTGACTCTTGCAAATCAGTCAACGCCTTTTGCAAATTTGATTGGATTATTTGTGAATTTCTATATAAATTTGAATTTTCTGAAGCAATTGCAATTTGTGAAGTATATGTTTGAAATAGTCTCTGTCTATCCTCAGTTAAAGTTTTAAAATCTACATTTTTTAAGAAATATGTGATTGTTCCAACTGCCTCTCCGCGTATATATATTGGAAATACAACAGCAGATTTAATTTTTAAAATCGCGTTAATCGGTCCTACAAATCTTTTTGGAACTGGAGGAGAAATAATGTCTGCTAAATCTGTTGTACTAAAAGGTCTATTTTGTTTAAAAATTGTTCTATTAATTTCCGCAGAAGTAGAAGGTTGTGTTAAATCCATAACATATTGAGAAAAATCTCCAATTATTCCTTTTACCGCATCTGAAATTCTATTTCTTGTTACCGCTGTAGTTAGCAATTTTGTTTTATCTGCAGAAAGAACGGTTAAAATACCTCCCAACATCACCTCGTCCTGTGGTAAAGAATCCACAGCATTCTGAGCAACTCTCGAAGGATCCAAACTTTCAGATATGCGAGATGTTAAGTTATATAACGATTGAATATCGTGATTTTGCTGTTCTAAAAGAGTTACTTGGTTTTTAGTTTCAGTAAAAACTTTAGTATTATTAATCGCTATAGATACTTGATTCGCAAAAGTTTTTAACATCTCCATTTCTTCATCCGAAGTTTCTTTTCTCGTAGAAGTAAACATTAATACGCCCAAAGTTTTATTTTGATAAATCACTGGCAAAGCAACGCAGAGTTCCATGCCCATAAATTTTTGCATAGTGTCAGCTAGCTTTTCACTTACTGCAGGGCTTACTAATTCACTCATTCTCTTAGTCAGAAAAATTTTTTTTTCAAGAAAAGCCTTAACAACTAAATTATTTGGCAGGGTTAATGAATATAAGTGTTCTCTAAAAGGTTTAGGAAGCCATGAAGTAACAGTCTTTCCTAATCTAGATCCGGTAAATGACCACGCTATCATGGCATTACTATCTTTGTTTGGTAAGAATAAAACTCCACCTAAGAAATCCATTTCCTCAACCATTACATCTACAACCTTCTGGGTCATTTTTTCATAGTCAATTTCGCTTGAAAGAATTGAAAAAACATTTTGTAAAGTACGATACCTTAATTCTCTGGAAGTTGGTTTATCCTGTAAATTAGAACTTTTAAACTTGTTCCTATCGTATTTAGGCATAGCTATTTTTTGAACTACTCGCTGAATCAGACCCATTTAGTTATTTGATCTAATAAATTTTTATATGCTTTTAGAAGCTTCTCTGGTAAAACATCAGTAAAAGAATGTATTAAATACTTTAACTGAACAATTCTGAGACTTAAATTATCATCTGAATATCTTTCTAACATTAAGGGCAATTCAGAAAGAATAGATGTCATTTCCTCAAGAGTAGGTAACTTTTTACTAAAAAAGTTAATTTCTCCTTTTTGAATTTCATCTTCATTGTCATGAAAATAAATAGCAGGAGAATAAAGAATACTCCAGAGCTCTGATAAATTCATATTTAAATCTTCGTCCGGAGCCCAAAGAACTTCCTGAATAGTTTTTGTTGTTGTCCAATAGACCACATCTCTTATTTCATTTATAAATTGAAGTAAATTTTCGTCTAAAAATCTTTTGCCTATTTCCTTATATTCTTTCAAATAAATATCTTGTTCTGACTCATCTTTAGCTAAGGATATTAAACCTCCATACATTAATCTTTCCATACCTTTTAAGTATGCTTCGGGGTGTTTTGATCTTTTTGCCATTTTAGTATCAATTTCTTTTAAACCTGGAACTTCAGATATTATCTTTGGAAGATCTTTTCTATTTTCTTTCATGATTTTTTCATTTGGAGGTAAATCCGGTCTATCAAAGAAATCATCTATGAAATGTGTTCCAAAAGCTAGATAAGCTTTGTTAACCATAGTTTGATAATCTTTAGACGGGATGGCAACAATAAATCCTTGTGCTCTTACATCGTCTATACCATGAACTGCACTTGTATGTACCTTTGCATCCACAAAACATTCTCTAACATCATTGTTGAATTCTTCAAAAGCCTGCGCTACTGCTTTAGCTATTTCTTCATAATTATTTAAATTAAATTTTCCAATCTTTAGACTATTCACTGAAGAAGTTTTCATTATGTTTAAAATTATTAAATATTCTATTATACTGGCTTTACTGGAAGATTGGTAGAGATCGGAGGAAGTTTATAGAGACACTGAAGTTAGGAGAAACGAAATTCTATAATCTATACGCTACTGATGTGGAATCTGTAGATGCTAATTTGTTGCAATTACCACAACTTATTTTTTGTATAGGATATTATTCAATAGATCTATATTGTATCTTTTTTCATTACAGGTAACCCAGGCAACATCAGGCAGATATCTAATTTGTATTTCTAAATATTTATCCACAGCACTGTAAGAAACCAAATTTCTTGCATATCCTTTCTCTTTAAGATTTTCATCAAGCATATATTTCTCCCAAAAGGAACTAGGATTTTCAAAGATTAATTTAATAGTATTAGTATTTTTATTGTATTCCCATTTACCAATATCTATACTACGTCCACTAGAAGAGGATATTGCAATATTAAAACTTCTATTTTTATCTATACTTAGATCAATGTTGGTTCCATCTTCATTATTCTCAAATCTCCAATTGCCCATCAGAATAGTCTCAGAGATAGTTATACACTCTGATTCGTTCAAGCCCTTCTTTGCTTCCTCAAAAGATACTGAAGTATTATTATTTCTATTAATGAGAAATAACAGTATAAAAACAAATTATAGTTATCAACATGACAACCAGCAAGATAGCTTTTTTAGCTTTTATTGGATTTACTATATGCATAAACAAATTTATATTACATACCATAATAAAAATCTACATTAGCAAGAATGTAGTATATCTCGTTAATTATATCTTCATCTAAAGTTTCTTCTCCTTTTGGGCTTTGTAGATAAATTGTAATACCTGTTTTATTATTGTAAATAAATCCAGTATAGGAGAATTTACCCACAAGGTCATATTGAATTTCAGTATCTTTATCTAGATATTTGAAATCTGTTTCATTAAAAAATATAACTTTTTTCGTATTATAGGGAGGACTATCAAAGACATGTGTTAATTTAGGGATAGCAAAAATGTTTTTTTTCTGATCCAGTAATACAAAACTATTTCCCAAATCATCAAAGCCTATCAACCCACTACTAGAATCATAGCTCCAATTCTTATCGGTGATATAAAAATTTACAAGATAACCTTCTTTCCGCAAATTAATATATGTAATATTTTCATCTTCATAATCTTCATTTCTTTTTTCAATCTCCCACTTTTCTGGATAAGCTATTTTCACACCTAAATTTTCATCTTTATATTCTTCCGTTTTAAATATTTTACTTTCGTCGTATATCGATTTCTTATCCACAGCAATATCTCTAAGTTTTTGTTCGATTTCTTCAGATTCTGTTAATGGTTTTTCAACTTTCTGTTTCTTTAAAATTACAAATGATATAGCAAAGATAAGAATCAAACTTATAAACAATGCAGCAAAAGTTAATTTTTTTCTATTTGATATTTTTTTCATATTGTTTTAATAATTGTCTGAAATAAAAGAATCTCTTTGACCATTAATGGGATTATAGTATTTAGGCTTTCCATTGTACGTTTCATTGCAGACTGCTGGATCTTTGAATATGATTGGTATTGACTTTCCGAACCCATCCACACCAACGGTATTAGAATCCATATTAGTTATATGCAAATGCGGACCACAAGTATATCCTGAAGTTCCAGCATATCCTATGATCTGTCCTCGTTTTACTCTTTCCATATCTCTTACTATTATGCTATCTCTTCTCAAATGTAAGTATAGTGTAGATCCATTTGCATGTTTAATTGAAACATAATTAACATTAGCTGCATTAGATGGATTGCAACTGTTTGGGTCAACATCATTATTTCCTGATTCTATTTTAAGAATAATACCATCATCCATAGCCACCACAGGGTCTCCAGGTTGATGGTCGAAATCAATTGCCCATTCATTATTGTAATCACCAGGAGAATGTGAACCTCCCGGATTTTGTGGATCTTGATTAACTACATGGGCATTGCCACCTGGCCAAGGTAGTTTGAATGGACTTGATTGACATTCTGTTGGTACTTGATCCACAACCACCTCCTTACTCCAACCGCTTTCCAATCCATACAAGTCTATGAAATAATCTTTGTTATTCACATTCACATTTAAATTAGTAAATATTCTTTGCTTTGCATTCAATTTATCATTTTGTTTAAGAATTGTGTTGTTGTATTGAAAGTGAAATCTTCCATCTTCTGTATCGTTCCAGTATCTTTTAGATTCGTTATGACATGCTTGCCCAATATCACACATTCTTTGTTCTGATATATCTTCTATTGAGTTCTTTTGCATTAGTATCTCTACATTGGAAATAGGCATTTGAATATTTTGAAATTCTTCTACAATAAAATTCCTTGCATAAAAACAATCGTCATCAATTTTAGTAGAAATGAGTAGGTAGGTTTTTCTACATTCTATTCTAGCTTTATTCAAATTTGCTTCTAGTTGATCATTGGAAATATTCAAAGAATTATTTAAACAGCTAAGTCTAATTACATAACGAAAATCGTTTTCGTTTTTAAAGTTTCCACAAATATCTCTTGCCTCTCTAAATGAGGCCATTACATAATCAATCTTTACATCTAAATTTAAATTGAAATTCTATAATCTCCTGTTTGCCCATTTATTTCTAAATCTAATATGTAAGTTCCGTTGTACTCAGCAGAAGTAGAAGCACCATAAACATCTGCTTCATTTCCATTCCCTCCTGAACCTCTTCCTAGAACTGGTGTTGTGAAACTCTTTGTGACTGCTCCACTAACATTAGTAGCTTTGTCTTTGAGGGATAGGTTGAAATTATATGTTGTGTTTGATTGATACCCTTCGACCAGGCTCAGGGTGACATTGGAAGAAGTCATGATAACACTTGAAGGTTGATTATTAATTAGCACTTCAGCTCCTGCTTCTCCTGTTATATTTACACAAAGTGATGAACCACATATATATATTTCTCCTACTTCTGGTACTCTTGGTGCTATTGTGTCTCGGATCATTTTTAGTACTGTAGCCTCACTTCTATTTCCTGCTGCATCTATGCTTGTTATGGTTACTGTGTATTCTCCATCTTGGCACTCTGTGTCATGCTGAGCTTGTCGAAGCACGAGCTCATCACTCACTCCTAACCCTCTCTCAAGAGAGGGGGAACAAATACTTGGATCGTCCTTTTGTGTTCCTAAAGGTATTGTTATATTTGCCTTTCCATTACTATCTGCTCTGGTTCTGAGATTCCTGACTGAATCAGGAACGACATTGTTTGGACCTTTTACTAGGACCTCTGCACCGCTTAGTCTTTCTACCGTCAGCCTCAATTCTTCGGCCAGCCGGTTCGCGTTTGCTATTTCTTCTGCCTGGACTTTTGAAGTTGAAAAGTATGGGAATGTGGTAATTACGAGTACAAGTGTCAGTAAGATTTTCGTAACCTTCATCGCTTAATATTTATGTATACTCAGGATTATACCACTTCATGTGTCAACTAATATAGACAAGATAAATCATTCGGCAATGAATTCATTGTAATTGCATAATTTTGCTATAATGCTGAACTTATAATATATAGTATGGGTTTGCCTGTGGATAATAATGGAGTCGGTCCCGATCCAGGAGTAGAATTAGCTCATACCCGTTCTGTACTCTCATTGGAAGTTCAGATAAGCGGTAACTCATGTATGCAAGTGAGATTCGGGGGAACTGGACTTTATTTATTCGTATTCTCCAATAAATATTGCCCGCATTTCACACCCAATGGTACCCCGGAAAGACCCTCGGATGATAGAGACCGTAAAATCAATCTGTATCTTTTCCTGTTAGGACTGGATGCTATGTTGAAATGGATTGGAACTGAAGGTGATAAAACAAAAATCTGCTATGGGGAAACCCCTATATATATGTATAAAACCTTAACTCGCTTAATACAACCACTTGAAAGATTAGTAGGCAAAACTATACTACTTGCATCTCAAAGTATTAATATAGATGAACCTATAATTAAACCTGAATATACGATATGTATTCATCCCGCTCCTTTCTTAAACGCTATTGAGCTGTTAGAGCAGGGCTCTAGTATTGACATGAATGAAGAAAATGAATTAGATTATGTTGAATTGTTAAATGAAGCTAAAGCCTACTTTAATATTTTCTACTAATACTATACTCTGCAATCTCTGTTAAGAATTGTTTACCTTCCGGAAGCCATTCTTTCTGTTTATTTACTACCTCAATGGCCTCTTTTACAAACTTCCTGGCTAATTCTTGTGAATATTCCAATGCTCCGGACTTCTTTATTAATTTTCGAACTTTTTCGAGAGCAGGTCTTCCAATTCTAGAATTACCTAAGGCATTCAAAATATATTCTCTATCTAACGATGTAGAATTTTTTAAAGCATAAGAGATAAGTAAAGTATGCTTACCTTCTTTTAAATCCGAATCTGCGGGCTTGCCTATAACATCTTCCTCCCCAAACATACCTAAAATATCATCTTGCATTTGGAATGCTATCCCTGCAGGAATTGCGTATTTTGTTAGTGCATTAAAATCCTTTGAAGTACCACCTGCAAACATTGCTCCTAAATGCAAGGGATTTTCATATGTATATTTAGAAGTTTTAAATTTCTGAACAACTTTTATATATTCCTCATCCACTTTATCTTCTAATACTTCTCCAAAAAGGTCTAATACCTGTCCAAATGAAGTTTCAATAATGCAGTTATTCAATTTTTGTTGTGCAGTAAGTTTTAGTTGATTATCAAATTTTGTATTCAACAAGAGATTCGAAGCTACATGGCAAAGAAAGATTCCTCCAATAATTGCAATGCTATGTCCAAAATGTTGGGATTCTGCATATTTATATTTAGATTCATGAAGTTCTTTATACACTGTATGTATTGTTTTAACACCTCTCCTCAAGGCGGATTTATCCATAATATCGTCGTCAACTAGGATATACGAGTGAGTAAGCTCAACAGCCGCAGCAACCTTTATAATTTCTTTTATACTTTTTCCTCCAAGCATTATATACGAGAAGTACACAAGCGCACCTCTTAATCTTTTACCACCAGTTGAAACATTCTGAGTATTGTTTATGAAGTCGTCTATTATTGTGTTTATTCCATTAGCCTTCTCCTTTTCTGTAGTTAAAGATGAATTTATAACATCATTTATTTTTAAAGCTACATTTTCTAGTTTAGTTTTTATGGCAGGGCTCAAATTTTTTAATTAATGAATTAATTGCTGTCTGACATGGACATCACTGCCCAAGTGCGATACACAAAACATCCTATATACTTGTTATACTATAGAACAAAATCTTTACAATGTCAATAGACATTGACATGAAGTACTTTTCGGATATCAAAGCTAAATCTTCATATTATATTCACATTTTAACCAAGTCATTCCGCGTAACTATATAGATAGAAGATTGCAAGTTATGAATATAACTCTCACATTAATGGTGAATAATAGATAACCACATCAAAACCCGGACCAAGATCAAAAATTTCTGTTTCCCTTAATAAATTTTGTATTTCATTTTCATTGTCATCAACTACTAAATACGGTATATCTGCAGAAAGGTCATACGGAAATTTTGGGTAAGATATTGATTTATCGGATTGTATTTTAAAATAATATAGTGTTATTTTTTCATTCTGAATTTCAGAATACTCCATCTCTTCCAGAGCATTGCCAATAATATTTTCAAATTTTATTACTAAATCAATGTTATTCTGATTTCCACTTCTTTCTGGATTAGTTAGTAAATTAACATCATATTCGAATGTTGTTTCATTTTCTCCAATTCGCAAACTAACTTTTCTAATCAAAGCATTTGTAGGAAGATCTTTATCAAAATATTTTTGATTATTAATTTTATCAAGATTGAGTTTTGATATGTCTTTTTTAAATCTCTTTAAATCTTTTTCAGTGACGTTGCTTTTCAAATAATCCAAGCTAGCTCTTCCATCCAGGTCCTTTATAATAGATATTTCGTTATCCTGTAATTGAAAATAAGGGGATTTACTATAAGCCAATTCTAATCTTGTTGGACCTTTACCTATAAAATAATTATTTATATTTATCTTAACTTCCAAATCTTCTTCAGATCTGGTAGAAGCATACGCTACATATGAGGACAGAAAGACAATAGCAAATATTAAAAATACCCATTTCTTTTTAAACATATTATTCATTGTTATAAATATTATCCTTTAAATAAGCTCCTTTTAATTTTAGTATACTATCAGCTTGAGCATTCTCATATCTACTCCTCATATATTGATAAAAAGCAATGCTTTCTGCCCAGTCTTCTTTATACGATGGATATGACGGATTGGAAAAAGTCGTTGACGATTCTTTCATTGATGGAATGCAATCTTCATCTCCAGATTGAAAATCATTATGACAAGCAGCATATCTATTTACAAAATCTATTTCGTTGATTTGATCTCTATTTAATATCCCGCCTCCAAAAGTACCATCTCCTAAGGTTTTCCAAATGAAAATACTACAAGTTGAAGAACCACTATAACAGCTGTTAGTTCTTCCTGAATCTTTCCAAGCTATATCCCTAAATTGATTTTCTAATTCTATATTTGCATTTGCCAAAGCATGTGCAATTTCATGAAAGAGTACAACTTTAAATTCGTCCTTGCCTGCTTTCACACCGTATGAACTATCACATATCTTTTTTCTAAAATCATTATATAGCCTTACTTCACCGGCACTATTTGCAGAAGCACATGCTAGACCTGTATTACTTTCCCTTATTACCTTCAATAATTTACTGTGGTTGAAAAATACAGTAGGAATTTCATTGAATAATTCTGACAACCACTCTAATTCCTCTCGAGTCCATTTTTGGGTTCCATCAATTATTTCTGCACCAATCTTGGTTTTCATATCTTCTTTAAGTTTTTCTACTAACATATCCCTAATCTCCTCAACATTACTTTTCCCACTCTCTAATCCTTTACTTTCATCAACAAAAATATCTGTAGTAATATTTTTACCATCTATTTCAAAATTTATATCTCCCCATGCATAAGATCTGGCGTAGATTTTATCTTTTAGATTAATGTCATGATTATCCTTGTCGTTAAGTTTGAAAGTATAGTTAAATCTACCATCTGATTTGTCGTTCCACATCCATCCAAATTCTGGATCTTTAGTTACTCCTCTTTGCTCTTGAAATTTCAATCCTGCATGATCAATATTACTTTCAAATTCTCTATATTCGTATTTGTAACCCCATTTAAGACAACCAACTATAGGTAATTTGATTTCACACTTATCTTTTCCATAGTAATCTATTTGAAATGTTGCTTTAGCATTTTTATTTAAAGCTATCCCATAGACAGTTGCTTTATCTTGTTCATTATTTAATTCAATAAATGAAATTATTGGCGAAGGAATGTAGTAACTAACTGCTAAAGTTTCTATCTTTTTTCCATCGTTAATTACTTTTAATCTAATTTTAACTGGAGATAAATTATTAATTGCATTTTCGCCATATTTATCTTCAGTGGTTCCCAAGATATTACTTGTTGTTTGCGTATTAGAATTTATAATTGCTGGAGTAGTAAAACTCCTATTCACACTATCACTAATATTGGCTGCTTTGTCTCTTAGGGATACGTTGAAATCATATGTTGTGTTTGATTGATACCCTTCGACTAAGCTCAGGGTGACACTAGTAGAAGTTGCGATGACTCCGGTTGATTGGTTGTTAACTATTATTTCTGTTCCGGCTTCTCCTGTTAAATCTATGCAGATGTTACTTCCGCAGATGTATGGTTCTCCTGCTTCTGGTGTATCTGGTGACAGAGTGTCTCGGATCATTTTTAGTATTGTAGCCTCACTTCTGTTCCCTGCTGCATCTATGCTTGTTATGGTTACTGTGTATTCTCCATCTTGGCACTCTGTGTCATGCTGAGCTTGTCGAAGCACGAACTCATCACTCTCCCCTAACCCTCTCTCAAGAGAGGGGGAGCAAATACTTGGATCGTCCTTTTGTGTTCCTAAAGGTATTGTTATGTTTGCTTTGCCATTACTATCTGCTCTGGTTCTGAGATTCCTGACTGAATCAGGAACGACATCATTTGGTCCTTGGACTACAACCGCTACATCGCTTAGTCTTTCTACTGTTAGGGTTAATTCTTTGGTTAGTTGGTTTGTGCTTGCCTTGTTGTAGTTTTGCGTAGACGGGTAAGTTAGTTCTTGAGCTCAGATCTTACTATTACTATAAAAGGGAAATGATGTAATTAATAGGATTACTAAAGTAGCACAGATAAAAATTTTCTGTATTCTAAATTCTATATTCAACATTCTTGTTCGCAAGAACTGTGTAAACCTCATCGTTCAATATTTAAGTCTATTAGGAATTATAACGACTTTGTTACTTATTTGTCAACAGAACTAGACATCCTTCTACCTACCTATCGGCAGGCAGGCAAACTCAAGATGGCACATGTTGCTAGCTAATTGCTAACTGCTAAAAGCTAACGGCTATACCGATTCATCTCTTTCGAAGTCTTTAACTTTTCTTTCTTCTTGCTTCATTTTCTGATTTTTGAACTTAGGCATTCCGAACGAGAATTCGCTTCCTTTGTTTAACTCGCTTATTACATTATATTGCCCATCCATAAGCTGGGCTAATGCAAACGCTACCTATAAGCCAAGGCCTGTTCCTCCTGGTCTAATAATATTTAGATTATTAGTTTCTGAATATTGTTGAGCTCTAAAGAATTTTTTACCTAAACTCGGAATGTCCGCTTCTCCAATTCCAATACCTGTATCTTTTACTTTAAACCAGATTAGATCTTTAGTTTCTTCCAAGATAATCTCAACTGTTCCTTCATTTGTATATTTCACTGCATTGCTTACAAAGTTATCTGCAATTTCTTGTATTCTAGTTCTATCCGCATATACAAAAGCGTTTTTCATAGAAACGTCTTTCATAAAAGAAAGATCGAGACCTTTTTTCTTTGCTTGAGATGTGAATCCTACTAATGAATCGTGTACTACATCCAACAGATGGATTTTCTCGAATGTAAGCTGGAATCCTTTTGCATCTGCCTTTGTTGCCGAAAGTAATGTTTCTATTAAATTTGCTTCTCTTCTTGCAGATTCAAGAGCCATATCTACATATTTTTTCTGTTTATCAACTGTCATACTCCCATCTTTTTGAATTATCATATCCATCATCGAAAGCACATTTCGAATTATTGACATTGGAGTTCTTAGTTCATGCCCCATAATGTCTATCATATCTCGCTCTCGCCTTCTAGATTCTTGTAATTCAGACAGTGCATCTTGTAAGTTTGCTTGAATTTGTTGAGATTTATCGTATAGATTTGCATTTTCTAAAGCAATTGCAATTTGCGATGTATATGTTTGAAATAATCGCTTCTCTTCTTCTTCTAAATCGTGGAAATCTATTCGCTTTAAATAATACATAACAACACCAATTGGCTCTCCACGTACAAATAGTGGATATATTACTGCAGATTTTAATTGTAAGATTGCTGTTACAGGTTTAATGAATCTTTTTGGAATAGGTGGAGACATTATGTCTGCCAGATTGGTTGTACTGAAAGGTTTATTTTGCTTAATTACAGTACGAATTATTTCCACTGTTGGAGAATCTTCATTTAGTTTGGTTACGTATTTACTGTAGTCTCCAATTGTATTTTGTATAGCATCGGAAATTTTATTTCGAGTTACTGCTACAGAGAGCAGCTCTGTTTTATCTTCATTAAGCAGGGCTATGGAACCTCCAAGCATAACTTCTCCTTGTGGAAGAGAATCAACAGCTGTTTGGGCGACCTTAGAAGGATCTAACGATTCTGTAATCTTAGATGTTAAGTTGTATAGAGATTGTAGATCGTTGTTTTGTTGCTCTAATACAATCAGTTGTTTTTTGTTTTGCATCGCTTTGCTGGGAGTTATAAATAGCGATGCTAATCTGATCTGCAAATGTTTTAACAACATTCAATTCCACTTCAGGAATATCCTTCTGTTTGGAGGCCAGCACTAGAATTCCTATAGACTCGCCTTCAATATCTATAGGAGCAACAATTATTGTTCGAATAAATAGAATATTCTGAATTAATCTAGCTCCAATCTTTTGTATATGGGGAATCAAAAGTTCATACAGATCGTTAGTCATATTAATCTTTCCCTCTCTGAAAGTTCTTGTAAGCAAATTTTCTTCCTTTATATCAAATTTAATTTCGTATATAGATTTGCCCAAAATCCTCTCTGCAGCTTCTACGGCAACTTTAGGTACATTTAGCTTCCTAACACTAAACGATTGTTTATCTGGATTTAACAAATAGACACTCGGGCTAACATAGTCTAACTTCTGAACCAATTCTGTAACTATTTTACTTAATGTCTGATCGAGATCTGATTGATTAATTAACTCTGCAGAAGCATTTTGCAAAGCTTCCAACTGCCTAAGAAGTACTTTTTTTCAAGTCTATCTTTATCTTCAATTGTTTTAGTTTTTTTGGAAATTCCAAACATTAAAGTTCAAAGTCTTTTTTCCTGTAGAGCTTAAGACCCAGTTTTGTTAATTTATATAAATAAATTTCTATTTTGTTTTGTGGGGTGTAATTAGTAAATTCTTCTGTGAGTTTATCTAAAATATCGTTTACTATCTTTTTATCGGCAATTTTATAAATATTTCCAGCATTTTCTTCTATATCTTTTGAATATGTGGCTCTATCGTTAACTAAACGTGTTATTTTTGAAGCAATTTCAACAAATCGGGGGTTAGGTGGATAAACTTTATCTGTTTCTAAAAAAATCATATTAGCTAAACAACCCATAGCTATAGTTATAGAAGCAATTCTTAAATATTCTTCAACATTAGTCACTTTTAAGTTGTCCAACCTATACGATTGTATGAATAATTCTATAATCGAATCTTCTACTATTTTCTGATTTTCAGGTTTTAGTTTATTAATAAAAGCCTTTAGTACGCCATTGTAATTCTTAACTACATCCAATTGCTGTTCTAAAGTTAATTCTTTAGATCTTGCATCTACTTCGTGATCAATTTCAAAAATTAAAGCAATAATTACGCTATTCAGGAATTTTATTCTTCTATTGAACCCTTTTAAAGAATAGTTTGAACTAACTAACGAGTATTGTTTTCTTTTGAATGGAACATTTTTATAACCACGAACAAATAGCATAAATTGCACATATAGGATTGGATTCCAGAAGAAATTTACGATTGTTAGAATAGCGGTTTTCATACACGTGTGACAGTCACAAATAAATACTTTTATTATTATTTATATTGAAAACGATAGCAAGGAGATGTGCTAGCTAGTTAGTAGTAAGTAGTTAGTGGTTAGTAGATTCCCCTCTCTCGAGAGAAGGTTTGTGTGAGTGATTAGCAGATAGGTGATAGCTTTTAGCAATTAGTAATAATTAATTATTTATAATTTCGGAATTATAGTTCGAAGTCTTTACCTTGTCCGTCTACTTCAACAGAATAGAATTTAGAGGTAATCCAAACCAATCTTTTTAAATAAACCTCTGCTAAACATATTGGTTTCAAGAGAGAGAATTCAGCATTCAGCTGTCCAAGTTTATCCACTGCCATATTTATTGCATTTTTTCTTATTTCTTCACCAACCATTCCTTTTTCTAAAATTAGAACATAATTATTCCCCCCCTTCTTTTTCATCTTTCGTTACACCTGCTGTATCGCTTTGCAAACGTATTAATTTTCCTGCAAGATCTAAAAATTGAGGTCTAGGTCTCTTTCCCGATGGAGTTAATGCTGCTAAATATTTTGCTGTTAAAGCTGTTCCACTAGATATACTTGCCCACTCTAAATATTCATCTGCAGTTGTTGCTTGAAATGTCTTAGTATCAGCTTTAATTAAATCCACAAACATTTGCTTATGTCCATAAAATTTCTTTAACTCAATAAAGCTTGCATTGCGAAGTTGTGTGTTGAACAATCGTCTGCATATGCGAAAGGTCTAGGTCCGATTACTTCTCTTACTCTTGGCCATGTCCCATTTTTCAATTGCGTTGAGATCAAATATTTTTCACCTTTTTCAATAGCAGCCTTAACTTTCGAAGTTTTCCTAGCCTGTTTCAAAGCAATTATAGCATTGGCTGTTGCACTTGGATTATCTGAATCTAATTCGTTCACACCCCAGCCTCCCTTCTTGTTTTGATTTTCAACTAAATATTTCACTAATTCTTTTTTATGTTTTTCGAATTTAATATGATTCAACATTGAATTAATTGAATATGGCAAACTTCTTCCCCAATCTGCAGACCAACTCGAATCTTTAATTTTATTTGTTAACCAGCTTATTGCGGGATTTAAATCTATATGGCTAGCACTTTTAAACTGTTTTAAGGCAGAAACAATATGCGCAACAACTTCTGCACTTGGTAATTCGGTTTTTCTCCAAACTGGCCACAGTCCTGCATGTTCACTATTTTCAAATTGAAGTTCGTGAAAATACTCTATCGACCTATCTATAACTTTCTTCATTCGTTTTTTATGGTGCCTTAAAGAATACAAAATTATTGAACTTGTATCTGTTTCAGATTCTAAATTTGCATCGAATCCCCAACCTCCATCTTCATTTTGGTTTTTCTCGATATATTTCAATGCCTTTTCCAGCGAAGCTTGAATTGGTTTATCTTTATGCTTGTATAAACTTAGTGTTTCTAAAGACAAACCTCTGTCCCAAAGGGGAATTGCAGAATACGTCCAACCTCCGTCTGCAAGCCAAGTTTCATGGAAGAAATCGTCTACTTTAATATGTTCTTGGTCTAAATAACCTGCATGATTAAGGGCAATTAGCGACATTGCAGTTGTGGCAGGATTTTTAAACCAACTATTATTTTTTTTGAATGTTTTGATTTCAGAAGCAATTTTTGAAGTTTCTAATCCTAATTTATTTGCTATAACCAATTGAAAGGCTAACATTTCAACTAAAGCCCATTCTTTAATATTTGTTTTATTTGCTTTCAAATAGTTATCTAAATACACATATACTACTTCCAATTTCTTAAATTTTTCTGGAACTATAACTTCCAAATCGTTAATAATTGCGAGAATATATATCATTAAGGCTTTGCGTGCGATTACCGGATCGTATAGTTTTTCGTTTGTTAAATCTACTTTTTCTTTTTTGAAAAGTGAGATAAATGCTTTATTTAATGCAATCTCTAATTCTGAATCTCCATGATTATCTAAATTACTGCCTATCCAATTTTCTGCTTGTTTATTTAAACTTTTCCATTTTAAATCTTTACTCAATTTAAAAACTAAATATGTTTCGCGAATTCTAGAACTCAAAGGCCCATCCCACGACCCATCTTTTTTTTGTGTTTTAAGAAGATATTTAATTCCTTCTGAGATAACTTCCTTTTTACTTTTTATACTATTTGCGCTTTTCATTAATGTTAAATACAATTTGCTAATTTATGAATGAGATGTCAACACCTTACGAAACTGTTACCGACCATGAATTTCACATCTATTTGTAAATATTGTAAGATACAGAATTGTAAAAGAAATAAATATGGAGTTTAAAACCCAATTAAAAGAAATTGCTTCCAAAATAAATGTTGATATTGCTAGTCATATAGAAAAAGAGGAGAAAAGAACTAAAGATATCTCTACTGAGATTAGCGATATATTTGGCAGGGTTTATGAAATGTGTGTAGATGGAGGGAAACGCTTAAGGGGAGCTTTAGTATATTATAGCTTCTTAATGTACGGAGGTAAGAATTTAAAAGAGATATTGAGAATTGCTGCTTCTATAGAATTAACACATTTTTACTTACTAGTGCACGATGACAGCATGGACCAAGCAGGCCTTAGGAGAGGCTATCCAACTGTACACGAGATTTATAAAAAAATATATTTAGAAAAATATAATGGTGGGAGACATGCTCTTCATTTTGGTGAAAGCATGGCTACTAATATAGGAGATGTTTTTAACCATATGAGCACAAAGATCTTTTTAGAAGCCAAATTTCCTCCCGAACTTATAGTTAAAGCACTACATAAAGCTCATTTCAATTTTAATAACGTTGGCTATGGTCAGATACTGGATGTATATAGTGAAATTGCAGATGTAGACGAAGAGTATGTAATTCAGGTACATTTATTCAAGACAGGATATTATACTTACGAAACACCATTACATATTGGTGCAATACTAGCAGGTGCAAATAAAAAAGATTTAGACACGCTTTCCGACTATGCCCTCCCCGGAGGTATTTCTTTCCAAATAGTAGACGATTTAATAGATCTTTTCTCTACTAAAGAACAAACAGGAAAGAAAATTGGAACAGACATAAAAGAAGGGAAAAAAACTTTACTAACAGTTAAAGCCTACGAAAATGCTACCAAATCTCAAATAAAGGTTTTGGATGAAGTCCTGGGGAAAAGAGAGGCAACAATAAAAGAGATAGAACAGGTAAAAAAAATAATAATAGAAACAGGTTCAGTAGAATATTCGAGGAAGGAGGCTAGAAAACTTCTAATAAAATCTACTAATGCTTTAAGCAAAGCAAAAAAAGGCATTAATCCTGAAGGTAAGAAGTTCCTACAAGATTTAAATGACTATATGATACATAGAATAGATAACGAGGAGAATAATAAATTGTGGAGTAATTAATCTACCTCTAATTATTGCTTCATAGTATCATGTTCTAAATTAAAATCTTCTTAATGAATTCTAAAAACAAAAAACTTTTCATTATTGCCTGTTCGTTAGTTGCTTGTATTTGTGTAATTTCATCTTTATTTGGAATATTTCTTGGAACTACTTACCTTTTTGAAAATGCACCTTCCACAAATAATCAAGAATCTGATGAAGATGAGGACGATAATTCTACAAACCAACCGTTAAAGGCAAATGCAAAAACAACTTTTGCAATTTATATGCAACCGGATGATCTGTTGTTGCCATATACATCTGTAAACCTTCAAGAAATGATAGATGAAGGGGGTTCCAACGAAAATTTAAACATCGTTGTCTACATAAATAGAGATATTGGCTCGTCGAATTCAGAAATTGTATATGTTGGTGCCCCAGAGCAATTAAACATTCAAACCGCACCCTATGCAACAAGATTTATAACTTCGGACAATATTAGAGTTTTAAAAGATACATACAAACCTACAAAATCCAAAGCAAAAGAACTAGAAAACTTTCTGGAATACGCCAATGAATCTTTTCCTTCGGACAACTTGGTGGTGACGTTATGGGGACATGGAGCTGGATGGAACGGAAGTTTACCAGAAGCCAGCTTAGACGATGGATTAACTACTGCAGATTTAAAGGAAGTGATCGGCAATTTTAATACCAAGACAGACAAAAAAATTAACCTTTTGAATTTCGATGCTTGTGTTATGGCAGGGATTGAAACATTAGAGGTATTCGATACAAATCTAGTGGAATATATTTCTGCGAGTTCTACAATTGTTCCAGGAGAAGGAGATGGCTACAAACACATTATAGAAAATTTAAGAGCTGGAACATATGCGAATTCTGAAGAATTAGGAAAAATATTTATAGACGGATTTCAAAATAAATATGCAACAGATTCTGCTTACAACGACCTAACTACTCTGTCTAAAGCACTTTTTAATGGAGCTGAATATTCACAATTCTCGAATATCGTTAAAGAAATAGTAAATTTAGCATCGGATGAAAACGATGGAAAGATAGACACCAATTTATATTCATACAATTTAAAGAAAGATGATATTTCAACTCTTCTTTTGGATCTAGCTTCTTTCGACGAAAATATTCGCCTAATGTCCTACTACACAAACTACGATATTAATAAGTACAAAGAAAGTTTGAATAAGCTGGTCCCACATAAATTTGCAATTAATGGAAATGCAGATTTAAATATTTTAAATTCATTCTTTTCTTTTTATAGAGATGGATACACATCGAATATAAAGTTGGAAGATCCAATGGAATGGGGAAAACTTACTCGAGATTTGTACGATATTGACGACATTCCTTATGACATAAGTCAAAAACCTGCTATAAATATCCCAGGCGTTAGCTACGGATCTGGGCTAACTCCAGAAGATCCTATGGTTATTTCCTATGAAGCATTTCCTGGCAACTTAAATATATCTGCAACTGTTCCTAAAGATGCTGTAGATGTAGAATTCTTTAAAGGACTAACAACAGAAGCTAACGAAATAGGATTAATGGATTTAAATAAATCTACAGAAAATATTTTGAATATCTACAATGAAATTGAGCACGAAAGCTATGAAAATGGTGCTGCAAGTTATTCAGACGATAAATATCAATATGGATTGCAAGTTCCAGAAGGAATTTATGCAACAGTTTTCGATTACGAAGAATTCTTTCCAAATAAATTAGTTAAAAGTGCTTTATTAACATTAAACGACGATATCCAAACAGATGGTTTAGTAATTTTCGATAAAGTCACTGGCATTATTGAAGGTTATATTTCATTTGGAACTGAAGAAAATCCAAGTATTTTTATTATAGAACCAGAAAGGGTTGTGTCTTTTAGTGTTTATAGTAAATTTTTAGACTTAGATACTGGCGAAATGTATGAATTATTAAGTATTGCAGCTCATGACACTGCCAATCCACCATTTGCTAAAAACGAATTTTTGTATGGTCCCATAGTTGTTGGAGTATGGGTTGAAAGAATAGACGGCACCCAACAAATAGACTACAGATACGTGAATTTTGTGTTTTAATTATCCCCTCTCTTGAGAGAGGGGAGTTTGCCCATTGGGCAAACCAGGGAGAGTGATAGCTCAAGAATATTCACATTTATTGCCTTTTTTGTCATGCTGAACTTGGTTCAGCATCTAAATGATTTATACTTTGTTGTTCACGATGATATAGACTAACGCCCCTTGTTTGACGTATAATTACATACTAAAAATCATTTCCTTCTTTAGAATTTGATTATTTGTATTTGAGATTTCCAAAGCAAAGCTTTGGCATGCGGGTGTAGTATATCGGTATTATGCCGGTTTTCCAAACCGATGAGGCGGGTTCGATTCCCGCCACCCGCTGATTTTATTTCATAAAATCAAGTAATTAGATGTTCACATTTAGCTATTCGTTAATTCTCAAACACCTCCTAAAAATATCCTTTAATACTCCTTGGTCCACGTCACTAAGCTTTTTAATGTAAAGACAAATCTTTCCTGTACTATGTTTTCCTAATTTATCTAGTAGATCTTTATACTTTTCTTCCCCACCTTCCAAAACATATAACGACAGGTTTTGTTTTCTAGGAGAAAATGCTAATTTGGGCATATCTAATTCTCTTCCACTTTCGTATTTCAAATGCATTGTGCCATAGCCGATTATTGCAGGTCCCCACATTTTTGCTTTTTCACCACTTACCTGCTGCATTAATTTATCTATAATCTTAGAATCCTCTCTTCTTTGTTGGTCTTGCACTGAATTTATAAATTCAGATGAGCTTGCATTTGTAACTTGTGTTTTAATTTCTGCTTTTGCCATAAGAAATTGTAAATTACTGGTATTTTACATTAAAATTATAGATATGAAACAAGACAATCCTAGAATCTACAAAATGACGTTTGCTAGCGTTTATCCTCTTTATGTTAAAAATGTAGAAAGAAAAGGAGGTACGAAAGCAGAAGTGGACGAAATTATTCGTTGGCTAACTGGATTTAGCCAGAAGCAGCTAGGTGACCAGATTGAAAAACAAACTACTTTCGAGACCTTCTTTGCAGATGCTCCTAAAATGAATTCCTCACGAACTTTAATCACGGGCCTAATTTGCGGTGTACGGGTAGAAGAAATAAAAGAACCACTAATGAAGGAGATTCGCTACTTAGATAAGTTAATCGATGAATTAGCAAATGGAAAGGCAATGGAAAAGATTTTGCGAAAGTGATTTGTTAAAATAATATATGACTAAGATTTCAAGTGGTACAGCACACAAACTTCCATCCGATTTAAAACAAATTTTAAGTTCCGATCCAAAAGCGCTAGCTCTTTGGGAAGGTCTTACTCCACTTGCACGGAATGAATGGATCTGTTGGGTTGTTTCAGTCCAAAAGCAAGAAACAAGAAAAGAACATGTTGAAAGAACTCGAACAGAACTTAAAGAAGGAATGCGTCGGCCATGTTGCTGGTTAGGCTGCATTCACAGAACCGACAAACCAATAAGCGCTTCTGTGCAACACGTGCTAAGCAAACGTAAAAGTTCCTGATAGTATAAATATATTCAAACGGCAAAATTATCACACTCTTGATATTTCAATTTACATTTGACAAATGGTTCAAAATTTCATAACCTATACCATAGGTATAGCTTTAACATATTAGAATAATATTATGCACCATAAAGAACATAGAGATAATAAAATCAAAGCTTCGCTTTCTATAAAAAAATCTCAAGGAACTATAAATAGAATTCTCCAAATGATAGATGAAGATAAATATTGCCCGGAAATTATTCAACAAATAGATGCAGCTATTGGATTACTTCAATCTTCTAAAAAGACTTTACTGTTGGGTCACCTAGACCATTGCTTGGAAGACAAATTGAAAGAAGACAGGACAATAGCTATTAATGAACTAATTCGAATATTCGATCTTAAATAACTTATTAAATTATTTTTAATTCTATGGAGGCAAAAAAATCTTTATTAAATAATATTGCACTAGTTTTCGTTGTACTTACAGTTCTTGGAGCAGGTATTCTTTTATTTTCACTTAAGCCTGAGTCAAATAAAGAAGGTAGTGGAGATACTATTTCTACATCTGGAGACAAACAAATAATCGACTTAACTGCCAAAGGTGGTTATTCTCCATCTGTAATTAATGCAGCTGCAGATAAAGATACAATCCTACGCGTAAATACTAACAATACATTCGACTGTAGCACTGCTTTAACTATTCCAAAGCTTGGAGTTCAAAAAAACTTACCTTCAACTGGCAAAACAGAAATAGCCTTGGGTATTCAGAAAGCTGGAGCTGAAATAAATGGAACGTGTTCAATGGGAATGTATAGTTTTAAAATCAAATTTTCTTAAATTTAAATGTTACTTTTAATGTATGTCGAAATTTCTAGCTATTTCTTTATTCATTGTAGCTTTAATACTGGGTTTAGGAATTGGATATACCATTTCTCCTGAATATGCAAAACAAGCATCTATGCACAAGTACAATCTTGGGAATGCAGATGATAATTACGATTTAAGATTTATAAATGCAATGGTTGAACATCATGAAGGAGCTATAAAAATGGCAGAAGACGCAAAAGAAAAATCCACAAAAGAAGAAGTTCTTAAACTCGCAGATGAAATAATTGAAGCACAAACTAAAGAAATAGAGATGATGATGGAGTGGAAAGAAGAATGGTATGGAATTAAATAAGCTTTGGAATTTTTACTGTAAGTAGAAACTTTAATTAACTGCAATATTAAGATTTTAAATATGAACCAAGAATTAACAATTCCAATTAAAGGCATGCACTGTGCAAGTTGCGCTATTACTATTCAAAGGACTTTGAAAAAAGCAGATGGCGTTGTAAGTTGCGAAGTTAACTATGGAAACGAAAAAGTTAAGATTGAAATTGACCCTTCTGTAACAAACGTTAAAGAGCTAAGTAAAAAGATAGAACCTTTTGGATACTCTTTAAAGACTGGACATACTCAAGGCGAAGATACGCATCAAATGCACGGAGACACTAATACACAACTGCACGATATGAATGGGATGGATCACTCTTCCCATCTGGGAATAGGTCAATCCAAAGAAGATAAATTGGAAGAACTTAGCGCACAAAGAAAAAAAGTTGAATTTGTAATGCCAATAACAATTTTAGTTTTTGTTTTAATGTTGTGGGAAATTGCTAGTCAAACCTTCGAATGGGTACCATTATTTTTTATTCCTCATGAGCTATTTCAAATTATTTCTTTAATACTTTCGACTATTGTTTTATTTTGGGTTGGTATAGATTTTGTAAAAGAAGTAGTTATATTTGCAAAATATAGAGTTGCGAATATGTATACATTGGTGGGCATTGGAACTTTAACTGCATATTTGTATAGTGCTCTTCTTGTTCTCTTCCCTCCTATAAAACAATTGTTGAATTTACCGGACATGGTTTATTTCGATGTGGTAATAGTTGTTATTGGGTTTATATATCTGGGGAAATTTTTAGAAACAAGGTCTAAGTTAAGAACAGGAGAAGCTATAGAGAAGTTGTTAAATCTTCAAGCTAAAACAGCTTTGGTTGAAAGAGATGGTAAAGAAATAGAAATTTCTGTTGAACAAGTTAAAGTTGGAGATTTAATTATTGTAAAACCAGGAGCTAAAATTCCAGTTGATGGAATAATTATTGAAGGTAAATCTACAATTGATGAATCTATGATTACTGGGGAATCCATGCCTGTGGATAAAAATGTTGACGATAAGGTTATTGGCGGGACTATTAATAAACAAGGTGCTTTCAAATTCAATGCAACAAAAGTCGGATCTGAAACTTTACTTGCACATATTATTAAAATGGTCGATGAAGCTCAAGGATCTAAAGCCCCTATTCAAGGGCTAGCAGACAAGGTTTCAGCAGTATTTGTTCCAATTGTGCTTGTTATAGCAGTAGTTACACTTTTGGTATGGTTAATTGTAGGTTCCCAATTTATGCCCTTTACCGAAGCACTATCTTTAGGACTTCTCTGTTTTGTAGGAGTACTAGTAATAGCTTGTCCATGTGCTTTAGGATTAGCTACTCCAACTGCAATTATTGTTGGAACGGGGAAAGGAGCAGAAAATGGAATATTAATTAAAAATGCAGAAAGTTTAGAAAAACTTCATAAGGTAAATATTATAGTAACCGATAAAACAGGAACTATTACAAAAGGAGAACCTGAAGTGACCGATCTATTTGTTGTGAATGATAAATTTAAAGAAAACAATTATGCACTTAAGATTTTGGCTTCTTTAGAGAAGAATTCAGAGCACCCAATTGCTCAGGCAATTTTAAACAAAGCCAAAAGTGAAAATATAGAATTAATAAAGGTTTCGGATTTTGAAATTATTGAAGGAAAAGGGTTAACAGGAAAAATTGATAGCAAAGAATATTTTATAGGTAATTTGAAATTGTTAGAAGATTTGAAAATATCCTTTAATAGTTCGGATATTACTAAATACACAGAGCAAGGGAAGACTCCCGTGATTTTGACAAGTAAGAACGAGGTTTTGGCTATAGTTGCGATAGCAGATACCTTAAAAGAAAACGCAAAAGAAACAATTAATGAACTTCATAGACTTGGAATAAAGGTTGTAATGCTAACAGGAGATAACGAGAAAACAGCTAAATATATTGCTGCCCTTGTTGGTATTGACGAGGTTATTGCCGAAGTTTTGCCAAACGAGAAAGCAGAAAAAATAAAAGAACTACAATCCAAAGGCAATATTATTGCAATGCTTGGAGATGGTGTAAACGATGCACCTGCATTAACTCAGGCAGATATAGGAATAGCAATGGGTACTGGAACGGACGTTGCTATAGAGTCTGCGGAAATAACTCTGCTCAAGGGCGATTTTTCTAAGGTTCTTAAAGCAATAAAGCTTTCTAAATTTACAATGAATGCAATAAAGCAAAATCTCTTCTGGGCATTTGCATATAACATTGTTGGAATTCCAATAGCTGCAGGATTACTATTCCCGATATTTGGAATACTTTTAAATCCTATATTTGCAGGATTGGCTATGGCATTAAGTAGCGTTAGTGTAGTTTCAAATTCATTAAGACTTAAAACTGTAAAACTATGAGTACTTTAATAAGTTTAAGAAAGTGTGAGTTTTATGTTGAAGGAATGCATTGTGCAGCATGCGAGTTATTAATTGAAGAGGAATTATCCCAAGCTGAAGGCATAAAAAATATTAAAGCAAAGTTGAGTGAAGGTAAAGTCTACTTAGAATCTGAGCGCGAAATTAAAGCTGAAGAATTAAGTAAATTAGTAGAAGAATATGGTTACAAAATTGTTGCGAATAAAGATCTTGTAACTGCATATAAAAAGAAAGATTTAATTATTGGATTTATAATAGCAATAGTTTTCTTTACTTTATTTTTGTTACTTCAAAAAGCAGGAGTAATAAATTTAGCATCTTCTACTGGTGAAATAACTTACCCATTTGTATTTTCAATTGGAATAATTGCCTCTTTGTCCACTTGCATGGCTGTTGTAGGCGGCTTAGTTCTGTCTTTGTCTTCCAACTATGCAAAAGCGAATCAGGCAAAACCCATGATCCTGTTTCATATTTCTAGAATTGTAGGTTTTTTTATTTTGGGCGGTTTGATTGGCTTAGTAGGTTCGACTTTTGTGCTAACACCAGGTATTTCGTTCATTTTAAATTTAGTATTGTTTATTGTAATGTTGATTATGGCTATTAACTTGCTCGATGTTTTACCTGTTGCGAGAAAGTTACAGTTTAGAATGCCAAAGTTTATTGGAAAAAGAGCAATTCAAATTAGCAAAACAAACAACTTTCTTACCCCAGTTTTGTTAGGCGTTGCTACTTTCCTCCTTCCATGCGGATTCACTCAATCTATGCAGCTTTATTCTTTAACAGCAGGTAACTTTCTTACTGGCGCACTAACCATGCTCGTATTTGCTTTGGGAACGTTTCCAGTATTGGCTTTGATTAGTTTTACATCTGCTAAATTTTCCAAAGGTTTGCAATCTGGTTTATTTTTTAAAACTGCAGGATTTATTATAATTCTCTTTGCTATCTTCAATTTCACCGCGGCTTTAACTGCCGTAGGAATAATCGACCCAATCTTTAATCTATAATATAGTTGTATAGATTGTGAGAACTAAAATATTGATATAATCATCTATCCTTTTTACATTTGCTTAATTAAAAATGAAGATAGTAATAATACCAGGATTTATGGGTTACCCAGAGGAAGCCACTTTTGAAGAATTGGGGGAAGTTCTTGAATCTAAGGGTCATAAAGTTATAAAAATAGCATGGCCACATCTTCCTGAAAATTTAGAAAAATATAGCTTTACTGAAACAATTAAATCAATCCGAGAAATTATTAAAGATATTAATCATAAAGAGTTGATTCTTCTAGGGAATTCAATGGGGGGGGGGAATTATTGCTACAAAATTAGCAACCGACTTTAATCCACATAAGTTATGCTTGATTGCAAGCCCTTATCAAGCTGGAAGTGAAGACGATTTAGCAGGTAAATATAAAGAATGGCAAACAAACGGACACAGAGATATAGTTTCTTCTAAATTTGGTGAGCTGAAAATTCCATTTTCTTTTATTCAAGATGCGAGGCAATACAACGCATTGGAATTAATTTTTCAGATACATTGCCCTACTTTATTCATTGCTGGCGAAAACGACGATAAAGTTCCTGTGAATGTTACTAAAAAATTGTTTGATAAAGCCAACGAACCTAAAGAATGGCATTTAATTCCAGAAATGGAACATAAATATAAACACCAGCCAGACAAACTAAAACAAGTTAATAAAATAATTGTGGATTTTATTGGTTGAGTAAATTTATATTATTATATTGATAATTAATAAAATTATTAATTATAATTTAATGTACTTATCTTGAATATTCATCCAAAGCTTCGT
>Ga0163154_10002488_pt1 | contig 26885 bp, 25 predicted proteins | sample OliLakLV19MP9P1_FD_148649 | JGI IMG/M metagenome (GOLD analysis project Ga0163154, IMG submission 148649) | Freshwater microbial mat bacterial communities from Lake Vanda, McMurdo Dry Valleys, Antarctica - Oligotrophic Lake LV.19.MP9.P1 | ecosystem: Environmental > Aquatic > Freshwater > Lake >... | reverse complement strand
GAGATTAATACTTCTACATAAAAAATTGTCAGCTATTTAATAGGGTTTGTTGATTTATTAAAGCGAAGGTTATACTGTTTGATGGTAAAGTTTCTACGAGTTTGAACGACATAATTGATGGAGGATTCATAATTTAAGGAATCTGTCCGTTATAATTTTATAATTAAAGCCTGTGAATTTATTAACAATGAGCAGTTATAGTTTTTTTCAATGTTACACCTCAACGCTTCATTGTTTTAATCTTAAAAAACTTGTATTAAATTTAATATCTCATACTTTTAAAAAGATGTAAATACTTAAAGAATTACCTACTAAACAAAGACCTGTTCCATCAAGGAGGCGGTTATTGTTTATATTTTAGTCTTAAGAAAACCAGCATCACATTAATCAATAAAGAAAATAAATTGGTTGCTAAAATAGGAATATCATCTTTTAAAAAACCGTACAATGTCCACAAGCTCAATCCTGTTATCAATACAATAAGTGTCCATAAAGAAATATCTTCTACTTTTTTTTCTTTAAATATTTTTATTAATTGAGGCAATGCAGACAATGCTGTGATGCAGCCTGCGGTGATGCCCGTAACCTGGATGAGTGTGTCCGTCATTTTTTTAAATCAACATTTGAAAACCAACAAAGCAGCTTTCTTAATAATATTTTAAAATCTTCAATAATACTTTTTCTACCGGCGTTAATTCCTTTTGCCCGTCAGCCTTCTCAATCACTTTTAATTCATTCAGGTATTTTCCTAATTTTTTTTCTTTATAAAGTTCCACTATAACCGGATGTACATAATAGTTTTTACAGACTGTTCTGGTATTTCCCAATTGTTTTGCCACCATATCAAAAGCTGCAGGAATTTTTTGATTCATTTCTATTGTTGTTGTAAAACTTCCAAGTTCATTAAATGCTACCAGGGCACCAACAGTTCCTGCCCATGTTCTAAAATCTTTTGTAGTAAATTCTCCATTTGTAATGGTACTGATATAGTTATTTACCATACCAGAATCAATGCATTGGATGTTTCCATTGTCGTCGAAAAATTCAAAAAGCTCTTTGCCCGGAATATCTTTACATGCTTTTACAATCCGGGATAATTTTTTACTTTTTAGCCTTATATCATGCACTACCCCTTTCTTTCCTTTAAAGGAAAATCGAAGTTGTGTTCCACTAATTACTACATGCCGGTTCTTCAGTGTAGTAAGGCCAAACGATCCATACAATTTCTCATAAAACCCATTGCCCACACGTATATTTGTTCTTTCTAATAAACTTACTACTACCGCTAATATCTTTTCCTGTGGAAACCCCGTTAACGATAAATCTTTTTCAATTTGTTTTCTTATTATCGGAATTACTAACCCAAATTCGTAAAGCCGGTAAAATTTGGTTTGCTTTCTTATAGTATTCCATAAACTATGATACCTGTATTGTTTTCTTTCAAGAATATCAAACCCGGTAGCTTGTAAATGGCCATTGGCTATTTTGCAAATCCACACATTCTTCCATGCCGGTGGAATGACTAAATTTTTTATCCGGTCAATAGTTATCTTATCATTTATTTTTTTAGTTCCGGAAAAATAGGAAAATGATTTCCCTTTTTGCTTGCGTGAAAAACCCGGTTTATCACCAGGGGTGTAAATAAGGTCTGCTGCTTGTGCGCTCTTTGCCATATCATGCGCCATGGCCTGGATTGTTTTTTTAGCAATTTTTATTTTATCTGCAAGCTCAGCCATCATGATCTAATCAAATGAATTAATACTCATATTATTTTTGAAAGCAATAAAAAGAGCGCAACGGAAATCTTTAATAATTTCCATTGCGCTTTCTTAAAGGTTGATGTTTTATCAACGCAATCTTGTAAGGAAAATAAATTATTTTCCTTTGCTGGTCTTGTCACCCATTAGCGACTTTCCAGCGAAAACATGGATACACTTTTCTGATTCGCCATCACTTTCATCCATCATTTTCCTGGAGGATGTGTCGTGCTTTGCGTTTTCTTTTCCTCTGTGGGCGGGCGTCTCCGGTTTTATACTGATTGTCTGTGCTTTATATTTTTGTCCATTTTTTTTTAACGTTTTAATAAAATCAATTACTATAAACCAATCGCTTGTAATTGACTAAATAAAAAAGTTTTATTTATGAACGTGCGATTTAATACTTGTTAAAGCCTGTTCAATACCATTTAATTGTTCCCCAATGAGTGGTTTACAGCTTTCAGGAATTAAAGAGTCATTCAAAACTAATTTGTATTCCTTTACAGCAGCTTCCTCTCCTGTAATACAAGCGTTTATAATGGCATCAACGTCTCCACTTGTGAAAGCCGATTTAACATCCATCCAAACACGATGCATTGAACCTTTCATATCACCACCATTATCTTCTGCCTCGCCATTTAGCTGGTGTACCACTTCCCGTAATTGCGATGCGTAAACCGAGCGGTCTTGTGCATGAAGCAGGAAAGAACTTTTAATCGCAGCATCTTTCACATCTTTAGCTGCGTTTTCATACCCTTCTTTACCATCTTCAGCAATAGCAATAAGATGATTTAATTTTTCAGTTGTGTTTTGATTGCTATTTTCCATGTTTTTTATTTTTAAAGTTTAAAATATTGTGTGACTGTTTATATAACTATTTAAGAGGTATCTAATCTTACATCATTGCTTTGTAGCAATGGGGAGCAGATCCGGTTTTGCACTAAGTGTTCTTACTTTTTATCCATTTTGTTTTGTTTTTAAATTTTATGATTATTATTAAAAAAATTTGGTAATTGTTTTTCGGTGTTTTTATTTTTTGAGTGATTATGTTTTTTTCTTTGCTTCAGGAACACAATCGGGTACTTTTTTACCGCTTTTGATTTTCATACCTAACTTTTTGTAACCCTTCCAGCAAGGATCTTCTTTGGTTTTAGCACCTTTAGTTTTTGTTGCCATATTTGATAGTATTTATTTGATGAAGGATATTATTAAAAATAAAAAAGACGGCAATAGTAGCATGTTATAAATTATAGCATGGCTTTAATCCATATTTTCAAATTGCTGTTCTTCTGCGGGTTTTATGTGAATATTTTTGGAGATTTCGTTTGTTGGTTTTAAATCTCCATCGTTTGTATTCACTTCAGTCAAATCAGCTTCTTTTGTTTTATAATTTCCTTTATTTCGCTTATCCGGTTTTTCTTTCAGATTCAAAACAGATTTTTGCGGAGGTTGAATATTTTTATCCATTTATTTTAATTTTACATTTTATAATAAAGAACCCGAAAATTCAAATACTATTTATTACTTTTTGATTGGGTTTTTACTTAATAAACTTTGTGTAAGTTTTATCGGGATTATAAACTAATTACTCAAATAGTATGCGACAAAATTTTTACTTTAAAAAGTAGCAATTGTAAATATTTGGGGAAATAAGTTTCAACACAGCCCAACATTTGGGAAATTTTTTGCTCAATTTATTTTGAGACTTCCCATTATTGTATGTATGTTACTATCTAAATTAATTTTCTAAAATTTTAGTTTTTTAATTTTATCCGGATGTCTGTTTGCCATCTAAGCAACCCTTCTCTTTCCAAAAATTTGTAAATAAAAACGTTGCAATACTTTACCGATGTAACCATTGCTATTACATTTGTAACTGACCTTTCATCGTTTATTAAATTTTTAAAGAAAAGATTGAGAAATAAGAGTTGTGGTTTCTTTTCGGTCTTAGTTTTCACTCTTGTCGAAACAGTGATTGGTGGGCCACAAATCAGGGAAACAAATTTTTTAATTTTTCAAAAATATGACGTCTTTTTCTTCCCATCTAAAGCCAAAACATTTCTGCGAAGTAAAGAAAGGAATTATCGAACCGTCATGTCAAAAGAACCTGACAGTTGCTGCATAGCATCAAATAAAGTTAGTTATTATAAGATCCACAAATATTTTTACAAAATATATAATCGGCACGAAAAATGTCCCTATAATGTGCTTGCCCATTTTAATCTCCAAACTTATTGTTGATGTAAAACCCTATAAAAATGATAATATAGTAAACTGCTCAAACTCATATTTTTTGCACAAGAAAAGACTACTGCAATTTATTACGTTACTTTTTAGTACTTCAATATTATGGGCGCAAAATCGCCAGATTAGCGAAACTATTAACTGTAAAAATAGTTTAACCGCTGCTGAAGGTGTTTAACGAAAATGATATTCAAAATAATCCAAACCCAGTTACGGATGTAGATGTAAGAACCTTGTTGTCGGGAACAATGCTGGGGGGTAGCTTTTCTTCATGAAGGTACTGATGTTCACATAGCATCTATCTGGGCCGGAGAGTTAAATGGTTTATCTCGTGAACATCTTGGATTTGCACAATACCTTGTGTCGTCTCAAAGTTTTAACTGGCCGATTCTTTACCCGGTTGCCAGCCAGGCAAGGCTGATACAAACAAAGGCAAATACATTGTACTATTGAAAGTAAAAGAGCCTGCATGCAACCCGTTGGGGGAATTGGGAAAGCGCATGCGTATTGCCAACCTCCTGCCAGAGAAAAACTATGCAGGCTAATCATGGTAAGGCAACAGGTTTTGGCAGGCCGGTTGTTTGAAGTTGATGAAGTGAGCAATGGAACAAAATAAATACCAAAGACGTCAATAAAGATGCAAGGAGGAAGTTTTATGACTAGCCTTTTATAGCAATAAATAAGAAAAGGTTTCAATGGAAATCACTGAAACCTTTTACCAGAAAGTATTGTATCAAAAAGCTGACTACAGTAAGCTAAAAATTATTTTTTACGCAAATTTCTTTGCATCTTCCAAAAACTTGGCGAGGCCAATATCGGTAAGCGGATGCTTCAATAAACCCAAAATAGAATCCAGCGGACAGGTACAAACATCTGCACCTGCTTCAGCACATTTAATGATGTGGTTGGGGTAACGGATAGATGCTGCTAAAATTTCTGTTTTATATCCCTGGATAGAAAATATTTGTCTTAACTGGTGAATTAAATCCATACCATCCCAACCGCTATCGTCGATTCTGCCAATGAATGGAGATACATAAGTTGCGCCGGCTTTTGCAGCCAATATTGCCTGACCAGCAGAAAAAATCAACGTGCAATTTGTTTTGATACCATTATCACTAAACCATTTGATGGCTTTTATACCCTCTTTAATCATGGGCACTTTCACTATAATATTGGGGTGTATGGCTGCCAGCTTTTTGCCTTCAGCAATAATTCCATCAAAATCAGTAGAAATTACTTCCGCACTGATATCGCCATCCACCATTTCGCAAATGGTTCTGTAGTGGTTCATTACTGCTGCTTCGCCTTTAATGCCTTCTTTGGCCATTAGTGATGGATTGGTTGTAACGCCATCCAATATTCCTAAATCGTTGGCTTCTTTTATCTGTGCCAGGTTGGCTGTGTCTATAAAAAATTTCATAATAACCCAAACCCCTGATGGAGCTTAATTTAAATTGTTAATTAAATAGTGTATCTAAAAAGTAAAATAAACGAAATATTTTAAATTATATTATTAATAGCTGCAAGATAAGAAATGTAGCATAAAGATTAGAGATCAAAACGGGACTGATAAGCAGACTCAGCCGAGACTCATGGACATAAAAATAGGCAAGTTACTTACATCGCACCGCTCAACCATTTACCCTTGCTACCTTCCGGTCCTGGGGGAATTCAACAGGAGCTGGTCGTATAAGACTTGCCTGCTGCAAATATAGGGTAAGTGATTGAAGGATAAGGTTTGAAAGGCGAAAAGTTTATATTTTGTTTTGTTGTAGATGATGGGGGTGGTAAAGTTGATTGGGTTGATGGGGTTGATGGAGTTGATGGGGTTGATGGAGTTGATGGAGTTGATGGAGTTGATGGAGTTGATGGAGTTGATGGAGTTGATGGAGTTGATGGAGTTGATGGAGTTGATGGGGTTGATGGGGTTGATGGAGTTGATAGGGTTGTTATAGTTAATGGAGGTGCAGCTTCATTAACGGAATACCTGTAGAGCCGTAGGCTCGTTTCTGTTTTGTAATCCCGCCTTAGGCAGGAGGTTTTAACCCGTTGGATTTTAAAAATCTGTCGGCTGAGAGCCGTAGGCTCGGCACATATAATTGAGTATATTAATAAACCTAAATAGTTTAATTATTTTTGCAACCCCTCTTTATCTGCTCCGAACTTACGGTTTTCATTATACTATCTCTTACTTTCATCTCAATGCCTGCCCGTACAGGCGGGTGTTAAAACCTCCCAGGGATAACAAAATTATCCGAGGCTAGGCATCTTTATACAAATTACGGATAGTACACTTCGCAAGGTGTAAATTAGTGAGTTGGTATTTTTGCTCCTCATTAATAAAATGTACAAGAGTGATTATTAATCCTTTTTACGAAAAAGAATTAATAACAAAATCATATTTGCCACCAAAGCTTAATCCGATAGCTATCGGATGAAAAACTTCTGCCTGGTTCATAAAAAAAATTGGTCATCAATTTACCCCTTGCGAAGTATAAATAATTTTACGAAATAAAACGTATTCAAAACAGCCAGGTAAATCTTTATGCCGTTACTAAAACTTTTTATTTATTTACGGGTTATATAACCCAAATCAATTAATTTACAAGCATGTCTGTTATACAAATAGCTACTCCTTTTAATATTGATATTGAGTTTGAAGTGGCTGAGTTTCACAAGCGGCTACTGGCCTACCTGGTAGATTTTGTTTTGATCATTTTGTACCTGCTCAGCATGTTATACTTATTGTTTGGTGGCTTTAGAATGGGCGAAGGAAGCGGAGGCTTTGTTACACTGGTTTTGATATTACCAACGCTTCTCTATACCTTTTTAGCAGAGCTGTTATTTGGCGGACAAACAGTTGGAAAAAGATTATTACATATAAAAGTAGTGAGTCTCGATGGAGTAGAACCCACACTCGGCCAGTATTTGCTTCGCTGGTTTCTCAGGTTTTATGAATGGGGTTTTGTGGTTTTCTTTTTATTTTGGTCAAGTGGATTTATGGGAATTTCTTTATTGATGCTGGGTGGTATTACCAGTATTATTGTCATGATGATATCGCCCAACAACCAACGGCTGGGAGATATGGTAGCAGGCACTGTAGTAGTTAATACCCATTCATCATTAACAGTAGATGACACCATTTTTATGCATGTTACTCCCACCAACTACCAGGTAAGTTTTCCGGAAGTAATGCGGCTAAGTGATCGTGATATCAATACAGTTAAAAGTGTATTGCTGCAGGCGCAAAGGACCAACCGTTTTGATATGTGCAACCGGGTGGCCTACAAAGTACAGGATGTGCTTAAGGTTTCAACCGATATGTATGCGATTAATTTTTTAGAGAAAATTCTGGAAGATTATAACTATTTATCAACAAGAGAATAAGTAAGGCCTGTATTAATACGGCACTGTTTATATTGAACCAGCAATAAATTAGTGAACATTTTTTTATGAGCCTGGCAGTCCCGATAGCTGTCGCATTGGCGTCAAGCTAAGGATATTACCCCTCATTTTTTTGCACACAAATTAATATTGAAAATTAGTGCAACTGTATTTGTGCCGGCGGCGTAATCTGTTTGTAGCTTCCACAATAAATCAATGTAAACCCTGCGCCAGCGGCGCAGCCTGTTAATTTGAGAAATGTAGAAAAACGCAAGGTTGCCCCGCTGGGCATAGGCGGTTTATATTATAATTTTCTACAAACAGGTTACGCCGCTGGCGTAAAAAATACCAATACTAAAACCCCTTGAAACCTTTTCCACATATATGTTATAGCTATTTAATTTAAAAATTAGCTGAGCGCACATGCGATAGCTACCGGGATTCAATTAAGCTTCATAGGCGTCGCACTCTTTTTATCAATAATGAGCAAAATACCACCTAAGTTATTTTTGCCTTTCGTATTATAATTACAGAATAAATCATTTACCCTTTATTTTCTTACCCAAGATTAAAAAACTGCAACTTCTTAAACCAGATTAATCAGCTTGAGCTATTATACTGCACAAGGGATAAAACCGTTAGTTAGATTTTTTATGAGCCGGGTAGAAGTACTGCTATTAAGCTTCGGTGGCGTCGCAGCAGATAGCTATCGGCACTTGTACTTTTAATCTTTATTGAGTGAATTAAAAAGTCACCAATTTACCCCTTGCGAAGTATAAACAACGCTCAGGGATAGCATTCATTTTAGAAAGAATCCCAACAATTAGTTTTTCAAACTGTATCAATTTTACACCCCACTAAATATCGAAAATCCACCATCAACAACGAGTTGAGAACCCGTTACAAAACGGGATGCATCACTCAACAGAAATAACAAAGCACCTGTTAACTCTTCAGGATTACCAAAACGTTTAAAAGGTGTATTATTAATAACAGCTTGCCCTCTTGGCGTAAAACTTCCATCTTCGTTGGTTAAAAGTTTCCTGTTCTGTTCAGTTAAAAAAAATCCGGGTGTCAACGCATTCATTCTTATTTTATCACCGTACCGGTTAGCCAGTTCTACGGCAAACCATTGGTTGTAGCAATCAACAGCAGCCTTGCCCATATTGTATCCCAGCACTTTTGTAACTGCTCTTTTCGAATTCATGCTGCTGATGTTTACAATACTGGCGGTATCATTTTTTGCCAGCTCATCACCAAAAACCTGTGTGGGTAAAATGGTTCCCCAAAGATTTAAATCCATCACCGTTTTTAAGCCGCTTACATTCATTTTGAAAATATCTGCTTCGGGCTGAATAACACCCTCCGGCATATTACCACCGGCTGCATTTACCAGGCCATCTATCTTTCCAAAATACGCTATCATCTTTTCTTTTGCGGCCTGCAACTCATCTTCATCCAGCACATTCGCCACTAAAGAAATTGCCCTGCCACCGGCAGCCACAATGGCTTCAGCTCTTTCTGTTGCAATGTTTTCATTTCTGCCTAAAATACCAACAGCACCCCCGGCAGCGGCGATACTTTTCACAAAGGCTCCACCTAAAATACCCGTTCCACCGGTAACAACAATTACTTTTTCTTTTAGAGAATACATATTCAGTATGTCCATATTTTTAATTTTAGTTTGATTGTTGTCTAATTAAGAGTCTGAAAAACCGGCAGTTTCCGTATGACCTCACCCCCAACCTCCCGATGCATCGGGACAAGCTCTCCAGAAAGGTCGGGACAAGTTCTCCTAAGCCAGCCTGGTCAAACCCCGCCAGAATGTATCTTTCGGGCTGGCGTTCGGACGGGGAGAGGGGAGCTTGACACTAATACCTCAAAGCTCTTTTCTTATTCAATTAGTAATTTCATTTTTCTTTATACGCTTATTTAGAATCAGCTTTACATTTTCCAGTTCTATTCCGCAAAACAACAGTGCACTTATAGTATACTCCAAAGCCCGCCCGGCCAAGCCCCGCCAGAATGTATCTCTCGGGCCGGCGTTCGGACGGGCCGAGGGGCTAGAACCCTAATTCCGTAGGTGTTTTAGCGCAGAAACAGCGTTCTAATCTAATTGTTTTTATTTTACATTTATCCAATTATTCAGTTACCAAAAGTCATCCGTTAACAACACTCATCCAGCAAATAAAAAACCGACTGGTAGTTTTTTCCTGTGGCATCAAACATAGCCATTTCGCAGGTTTTACCAGAAGAGTAATAGCCTTCATATTGTTTTGTACTTACTTCATTGGCTTCATTTTTCGTAGCACAATTTGTAAGCTGCGGATAATAAAAACCTCTATCACCAGCCATTCCACAGCAGCCGCTGGTAAAAGGAATAACAGCATCAGCAGCACAGGCATTTCCAATTGTTTGCAATTTGGAAAGCAAATTCATTTTATACAAACTGCAAACCGGATGAAAGACAATGCTTTCTTTCTTGTAGTTGATCTTCAATCTTGGCAACAAATAATCAGCAGCAAAATCGATGCTGTCAATAAAGTGGAGCTTATTAAAATAAGTTTTATTTACATCAGTTAAATAAGGCAAAGCATGTTGCAACGAGAGTGTACAGGAAGTTACATCTATCAGTATAGGCAGCTTTCCTTTTTGTGTTGTTCTCCAAAGTAACTCCACGGTTTTATTTACTGTATAATTGTATGCAGGCACAAAACCTTTGGAAGAGAAAAGCTGTCCGCAACAAACACCCGTATTATTATTAGCGATAAAAAGTTTTAGCCCGGCTTTATCGCATAAGCTTTTTACCACTTCACTAATGGAAAATTTATTTTCTTTATCTGCCCCCATCATCCGGGTAATGCAGGTGGGAAAATAAACAATATCTGCATTGCTTATTTCATTGGATGCAATGGTTACAGGTTTACTCAACGATTTTGTCCACAGCGGAAAAGCAGGTGCAATTTTTTTAATACTTTTTGTAAAAAGATACATTCCATTACTACCGGTTATTTTATTTACAGCGTTGCCTGCATGCAATGCCATTTTCACAAGGCGCTCTACCATGGCAAAGTTTTTTGCTACACCTACAGCAATTTTATTAGCAGTGGGTGAATGGTTTTCTCTTCGTAATCGTTTTATTAATTCGCCGGTATTAATATCAACCGGGCAGTCTGTTGCACACATGCCATCTACCGCACAGGTATCCATACCTGCAAATTGAAACTGCTTGCTGAGTGTATTAAAATCAGCAGTATTGTTAGCAGCCTTCAATCGCTGCAATGCCCTGCGAATCTGTATCCGCTGGCGTGGCGTCATGGTGTAATCCCGGCTGGGGCATCGGTTTTCGCAGTAGCCACATTCTACACATTTATCCACTTCTTCTTCCACCACCGGCATGGTTTTTAAATTCTTAAGATGGCAATGCGGATCATGATTGATGATAACGCCGGGGTTTAAAATATTATCCGGATCTATTAATTCTTTTAAGGATTGCATTACGGCAAAAGCATCTTCTCCCCACTCATCTTTAACATAAGGCGCTATCTGCCTTCCGGTACCATGCTCTGCTTTTAATGAGCCGTTGAATTTTTCAATAATGAGTATTGCAAGTTCATCATTAAAGCGCTGAAACACGTCAACTTCTTCGGCAGTATTTACCGGTTGTGTAATTAAAAAATGAAGATTACCTTCCTTTGCATGTCCAAAAATAATGGCATTGGTATAGTCGTATTTTTTAAACAAAAAATGTAACTCATTTACCGCATTTCCGAGGCTTTCTAATGGCACTGCAACATCTTCCAGCATGGCAGTAGTACCCTTATCTCTTACCGCTGCAACGGAGGGATACATACCTTTTCTTAACTTCCATAAATGGGCCTGATCTTGCGGCACAGTAGTGAATTCAACTTTTGCAGCAATATTTAGTTTGCTAAGAATAACTTTTGCAGCATCAAATTTCAATTGCAATTCTTCGGCAGTTGATGCCTGGTATTCACACAAAATAGCCGTTGTATTCCCGGGCAGTGTTTTTATTATTCCAGGGCAATAACTCAGGTGTTCAATAGATCGTAAGGCAGACCGGTCCATGAGTTCCAGTGCATCTGCCGCAGTGGCTTTAAGTGCAGGAACATTATCTGCTGCTGTAACAGGATTATCAAAAAAGAGCAAACCGGTTATTTTATATGGCTTATCAGGGATGGTTTTTAAAACCGCCGAAGCTATAAATGCAAGCGTACCTTCTGCACCAATTAACAAATGGGCCAGCACATCTAATGGATGTTGATAATCTACAAAAGCATTGATACTGTATCCAACGGTATTTTTAATTTTATACTTATTGTTGATTTTTTTAATCAACCCCTCATTTTCCAAAACTGTTTTCTGCAACGCCTTTATTCCGTCAAATAGCTTGGTATCTTCTTGCTCAAACCTTATATAGGCTTGCTTATCGCAGGTATTGTATTCACTGCCATTGGGCAAAACAAAGTGGATACTTTGTAAAGTGTGATAGGAATTGTGTTGCACACCGCAACACATACCGCTGCTGTTGTTGGAGAGAATGCCACCCATCATTGCAGCACTGATAGAAGCCGGATCGGGACCAATTTTTTTACCATGTAGTTTTAGTGCATGGTTTACATGAGCGCCGATGGCGGCCGGCTGAACCTGTACAAAATTTCCATCCTCCAATGGCGCAACCTTTTTCCAGTTCCTGCTTAAATCAACCAAAATTCCATCTGTAATAGACTGCCCGCTAAGACTTGTGCCAGCTGCTCTAAAAGTAAGAGGAATTTTATTTTGTGTTGCAAAAACAAAGAGCTGCTTAATCTCTTCAATGCTGTCTGGCTGCACAATTGCCTGCGGTAGCAAATAATAAAACCCTGCATCACCCGCAAAAGCATAGCGATCTATAAGGGTTGCATTTATTTTATTGGAGGGTAATATTTGCCTGAGCAAATGATCGATACTTGACATGTATTATTTTTAAAGATACCCGGATACGACCGGGATTTTTTTTACAGATATAATGTTACTATCAATTTATTTTACAGCTGCAATTTAATCTCTCCAACGATATTTTCAATTTATTGCCGATAATTCAAATAATATCATCTTTACATCTCCAGTTAAAAAACTTTTTTGTCTGGACTAATACCGGATTTACAAAAGAATTTCATCTAAAAAAGGCACCAGTTAACGAACAAAAACAATCAGCAGCATTACCGGCAAGATAGCAGTACATAATTTTCCACTTCTTTCTCCCTGGCATTTTTGTTGAGGAAACCAATACTCAACTGGCTTACCGGGAAGTTTTGAAATCGCTCCAATACTTTTACTATTTTAAAATTTTTCGATAGTTCGTCCAGTTCCTTTTCAGTTGTGAATAAAACCAATGGTACAGGTTGTTTTGCAGCTGTTACAATATGCTGCAAGCTATCGGTTCGTATAATTTCAGCAGGCCCATAAAATTCAAACGACCACTGCCGACATTTGTACATTGCAACTTGTGCATTACCTCCAGGGTTATTCGACTGCAACCATTTGCCAGCCTGCATTCCAGATTGGTAACGCAATAGGGCCGGGTAGAAAAAAAGATTCAGGTAAAAAAATAATATCATTGAAAAGCAAATTCCCTGCATCGCCAGAGTTTTAACATCAGCATCTCTAGTCAATACAAAATAAAATGCTGCGCTTAACGGCACTACTATTAAAAAAAACGGCCAGTACCAATTATTAAAGTCAGTAAGAAAAATCAAAATAACAACACAAACAATTGCAACGCAAAATAAAACGGACATTACCATGCGCCAACGCCTTAAAATTACATTGCCTAGATGGGAATAAAAATATGCAGCCACCATTATACTTAGCTGCGGAAAAATAATAATGATGTAATGAGGTAATTGAAATTTAGATAAGGAGAAAATCATAAAACTAATAAACACACTGCCAGCCAGGATCAATTCCTCCTTATTAACAACAGATTTTTTTAAGCTGCTTACATATTTGTAAAACGCAAAATAGGCTGCAAAAGACCATGGCAGGAAAGCCCACAACAAGGTGTGCAAAAAGAAAAATTTATCACCAGATCCTTTGATTGGCCCGTTATTGAAGAACCTGCCGAACTGGCTATCCCAAAAGAAAAAATATATACCGGAAACATTCGTTTTTCCAAACACGATTTTTTCGGGATGCAAATCAAATTGCTGGTAAAGCGTATAGATTTCCGGCAGGATAAAAATAAATGTAAGCACTAAAAAAAGATACCATTTGGGTTGTATAAACTGTTTCCACTGCCTGCTGTACAGCCAAAAAATAACAAAGCCAGCTAAAATAGTAATCAGTACAAAAATACCTTTGGTCATAATAGCAGCGGCACAAAAAATAGCAGCGGCCACCAAATGCCAGCTCCATTTTTGCGCCATCGACATATATAGATGAAAAATTCCCGCAATTATAAATGCAGTAAGATATGCTTCGGCCCTTACGTCAAAGTTGGCAATTATTGCATGCAAAGAGGTGATATAAATAATGGTAGCAATCTTAGCAATATCCTTACTACAAATTTTTAACGCCAGTTGATAAGTATACCATACGCCAATAAGCCAACAAATAAATGCGGGCAACTTGTATGCAAATGCATTTATGCCAAAACATTTGAAACCTAGTGCGGCAAGCCAGAAAGGCAAGTGTGGCTTATCAAGCCAGTCCTGCCCGGCAGCTACCAGGTTTACCCAATCGTTTGAAAGCGCCATACGCTTAGCAATGGCAGCATATAGAGCTCCATCAGGCTCCATAATTTCACTAAATAATCCTGTTGCATTCACCAATATTCCCAACAATAACAAAACAGGAAACCAATGCTTTTCTACATATCTCATACCTTTTTGTTTGCGCCATTTAAAGGATTTTGCTGCCTAAACCTGGACAGCTTAAAAATTGTATCTCTATTATTATACCAGTATTTAAACCCAATTGCAACAAGGGTTCCAGCCAGCATTCCCAGTAATGCACCGCCCAATATATCCAGCGGAAAATGTTTACCTACGTATACCTGTGCGTAGCAAATTATTGCTGCCCACCACCAAACCCAATTCCATTTTTCTTTTCTTAAAAACAATATCATCTGGTACCAAACCATTGCAAGGCCAAAATGATTGGATGCATGAGAAGAAGGAAACGAATACTTACCACCACACCCGGTTAAGGTATAAATATTATTCTGTAACGAAACATCATAACAGGGCCTCAGCCTGCCAACCAATGGTTTTATTATAGAAGCGCTTGTAAAGTCGGTAATTGCAAATGTGGCTAAACTGGCAATTACAAAAGGCAGTAATATGCTGGAATCGGTTCTGTAAATTTTAAAAACTAATATAAGATACAGCGGTACCCAGGTATACTGATTACGCATCAGCAGCATAAACCCATCTAACCAGGATATATGCATGGAACTATTGATCAAAACAAATAAATTTTTGTCCAATTCAACAATCCATTTAATAAGATGATCCCACATAAATATAAGTAAGTCGGCTATTTATTAGCGAGTGATGTTTTAGTTTAAAAGGAACAAAGTAACTAATATATGTAAATATTATCCAAGAAATATTTGCTTATAAATAGACAAATGTTAATAGCTGTAAATATCACAGCTGTTCGTTTAATTTCAAGGGTCTCAATTCTTTTTAGTTAAACCCTTGTTGTTACAGAATTTTATGCTACCAATAAATGTTATAGTTTAGCAGCAATAAGAACATGCGTATACAAATAGCAGCAATTTGCTGCTGGCACTTTTTGTAGCTATTACGGCAACCTTTAAGGAATTTTGCAATGTTGAGGATGGCATTATTTTAAAGATAATATCCCACCTACAGGGCCACGTTACCAATGCGTGGTATTATTTTGAAGCGAAAAATACCAAACAATCGATTGTTCAAAATTCTCTTGAATTGTTAGAACTTCAAAATCCATTAGCAGTTAATGACTGATTGATAAAAAAGCATTAAGGAGCACTTAACCACTATGAAAAGAAAAGGCAGCAATTAAGCAACAGGCAGAAAGATTTCGGCAGGAATAGAATGATATTTGTCTGTTTGATGATCAATTTGAAATAACCGATGCGTTATTAACTGTTTTTATAGCAAGGCTGGTATTGCATCTGTTGCTCCAAAAAAATGGCTACTTTACTTTGCAGCTACAGTAAGTTTAAACATAACGATAGAAGCGTTGGCGGCATCGATAAAACTTAGCCAGTTTTTAGATTTCAGTCCTAAAATATCAGGCTTATTTTCCATAACAAGTCCCAATCTAAATACTTCACCATTTTTCTTAAAGTACTTCAGGTATACAGTATGGACCACTAAAACACTAGCCTATGTTTTAAGAGGATACCCTAAATTATTTCCACAAAAACCAGATTCAAATCAACCAGCTGATTTAGAATACGCAGGAATATTCTTATAAAATTGGGGCTGTTTTGCTTTTTGGTTATGGTATTATTCTTTACAACAAACATGCAGTAAAATAAGGTATATCACTGAAAGGCAGTGAACATACTTGCGACGGCAGCCAATCCATAATATGCAGCTATACTTGCAGTATTGTTTATAAATACAGTTATCCTAACTTGAAAATTTCTTTTTATCCTAGCCTAAAAAAACTACCACGCTATTCGCAGCAATTCGGGTATTTACAAATTTTTTCATCAACTTTTGAAATTGCGAAATGAGCAAGCCCCCTCTTAACAGTATCTTGATATATGCCCAGCAGCCGCAATTAAACAGGTATTTAATTTATTCTCTATAGAAAAAATATTCGTCATAAATAAACGCTGTAATTGCTTATTGGCATTGGTTTTAAAACACTAAAATAGTAGTTACATTTCGCCATTGATAAAAGGTTCTATTTTCATAGTCTTAAAATCCCCGCCACTATTGTCGCCGGTAAATAATCCTATTTTACCTGTTGACCGGCTATTTAGTTTATCAACTATCAACGAGGGTAGTTCAGATTTATTGATGAATGCTTTAACAGTCGTTTTATCAATTACTAATTTCATAGTGAACCATCCATTCGGATCTGGCGGAATAATTATTTCTTTCTCAAAAACTGCATTTTTCTCAGACCTCAATTTATCCCATGTAAAAAGCGGATGTGAAATATATTGAATGGCATGAATCCGTCGAACAGCGTCTTTAGCAAAGAAGTTAAAAGGCCGGCAGTAGACGGCATCAAAAGTACTGTCGTTTAAGCCATGAAATACTACACCAATAAAACTTCGCTGTAAAACATCCTTTCCTCTCATCTCAATTTCAATTGTGCCACTTTCAAAATCTTTCAGCGGCAGCCAAACGATGCCCTCCTTCTTGTTTTCGGAAATCTGGATATAATCTACCCCATCTTGTGAAGCGATTTTTAAATCTCTGTTTACTGCTTTGAACTCGCCCATTTTGGCGAGCGCTGCTAAATCAATTGTATCTTGCGTCTGCCCAAAAAACAAAGCCGGCACCAGCAGTAGAATGATACTGTAAATAGGTGACTGTTGCATACTCTTTTTAACTAGGTTTTTATCGTTGCTAAGGGACTATCGCCTCACTTTTGCTTAGTCACTTTTTTCAGTAAATAATCTTTGAATAAAATGAATGCTGTCAAAAAAAGGTATCCCTCTCAATGTCTCCATGTGTGAAACTAGTGTTACTTTTTTCTAATCTAAACCCGATAGCTCATTCAAACAAGTCACTCACATTGCTTAAAAAAGTAATTGTTTTAATTAGAGCAGAGGAAGTAAAGCCGTCTTTAACAAGAAAGAATTTCTTATCAATAATTTTACAGGGGATAGCAATAATTATGGATTGCTGTTACTTATTAAAGCATAGTAAAATTTTCATTTATTGTTTTATGTAATTAACAATGGAATCTGAATTCATAAAAAGTAAAACCTGGTACAATTTTATACTAAACTCTTTGCCCTGCGCAACCCATTTAAAACTTGTTACATTAAAGTATCCGTTTGCAGGGTTCTCATAATCGATGTAAGACAATTTGTTGTTTTCAAATTGATAAGGCGTTTCGGCTTTTAATGGCCAATGGGGTAGGGGAGAAGCGGAACAAATCGAAGCTTACTATGTTTGTATTATTCTTTACAGAAAACTTCAACTTACTTCCCGGCTCAAAGCCGCTAGTTCCCTTTAATATCCATACCCCTTTGATGTCTTTATCGCTTTTAACAAAACCATCTTCTTTGCTGCAACCTGCTGTAAGAGCGATAAGCAGGTTGCACTAAGAAGATGTTTATCTTTTTCATCTTTTTGAATTTTTGTAAATACTAAATTTCATTTCATTCTTGTATGCAGGATACCTGTTATAATAAAAGCAATAGCTGTTTTTCTATCAGTGCATATTGAAATGACACCGATTATATTTTACCTAAATCAATCAGATATAACTAGTATCAACTGTTTATTGAATGTACTTTAAACTATTGTTTTACAATTTTAACTTTACTGCCATTTTCAAATTTCAACAAGTATAATGCGTTTGAATAACGCGTTATGTTAATGGTAAAAGACGATTGCTGGATGGTAAACGATTCCAATATTTTTCCACTCATATCCATGAGCAAAGCTTCTGTATTTATTAAATCTCCGCCAACACTTATTGTAACAACATCTTTTGCCGGATTAGGAAAAACTGACACCAGCGTATTTAAATGACTGGATAGTTTGACAATTGTTGAATAAGTAAACTTTCCATCAATATCTGTTTGTTTAATCCGGAAGAAAGAAATACCGTCAAGTGCTATTAGTTGTGTATGGGTATACATGTTTGTACCATTTCCTTTACTATTTAAAAGAGCAACTGGTACAAATTTTCTTCCATCATTACTCTTTTCAATTTCGTACCTGGCCACATTATTTTCCTGAACCTGCCAGTTGATAACTGCTTGCTTTTGTGTATTTACGTTACCACTTACTGCAAGCCAATGAAGCGGAAGCGTAGATAAAGATGTTTTTACAAAAAAGCCGCTAAAGCCTGTTGCATCAAAAGTTGTCTCCCAACGGCTTGCTGTGTTATTCCATACAATATCGGCATCTAACGGATTGATAGTGGTTACCCCCCCGGTATAGGAGTTTGGTAATCCACTGCCATCAGCACTGATACCACCCCTTTTTTCTATTTGAAGATTTGCTTTACCAATGGCATCGCCCGGTGAGACTGGCAGTAACAACGTTGGTGCAGGACTTTGTGCATTATATGCCGTAAACTCCGCTTGAGTAAAATACAATGTTACCCGGCCAGTAGCCGTACCTGCATTATTTGCCGGCATTATTTCATAATGCCGTTTTACATATTGTAGCGGTTGCGTATTTTGTATCCATACCCTGGCTGTTACTGAGCCGCTAACCGTAAAGCTTCCACCTGATTGAACAGCAGCTACCTGACTATTGCAATTGGAGTAGTTTGTAATACCGCTGGTATTTTGCGCCAGATATATTGTTGCATTGGTAGTTGTTAGGCTGTTAAAAGCTGTATTACTATGTCCACCCTCGTAAGCCCCAATGTCGATCACTGTTGTTCGTGTTAAACCAAGTATATCGTTTGTTGGTGTGGATCCATTACCTGCGCCAATAGCAGGCGAAGTACATAGTAAACGTAACCCATCGTCTGCCGTTAAAAAAATATTATCGGCACCATCAGCATCTGCTGCATTTACAAACAACGGATTACTATTTGATGTTCCACTCATAATTGTGTTGGTAACAGATAGCGGAGAACCTGTAGCATCTCTTATAATGCAATTAATAAAAGTTGGTTGATTTGCTACATTTGTTTCGAAGCTGTAAATCTCATCTCTCGTAGCAACACCACTACTTGTAGGCGCATTGTTCCAAAAAATTGAATTTTTAAATGTAGCTTTTGCAAAACCCACAAAACTAGTTCCTACAAATGTGGAAGTGTTATTGGCAACTGTACAATTTGTAACGGTAGTCATGTTGTCAGAAGCTCCACCAAAAGAAAATGCAGCACCACTTGATGCAGTATTATTATAAAAAACACTATTTACTATTGATGACGTGGTTGATTCGATGTGCATTGCGCCACCCCTTGAACCATCTAAAAAACCGGAGCCCGAATTATTATTAGCAAAAACACACCTGTCTATGGATATTGAACCCCCTATGATTAGCATACCACATCCAAAAACGCCAAAACTTCCTCCGCCAATTAAAAAAGAATTACTCTCGAAATTACAGTTACTAATTGCGGATGAGCTGAAATAATTAACCATACCAGCTCCCCAGGCATCGTCATCAGTATTCGTACAGTCAGCACTATTGGCTTTAATAGTACAATTGGTAAAAGTAGTTGATGAGAACGCATTGTAAATACCACCACCTTTAAACCTGCCAATGACACGTGTACCAACTGTAACTGAAGATAACGATGGTGCAGTTGCATATCCTTTTGTAATAGAAAAACCATCTAAGACAGCACCACTTAAATTTATAGAAAGTACCACATGGTAGGCGTTGTCCGTAAGCGTATTCAATACACCCAGGTCGCCACTAAGTGTTGTACTATTTGTTTGCCAATTTCTCTGACTTAGCAAGGTCTCGACACCAGCAAACCCACCATAAATTTTAACTCCATTTTTCAAAGTAAATGTTTTATCACGGTTATTGGCAGGGGCTGCATTTGCAAAGGGGTCATGTGTAGGTAAGTATGTACCTGCCTTTACCCAAACCTGGTCTCCGCTGATAGCTGGTATTATCGCATTTTGCAAATCCTTTTTTGCAGTAGCCCAGGATGTACCTGTGCCGGAATTATTAGCCCTTGCCGCATCGACATAATAGGTTGCTTGCGATTGTATAGAATTGGTAACCCCCAATAAAAATAATACAAAGGCTGCATGTTTTAATAGTGTTTTCATTGCTTTCATTTAAATATGTATGTTTTTAAAAGTTACTGACTGTTTAAGGAACTGTATAAGTTGATTACTTTTAACGACCAACATCGGTAATATTGAGAATCGCCGTTGCGAACTTGTTCTATTTTCACTTTCATATTGATGGACCTTTAAAAAAGAAGTAGTATTAATAGTGCCTTTGGCCTATTAATTATAAAGCTTTTTTATGCTTCCCTACTTAAACTTCCAAATCGTTTTCGTCCTCCCTTCGTACCAAATTATTCTTTTTAATTCCTTCAGGAAACAGAATAGCCAACAGCACAAAAATCAATAAAAAATTATATTCCCACCCATTCCTTCCGCCACCTACCACAAACCACCCTTCTTTAAAATGAACCAGCACTATGCCCATTATTAGCATAAAGATTGTAATAATGGCCGGCCACTTTATGTACTTGTTAAACAACAAACAAATGCCACAAACTATATGAGAAATTTTTATGAGCCAGGCAGTATGTACACCAAAAGGAGCGAAGCCAATTTGGTTTAAATAAAAATTCCCAAAATCGTTTACACCGTTGTTAAACATACCACCAATACCATGTATGAATAAAATAATGGCCATCGGAAAACGAAGCAAAAAAGCATTATTTACGATGTTCATTTGCTACAATTAAAATTTTATGAAAATAGATTTTAACTCCTGAAAACTAGTTATTCAATTTGACCCGACTCAAACACAATTTGATTTTACAACAGTTGCGGCGGCATAAATTAAATTCTATTCTTACTCAATACTAAAAGCGAACATAAATTCAGATGATCCAAAAAAATATTCGCCTTTGTCCAAATTCTTAATAATCAAAAAATAATTTCCTTCTTTAATTTTTTCAACAACATAAGTTATCTTTTCAATAGAAGTGGACGTGCTGGTTGCTTTGGCTTTTGTTGTAATGAAAACCCTCTTACTGTCTCTTACTTCAAATTTCACAAAATCAACAACAGAGGTTGGATCGGTGCCTTGTGTAACTTTTATAATAAATTTCAATTCTGTCTGTTTGAAAATTTTAACGGGCGACGAGCTTTCGTTTATAAAGAATCCAGCTTCTGCTTTAAACAATCCTTTGGCCTTTGCCAGAGTATTGTACTGCGATTTCTCTAACTCCACTAATTTTTTATCTTTCACATTGTAGTAAGCTGGCTTATCATTAAACTCAGGCAGTAAAGTGTTTTGAGCTTTTACATAAATAAATGAACTAAGGATAATGAGTGTTACAATTATTGATTTCATATAAATTTAATTTTAAGGATTCTTTGTTTATTAAGGGAACATCAAATATTATTCACCACAAATCAATTAGCGGTTATCCTTTTGTGAATGATGATTTACTTTTCCCGAAACCAAAAAACAACTCCGCCCTTTCGGAACGGAGTCCTGATTTTTTCATCTATTGGAAATTCGATTACCGCCCTGTAACGGACGGCACAAAGTGATTTACTGAAGTGAGTAAATTCAACTTTTGTTTTCAATGGGTTGGGTAAAATGGCGTTACGTTTTATGTAATCCAGACTATAGAACTCCCGATCATCTTTTTAATATTTAAATTCAACATAACCAATTCCCCGTTTGCTAACTTTGCAACGGCTACTGTGATATAAGAAGAGGCTACATTAGTATACTATGTTCCATTTTGTACATCCGCCGGGTCAGCATCGCCATTATGTTCAGTTTCAAACAACTAAAATAATATCCTGTCCCAATCATAGTGAATTACTTTTGTAGTCACAACGTTATGATTACTAGATGTCTTTGTAAGTAATGTAAAACCGGTTATGTTGAAAGAACTATTAAAATTTAAACGCTACTCCAATTCTTGCATTGGTACTACCGATAGAACCAAGCTCAGTAAACAATCCTATTTTATCAGTTAGATAATACTTGCCACCGATGTACACTCCAAAAAAAACTCCACTTCCATAATTATCGCCCAGGTTTTGGTTAGCATCTTTCCAGGAGAAACTTCGATAGCCTAAGGTTGGACCGCCGTATAGATCTATCTTTTCATTTTTTAGTTTTAATAATTCATTAAAATGATAAGATGCCCTTACACCAAAGTATATGGCCGTAAATTTAAAAGAGCGATAATCATTAGACAGGTAGTCTGCATTTACTCCAACGCTAATATTGTCGGTAATCCCTTGTTCGTAAGAAGCCCCAATAGGTACTCCTCCACTATAAAAAGAATTTACGCCTATACCTATATTCAATAATTTATCTCCTTTTTTATAGCCGCCGTTTTGTTGTGCAAATGATGTTGTGGTAGTAAAAAATAACAGGGTAAGAATGTTAATAATTTTCATTTTTGATTTTTGATTTTTGATTTTTTTTGATTAAAAATATTATATACTATAAGTTCAATGTGATGCAATGGATATATTAAAAGCTATTATAAAACCTAAAAAGCAAACAGGGGCTTTACTGAATTATAAAAACTATCATTTCATAATGTGTGGCAAAAATATAGACGATAAAGACCAAATTGATTAACTTAAGTTAAGAAATGGAAATCTCCGTTATATTGTATGTTTAAAGTCTGTTTATAAATTCAGGCTAAACCATAAGCTGCTTCCATATTATATTTTGCCTTACAGTATCCAATTAAACTATTACTTTGTAAAGCCTAAACTGAATCAAAGTGATCACAAGAATGTGTTTTTAAAATTCCACATAAAGGCCCGCCCTTTAAAACCGGGTCTTGGTTTATAACGAACCCACCCTTTAATTATTACCATTCGATTCGTCACTACAGGCGGTTCGTTTAATTTCAGTAAAATCAATTTTTGTTTGGGGTGGATTAGGTGAAATCGCCCTACATTGTGCACAATTATTATCGTAACTATTTTCGTAGATTCTTTTTACGCTTACATACAAAGTGTCTTTATTGCCATTTGTTAAATTGGTAATGGCACATGTATTATTATAATAAACCACATTGTTATAGCGTGTACCTGTTTGTATATCCTGCCAATCAGTATCACCGATATTTTCAGTGGTAAGCAACTGAAATATTACACGGTCACAATCGTAACGTATAATTTTTGCTGCAACAAGATCGCAATTTGCAGATTCCTTTTTACAAGAGGCAAGGCCGGCAATAGCAGCCACAATGATTGCGGACAAAATTGTTTTTTTCATAATTATAGCTTTAATTTATAATTAGTTTGACACGTTATTTTTTTGAATGGTTGCATAAGAAAAAAAAATACCGGATGCTGTTTAAGGTCTATGGAAACAATAATCATACAAATTTCAAGCGTTAATTACTAGGTACTACAGTTGCATTTAAAATCACAGCGCTACTGAATGTCACAACAACAGTGAATAGCGACCGCACTCAACCACAGCCAGAAAAACAACCTACAGAAAGAAATTTCAGGTTTGCAAATTTGTAGCATTCAAATGCTCAGATTAACAAAGGTTTCTTGCAACATTTATTTATACCCCTATAAAAGAATCCAAACAAAATTAGTAACAACGATGACTTCAGTTTTTGACCTAGGTCAAATCTTCAATTTCTTTCTTATCCGGCTGAGGCGCTCTAAGGTAATACCGAGGTAGGAAGCGATAAGTGAAAGGGGAACTAGTTTTATTTTATCCGGCTGTTGCACAAGTAAACGGTGGTATCTTTCTTCAGCGGTCAGTGAGAGTGATTCAATTATTTGTGTTTCTAAAAAAACCGAATAATGCTGTAAAATATTACAAACAAACATGAAGTATTCCTGTAAACCTGCTTCCTTTTTAAAATCATCAAATTCACATACAAGTACTTCGCTATCGGTTACAGCCTCTACATCAAAATTATTATTAAGGCTGTTCAGCAAAGCAGTAGGGCAACAATCAATATCATCTTCAAATGTAAATGCCAGTATATAATTTTTATGTGGGGTCTTTACAATTGTTTTGAAGGCGCCTTTTTTAATGTAGAAGAAAGCCGACGCATGTGAACCTTTTCGGATGATCAGTTTGCCTTTAGGTACCAATTTACATTTTCCAATTTTCTGAATTAACGTGTAAAAGTTCTTTGAGCCGGGAAGATTGGAATTACTCAGAACAAAATCCGGGGAAAACATAAAATTGAATTAAAGTTAGAAAGTAACAAAATACTCATTTTATGAGCTACCAAAGATAATTATACTTATTAGTAGCGCCAATGTTCAATTAAGCCCTTGTAAAATCTATCCAGGTTTTACGAACTCATCAATGGCTGGAGTTACAGCAATCAAAATTATTGCTACATTTCCTCTTTTATCACCTTGCGCTACATACCTATGCGCCACAACAGTTTTTTAAAATGGATAGGTTCAATCAACAGCCGCTTTGTAATGGCCTGTCTCCATAAATAATTTCGGGAGAGCCACATTATCAGCGCTTTCAACCATTACTGAAGAAATCACTTTGCTACTTCCATTTAAAGAGTACCATCCCTTACTTCTGTGCATTGCTATAGCAGAAAAATAAAATAATTTTTTCGGCCACGCAAAAAAAGAAAACCATTTTTTAAAATCGGTTAATTATTTTTTTGAAAATAGTTGTGCAACTTTCACCCTTGTTAGCGGCCGATATCTTTCTCGAATTTTAATCTTTTTGCAAACTTGTATAGTTCTTCATAAATATCAAAATAGATGCCTTCATCTTTCTCACTAAGCTTTGTATTAACAAATAATATTACACCAATTTCTTTTGCCAAATCGGAAAGCATAAATGTTCTTACACCTGGGTCAGACCCATTGTGCCCTATCCGGGTAGCTCCCATTTTTGTAGCCCAAAAAATACCACTGTTTAGTTTGGCTAGATTCATATTCCCGGGTTTGTTTAAAGCAGTAAACTGAAATTTTTGCATCTCCTGTACCGATTCTTTTTTCAAAATCCTTACGCCATTGTATGCTCCGTCATTTAATAAGGCAGCGAAATATTTTGATAATTCTGCCACCGATGTACGAACTCCCCCTTCAGGATAGGTTGGAAAGCTGTACAATTGAATAGGCTTAATTGTATCACCAGATTTATCATATAATTTGGTATGATTTGCCAGGTTTATTTCAGATAAAAACCATCCGGTATTTTTCATCCTCAGCGGGCTAAAAATATGTTCCCTGCCATAGACATTTAATTTTTTACCAGTTACGATTTCAATGATATAACCCGCCAATGCAGCAGGTAGATTTGAATATTCGTAATACGTGCCGGGTTTGTGATTGAGGAAATTCTCTTTAGAATAGTACTTACCATTTATATCAAAATAGCTTTTTAAAAATCCTCCTAAATCTTCAGGAGAATCACCGGCACCATATAAATAAGTACTATCATAAAAAGGATAACGGTCGGCAAGACCAGATGTATGAGTAGCCAGGTTTCTTATAGTAATTTTTTCATTGGGGAAATATGGATTAATTATTTTGAAGGGAAGATAGATATTGATGTCATCGTCTAAAGCTATTTTTTTCTCTTCCACCGCTTTCATCAGGCAAACCCCGGTAAAATTCTTGGCTATTGAACCAATATTCATAATTGTACTGATGGTAAACGGCTTCTTACTTTCTTTATCCGCATATCCATATCCTTTCGCCCAAACAAATTTTTTATCAATAATTATTGAAGCTCCAAGTCCAACTATTCCTGTCTCCTTCATTTTCTGTTCAATAAAACTATCAATAGAAATTTTAGTTTCACTGGTAACAATCGCTACTTGTTGCCCTATCACATGCTGAAAAAAAAAGAGTGTTGTCAAATAAAAGGTGATAGCAAATTTTAATTTCATTTTATTTCATTTAAATTTTATTGTCTAAAGTCATATTATCAATCATTGAAGGTTTGCGTTCAACTTGCCGCTATCACAATTATTGCTACATTTCCTCTTTTATGACCTTGCTCTGCATACCTATGTGCCTCCACCATTTGCTCCAAACAATAGGTTTTATCAACGACTGGTTTGTAATGCCCTTGCTCAATTAGCTCTTTCAGGAAAATAATATCATCCGCACTTTCACTCATTACACCCGATAATACTTTACTGCTGCTGGTAATTGAGTGCCATAAACCTTGCAGCATTTGTGAAATGCCAGCCGTTCCTAAAATCAAAACTCCGTATTTTTTTAAAGACATGATACTTTTTGAAAACGAAAGCTTGTTTACCGTTTCAAAAATAACATCATAGGTTTCTCCATTCTTCGTAAAATCTTGTTTTGTGTAATCAATTACTTTAGTTGCTCCTAAAGACTTCACCATCTCCAAATTTTACGTACTGCAAACTCCGGTAACTTCTGCTCCAAAATACTTCGCAAGCTGAACAGCAGCAGTACCAATGGCTCCAGACGCCCCGTAAATAAGGACTTTTTGCCCTGGTTTAATACTCGCTTTTTTTAGAAAGTACAAAGCCGTAGTTCCCCCGAAAGGAATTGTTGCAGATGCTTTGTGGCTGCAGTTATACGGTTTTATGGCGAATACCCCATCTTCCGGCAAGCATGTGTATTCCGCATATGCACCAAAGCGCATTCCGGTTGAACCAAAGACCTGGTCGCCTGTT
>Ga0163154_10002486_pt1 | contig 26915 bp, 22 predicted proteins | sample OliLakLV19MP9P1_FD_148649 | JGI IMG/M metagenome (GOLD analysis project Ga0163154, IMG submission 148649) | Freshwater microbial mat bacterial communities from Lake Vanda, McMurdo Dry Valleys, Antarctica - Oligotrophic Lake LV.19.MP9.P1 | ecosystem: Environmental > Aquatic > Freshwater > Lake >... | reverse complement strand
GACCAGCACGATGGCCACCCACGCGCGCACGACGAAACGAGCAACGCCCGCGAGCGTGCCCGTGACGGCGTCAAGAGCTCGCCGCAGGCGGTCGCGTGTCTCCCACGGCTTCGTGAAGCGCGTGGGGAAGCGAAACAGGATGTCGCCGTCCTCAGTGACGCGAAGGTGACCGCGGTACTCGCTGACGAGCGCGTGCAGCGCCGCCTCGGCATCGCGAAGGGCGAGGCCGCTCCCGGCGGCTGCATCGGCGATGGTGACGACGATGTCACCACTCCGTGACTCCAGCGCCTTACGAACTGCGTCCTGCGCGGCCTCGGGTTTCATTCGTTCGCTGAAAGGTGTCTAGCGCTGCTTCCGCCGGAGCGCAGTTACGTTCGACCGGCGGCCGTGCCATCGAACGATATTGCGCTGCGAGCGGCCCCGCAGCAGCATGCCGCGGCTGGAGGAGACGGATGGTCGAGATTGTCCTGAAAGGCCCCGGAAAGAACGCGCTCGGTACGCCTGTGATGCAGCAGGCGCTGGACGACCTGCGCGCGGCCAAAGGCGAGCCGGTGCTCTTGCGTGGTGACGGGGACGCCTTCTCGGCTGGGCTCAATCTGAAGGAGATCGCCACCCTGGAGGGCGACCAGATGGAGCGTTTTCTCGGCCTGCTCGACGATCTGGTAGTGGCCTTGCTCACGCACGAGGCGCCTGTCGTGGCCTATGTGAACGGCCACGCCATCGCCGGCGGTTGTGTCGTCGCGTTGGCATGCGACGCGCGCTTCGCAGTCGACAACACGCTGGCGCGCATCGGCCTGAACGAGGTCGCCATCGGCCTGGTGTTTCCGCCGCGGGTGATGCGGCTCGCGCGGGCGCGCCTGGCCGCGTCTCACTGCCAGCGTGTCATCCTCGAGGGCGGCCTCTATTCACCGGCCGAGGCGCTGCGACTCGGTTTGGTTCACGAGGTGAGCGCCCAGGCCGAAGCAAACGCGCGAGCCTATCTGGACAAGCTCGCCGCTTATCCGCGTGAAGCGTTCGTCGAGTCCAAGCGGGAGCTCAATCGCGAGATTCTCGAGCTCGCACCCGAAGACATCCAAGCCTATCGCGAGCGCATCTTGCCGCGCTGGTCGTCCCCCGAGCAGCGCATGACGATCGCGACTGCGCTGATGAAGAACATGCGCTGACGGCACCGCTGTTTCGTTCGCACAGAGTACGACCCAAGGAGAGCTCATGGCCGGCGCAGCGTCTGCGGATGTAGGTTTCGCCCACTCACCCGAGTTCAAGGCGCGACGATTCCTGAACTGGTTCCCGATGGGGCTCACGTACGCGATGCTCTACATGGGCCGCTACAACCTCACCAAAGCCCAGACGTCGCTCGGCAAGACGCAGCTGATGACGAAAGAAGACTTCGGTCTGATTTTCGCCGTCGGCACCATCGTCTATGCGCTCTCTTTCATCTTCAACGGCCCGCTCGTCGACCGCATGGGCGGCAAGAAGGGCATGTTGGCAGCCGCGTTCGGATCGTCGATCGCGAACTTCGGCCTGGCCTTCTACCTCCATCACGTTCTCAACTCGGAGACGCCGCCAGGCTCGGTAGCAGTCGTGTTCAGCGTGCTTTACGCGCTGAACATGTATTTCCAGAGCTTCGGCGCCGTTTCGATCGTGAAGGTGAACTCCAACTGGTTCCATTTGCGCGAGCGCGGGGGCTTCTCCGGCATTTTCGGCACCATGATCTCGAGCGGCATCTTCTTCGCGTTCACGGTGAATGGTTGGCTGCTCGACCTGGCTGAAAAGCAGTGGGGCGAGCGCATGCAATGGGTGGTCTTCGCCGCCCCCGCGGTGCTGCTCGCCTTCTTCGGCGTGGTCGAGATTTTCTTGCTCAGAGACAAGCCGAGCCAGGCAGGGCACGCCGACTTCGACGACGGCACCGGCTCGACCGACAACGATGAAAAGCCGATCCCGGCGATGGAGATCTACAAGCGCTTGTTCAGCAATCCGATCATCGTCACAGTCGCCTTGATCGAGTTCTGCACCGGCGTGCTGCGCAATGGCGTGATGCACTGGTTCCCGATCTATTCGGCAGAGGTGTGGGTACTGCCGAAGACCCATTTCTTGCGCGACGGCTCCTGGGGCAACATCGAGCTGATCTTGATCCCGTTCGCCGTCGCAGCCGTGTCGTTCATCGTGGGGCGCACACAACGCGGCAATCGCAGGGGCTGGCTGTTCGTGTTGGGTGGGCTCGCCTTCCTGGCTCCTTTCCTTCAAGGCGGCTGGGGCGGCATCTTGATGGTGGCCGGCGTGATCGGTGGCAACGTCGCCGGTTGGGTCAGCGATCTGTTCTTCCAGAGTCGACGCGGTCCGACCGCTGCCGGCCTGTATGGCTTCCTGGTGCTGTGCGTGGGCGTCATGCTCTTCACGCTGTCGACCCCAGGCACGACAGTCGCGACAATTCCCCCTCCAGAGAAGGACAAGGCCGCGCTGAGCCCGACCGAAGCGGTACAGCCAGGCGACAAGATCCTGGCGATTGCAGGCAAAGAGGTCCAGAGCTGGGCAGACGTCAACAGCGCCACCGCTTGTTGGCCAGGCGCCTGCAAGAACTCTGGTTGGGACGCGAAAGCCTGTGTCTGCTCATCCAAGCTGCCCGAGACAGCGCCGCCTGAAAAGCTGACCATCCCCGCTAAGGTCGAGCGCGGCGGTGAGACGCTGGAGCTCGAGCTGAAAGACCCGAAGCGTGAGATGCGCGCCGGGGACAAGCGAAACCTGCCGGCCAGCCCCGTGTTGCCGATGAGCCCGTTCGCGCTCGGCATCGTGGTGTTTCTGATCACGCTTTGCGTGATTGGTACCCACGGCATGCTGTCTGGCACCGCCACGATGGACTTCGGCGGCCGCAAAGCAGCCGGCACCGCGGTCGGCATGATCGACGGCTTCGTGTACGCAGGTACCGCGCTGCAGAGCATTTCTCTCGGCTTCATCACGTCGCGCAACTGGGCATGGTGGCCACCGTTTCTGTTGCCGTTCGCGATGATCGGGTTCTTGCTCTGCCTGAAGATCTGGAACGCCCGCGCCGGAAAGTCGGCGCACTGATCGAATAGGCGAGACGACAAGGGTCGGTGTACCCTTGTCACCATGTCGTCACGCTTTCGCCTCCTTGGCGTTTCAGGCCTGTCTGCTCTCTCGGCCGTTCTGGGCGGATGCGGCGGTGAGCTCGTCGTCGACGACGACGGCGTCGGTGCTCAGACACCAGTCTGTGACGCCACGATATTGCTGTTCGAGACTGGCGACGCGAACGGGCATGCCGACCCGTTCGGGGCGGCGGCCGCCAACCAGGCGCGGGCTTCGCGCATCGACGCGAGCCAGGTGCCGCAACCAGCACACGGGCGTCAGCGCATCGAGGACGGCGACTTCTTGCTCATCAACGACAAGGTCGCCTTCGTCATCGAAGGCAAAGACATCAGCGACGGCTACGGGCGCTTCGGCGGCGAGGTGATCGCGGCAGATCGCGTCGGCGACGACGGTCACCCACTCGGTCTCTCCTACTTCCTGGAGACGCTGCAGCTCACGTCGCTCGACCAGATCAACCCGACCAGCGTGACCGTCTTGAACGACGGCTCCAATGGCGAAGCGGCGGTGGTGCGCGCGACCGGTCCACTCACGGGGATTCCGTTTCTGATCGACACCTTCGGCGGGGCGTTTCCCCCTCAATACAACGACCTCATCGCGGCTTACGACTACGTGCTCGAGCCAGGCGCAGAAAAGCTCGTCGTTCGCTTCGGCTTCATCAACCCCACCGAATACGCAGTCGACACAGGGCTCAATTTCGATGGCTCGTGGAACCTATTTGGGTTCTTCCAAGGCAGCCAGAACCAGCTCTTCTTGCCCGGTCTCGGCTTCGCAGAACCGCAAGGCGAACGCGATTACGTCGGCTTCGACAACGACAGCCTGCCGTTCGGCTACATGGGTCCGCAGGGCGGGCCCATTGCGTTCGCCGGCATCAGTCTCGGAGGCTTCACCGTCTTCAACGGCGAGGGCCAAGTGGTCGAGCCGTGTGCCCAGAGCATGATCGACGATCACGAGATCGTCGTGGGTGAGCCTGGCCGCGGCATGGACGGGCTCGGCGAAGCAGTTCGGCGCGCGAATGGTCTGCCCGCCTGGCGCGAGATCACCGGCACGGTGACTGACGCCGCCGCGACCGGCATCGACACCGCGTACGTTCATGTCCTCGCCAGCGACGGCAAGTACATCACCCGCACCAAGACCGATGCCACCGGCGCTTTCACCGTTCACGCGCCGAACGAGGCCGTCACGCTGGTGCCGCAAAAACGCGGCTACCCGTCGAGCGATGGTGTCGATATCGACGCCAGCAGCGAGACCGCTGCGCTCTCTTTCACTGAGAACGGGTTCATTCACGTGGTCGCAACCGAGGCTGTCACCGGCGTCGCGTTGCCCGTTCGTATCCAGGTGATACCCAGCGAGGCGATGCCCGAGACACCGGCAGCGTTCGGCGACCAAGACGAAGCCAACGGTCGCTTGTGGCAAGATTTTTCGATCACGGGAGACTCACGATTGCCGGTCCCACCGGGCAACCATCGGGTGATCGTCTCGCGCGGCTACGAATGGGAGCTGTCGGACACGACCATCGACGTCGCTGCGGGCGCGACAGTCGAGGTGCCCGTGACACTGGTGCACTCGGTCGCCACCACCGGTGCGCTCAGCGGCGATTTTCACATCCACTCCATGTACTCGGCCGACTCCAACGACCCGGTGATCAAGAAGGTGAAGGGCGCGCTCGCCGACGGCCTCGATGTCCCCGTCTCCAGCGAGCACGAGTGGATCATCGCGTTTCAGCCCTACATCGAAGCGCTGGGCATGACGGCATGGGCTTACGGGCCGCCAGGCGAAGAGCTCACGACGTTCACTTTCGGTCACTTCGGTGTCGTCGGCATCGAGCCGCGGCCCGAGCTGGCGAACAACGGCGCCTTCGACTGGCTCGACAAAAGCGCCGACGAAATCTTCGACGGCGTGCGCGCATTGCCCGAAAAACCTGCGCTGATCGTCAATCACCCGAGCGGCGATCAGCCGTTTCAGGCCTACTTCACCAAGGTGCAGCTCGACAACGCAACAGGCACCAGCCCCGACCCGCTGTGGTCCGACCGCTTCGACGCGATCGAGGTGTTCAACGACTCGAGCTTCGATTCGAATCGCGATCGCTCAGTGGCCGCCTGGTTCTCGCTGCTCAACCACACCGACAAGAAGTATTGGGCGGTGGGTAGCTCCGACAGCCACCAAATTCGAACGTCGCCAGTGGGCTACCCGCGCAGCTACATGTTCGTCGGCTATGACGAGCCGGCGAATGCGACCACGGCGGACGTCCGCGATTCGATCGTCCAAGGCCGCATCACGATCAGCGGCGGTTTGTTCATGACTGTCGCAGGGCCTGGCGCATCAGCGCCTGGCGACACCATTGCAAAAACGGCCACTGCCGATTTCACCGTCAGCGTCTCTTGCCCCAGCTGGATCGGCGCCGACACGCTCGAGGTGATCGTCAATGGCGAGACTGTCTCCACCGAGCCGCTCGCCCCCGTCGGCGCCGGCCCGGGCAAGACCTTCGTCAATCAAGTGAGCGTCACGCTGCCCAGCGGCCCGCGCGCCTGGGTGTTGTTCCACGCCAAAGGCCCCGGCGACCTCACACCATTGCACCCCGGCAAAGAGCCGTTCGCTGTCTCGAATCCGATCTTCTTCGAGTGAGGGAGCCTTACGAGCAGGTCTCGCCGCAAAGCCAGCCCTGCGACGTGCACGCCGGGTAGGACACGCAGTTGCCTTGGCCCATCGGCTCACAGATGGGCGGCGCGTCGGGGCAATACGCGGGGTCGCAAATTTCTTGGCATGTCCAGCCTAGCTGCTGGCATTCGAGGATGCTCTGGCAGTACGGGTTTTTCGAAGGCGGGCAGTCAATCATCTGGACGCCGCACGTCTCGTTGGGCTGGCAAACCCAGCCCTCTTCGGTGCAGTCGGCGAAGCCGATTCCAGTGCAGTCAGGGCCCGGCTCGGCGCAGGGGTCGACGCAGACTTCGGTGCACTGCCAACCAGTCTCGGTGCAATACGCGTCCCAGTAGCAGAGCGGGTCGACCGGCTCTGGACAGGGGACGTCGTCGCACGGCGGACAGACCTGTATGCCGCACGTCCACTGGCCGTCTTGGCAGATGGGGCCCTCGTAGTAGCAGTCTTGCAGAGGCGAGGCGCAAGGAGGCATCGGCGCGTCGTCGCAAGGGCACACCTCTGTGCACACCCAGCCCTCGGGACCACACTGCGAAACCAGCTCGCAACCTGGCGCCGGCAAGATATCGCCGCAGCCAGGGTCGACGTCGCTCTTACACGGGTCGCAGTCGAGCGCCGTGCAGGTCGCCACCCCCGCCTCGCAGGTGCAGGTGTTGCAGCCGTCAGCCGCGGGGAAGCTGTCGCCGTCGGAATGGCGCACCCCGTCCGAGACGCACTCTTCTTCCGGGAAGCCCAGCTGGACGTCGATTTCGCAGGCGAAGAGGAGCAAGGCTGCACCTGCCCCCAAAACCAACGCGCTGACGGTCGACTGCATCGCTAACCAAGGTATGCCCGGACCAAGCCCGGTTGATCAGTCTTTGCGACCGATGCCGCCCAGGAGCGCATGGCGAAAATAGCCAATTTGGCTCTTTACGACCTCTTTGACGACGCTCGCAGTGTCGACCTCGCGAATACTGCCGCGAGCAAGCAGATCGCCTGCCTCGTAGAGCTCTCGCGTTTTGGCGCGCTGCAGCTTTCCGCTCGATGTCTTGGGCAACACGCCTGCGTCAACGGGGACGACGTCGTCGATGGTGAGACCCATCGCTTGCTGCACGACTCGGCGCACCTCGCCCTTGAGCTTGTCGCGAGCGGGCGCGTCGACCAGGCTGGTCTCGAGCACCACCACGACGCGCTCTCGGTCGTGCGTCGGCTTCATGGTGCCGAACGCGATGACGTTGCCTTTGCGCACGCCTTCTACCCGGCTTGCCTCCCACTCCATGTCCTGGGGGTAATAGTTGCGACCGTTCACGATGATAACCTCTTTGGAGCGGCCGCAGATGTAGACCGAGCCGCCGGCCAAGTAGCCGATATCGCCTGTCTTCAGCCAACCGCCGGCGAACGTCTCGCGCGTCAGCTCAGGCTCGTTCCAATAGCCGACCATCACAGACGGGCCACGTAGCCGCAGCTCACCGACGCTGCGCTCCGGCAGAGGCGAAACGCTCTCGATGTCGGTCTCCGCGAAGACAGCGATCTCGTGATCGTCGAACGCCCTGCCACAAGAGACGACGTTCGCGACCCGCTCGGCCTCGTCTTGGCTGGGTGGCACCGGTCTGGCGATGCCCTCCGACCAGAGGGCGCTGCCTTCGACGCGGTCTACCTGCATGCCGGAGCCGATCTGACTGAAGGACACTGCGAGGGTCGACTCGGCCATGCCGTAGCAGCTCACGAACGCCTTCTCCGAGAAGCCGACCGCTGCGAATTTTTGTGCGAAGGCCTTCAGATTCTCGGCGCGGATCGGCTCTGCGCCACAACCTGCGACCCGCCAATTGGACAGATCGAGACCTACCATCTCGCTCTCTTTGATGCGCTTGACGCAAAGCGCGTAGGCGAAATTGGGCCCGAACGAGATGGTACCCTTCTCTCTGGACATGTGCTCGAGCCAGCGCGCCGGCCGTTTCAAGAACAAGAGCGGCGGCAGAAACGTGATCGAGTTCACGTGGTAAAGCGGCGCCAGCATGAAGCCGATGAGCCCCATGTCATGGTACAGCGGCAGCCACGACACGCCCTTGTCGAAGCTCTGCACTTTGAGACCAAGATCCATGATCACGTGCACGTTGGCTGCGAGATTCGCGTGCGTCAGGGTGACGCCTTTGGGGCGAGACGTGGAGCCGCTGGTGAACTGCAAGAAGCAGGTATCGTCCAGCGAGATCTTTTCGGGGCGCAGCTCTTCGCGCTGCGCCTTCAGCGTGTCGACGTCGCAAACCATCGTGAGCTCCGGCGCGCGCGACTGCACTGTGCCCAGCACGCGGCGGATCTCCGGCGAGGTGACGAGCACCTTCGCGCCGCTCTTGGCTACGATGTGGAGCGTGTTCTCGAGGTAGCCGGAGAGCTGCCCGAGCCCCGTCGGCGGGTAGATGGGAACGGGGACGATTCCGGCACGCAACGCACCCAAGAACGCGAAAACGAAGTCGGAGTTGTCCGGCAGAATCAGCGCGACGCGGTCGCCCTTCTTCAAGCCGAGCGACTGGAGCGCCCCGCCGAAGCGCGCGCTCGCTCGCTCGATACCCGCGTGAGAAAAGAAGGGCTCGGCCTGGGTGTCTTCGTCGATGAAGCGGTAGCCAGTCTGCGTGCTCTTGGCTGCATCCTCGATGGCTTGCACGACCGTTCGCGGCTTGAAGAGGGTGCTCATTCGGAGAGCCTCCCCTCACCCTTCAGCCGCGACGTGATCGCCTGAGTCACATCGGCCACCGTGTTCACCTGTCGCAAGGCTTCGTCGGGGATGTGAAGCTTGAACTTGTCTTCCAGGTCGGCGATCACCTCCATCACACCGAGGGAATCGATGCCCAAGTCAGCGACCAGGTGGCTCGACTCCGAGAGCGCTGCGTCCGCTTGCACGTGGGGAGTGAGGATCTGAATCACCTCGTTCCGCACGGTTTCCGGTGTCCACGTCATGACCCGGCCTGTCTAGCAGAGGTTTCGCTCAGCGAGGAGGGGTGACAGCCGGGAACGGGCCGCGGGGTTACTTCGCGAACACTCGGTTCCAGAGCAGCTTGGCAGCAACGATGGCGATCGGCTTGCCTGCGAACCGAAGCGCAGCCGCCGCGGGACCCCGCAGCCTGCTGCCGATAAACAAGCCGACGCCGAGCGCAGCAACGAGCGCCAGCAGAGGCTGTTGGCGAACAGCGGACTCGAATCGCTGAGGCAGGCTTCGGACCCGTCCTTCGATTCGCTGTTGGAGCGAATCAGGCTCCGGCGGCGGCCGACGCGTTGCTCCGCCTTCGTTCTCCCACTCCTGAATTTCTGGCTTCTTGTGGTGGCCGGTCGTGCGGGTGGCAGTGTGAATCGTGTGCATGTGCGTGCCTACACAAGAGTTGTGCCGCCGGTTTGCCTGGAATTTCGCGCATGAATGGCGATTTTGCTGTGAAAAACCGCCGCACCGGGGCAACCCGCGACACCTGGAAAGCGCGCGCCGCCTCAAACGAAGGGGCACGAAGCTTGCGGACGAACGTTTTTATGCCGCAACAACGCAAAGCGAGCTGAACGAGGAGATGACCATGAGCGAAACAACGTCTTCATCCGAGCTCTGGCTGTCGTCGCGGGCGACGCTGGTCGAGTCACTGATCCGCGAGCTTCATCAAACGGAGCGCTCTTGCGCAACCCACTGCAGACGTGAGGCTGCGCGCTTCGGCGACGAACGCCCGGCTCGAGCTCTGCTCGCGTTGGCAGAACACGCGCAGCTCGTGCTTGCGCGCATGCAACCGGTGGGGCGAAGCAGCTGGGGGCGCAAGCTCGCCGAGCGCGTGGGCTCGGGGCTCTCCCTGTTTCGCGAGATGATCCTCGATCGCATCATCCGGGAAGAGCGTTCGTATCGCGGCACCTTGCTCGGGGTTCGTCATGGAATCGATCTGGTCAAGCTGCTTCGCGCGGCAGCCCAGAGCGAAAAGAGCGGCCTCATGTTGGAGTTCGCCGACAGCTGGCTAGAGAAGCGCACGCTCTTGTGGGAAGAGGCCGTGCTCGCGCTGGAATGGTTCGACGAGAACCCGGATGCCGCGCTGGCCGTGCGCGCGCAGACCGCCAAACGATTCGTTCAGCCGCCCGCGATGGCCGAGCCTGCTGCAGAAGTGATCGTCAACGGGGCGTCAGCAACAGCCAGCCCATGACAGCGAGCGTGACCAGCAGCGCGAGGGCCAGCGCGAACGCTGCACGCGCGGTCGAACCTTGCTCGGGCACTGCTACTGCCGTCGGCGCGACAATGGTTGTCGCCACCACCACAGGTGGGATCTCGGTGATGGTCGCGGCGGGGCCGCGCGAGAGCGCAGTGGTGGCAAGCTCGCGACGGCGCCTCGTGATGCGCGCCGCTTCAGCGAAGTGGTCCTCCAAGAACCTACGCAGCGCCGGGCTACCCGCGAGCTTCTTGGCGCGCACTGCATAGCTCTCGACGTCCTCGAGCATTGCCTCGGCAGTGGGGTAGCGGTCCTCTCGATTGCGCGCGAGCGCCCGATCGACAATGGCTCGCAATGCATGTTCGGCTGGCAGCCCGAGCTCGGGCAGCGGCTTTACAGTCCCGCGTCGGGCGATGTCGAACAGGCTCAGGCCTTCGGTCGCCTTGTAGAGCTTTCGCCCAGTCAAGAGCTCCCACAGGATGATTCCCGCCGCGAACACATCGGCTCTGCCGTCGAGAGGCTCTCCGCGAGCTTGCTCCGGGCTCATATAGCCGGCCTTGCCTTCGACCATGCCTGCTGAGAGGTCCGTGTCGGTCGCGCGATCTTCGATGCCCTCGTAGCTCTTGGCGATGCCGAAATCGCAGAGCTTCACTTCGCCCGCAAAGCTGAGCAGCACGTTGGATGGAGACACGTCGCGGTGAACGATACCGACGTTTTGGCCACCGCCGTCCGCATCGAACGTGAAGCGATGTGCATAGTCGAGCGCGCGGAGCACCTCCGCCGAAATGAACAGCGCGAGCTCCGACGGAATCTTCAAGCCCTTCTTCGCGGAGCCTCGCAACAGCTCGCGCAGATCGAGCCCGTCCACGAATTCCATCGCGATGAACAGCGTGCCGGATTCGTGACGCAGATCTTCGATGCGAACGATGTTCGCGTGGTCGAGCTTTGCAGCGAGCTTGGCCTCGTCCGTCAGGAGGCCGGCGAGCCGCTCGCTCGAGCTGAGCTCGGGCAACACCTCTTTGATGCAGAGCTCGCGCACCACACCGAAGTCACCGTCGCGGCGAGCGCGATAGATGTCTGCCATGCCGCCGCGCGCGACATGGTCGAAGAGCTCGTATTCGCCGAGGCGCACGGGCAGACGGCGACCTGCGCCCTTTCGGTCGGTCTTCTTCGATGGCCGCAGCGAGCGCTCCGGAGCCTTCGCGGCACGGCTTCCGTCCAGCACCGGGAAGGCATCCCACGCCTTGCGCGAGCAGGCCAAGTTTGCCACCGCGATCCGTTATGCTCGCGCGCCATGGCGCTGGAGCTGGAAGACGATCGCGGTGAGATCCTGCGTTTGCCACGCGCGCCCCGGCGCATCGTGTCGCTGGTGCCGAGCGACACGTACACCCTGCTTCGCTTGGGCGCTGGCGAGCGGCTGGTCGGTCGCACTCGCTACTGCGTCGAGCCGGCAGAGCTGGTGTCGGGCATTCCAGAGGTGGGCGGCACCAAAGATCCGGACCTCGATCGCATCATGCAGCTCCAGCCCGATCTGGTGATCGCAAACCAAGAAGAGAACACCCGCCATCACATCGCCTATCTGAGAGATCGCGGCGCCCGCGTGTTCGTCACCTTCCCCAAACGGCTGGGGGACGGGCTCGCGCTGATCGGTCGGCTCGCCAAGATTCTCGGAGATATGGACGGCGCTGGACGATCGCTCGTCAAAGAGGCGTACGACATCTTCAAGAGCGCCGAGGCCTCACGCTCTCCCGAGCTGGTGCCGACGTTCGTTCCCATCTGGATGGATCCGCTGATGACAGTCAACGGCGACACCTTCATCTCGGATGTCCTGTCGTACGTGGGCGCGCGCAACGTATTCGCCGATCGGGTGCGCCGCTATCCGCTGGCCGCCGACGTCGGAGACGCTGCGCCGATCGTCGGTGCCAAGGTAGAAGGTCGCGACACCCGTTACCCGCGCGTCACGCTCGCCGAAGTGACCGAGCGGGCGCCGGAGCTGATCTTGCTGCCGGACGAGCCTCACGAGTTCAGCGACGCCGATGCGGCCGTGTTTCGTGGCTTGCCGATCCCAGCGGCGAAGACGGGGCGAGTCCACCTGTGTCGCGGCAAAAACCTGATGTGGCCAGGCTTGATGAGCCTGCTCGGCCTGGCCCAGCTCCGGGCGATCGTCTCTGGCGCGTGCGCTTGACCGTCGTCGTGCTGTGCGGCACCCTGGGTCGGTTCCTCGCAAGCAAGAAGTCCGCGAACCGAGCCAAAGATCGCGGGATCATTTCAGCGCTGGAAGACACGCTGATCGCGATCGCCGAGTCGAGAACCAAGTAGGGACAGATCGTGCCGAGGCGCGTTGCCTCCGACGGAAGCGAGCGATAGGGTCCGAGCATGGCTTCTTCCGTAGCTCGCCGGTCGTTTCTCAAGGGGCTCATCATCACTGTCGGCGCCGTCCCGCTCGCAGCGTGTGACGACGAGACGGAGGACACGGGTCCGTCGACCGACCCCGCAGATCAGGACAGGGTATTTCCCCAGGGCCTCGCCTCCGGTGACCCGAAGGCCGGCAGCGTGATCTTGTGGGTCCGGGTCGAGCCCGAAGGCGAGAGCGGCGCGATCCCCCTCACCTACGAGCTCTCCAAAACCGATGATTTCGCGGAGATCGTCGCGAGCGGCGACTTGACGGTCGAAGAGGCAGCCGATCACACGCTGCGCCTCAAAGTGACCGAGCTCGAAGCGTTCACCGTCTACTTCTATCGCTTCACATCTCGAGACGTGATCTCACCGACCGGGCGCACCAAAACTGCACCGGCAGAGGGAGACGACGTGAACGTTCGCTTTGGCTTTGCGTCCTGCCAGGACTACATCGGCCGCTACTACCATTCGTGGAAGGCGTTCGCGGCGGAGGCCGAGGCGAACCCTGTCGATTTCGTCCTGTTCCTCGGTGACTACATCTACGAGACGAACGGCGACCCCGACTTTCAAGAGAGCGGCTCCGAGCGCGGCGTCGAGATCGCCGACGGCATTCAGCTCTTGGAGGACGACCCGACCATCAAGGCAGCCAAGACGCTGGGCGACTATCGCGGTCTCTACAAGACCTACCGCAGCGACCCCGATCTGCGAAAGGCGCACGCGCTCGCGCCCTTCATCTGCATCTGGGACGATCACGAGTTCGCCAACGACTGCTGGCAAGATCACTCGACCGACTTCAACGAAGCGCAAGGCGACGAGAAGAGCCCGGAGCGCCGGCACGCAGCGACCCAAGCTTGGTTCGAATACCAGCCCGCGGACGTCACCTTCGACGAGGCGGCCGAGCCACCCAACGACATCACCATTTACCGCAAGATCCGCTATGGCAAACACGTCGAGCTGTTCATGACGGACCAACGTTCGTATCGCAGCGATCACGTCATTCCAGAGGGCGCCACGCCCGAGGGGAAGCCGCCCGGCGCGCCGGAGACAGTGCCGACCTACAACGCCGCTGGCGTGTCGATCTTCCAGAACAGCGAGGTGTTCACCCGCAGCTTCGTCATCAAAGAGGGCTTCGACGCTCTCGAAGCATTCGTGAAACCGACGATGTTGGGTGACACCCAAAAGGCATGGTTCATCGACGCCGTCACGAGCTCCAATGCCACATGGAAGGTGTGGGCCAACGAGACCCAGCTGGTCCAGATGTTGATCGACCTCACGCCCTTCGACGTCCCCGAGCTGTTCCAGGCCATCTACTATTTCACGGTCGACCAGTGGGACGGCTTCCGCACCGAGCGCGCCGAGATCTTGTCGGCGCTTCAGGGCACCACCAACCTCGTGGCGCTCACCGGTGACATCCACGCCTTTTACGCGGCCGAGATCCACCTCGACCCGGACGACGTGACCGACGAGCCGATGATGGTCGAATACGTGACTGCCGGCATCAGCTCGTCACCCGTGCAAGAGATCGCGCAAAGTGTGGTCGACTCAAGCCCTGCATTCGAGCCGCTGGTGTCGATCGTGCCGCAGTTCGACGACGTCCTCACGGCGGCGAGCCCGGAATACAAGTACGCCAACAGCAATATCCACGGCGTTGCCATCGTGGACATCGACGCCGACGCGGAGTTCAAGGTCACCTTCCTCCAGATCGCCGACGTCAAGAACCAAGACTGGGACGGCCAAGTCACCAAGGTGAGCTTCCGTACTGTCAGCGGATCCAACCGGGTCGAGGCGCTGTAACCTCTCTCGCATGACGCTCGATCTCAAGGTCGTTGGTGGTCTCGTCGTCGACGGCACCGGCTCGGCTCCTCGCTCGACTGACGTAGGCATTCAAAACGGTCGCATCGTCGAGGTAGGCAAGATCTCGACTGGCGCAGCGCGCACGATCGACGCTAACGGCGCGCTCGTGACGCCTGGCTTCGTCGATATCCACAGCCATTACGACGGTCAGGTAAGCTGGGACGATCAGCTGCTTCCGTCGTCGGCCCACGGCGTGACCACCGCGATCATGGGCAGCTGTGGCGTCGGCTTTGCGCCAGTCCGCGATGAAGATCACGATCGCCTGATCGCGCTGATGGAGGGTGTCGAAGACATCCCCGGCTCTGCGCTCGCTGAAGGCATCAAATGGGGCTGGCGTACCTTCGCCGAGTACATCGACGTGCTCGCGAAGACCCCGCGCCTGATCGACGTCGGCACGCAGGTGCCGCACGACGCGCTCCGGGTATTCGTGATGGGCGACCGCGCCGTCGCCCAACAATCGGCGACGGAGGCGGACATCACGGCGATGCGCGCCGAGCTACGCGCCGCCCTCGAGGCAGGGGCCTTCGGTTTCTCCACCGGTCGCACCGACAATCACCGCGCCATCGACGGCAGCCCCACACCGGCCTCGGAGGCGACGGCGCGCGAGCTCGTCGGGGTCGCCGAAGCGCTCGCTGGCCTCGGCTACGGCGTCGTGCAAGCCGTCAGCGATTTCGATATGGCGACCTCGCCAGATCGCTTCGACGTCGAGTTCGACGTGCTCGAGGCGATGGCCAAAGCATCTGGTCGCCCGCTGTCGATCTCCGTGATGCAGCGCACGGGCGACAGCGAACAGTGGCGCAAGATCTTGCAGCGCATCGAAAAGGCCAACGCGAGCGGTCTGGTGGTCCGCGGCCAGGTCGCCCCCCGCGCGATCGGCGTGTTGCTCGGCTTCGAGGCCACCTTCCATCCGTTCATGGGCTTTCCAAGCTACAAGGCGGTGGCGCATCTGCCGCTCGCAGAACGCGTGCGTGAGCTTTCGAAACCCGAAGTAAAGGCGCGCCTGCTGAGCGAAAAGTCAGAGCGCGTCGCGGGCGACGGCAGCCCGATTCCGCCGCTCGCAGATCAGCTGCTGGCCAATCTCGATTTCGTGACGATGAGCTTGTACCGGCTCGGCGCAAAGCCCGACTACGAGCCCAGCCGCGAGCAGTCGTTGTTCGGTGAAGCGATGCGCTCCGGAAAGAAGCCGCTGGAGGTCGTGCTCGATGCCTTGCTCGAGGACGACGGCCGCTGCCTTCTGTACTTCCCGATCTACAACTACGCGTCCGCGTCGCTCGACGAGGTCGGCGAGATGTTGCATCACCCGCTCACCTTGATGGGGCTCGCAGACGGCGGCGCACACGTCGGCACCATTTGCGACGCCAGCTTTCCGACGTTCCTGTTGTCCCATTGGGCGCGCGACCGAGAGAAGGGTCGCTTCAGTATCGAGCAAGCGGTGAAAAAGCTCACGCTGGACACTGCGAGCTTCGTTGGCCTGTCGGATCGAGGCATGATTGCGCTCGGCAAAAAGGCGGATCTGAACATCATCGACTTGCCGAAGCTGTCGCTGTCGCGCCCTCGCCTCGTGCGCGATCTACCGGCGGGCGGGCGCCGCTTGTTGCAAGGCGTCGAGGGTTACATCGCGACGATCGTGTCGGGAGAAGTGACGCGTGAGCATGGCGAAGCCACCCTGGCGCGCCCCGGCCGCATCGTCCGCGCCGGGCGCTGAGCGCCCTGTGAACAGAACAGAACCCCGCGAAACAAGGGCGCCGGTGCTCGTCACAGGGGCCACTGGCAACGTCGGCTCGCGCGTGGTGGCAGCGCTGCTCACCGCCGGCAGACGCGTTCGCGCCGCCGGGTCCAATGCGGACTCGGTTTTCGCGCGCTTCGGCGACCAAGTCGACGCGGTTTCGTTCGACTTCACGGACCCGACGACATGGGCCGAGGCTTACGCCGGCGTGGAGCAAATGTTCTTGATGCGGCCTCCGCACCTCGGCAAGCCGAAGACCCAGATGCTCCCGTCGCTCGAGGCGGCCAAGGCGGCAGGCGTGCGGCAGATGGTGCTGCTCTCGCTCCAAGGCGCCGAGCACAACCGCGTGGTGCCTCACGCCGCGTTGGAGGCCTGGTTACGCCGCTCTGGGCTCGACTGGACCTTCGTTCGCGCCGCTTTCTTCATGCAGAACCTCACGACCACGCATCTCACCGACATCCGCGATCGGGACGCCATCACCGTCCCTGCCGGCTCGGGCGCCACTGCATTCGTCGACGCCCGTGACGTCGCGGCCGTAGCTGCCGAAGCGCTACTGAAACCGACCCTACATCGCAACGCCGCGTGGACACCAACGGGCCCTCAGGCCATCACATACGCCGAGGTCGCGGATGTGCTGAGCGACGTGCTCGGCCGCCCGATCCGCTACGAAAAGCCCGGCATGCTCCGTTATGCACGGCACGCGTACAGCACGCTCGGAATGCCCTGGAGAATGGTCGCCGTTACCACTGCGATCTACACGGTGGCGCGGCTGGGCAGAGCCGCGGGCCTTACCGACGACGTGGTCGCGGTGACCGGTCGTAGACCCGTGTCGTTCCGCGAATTCGCCGAGCGTGAGCGTGCAGTGTGGACGCGAGCGTGAAGTACATCCGCAATCCGATTTTGATGCTGGCGCGCGCTACAACATCGAGACCGGGTCGACGTCTATCACCGCGCGCACCTGGCGATCGAGCTCCGCAATCGCGCGCTGCAGATCGGCGAACACGGCCCTCAAGGCCGGTCGCTCTTTGGCTCGCAACATGATGCGGTGACGGTATCGACCGCGCAGTCGAGCCAAGGGCGCAGGTGCTGGGCCCAGCACCTCCACTGCGCCGCTTCGCACCGGGGCGAGCCGGCGTAGCACTGCCGCCAATTTTTCTGCCGCAGCCGCCGCCGCGCCCGGATCAATCGCGTCGACGCGAACCAACGCCAGACGCGCGAACGGTGGATAGCCAACCTCTCTTCGATCTCCGAGCTCGTGCAGCAAGAAGCCTTCTACGTCGTGCCGCTTGGCGAAGCGGATCGCAGGATGTTCGGGCTGATACGTTTGAATGAACACGCGTCCCTTGCGCTCGTGTCGCCCTGCTCGCCCAGCGACTTGTACGAGCAACGAAAAGGCTCGCTCCGCCGCGCGAAAGTCGGGCAAGCCAAGCGCCGTATCCGCGTTCACCACACCGACGAAAGTCACGAACGGGTAATCGTGACCCTTGGTCACCATCTGAGTTCCGACCAAGATGTCGATCTCTCGATCGCGCATGCGAGCCAAGATGCGCTCACCTTTTTTGCCTTCGGCTACGTCGCGATCGAGCCGCGCCACCCGCGCAGACGGGAAGGCTTCGCTCAAGACTTCTTCCAGCTTCTCTGTGCCGAGACCCTCCAGCAATAGCTCGGGCGAGCTGCAGGCTTCGCAGCCTTTGGGCAGCCTGCTCTTGTAGCCGCAGTAGTGGCAATGCAAGAGGCCATCGGCGTCGAGGGCGCGCAGCACACCAGGGGGAGAGCGGCGCGAGAGATGAAAGGTGAGCGAGACGCTGCACGCCTTGCAAGTGGCGACCGTGCCACACGAGCCACACAAGATCGTCGGGGAGTGGCCGCGTCGATTCAAGAAGATGATGGCCTGCTCTTGTTTCGCGAGCGTCTCGTCCAGCGCGCGATGTAGCGGCAACGTCACGAGCTTGTTGCCGGAGGGGCCGGGTCCGACGCGCTTGAGGTCGATCACCGTGACGTCGGGCAGCACCGCCGTGGTCGTCGCCCGGCCCGGCAAGCGCAAGAGCTCGAGCTTTTCTCGTCTCGCGAGCTCGAAGCTCTCCAGAGAAGGTGTGGCAGAGCCGAGCACGATCGTCGCGCCTGCGCGATGAGCGCGCAACAAGGCCATATCTCGCGCGTGATAGCGAACGCCCTCCTCCTGCTTGAAGGAGCCGTCGTGCTCTTCGTCGACGATCACCAAGCCGAGCGAAGGCACCGGTGCGAACAGCGCGCTGCGAGCGCCGATCGCGACACGCAACTTTCCGGCGAGCAGCTGCATGTGCATCTCGTGACGCGCGCGATCGGGCAGCGCGCTGTGAATCACCGCGACGTCGTCGCCGAAGCGCGCCCGGAAGCGACCGACCAATTGTGGCGTCAGCGCGATCTCGGGCACCATCACGAGCGCACCGCGACCGAGGTCGAGACAGGCAGCGATCGCGCGCAGGTACACCTCGGTCTTGCCGGAGCCGGTGACGCCGAACAGCAAGAAGGCACGCTTGTCGCGCTCGCCGCGGACAGCAGCGACCACGCTGTCGACCGCGGTCGTCTGAGGCGTGGTCAGCTCTGGCGGCACGTCGCGAGCCACCACACCCTCAAGTGTCGGACCCAGCGCTTTGTCGCGCAGCTCGAGCGTCACCAAGCCGAGCGCCTCGAGCCGCTTCGCCGCCGGTCGCGCGTTGGAGAAACGTTCTTCCAGGCGGCTCAAAGACAGCGGCCCGCCGGCGCGCAAAAGCGCGAGCAGCTCCCGCGCCTGACCGCGCAACGAGCCCGGCGCCTCCACGCTATTGCTGGCGATCGCGATCGTCTCGCGCGCCGCCGTGACGTGTTTCGTGTTCTTGAGGGCGCTGTGGCCGTAGAGCTCTCCCTGGGCTTTGAGATCCTCCACACGCTTGCGCTCGACTGCAGGGACGGCGAGGCGCATCACTTCGCCGATCGGCGCCACGTAATACGCCGCAAGCTCTTGGGCGAAGTCGAGCATCTCGCGTGACAGCACCGGCGCGTTCTCGATCACCGCTCGGAGCGGCTTGATGGTGACGCCTGGCTCGGGCGCACGTTCGCCGATGGCGAGCACCACACCCATGATCTGGCGCTTGCCGAAATCGCACAACACGCGCGCGCCCGGCACCAACGACAGCGCCATCTCCGGGGTCACTTCATACGAGAAGGCCCCTCGGAGCGGCAGCGGTACCGCGACGTCAGCGATGAGCATGGCGCGAAGCAACCCCTTGCGGAGACGCGTGCGGCGCAGAACCGTGAAAGATCGTCAACCGAAGGATGCTACCGAGATATCGAGCGCGGTCGTGTCCTCGCGACCGAGGATCTCGGCAGTCAGCTTCGCGTGAGGCAGAATGTTGCGAACGAAGTAGGTCGCAGTGTGCAGCTTGCCCTCGTAAAAGGCGCGATCTGCTGCGGTCTCTTCACCGGGTGAAAGCTTGGCGAGCTTGTCGGACGCGACCTTGGCACCGTCGCACAACAGCCAGCCGCAACAGAGCTCGCTCATCATCTCGAGGACGCGGTTCGCCGCCAGCGGCACCAGCGGCATGCGCCCCGACTGGAACCAGGTGAGCAAGCGCATCGCCATGCCGGCCACGGCCTCGTGGGCTTGTGCAAGCTCTTTCACCAGCGGCCCGAGACGCTCGTGTTTCTCGTTCTCGGCGATGAACTTGGCGATGTCACCGAGAAAGGCCTGCAGGTTCGCGCCGCCGTTCTGCGGCAGCTTGCGACCCACGAGATCCATCGCTTGGATGTGATTGGTGCCTTCGTAAATGCTGAAGATCTTCGAGTCGCGGCAATATTGCTCGACCGGGTAGTCCTTGATGAAGCCTGCGCCCCCGAACGTTTGGATGGCGAGCTCACACACTTTGAAGGCCTGGTCCGTCGAGTACGCCTTCACCAGCGGCACCAGCAAGTCGACCTGGCCCTGATGGTACGCGGCTGCCTCATCGTCTTTGCCTTTCAACAGACGCGCACAGTCACTGTGGTAAGCGAGCTTCATGATCAGCGCGCGGGGCCCTTCCGAGCGCGCCTTCATCTCGAGCAACATGCGGCGAATGTCAGCGTGCTCGATGATCGGAACGCGCGGCGCGGTCGCGTCTTTCCAGTGGGCCATGGAGGCGCCTTGTTTGCGATCTTTGGCGTAGTCGAGCGCACTTTGATAGGCGGCGCCAGCGACCGATACGCCTTGCAAGCCCACCCCGATACGGGCGGTGTTCATCATCATGAACATCTGCTGAATGCCGACGTTCTCGGCTTGGCCCACCAGCTCGCCGATACATTTGCCGTCTTCACCAAAGTTGAGCACGCAGGTCGCGTTGCCGTTGATGCCCATCTTGTGCTCGAGGGAGGCAACCGCCACGTCGTTGGCTTCGCCAATCGTGTCGTCCGCGTTCAAGCGCATGCGCGGCACGATGAAGAGCGACAGGCCTTTGGTGCCCGGCGGCGCGCCCTCGACGCGGGCAAGCACCAAGTGCATCACGTTGTCGGTGAAATCTTGATCGCCGCCGGAGATGTAGATCTTCGTTCCGGAGATGGCGTACTTCCCGTCCGGCAGGCGCGTCGCTTTGGTCGACGATGCGCCGACGTCGCTGCCTGCGTGGGGCTCGGTGAGGCACATCGTGCCGCCCCAAACGCCATGCAGCATGTTGCGCACGTAACGCTTGCGCTGTTCAGGCGTGCCGAAATGCTCGATCACGTCCGCGGCTCCGTGCGCGAGGCCCGGGTACATGTTGAACGCAGGGTTCGAGCCGCACATGAACTCTTCGACCGCGCACGTCAGCATGTAGGGCGCGCTCTGGCCGTCGAACTCGGGCGAGGTCGCGAGCACCTTCCAACCTGCCTCGAACAGCTTCTTCCACGCGTCTTTGAAGCCCGTCGGCGTCTTGACCCGACCCCCCTCGAGCCTGCAGCCTTCGCGATCACCGACGGCGTTGAGCGGACCGGTGACTTCGCAACACCACTTGTACGACTCGTCGATGACCATCAAACATTCGTCGCGACCCCAGTTCTCGAAAGGCGGTTTGCCCAGCAAGCTCTCCATCGGAAACTGCTCGAACAGGAGGAACTGGGTCTCTCGAAGATCGGCCTTGTAGCGATTCTGGGGGGTGCTCGACACGTGTCCTCCTTGAGCTCGCGGTGCTGGCGGCCGATCGGTCTGCCGCTCCGGAGCGAGATGTTTCGCGTAGAAACTATCTCAGGATTAGCACGGGGACGCGTTGCGTCAATCGCGCTTGCTGGCGCGCTGCCGTCGACGTCGAACCAGCAGAAACGAAGCCAGAAGCAGCGCCGAAGCCGCCCCGCTGCCCTGACTCGAGGACGCCGGCGTGATGCAACTGCAGCCACTGTCGCCATCAGCCGCGTCGCCGCCGCCCGCTCCGTCGCCGCCCGAGCCATTCGGGCCGCTGCTTGGCGGTGAGTCCACCAGCCAGAGCTCGCCTGTCGCCGAGCGCAACACGACCGGGCGCGTGCCGAGCGCGGCTCCTTCCGGAATCGCTGTGAGCTCGTCGTCCGCCAAGAGCTCTGTGAAGTTCGGGTCGAGATCCCAAGCGCGCGCCACGCTGAGCGTGCCGACCGCGCGACGCTTGCCATCGTCGATCAGATAGAGCGCGTCGGGTGCGCCCACACTCGCGACCAGGCGCGGTGCTTCGCCGAGCTCGCGACCTTCTTCGATCGACGCGATGATGCCGTCGGAGACTTCGATCTCGTCCCAAAATGGCGAGAAGCGCCAAGCGTTGGCGCTATCGAGATCGCGCACCTTGCGACGCTCGCCAGCCGGCAGCTCGAAGTTGCATTGCATCGGCAGCGGGCTACCGAAAAGCTCGGGCGTGTTGGGAGAGCCGTCCGATGCGTACGCGCGCACCTGATGCTCCTCGCCATCGAACAGCGAGAGCGGAGGCAGCAGCTCGAAGCCATGATTGCAAGAACCGACCGCCTCGCACAGGTCGTCACGATCGAGATCAGCAAGAAAGGGGTGGCCGACGACACCTGGGTCGGTCGCGCTACCATCGAAGTACAGGCGCACGTCGATCGGGTCTGCTGGCGTGGTGGGAGACTGCGCCCAACCTCGCAGAGATGAGCAGCTCACTTCGTCGAGCGCGCCGGAAGGCGGCGTCCTGGGAGGGCCCACCAGCGCTTGATACGAAGTCACCAGCGACAGGTAAGGCGGCACGTACACGTTGCCGACGCCCGATACGTTCTGCCGTAAGTTGAAATGCAAGTGGACGGACGTGGGGGTGCCACCGAACTCATTGGAGACCTTGCCGATGCGGGTGCCCTTCTCGACGTCTTCGCCGACAGCAACCTGCACCGAGCCCATGTGCAGATAGTCGTAGCGAGTGCCGTCGGCGGCCGTGATGTAGACGCTGTACGAGCCCACATTGGTCACGGTGCCAGTCTCGGAAGCGACCACCCAATGCACGTCTTTGTCGCAAGTGGCGGCGCGAATGTCTTGGCCTTGATGGCCTGTGCCGGAAGGGCATAGCGGCATGTCCCAACTGCGTGTCTCGCAGTAGTTGTCCGACCATGGGTAGCTGAAGTTCTCCTCCGAGCACTGCGAGCCAGAGGGCCCGTAGTTGCCGCCGATGCCCCACACCTGCGAGTTCGCGAACGCGGGGCCCTCTTCGATCGGGAAGCGCATCGCCGGCGCGTAGACCTTGTCGTCGACACGACCCTCGCCGGAGCCGGGCACGAGCACGCCCGGGGGGTTATAGCTGAAGTCGTCGCCACCAGCGAAAGCTGGCAGCGTGACCCAAGAGGTGGCCAGCAGCGCGAGGCACACGGATGCGCGGCTCATTGGGCGGCCCCTTCCGCTCTGCCGAACGAGCCACCCACGAAGGCGAGGTCTTCAGCCAAACGGAGCGTGTAGTTGGCATTGCCACAGCGCGCGTCGCTGCCGGGCTCTGCGCACTCGACCTCCACGAGGTAGCTCACCCCGTGCTCCTCCCAGGTCGCGCTCCAGATGCCTTCGTTTTGGAGCACCCAGGCCGGGTGTGTGCGAACGGTGTGCGTGCGCTGCAAAGGGGTGACGTCGTCGTAGCGGTGGGCGACTTTGGTCGCGCTGACGAACACGTGCACACCCTTGTGCTCCCCCGCCCCGTCGATCGACGCCGCCACGAACTGCGAGCGCACGACGAGCTCGAGTTTGTCGGTGAGGCCCGGTGAGCGCGGCACCAGCACGGGGACGGGCGCCCGACCGAGCTTTGCGCGCTCCGCCGTTGGCAAGCGCTCGACCACTGGGCGATCGATCGAGGCGCGGGCAGGCCAGTCGACATGCAACAGATCGACGGCGTGGTGGCCTTCACCCTGCGCGTGCTCGGCGTGCGCGGCGGGCTTCGACACGCGCGCCGGCGGAAGAGCAGCGGGCGCTGTTGTCAGCAGAACTTCCGCCTCCGCCTCCGTTTCCGGTTCAGCGGGCGGCGAATCACACGCGCCGAACAACGACGCACCGAACAACCAGAGAGCGCGCGGTTTCAACTTCACGGCGCGAGCACATTGCCCACGCACACGCCGCGCCGAAAGATGAAAAGGTGCAGCCCACTGCGAGACCTACATGTGGGCTTCCGCTCCCACTGCATGGTTCTTTCAGCGGCCCTTGCAAGCTTGCCGCACGCGCGCTCTTGCGCCTTGACCAGCTCTCCCGTCATCCGCGGAGCCGCCGGCAGCAAACAACCTGCTTGGCTGGTGCAATGTTGCTACCCCCGGCATCACTTTCGGCGGTGGCCCGATCACCCTCAGCTCGAGCGGCGGAACGACCTTTACGCCACCTGGAAGCCACGGCGGCACGTACAACCTGACTGAGGGGACGCCCGATGGTGATGGGGGCTTCGTGCCTCTCAGCTACGACACCACCAACTTGAAGCAAAGCTTTTCAGTGCTGTTTAGCTTGCCCGCCAACACGCGCATGCGGGCAGTTCTAACCACCGACAAGTGTACGCCCACGACGGGCAGCGGACCGGGGAGCGGAAGCTACGACGTCCAGAGCATCACAGAAGACTTTGACCTCTTTCTGTGTCCCGCCTCTGGGGGTGGCGCGTGTATTGCCGAGTCGCGCAGCGTGTACGACAACAAGGAAGGCTTCGACGTAACGGTCGCCGCAGCGGGCAGCTATCGGCTCTCGGCGGTATACGACGCTGATGCATCAGTCGGCTGTAATGGCAGCTTCTCCCACGCGGCCGCCTATGCGTTCGCCTGGGGAAGCCCGTCGTTCTTCATCGAGGCACCGTGAAAGGGTCGCCGGCCGCGCTGCTTCTCCTGCTGTTGCCGGGCTGCAGCGACGAAGTCATCCCGCCGGTTGACGGCGGCGGGGGTGGTGCAGGCGGGGGGGCAGCGGCGGCCTTCAGGTGTCCAGAGGTTGCCGATGCCTGGCCAATGGTGCAAGCACAAAGGGCGGACGGTAACACCTTCTGCATCGACAGCCGCGAGGTGACCAATGATCACTACGCGGCATTTCTGGCCAGCGGTGTGCAGCCTGAGATGAACCCGCAGTGCGCTTTCGTAAGCGACTTCACACCCAAAGCCGACTGGCCTCCCGCCGGAGACCGCGGCGCGTACCCCGTGGGCGCGGTGACCTGGTGCGATGCCTACGCCTTTTGTGTAGGCGTCGGCAAACGCATGTGCGGCGATTCGGATGGCTCGATCATGATCTTCGATGATTCGAACAACAAAGAGGAGCAATTCTCGATACGGCCAACCGAAATGTGGTCGGCCTGCACCATGAATGGAGCGCAGCAATACGCCTACGGTGACGAATTCGAAAGCGACCGCTGCAATGACTTTACGATGACGCCGGCAGACGTGTTGATTGCTGACGCGGAAACCTCCTGCGAGGGGGGTTATAGCGGAATCTTCTTTCTGCAAGGGAATGCCTACGAGTGGGAAGGAGGCTGCAAATGGGAAAACACAGGCGAAGACGGCACAGCCGCCATTTGTTTCAATCGAGGGAGCAATGGCTGCAAGACCCAGGCGGTGGGACCTAATAATGACGATGCGCCCCTGGATTGGCACGCGCAAATCAGCTTTCGCTGCTGCGCAGACGCCATTGATGTGGAGTGAACCGCATGCGCATGACGAGCTTGCTATTGACAATGCTTCAGCACTCGCCAGAATTGACCCGGGTCTGCTGAGCAAAACGGACCCACCCCGGATCGCCTGACGAGCGGCGCGAGGTCGGTCGCCGTCTCGGACGCGCTTGCGCGTCCGCACGTGCTGCGGGCCGGGATTGGCGCGAGCGATGGTGGCGCGCGCCACGCTGGTGGATGTCGAGCGCGATCCCGAGATGTCGCTGCGCGGTCTGCCGCGGCCTCGATGGCTGCGCAAATCGACGCCGATGGCAGCGACCTTGCCGTCGAAGCCTGGGTTGCTTCGTTGACGGAAGAACAGCGCCCGCAGGCGCAAGCAAATGCTCGAAGCTGCTCGACCTCTCGAGGGGATCGAAAATGTCGTCGTCGAAGGCTGTGGGCAGCGCGGTGAGCTCACCCAGCGTCGGTGGTGAATGGGGGCAGCCCCACCGCCGAGGGCGGTGCTGTGACTCGAGGACGTGGTCGGTGGGGCTGTCCACAGCCATGCCGCGGTCAATCGTCATCGAGATCGGTCGCAGGCTTTGCGATGCTGAGAGCGGAGGTCCAGCTGTTCGCGATTTCGTCAGTGTCACCGGGGGCAGACCGTCGAAGTCGAAGCGATGGAGTAGACAGTCCGGCTCGACGTGAAGATAGTGCTCGGCTGCTGGCTGCAGATACAACGCGGCCCCAGGGCGGAGTACCGAATCGAGGTACCCGTTCGAGCCTGACGCAGCGTTGGCCTGGTGAAATCGATCTGCGAGCCGTAGAAACCTGGCGGGGTCGATCGACTCGTCGCGCCACCGATTCCAGAACAGTACGTCCCTGGGGGTCGGCATTCGGAGCAGGCCGCGGTCCCCGTTCTCCGAAATCCGGTAATTGCATCGTCATGTTGCTGGTTCCTCCACCTCCGCCTCTTCGGGATCGAAGTACTCCGGCTCGCCGTCAGGTCCGATCGGTGGGCGCGGATAGGCTATTTCAGTGATGAACTGGTCCGGCTTCTCCGGGTTGCCGACGGCCACGGACCACACGAGCTGCTTGAAGCAGCGAATCACCTGCTGTTTCGTGGCGAAGCGCGCAAACTGAAGACCACCACCGTAGTAGTACCTATCGCCGTGGGTGAACTTCATACAAGCTTCAAACGCGTTGAGTGTCCTACCATAGGGGATCGGTTCGGGCTTGGGGTAGCTCGGCCGCGGCTCCTCTACAACCTCGTCGGCAAGCGACTGGTTGAATGCCGACATCAGGGCGCCCTGCGCTTGTTCCAACGACTTCGCAGATGGTCGTCGAGCAGCGCTGCCTTCGCTTTGCCCTGGGCGTCATGCGGCCGAGGCAGCGTGAAGTAGAGGCCGATCACCTCGATGCCGCGCGGGGTATCCCGCGTGAGAAATGCTCCCGCGATCGTGAGGGGATGGCTGTCGTCGTCGGCCGGAAGATCGCCGAAGAAGCGCATGCCCTCTCCCTCCGCTCTCTGGCGAGGAGCCTCGCGATCGCGTCGGGCTTGGGCGAGTAGGGATTTCCAACCGCGAAAGTCGTCCGAAGGCTAGCGGCTCGGGCTGGCGTCCGACAGCGAGGTCGGCGAGCTGCTGCAGCTGCTCGGAAGGCTCGCCGCGATGCTCACCAAGCTCGCCGGTCGTTAGGCCCTCTGGGGCGACGCCACCCACGCGATGTCGTCGCCAGCTTCAGTCCGGCGCTCAGGGGCAGCGGGGGTCATTGTCCGCGACGGCGGGCGCGAGGTCAGAATTCGTGATCAGCACGTCCTCTTGGGTCCAGTTGCCGCTCGCATCGATAGCCTCGACGGTCACGACGAAGCGCCGCAGCGGGTTGGGGGACCCAAGCGGTGCGGCGCGGATGCAGATGGCCTCGTCGCCATAAGTAATGTCGCCGTTGCCGCTGGCCTCGACGATGCGCACGCTCGGCGACGAGTCGCACGTGTCGGTCACGGTGGGGCTGATCTCTTGTCCGAGGCGGAAG